>Ga0224501_10000004_pt1 | contig 337231 bp, 296 predicted proteins | sample SF_Oct11_sed_USG_4_FD_169105 | JGI IMG/M metagenome (GOLD analysis project Ga0224501, IMG submission 169105) | Sediment microbial communities from San Francisco Bay, California, United States - SF_Oct11_sed_USGS_8_1 | ecosystem: Environmental > Aquatic > Marine > Sediment | place: USA...
AATTGTATCGGCTTTTCTTAAAAGCTCAAGCCTTTCTTTGGTGATTTCTCCCAATACCCTGATTGCCAGCCCCGGCCCGGGGAAAGGATGCCTGAAAAGAAGCTCTCTGGGTATTTTTAATGTCAGGCCCAGGCGTCTTACTTCGTCTTTAAATAATTCTTTCAAGGGTTCGACGACCTTGCCCGCTTCAATTAGTTTTTGAACTTCGGCAACCCTGTTATGATGAGATTTGATAGTTTCTGAGGGCCCTTTAACCGATACCGATTCAATAACGTCGGTATAAAGCGTGCCTTGCGCCAGAAATTCATGATGGCCTATCTGTTTCGCTTTTTTTCTAAATTCTTCAAGAAAGACCCTGCCTATAATTTTTCTTTTTTTCTCAGGGTCGGTTACGCCTTTTAATTCTTTTAAAAACGATTTCTCGGCAAATACCACATGAAGCGGTATACCAAAGTAATCGCGAAATCTTTTTATGACAGCCTCTGTCTCGCCGGCGCGCATTAAGCCGTTATCTACATAAACACAGCTCAAATTATCGCCAATGGCCTCATGAAGAAGTTTTGCAGTCACCGTTGAATCTACGCCTCCTGAAAGGCCAAGCAATACCCTTTCATTGCCGGTAGTCTCTTTTATTTCTGTAATTTTTTCTTTAGCAAAATTTTTCATGTTCCAGTTTGGCTTTAGTTTACATATTTTAACGCAGAAATTTTTCAAGAGAACTTTGCCATGATTTGTATGATGCACCTCAGGATGGAATTGTACGCCGTAGATTTTTTCTTTTTCGTTCATTATAGCGGCATAGGCCGAAGAATCGGTTTCGGCGATACTTTTAAAACCGTCGGGCAGTTTGGTTACCTTGTCGCCGTGGCTCATCCAAACCCTATTGTTGTTTTTAATACCCGATAACAGGCCCGCGGAAGATTTAATCTTCAGAACTGCCGCCCCATACTCGCGATTAGACGCTCTGTCTACTTTACCGCCTTTTAAATGAGCGATAAGCTGCAATCCGTAGCAGATTCCTAAAACAGGTATATTTAACGAAAAAATTTCTTTATCTACGCGTATATCGTGTTTGCCGTAAACAGAATGCGGCCCGCCCGATAAAATGATTCCGGCGGGCTGTTGTTTGTGTATTTCTTTAATATCAAGGTTATAGGGATGTATTTCGGCGTAAAAATTTAACTCGCGTATTTTTCTCGCAATAAGCTGGGTATATTGAGAGCCGAAATCAAGAATCAATATGCCGTTTCGCACCGTGCAAAATCTTTGCGCTTAGACGACATGTCGAGTTTTATTTTCTTTTAAGAATAAAAGATCTGATTTTCTATAGCGTCAAATATTATGTTTTTTTAATTGCAAACAGATTTGTCTTTTTGTATTTGTCTATAAAAAACATATGAACGGCAATTTAAAAACAATTCATCAAAGACTTACGCAGAAGCTAGGGGCGCAAAAGAAAAAAAACTCTTATTCTTTTGAATTGCTTGATAAATTTATCGAATACTATCTGTTATATTTGCCCGAACAGTATCTTCAGTTTTTATCAGACGACGATTTAATTGCGTTTTTATTAGACAGATTTGATTTTTTTTACAAACTGCCCGAGAAAACAACCAAAGAGAAAAATCACCCAGAAGACCCATTCATAAAGCCTGTTATAAGGTTAAATTATCAATGCAAAGAAGTTTGGCTTACCGACGCCATGAGTCTTGAAATTATTTCAACCGACATGCCTTTTATTGTAGACTCTCTTTCTTACCTTTTTCACGAACAGGGCCTGAGAATAAAAACAATCATTCATCCGGTATTTAAAACCCATAGAAAAAACGGAAATCTCGATAATTTACAACCGGTTACAGATTCAAATAACGAGCAAAACGGCGGCTCTAAAGAAGCCTATTCAATGTTTATTTTTGACAGAAACGATAACGTTGACGCGAAAGTTTTTTTAAGAATGATTACAGAAATTTTAAGCGATATTCGATATGTTGTCTCTGATTTTTCTAAGATGACAAAACTTGAAAATATAGGCTCTTATGAAGAAAAATTTCTTTTTCATTGGCTTTTAGAAGATAATTTTTTATTTCTTGGCGCAAAAACAGAGTCGGCCAAATATGGTCTTTTTAGAAGTCCTTTTTCTGCCAAGAAAATAGAAATACCCGAGTTAAAAAACAAGAAAAACGGAATTTTGTTTTTCAGACTAAACTATAAGTCTAAAATAAGACACAATAAAAGACTTGTTGTCATATTTTTTTCAAACAATTTCATTGTCATAGGTATTTTTACCAGAAAAGCAGATAACACTTCTTCGGCAAAAATACCTCTTCTTTCAGATAAAATAAAAGAATTTCAAAAGACACTTCTAATAGGAACTTTATTTGACCGTAATGATTTTATACACTCGTTAAACCTTTTTCCTCTTGAGTATCGTTTTATTGACTCGCCCGCTGTTTTACTGCCTTTTTGCGAATTGATAAATATTGCCCGTATAAAAACAAGAAAAATGCTTAAGATTCAAAAAATTGAAAATAATCGCTGCTATCTTGCTTTAATGTGGCCCGAGTCAGAATTTAGCGACGAAATCAGACAAAAGACCAGAAGCTTTTTAGAAAAAAATAATTTTACCGTATTAAATCGCGAAATTGGCGCCATTAATGTTATGGTCTTTGTTCTTTATGAAATTTTATTTGAAAAAAAAGATATTAAGAAAAGCAATATTGACGATTTTTTATTTGAACTTGAAGAAAAGCTTGAATTTGAGCTTCTTGCCTGGGACGAACAAGCCGAAAAACTCATAGAACGTCAATTTACGGCCGACGATATATATTATTACAAAACAAAAATTCTTCCTAATATCACCGGCGATTATAAAATCAGAGAATCGGGAAAAGAAGTAATAAGAGATATATCGTCTATTCGAAAAATTGAAAAGAAAGATCTTCATATCACTATTTATTATAATAAATCTCGGGAAGAAACCGAACTTAAATTCTTTTATAATTCGCCCCAAACTTTAAGCGCGATTGTTCCCGTTTTAGATAATTTAGGCCTTGAAGCCTTAAGAGAAGAAAGTTATTGTTTTAAACTTGAAGAAAAAAATATCTATATCTATAAGTTTTATCTAAGGTACGAAGGCCGCCCCATTGCCGAAAAAAATACTTTAAAGCGTCTTATTTATTCGATTGAAAAGGCCGTTGAAAAAAGAATAAGCTCAGAGTCGATAAACGCGCTGGTTATGAAAGCCGAGATGAGTATTCAGCAAGTTCAGCTTTTAAAGGCCTTTGCGGGCTATCTTGCTCAGCTTCGAAAAGAAAAAACCGCGCTTGCCGTAAAAAGAACGCTTCTTACAAATATTGAAATGGCAAAATCGCTTGTAGATTTATTTGAAAGCATATTTTTATCGGCTTACATGAAAACAGTGTCAGATACTTTTGACGAAGAAAACCATGCCGCTCTTAGTAATATTGTTGTGGGCTTGCCCGAGAAGATTACCGCCATTGAAAAATTTTCTCAAGAGAAAAAGAAAAAATCTGATCAGTATGTTCCCGATTCTCTCATAATAAAAGAAACCTATGATTCTTTGAAAGAAATTATTTTTGCCATAAAAAGAACAAACTATTTTAATAACGAACCGCATTTATCTTTAAAAATAAAAAGCTCTGAAATATCGTTTTTGCCCTTTCCTAAACCTTACTATGAAATTTGGGTTTATCATTCTAATTTTGAAGGCATTCATATAAGAGGCGGCCCTGTATCAAGAGGCGGGCTTAGATGGTCTGACAGACCGGGCGATTTTAGAACAGAGATATCGGGCTTGTGGAAAACTCAAATGCTAAAAAATACGGTAATTATACCTACGGGCGCAAAAGGCGGCTTTGTTATCAAATATCTTAAACAGTCTGTCGAAAACGCAATTTGGGTATATAAGAATTTCATTGGCGCGTTATTAGAAATTACCGATAATCGCCTGAAAAATAAAACAATCCATCCGCCTTATATACCCAGACTTGACGAGACTGACCCTTATCTGGTTGTCGCCGCAGATAAAGGAACGGCCGCTTTTTCAGACTTTGCCAATGAAATATCGCAAAGTAAAAATTTCTGGCTTGACGACGGATTTGCCAGCGGCGGAAAAAACGGCTACTCGCATAAAGAGCTCGGTATAACGGCGCGGGGAGCATGGGAATCGGCAAGGTGGCATTTCTTTCGCATGGGAAAAGACCCGGCAAAAGACGTTTTTTCGGCGGTCGGTATAGGCGACATGGCGGGCGATGTCTTTGGCAATGGAATGCTTTTAAGCGACAAGATTCAGCTTAAAGCGGCTTTTAATCATAAACATATTTTTTTAGATCCGAATCCTGATCCCGCGAAATCTTTTATTGAGAGAAAACGGCTTTTTGAAACGCCCAAAACCCAATGGACCGATTACAATAAAAGCTTAATCTCAAAAGGAGGCGGAGTTTTTGAAAGAGACGCCGTTTCGGTTTCTTTAAGCAATGAAGCAAAAGAAATCCTGATGACAGAAAAAAACGAAATGACAGGAGAAGAACTGGTAAGGGCCATAATAAAAGCGCCGGTAGACATGCTTTTTAACGGAGGCATCGGCACATATGTTAAAGCCGAGGTTGAAGATAATACCGATGTAGGCGATAAGGCCAACGACAGGGCAAGAATAAACGGAACCGAATTACGGGCCAAGATGGTCGTCGAAGGAGGCAATCTCGGCATGACGCCTCTTTCGCGTCTTGAATATGCTTTAAAAGGCGGGCTTGTCAATACAGATGCCATCGATAATTCTGGCGGAGTTGACATGTCAGATCACGAAGTAAACCTGAAAATTCTTTTAAGAGAGTTTGCTCAAGGAAAGCTTTTTCAAACGAATCAAGAAAGAAATAAACTATTAAAAAAGCTGGCGGCTGAAGAAGTAAAGCTTGTCTTAAGCAGTAATTTCAGTCAAAATAACGCCGTAATTTATAACCAGAAACTGCCCCTTGAAGAACAAAGATTTATTTTATTGGCGGTAGAAAAACTTGAAAAAGAAAATATTTTAAGACGAACAAGCGAAAATATACCAGAACAGGCCACATTAGAAAATTATATTAAAAACACGGGTTATTTGCCCGCCCCTTTACTTTGTATTTTATTGGCGTATGTAAAATTTTTCGCTCAAAACAAAGAAATAAATATTCCCGATGAATTTGGCAAAGATTTTCTTATTAATTACTTTCCAAAGATTTTGCAAAAACACACTGATGAAATAGAAAAACATCCTCTTAAAAACGATATTATTAAAACCCTTGTCGTAAATCATGTTATCGATAACGCGGGCATTGGCTTTTTTGAAAAATCGCGTCTTCTTCTTGATATTCCGGTTGAAGGATCCATCGAAATTTATCTGGTAGCCGAGCGTTTTTTAGGGGGCAGAGAATATAGAAAGAAAAATTTCCTGCCCAATAAAATAGAGAGAACCTTTCCGCAAAGTATTTCGTTAGAATCGGTATTGAAAATACAAAATATTGTAGAAACGGCCATTTTCAAATTTATGGAGATGACGGTACTTTTTGCAGATTATAACATAGGAAAGTTTTCGGCAGACCCCGCAAACTTTCCGGGCTTTCCTTATAAGAAATGGCAGAAAATCAGTCTTCCCGATTGGCTGACAGATTTTACCGGAGAAACGGCCGACGATTTGAAAACAAGATGGCTTCATATTGAAATTCGCTTTCTGTTATTTTTTATTCTGCAAAAAACAGATAAAAAAACAACCGACGATCTGTTTGATTTTTATTTTGAAAGCGAATTTTTTGATTTAAAAAAATGCCTTTATAATATTTACCCTTCAAGCGAATGGGAAGCCTATCTTCTTGTTTCTCTTAAAAGAGATTTCTGGAAGGGTCTCGTAAAGGCTTTCGGTAAAAAAAGCGCGTTTAAGAAAAAGGTCGATATTAAATCTGAAATTGAAACGCTAAAAGAAAAAGATTCTTTGAGCCTTTCATCTATTGGCGGCCTTTTACATTATATTTTAGGATAAAATAAATGAATCTTCCCACGCAGATTAAAAAAGAAAATATCTTGCGAATCGGCATATGCACCGTCAGAGAACTTGAAGAAAAAGTAAGAGCGTTTCGCACTATTAATTTGCATAGCCGAAGAAAACGGTATATTATCTCAAGAGAAGAAATTATCGACGACTCCGAAAGAATTATTGTAAATAAGAATGAAGATATTGATTATCCGAAAGCGATGCTTTTAAGACGCGTCAAGAAAGAAAACGAATACTTAAAAACATTTCAGCCCGACGAGGGCATTGCGATTGTTTCAGACATGTCAAACGCGGCGGGAATTCAAGTGACCATGGATCTCGTTACCCAAATTATGAACATAGGAGGCGGAGCTTACGAAGCCTTTATAGATAGAATTGACGGATTTCAAGGGCTTGATAATCTGATGTCTAAGGCATTTTTTCCTAAAATGGTTATTGTCGGATATATTCCGCCTGAGAAAATTCCCTCTGAAAGAAGACTATATAAAGTCATGGCAAATAAAGACCCTTATTTAAGATTTGTCGAGATACTTCACACAAAAATAAAATCCGAACCCATTATTGAAAACATGAAACAAATTGTAATTTCGGCCGACGATAAAAACGGCTGGAAAAAGTTTATTCTAGACGTTATAAAAGAGTACACGAAGTCTTATAACATAGAAGAAAGATGATTGCTAAAACCGTTATTTTTTTTCAATTTTTCTTTAATTCCGCTTTGCCTTCAGAGTTTTCATACAACGCGGATCAAATGAAAATTTTTCAAAATGAAAACAGGCCGAGTGAAGAAGAAAAATATTTTTCAACCGAAAATTGTCAAGACGCAGGCATGCTAAATTTCGCCGACTCGGCGGGAGAAAAAAATAATTTAATTTTAAGTTATTGTGAAAAAGAAAAAAACTGGTTTTTGTTTCAAACAAAAAACACATCGGCAAAAATAAACTTAAAGTCTTCTTTTGAAGCGTATCAGGGTTTAGATAATTTTCTGCAATTTTACAGTTTACCCGCGGGCGGAATCGGCATCATTCAAAAAAAGAAGCCTGCCTCGCCGAAAATTATATTGGCGTATCCTGAAAATAAATTCTTTGAGATTGACCGCTTTATTCAAAACGATACCGATTTGTTTTTTTCATTAAAAGGCGCATGGTATTTGATTGGAACCCCTTCAGATACTGACGAAAGCAATATTATACCGGCAAGTTTTTATCGTATAAAACAAATGCCTTTTAACGAACCTTTCAACAAGGTAAAAATACGAAATTTATGGTACAGTTTTATTGAAGACTTTGAATATGTCGAAAACTTTGATATATTATATCTTCGCTTTAACGTCGAGGGGGAATATAAAAGCGGTATTTATAATATTAAAGAAAAAAAATGGGAGCTGTCTCCGCCTTTTGTTTTAACCGAAGAAGAATGGAACAAAATATACGGCGAGAAAGTAAACATTATTTTAAGATTAGCCTCGCCCGAAGTTCCCGAAAAACCTCGAAGGCAGTATTATTCTATATCTATCGATGAAAGAGATTCTCAGAGATCAAAATTTCATCTTGAAGGACAAGAATGCACGTTGACCTATTCTCTTGCAGAAGGAAGACATCTTATATCGTTTACCCGTTTTATCGCTGAAGATTCAGAAGAAAAAAGTTACCTTAGGGCAAAAAATATTGAACAGCTGCCGCCTTTTTCTATCGATATAGAAAAAAAGAGAGTATATTTAATTGTACTTAGAAAAGGCGGTTCTGATGAAAAAAAACCAATTTATACCAAAGTCTACGTTCTTAAAGAATAAATATTCGTTTCTATATTTATTGCTTTTATATTTTATAAACATTGCCGCTTTAACCGCGGTTGAAGATACTGAATCTCAAAAGTACGCCGAAATTGAAGAAAACTTAAACCGCATGAGCGATATGGAAGCGGTTACTTATCTCGCGAAATTACAGAAAATTGAACCAAAAAATCCGCATGTTCTTTTTCGCATAGGATGGTACATGCAGAAAAGAGAAGACGACGATTCTGCCGAAAAATATTATAAAAAAGCCTTATCTTACGCGCCAAATTACTCGCCTGCCCTGATTAACACAGGGAATATTTACAAGCGAAGAAAAGATTTTGACAAGGCTGAGTTTTATTATAAAAAAGCGGTGCAAGCTTCGCCAGAGTCTGGTTCGGGTTATTATAATTTAGGAACGCTATACATTGAATTGTCGCGCAAGAAAGAAGCCGAAGAGGCGCTTGCAAAATGCGTAGAGCTTTCTCCTGAAAATATTTCGGCAAGATTAAACATTGCCTCTGTGTATATCAGTTTGTTTAATGAAAACCGCGAAAAAGAAAATCTGGTAACGGCTAAAAAATACCTATTAGACGCCAATAGAATCGACAAAAAATATGCCCATGTTTATTACAGTTTAGGCGTTATTTATGAGATGGAAAACAAACCGACAACGGCGCTTGAATACTACAAAGAAGCCGTAAGATATTATAATAGCCATCATCCCATGAAGAAAAAAGCGATGAAAAAAATTCATTATCTGAGTCTGGTAATCAAATAAAATTTATAATATACGATCATAATCTGAAATATTTTGCTTCCATACTTTTACGCCGCAAAAACGCCCGCCTTCGGGACACCGCGGTTTGAGCCTGGCTTTATCGCGCATAAAACAGGGCGGCCCGATATATTCTTTCAATTCGGGAACCTGCTCAAAAACCTGCTGAATTTCGTCGACTGAAGAATAAAATATTTCTTCTTGCGCGTTATAGCATAGGCGCGCCTTCCATTTGTGTAAAAAATTCATCAAATCGCCCGATTCTAAAAAACGAACCGGATACGCGTTTGGCAGAAGATAAGATAAAGCGGGCATAGGATATTCTTTCTTGTATAGTTTTTCAATAAACTGAAAATTTTCGTGCATAAAATCGTCGTAAATTGCTTTTGATTTATCGTCTTCATAAAAAATCTTTGGGGTTATATAATCGGCGTTAAGGCTCATTTGCATATACAGTAAAGGTCTTAACCCGGGAAGGGTTCGGTGGCGCTGTTCCTGCGAATCAGCCGTATGAGAGAGTTTTTTTTGAAACGTAAAATGTATATGGTTTAAAAGCCTTGAAGAAGTATCGAGGCTTACAGGGTAAAGTACATCGGCAATATTCATATTATAATGACCGTCAAGCAAATGATCGAAAATTTGTTTTTTGCTTATTTTTAAGTCGGCCCTTAAAAGACCATACCCTCTTTTAAAGACGGCGTCTAGATCGTTTTTATTGCCGACAATGGCCGATGTAACGTTTTTCTTGTTTAATTCGAGATCAAATTCCTGGTTGGCGTAAAAAGCGCCTTCTGTATTTGCCATCGGCAGGTTTGCCGGCATAGGGTCGGGCATTTCTTCAACGAGCAGAGGGTCGATATCGTAAACCGCGCGAAGCATTTTCAAAACCAGAGCAATCGCCTCGTCTAAGCCATATTGAAGCATCATGCGCGTATAACGGTGCAAAGTCAGGGCGCTTATTGTATGGTACATATAAGCTGTGGTTGCTATGGGCATTACGTAACGCGCTATTTCAATCGTTTTCTTTTCAATATCAATTTCATACTTATCGGGATGATTGGCTTTTAACCGGTGTACAGAAAAATAAAGTTCTCTGATAACGGGCCTTAAACTTTCAATGAGCTTTTGATATGCCGCATAAGTTTTTTGGGGCCAGTCTTTTGTGTCGTCATTTTTTAAGATTTTCGGCAGACTGTACCAGTTATTATTTTCTTTGATAGCGACATATCTTTGAGACACCTGCTCAGAATTATAGTACGGGTGCGCGTGTAAAAACTGCCATATAAGATTTCGGCTTACGTTGTTTAGGGCAAAAATAAAATGAGCATGCTGGCGCGTGGTCATATGACCCGCGTCAAGAGTCGATTTCGCAATTTTATCTCTTAAGCTCTTGCTTTTTTCTGAATCGGCGACATTTTGAGGATACACAATGCCTTTGCCGCTATAGCATGTTCTTGCAGAAGCGACCGCCAAATCATAAGGATTTTTCGCGCAGTCTACAAGCTTTACTTCAATGGGATAGTTTAAAAGTACATCCGCATATTTTTTTTCGTAAGCGGCAAGATCAAAAGGCATTCGACATATTTTAATTTATATAAACGACGGCAAGAGAATAAAATTTAATTAATAAGAATTAAATTGAACTCCTAAACCAATCCAGAACTCTGACAGCCCGTCAGGATACAAACCATCATTCTCAGAATAATAATTTGTATTGAAAATATAATTATATCTTATATCTATTGGTATGCTAAAGTATTCACTTGCCAAGATTTCAAACTCTGTTGAAACAGAAATTCCCGAAAATACCCTGCTGCCATAATAATAATCAAGCTCAGGATCATATTCATAAAGCTTGCCGCTGCCATAATCAGATTCTTTTGAAAATCTATATTCGTTGTATGTATCGGCGTAAACAAGAGAATATTTCATTTGAAGATTAATGTTTAAATATGGGTTCAATGAATGTTTATATAATAAGCCTAATAAAAATCTTTCATTGATTGTTGCTTTTTTTACGTTATTAACATGTCTACTATAATAGTTAAAATAATTATTTTCTGAATCTATAATATACTCAAATATTTTTGTTGAGTATGCAAATTCAATAATTGCGTAGTACTTAGAAAACAGATTTTTTGAAAAACCCGCTAAAAAAGCCGGGTAGTATAATGTGCTTTTTGATACTAGGTTTTGAGACGGATAGTCAAAGGTTTGTCTTGAACTGGCAAGAAGATTTCCGAAATAACCTTTTATAAAAATATTCAAATCATGAATCTTGTTTTCTTTTATATGCGTTTCAGATATTTTTTCAGGATTTTCTTCGGCATACAATACTGACTGGCCAAGAAGCAATATTAATAGAGGTAACAATGTTTTTAACATATAGATACCATAATAATGGTATAAAATGATATGTCAATATTATTTACATTTTTGAATTAATTTACAAATATAAACGCATCATTTTATTCAGCTTGCTAAGATTGCTCGCTATTCGCAATAACATATTACATTGTACCGCTGGGAGGAACGCAGGCTTTATAATTTGTATTTCCCACGGGATTAATACTTGAAGAACAATTTGCTTCTTCGTCTGCTCCGCGGTAAACATTGCATTCTTCTTTGCTTGAACAAATTAAAAAGCAATAGTTAATGTTGTCGTCGTGAGTAACGCAAATAGAGCTTTCGGGACAATCGGCGTCGCTTGTACAGTTTACTACCCCGCAGTAACCGCCTTTGAAATTTGTAAGACAAGAAATTTCGCTGCTATCATAGCATCCCTGGCAGTCTTCATTAACGGCGCAAGAGCCCCCTATTCCCAGAGCCGCCGCCTCGTCGCCGCCGGTACACAATCCGCTGCCGCAGTTTACCGATAGAAAAAGAAAGCCCGCCCCTAATATAGCCACGGCCATTAGAGAAATTAATGCAATAGATTTTTTTTTCATGTTATACCTCTTATAGTTTTACGCCTGCGCCAATAGTTATGCCGTGCGTGCCGTAGCTAGTCGCAAAACCTAGAGTATAGGCGGCATAAAAACGGTCTATGACGGCAATTTTTTTTGACAAATTATAAATTAAATTTACGCTTAATGCGGGCATTATCTCGCCGCTGTCTGACCAGTACTGCGCGCCCCCGCCAAACTCTAAATCGTATACTTTTGAAAGATGCATTCCGAATAAGGCCTCTGTATCTATGGCGTAAAAGTAGTTATCGGCATTGTTTAACAGCAAATCTAAACCAATATTGGCCCTGGCGTAATAATTATTATTCAATATATATTTTGGCGTATAATCAAAACCCGCCGATATAACATAGCCGTTTGACTGCATGACCAGAACCGTACCGGCTGTCATGGTTAAAAATTCAATTTTTTTTGATTCTGCCTTAATCACCGACGAAGAACCCATGATTAAAAGAACAAATGGCAATAAAAATTTCTTTCTCATAACGGCAAAAAGGCTATTTTCTCTTGAATAGTCAAGCATATTTTCTAACAAATGTCGTTACTTAAGCCGCTGTATACCCTTGCAAATAAACAATCTCATGCCCCCCATGGTACAAATATTATAATTTCGCCTTATGTTAGAGTGCGCATGGGGATATATGTCTATTTGGAATTTTGTGGCCATACTTAAAAAATAACCATAAATTGTAAACTTTTTTATTTACTATATACCTCTATTATATATTAATGTCCAATATCTGATATATGTATAGAAAAAATCGGATATCTCAAATAAAAAAGATGAAGGAACTTTGATGAAACTGTTTAAGAAGAGTAAAGAAGTTTCCGCCAAATCTGTAAATCGAAAAGCTTTTCTCAACAAAATAATGATGCCTTTAAGTCTTGTGTTAAGTTACGGCACCGGCGTTTTGTATGGTCTTCGGTATTTAATGCCGAAAAAAAAGCCTGAGAGATTTCGGCGGGTATACATAACCTCTATGAAAACCATTGAAAAAGAAGGCAGTAAAGTTTTCAATGATTTATCGGGGGGTGAAGTTGTATTAGTAAAGTCAGAAGACGGTTTAAAAGCGATTTCTACGCGATGTACGCATCTCGGCTGTAAAGTTTTTTGGGAACCGCAAAATAATCGTTTCTTCTGTCCGTGTCATATTGGCATTTTCGACGTAAACGGAAACGTGATGTCAGGCCCGCCGCCTGCGCCGCTGCCAAAGTATGACGTAGAAGTAGACGAAAATGAAAATGTTTTCGTGAGTTTAAGAGAGGTAACCTAAATGCTGGCAAAAATAAAGACATCTGTTTCAGGATGGTTAAAAGAATCGTTGCCGGTTGATCCTGAGATTTTCAAAGAAGCCTCAGCAGAACCTATACCAAACCATATGAAAAAATGGTGGTTTGCCCTTGGCGGCTCGCCGGCAATATTGTTTGGTGTTCAACTTTTAACGGGAATACTTTTAGCGTTTTACTATATACCAGATCCTGACAGCGCATATGACAGCGTCGCTAAAATAACAAACGAGGTCAGTTTTGGCTGGTTTATTAGAAGTATTCATAAGTGGAGCGCTCACTTTATGGTATTTGCGGTCATTGTTCATTTAATGAGAGTGTTCTTTACGGGAGCTTTTAGAAAACCGCGTGAATTAAACTGGATGATTGGCGTTGGCCTTATGATTACGACAATGATGTTTGGTTTTACGGGATATTCCCTTATATATGAACAAATATCTTATTGGGCCGCAGTTGTAGGCGCCGAAGTGGCCGCAAGCGTGCCTTTTATAGGAGAAGATATCGCTCGTTTTATGAAAGGCGGCGAATCGGTGGGCGCAAATACGCTCACAAGATTTTATGTTCTTCATATAGGAGTATTACCTACAGTGATATTTATGCTGCTCGGGTTGCATTTTTATCTCATTAGAACTATCGGGGTAACCGAGTTAGAGTTTAAAGTAGATAAAAATAAAGAAAAGAAGACATTTCCCTTCTTTCCTGATCATATATACACAGAAACCATTGTAGCTTTAGTAATAACTATAATTCTGGTATTTATGGCCCTGACTTTTCCCGCGCAAATGGGAGATAGAGCCAATCCTTTTCAGACGCCTGATCATATTAAGCCCGAATGGTTTTTTTATCCCATGTTCAGACTGCTTAAACTTCTTTCTGAATTAGGGGCAATATTAGGAACCACAGTATTTGTTCTATTATTGCTGTTCTGGCCTTTTGTAGATAGGCTGTTTATAAAGAAAAACCCCAATTCAAACGCGACAATCTGGTTTGGTATTGCGGGTGTAACAATTTTAGTGGCGTTTACCATATGGGAAGCGCTTGTTTGATAAATTTAATTTAAGAGTAAAATCGGAGGAAAAATGGAACTCGAACAAAAACGAAAAATAATAATGGGAATGAGCTTTATACTATTAGCAGGGCTCATGATAGTAGGCTATTTTGAAGGAAAAAGGCACTTTCCTGACGGAAGACCGGCCCCTATAATCGATAGCAGAAATAAAAAATGTGTCGGATGTCATACGGAGGCAGACAACGCAAAAACAGTAGGAGAGCAATGGAAGCTCAGCGTTCACGCGCAGAAAGGCGTGGGTTGTCTAGACTGTCATGAGGCCAAAGAAGGCGAAGATTCAGACGGATTCAGTCACTATAAAAACTTTATAGCGACAATTGTTACGCCAAAAGACTGCGCCAGATGTCATAAAAAAGAATTTGAACAATTTCAGGCAAGCGCACACTCGACCGCAAGAAAGATTATTGATGGCTCAGAAGAAGACTTTTTGTCGAGAGTTGTTCAGGGTCACGCAAAATATGGAGACGCCTCGACTGTCAGTGGTTGCGACCAGTGTCACGGCTCAAAGGTTGAGTTTTTAAGAGACGAAGCGGGCGAAATTGCCCTTGATAAAAACGGCATTGTGCAGCTGGATCCTAAAACCTGGCCAAATACCGGTATGGGTCGAATAAACCCCGACGGCAGTATGGGAAGCTGCGCCGCTTGTCATAACAGACACATGTTTTCATCGGCTCAGGCAAGACAACCAGAAAACTGCGCGAAATGTCACAGAGGTCCAACGCATCCGCATGACGAACTGTATGCCGAATCAAAACACGGTATTAACTATCGGGCGCATAAAGACGAACTAAATCTTAATAAAAGAAAATGGATAGTCGGCGTCGATTATACTGCGGCTCCTACATGTTCAACATGTCATATGAGCGCGACTCCTAATCAAGAGATAACGCACAATGTAGGCGATAAGCTTAGCTGGGTTCTAAGAGATCCCGTTTCAATGAAAATAGACGAAAAAGAGAAATCTTTAGGCAAAAACGGTCTGCCGGCTAAGAAACGAAGAGAAAATATGGCCGACGTGTGTAATCAGTGCCATATCAAACAATATGTGCGAAATTATTATACCCAGCTTGATAATGGCATAGCTTTGTATGATAATAAGTATGGTATACCCGCTCAAAAAATTATGGATACCTTAAAAAACGAAGGGTTAATAACAAAAAACATTCCTTTTGACGATGAAATTGAATGGATCTACCATGACCTATGGCGCGGCGAAGGCCGACGCGCTCGTATGGGCGTAGCCATGATGGGTCCCGCGATCACTCAATGGGAAGGTTTTTATGAATTGGCCCAGACTTTCTATAATGAATTCGTTCCCGCCGTTAGAAAAGTTATTGAAGACGGCAAAAGAAGAGGTAAAAGTTCAGGCGCCTCTAAAGCTCAAGCCTTATTAAATTCAATTATGAATTCGGCTGAGCATAAATGGTATTCGGGTCAAATAGACGAAAAAACCAAAGCTGAACTGAAAAAATAGGTTTTTAGGAGAATTTTATGTTAATTTCCGGACTACTTATTGAAACCAAAAAAACTGATAGACAAGACGCCTTAATTGAAATTAAAAAAATAAAAGGTCTGGAAGTTACAGAAGAGTTTGAAGAAAACCAGGTAGGGCTCGTTCTTGAGTCTAAAGATACTGAAGAAGCCGTGAAGATCTGCGAGATCATTCGCGGTATTCCTCAGGTTAAAAATTTAAATTTGGTCTACTATCACCATGTGTGAGAGTAGACCAATAAAAAAGGAGCTGTTAGAATGAAGAAGTTAAGCAGAAAAGACTTTATAAAAGCGTCAGCTGTGTCGGCCGTTGCCGCTACAGCCTTGCAAAATTGCAAGAAAAAAGAAGGCGAAGGCAGAAGTCATCTAACCAAAGAAACGCTTGATAACATGGGTTTAAATTGGGTCAAGGCCCAATGCAGGTACTGCGGTTCAGGCTGCGGCGTTTTAATGGGAGTTGACAAGGGAGCAAACAAGATTGTTGCCGCAAAGGCTGATCCTGATTGCGAATCAAACAAGGGGTTAAATTGTATTAAAGGATACTTTTTAGCTAAAGTTCTCTACGGAGAAGACAGACTGACAAAACCGTTAATCAAAAAAAACGGGAAAATGGTAGAATCAAGCTGGGACGAAGCGTTAGACTTAATTGCCGGCAAATTTAAAGAAGTACTTACCCAGCATGGTTCATCTGCAGTGGCCATGTTCGGCTCGGGGCAGTGGACAATTTTTGAAGGTTATACGGCGGTTAAGTTCATGAAAGTGGGTCTTGGCTATGTCTCAAAAGACAAGATGGGTTCAAATAATATTGATCCTAACGCCAGAATGTGTATGGCTTCGGCTGCCGCCGCGTTTATGAGAACTTTTGGTTCAGACGAACCAATGGGTCAATATGCAGATATTGAGCATACCGATACTGTAATTACCTGGGGCGCCAATATGGCAGAAATGCACCCGATTCTTTATTCAAGAATTTCGGCGCAAAAACTGAAAAATCCGAAATTTTTGCATTTTGATTTTGGAACTCAGTATACCAGAACGTCTGCCAATGCCGATTATTACTGTGAATTTAAACCCCAGTCAGACCTGGCGATATTAAATTATATTGCCAACTATATCATACAAAACAATTTGTATGACGCACAGTTTGTAAAAGACAATGTAAAGTTTAAGAAAGGCAAAACCAATATCGGTTATGGCACCGCCGAGAAACCCGAAGATCCGAAAGCGGGAGATATGTCAGATATTTCTTTTGAACAGTACAAGAAATTTGTTTCTGAATATACCTTAGATAAGGCGGCTGAAATAAGCGGCGTTTCTAAAGAGAAACTTCAGAAAGCGGCAGAAATTTTTGCCGATAAAAGCAGGAAAGTTGTTTCTTTCTGGACAATGGGATTTAACCAGCACACCAGAGGCACATGGGTAAACCATCTGTGTTACAATATTCATTTGCTAACCGGTAAAATTTCAAAACCTGGCGACGGACCTTTCTCGTTAACCGGCCAACCAAGCGCCTGCGGTACAGCTAGAGAAGTCGGAACATTTGCTCACAGACTGCCGGCAGATATGGTCGTTATGAATCCTGAGCACCGCGCAAAATCGGCGAAAATCTGGAATATCGACGAAAGCTTGATTAATCCGAAACCGGGTTTTCATACTGTTAAAATGTTCAGAGAACTTGAAAAAGGCACCGTTAAATTGATGTGGATTTCATGCGCAAATCCTTTTCAGACGATGCCCAATTCTTCAAGATATCAGAAAGCTGCAGAGAGCAAAGATAACTTTATCATTGTCTCTGACGTGTATCCTTCAAAATCAACTGAATATGCCGACGTGATACTTCCTTCGGCTTTCTGGGTTGAAAAAGAAGGCGCGTATGGTAACGCAGAAAGAAGAACACAGCATTGGCAGCAAGCCGTTAAGCCTATGGGCGAAGCTATGCCAGACGAGATGCAGTTTTATGAAGTGGCCAAAAGACTTGGCTTTGCCGATAAAATTTATCCATGGAAAAAAGAAACATGGCACAAAGAATTATGGGCCGAGTATGCTTCATTTTCATCTGGAACAGGCAAAGACCTGGCGCCGTATGACGTTCTCAACAAAGAGCATGGCGTTGTCTGGCCATATGTAGACGGCAAGTCTGTTAACTGGAGATATAACGCTGATTATGATCCTTATGCCAAGAAAAAACTTGAAGAGATGAAGGCCCCCGCCGATAGAAAAATTGTTTTCTATAAAGCGAAAAAACACGGTTTTAAGGCCGCTGTTTTAGCGGTACCTTATGAACCCCCCGGCGAAGAGCCCGATAATGAGTATCCATTCTGGCTAAATACAGGAAGGGTTCTTGAGCATTGGCATTCGGGAAGTATGACAAGAAGAATTCCTGAGCTTCACAGAGCGATGCCAGAGGCTTATTGCAACTTTCATCCGATCGATGCAAAAGCGTTGGGAATTCAGAAAGGCGATAAGGTCAGAGTAAGTTCAAGAAGAGGCAAAGTTGAAATTACGGCTGACGTTAACGGAAGAACTCGTCCCCAAAAAGGGATGGTATTTATTGCTTTCTTTGACGAAACAAAGCAGGCAAACCACTTGACGCTAGATCAGTTCTGTCCGATTTCAAAAGAGCCTGATTACAAGAAATGCGCCGTTAAAGTTGAAAAGATTTAAGTAAACTATAAAGCCATTTAAAGCATATGCGCGGCGATGAAAAAAATATAGAAAGTCGAAAAGATTTTTTTCGCCGCGCCGCTTTATCTCTAATAGGAGCAATTTCAGGATATTCTTTTTACAAGCTGTTTAAGAGAAAATCCAGAACAAAAAATTATGTGATTAGGCCCCCCGGGGCAAGTAACAATGACGAAGAATTCTTATCTAAATGCGTTCGATGCGCCAAATGCAACATAGCATGTCCTTATAAAGTTATTATATCAGCCGATGCGGGAAGTATTGCCGCCATTGGTACGCCATATTTAAATTTAAGGGAGGGTCATTGCAGATTATGCGGAGATTTCCCCTGTATTAAGGCCTGCCCAACAGGGGCCTTAAGCGGCGAAAAGGTAAAAAAGCCGAAAGACGTTACCATGGGTACGGCGGTTATTACCAACAGAGAAGCTTGTCTTGCCCTTAGAGGGTTAAGGTGCGAAGTTTGCTATAGAGTATGCCCATTTATTGACGAAGCGATAATTATCAAAGAAACATTGAATCCGTTTACAAAAAAGCATACGATTTATGAACCCATTGTTCATAAAGAAAAATGTGTCGGCTGCGGCAAATGCGAAGAAGTCTGCGTTGTCGACGAGGCAGTAATAGAAATACTGCCCTTAATGAGAGGAGATCTCTCAAAACACTATATCGAAGAATACGAGATATGAAAAAAACGGTAAAAAAAGAGATAAACAGCGACAATATTGTTTATAAGAGATTTTTAAGCAATTATAGAATATTTCGTCATATTGTTCAAGTATTGTTTATTGTTTTATTTTTTTCTCAATTATTTGGCCTGCCGATATATTTTGGCTCATTGATCTCAAGCAATATTTTAGGGCTTGATTTAACCGATCCTTTAGCAATGATTGAGGTCATATTATCAAGCAAAGAAATTCATGTGCCTCTTTTAATATCGGGAGGCATTGTATTGGCTTTTTTTGCTTTAATTGGCGGCAGATTTTTTTGCGGATGGGTCTGCCCGTTTTATCTTGTTAGCGAAATGGTAGATAAGATAAGGGAACATATAAAAATCAGAAACGTCTCGGTTGAGAAAAGTTTTAAATACTGGTTTATGTTTACAATTCTGTTTATAAGTTTTGCTATCAGCGAACCTCTTTTTCAATATTTCTCGCCTCCCGGAATATTATTAAGAGCATTTATAGACGGAATAGGCATAAGCATTGTATTTATTTTAGCAATATTATTCATTGAAGTTTTTTACAGCAAAAGGGTTTGGTGCAAGTCATTATGCCCTATAGGCGCGTTTTATTCTGTTATCAGTAAATTTTCAAGGCTTCAAATCAGCGTTAATAAAAAAACCTGTACAAACTGCATGAAATGTCACGAGCAATGTATAGAAATGCTTATGTTAAAACCAATCACAGATAAATCTGAGGGTTTTGAGAAAGTAAAAGACAAAAATGAAGTAGAATCAATATTCTCGGGAGAATGTACTTATTGTTTTAAATGTTATGACGTATGTCCAGAAAGAGCTATAAGCTTTGGAGGAACAAAAAAATAAATTAAAAAAAATTCTAAGGAGAAAAATATGAAAGATTTAAAGAAAATAGCGTCTCTAGCGGTAATAGCCGGCTTTATAAGCTTAGCTATAGGCGCTTGCGGCGGGTCAGGCTGGGAAAACAGAGCGTACTGGGGCGCTCCGCCTACGATAACTCATGGAACAGTTAAAGAGTATGCAAATTGCGTAAAATGTCATGAGACCGGTAAAGAAGAAGACGGTAAGGTGGCGACAAAGATCCCAGAAAATCATGATATTAAAAAAGGACATGTAAATTGTGTTCAATGTCATGTTGAAGCGCCTACAAGTATTACCGCTTATAAAAAGAATAATTTCTAAGAGTAAAAAGTGTCAGGCGTCAGCCGAAAGGCATTATTTAAAAATTTGCTTTTAAAAACCGCTGATGTTATACAGAAGCCTGCTGACAAATTGAATACTTTTGTTAACGGATATCCTGTTAAAGAAGAGCCTTCTGAAGCGGATGCGGTAATTAAAAAGAAAAGAAATGAAAAGTATATCGTAAATATACTTACCGATCTATGTATGGCATATCAGGGAATAGTCTGTTTAAGCTGCATGGGGCATTGTCCGAAAACAAGACAAGGGCTTGAAATGCGAAACGGGCGACCCATTATTGACGATATAAAATGCAACGGGTGCGGCAGATGCGTTGAAAAATGTTCTGTGAACCCGTCTGCAATTAAATTAATTAAAAGGCCGAATACTTAAACCGGCCTTTTAATTAATATTTTTAATTCAAATCAATAATTCATTAAAAGTAATTATCTTATGAAAATATCATATTAAAAAATAATGGCAACTTTTCAATATTTTTTTAATATATACAGATAATTATATTTTTTTGTTATGTAATCGAAAAATAATACGTATATAACAGTCGATAATAACGTAAGGATTAAATTGCTTAAATAATACAATTAATTAATATAATATTTGACGTTGCCTTCTGTATGTATAAAATTAATATGGGCGATTAAATATTATGAATTATAAAACATTGCTATTTTATAAAAAGGTAAAAGAAAAGGAGTTAACAATGAAAAACACAATTACAAAACTAATTAGATTTACGCTTATACTGATCTTAATTTTTGGAATTTCAAATCTGGCGTTTGCGCAAAGAGGCAGAAAAGCAAAGGTTCAAGAACAAGAACAGCCGACTAACGACGCGTTTGCCGAAGAAAAAATTGAGCAAGAGGCCAAAGACGAAGAGCCAATTGATTTCATGAAAGATTTAAAACCCAGAGCGGGAATTTATCTGTCGCCTGTAATACCTATGGGCACATTGGGAGATTCAATTTCAACAGGCTTTGGCTTCGGGTTGCACGCCGATGTTTTATTTCCCCTTTCTTTTTTAAAGGCTCTTAATCTCGAATTAAGAACAGGATTATTTTTTGCATATTCTTCTTTTTCAGGCAATGTCGATTTGACCATTGAAGGCACTACAGATACCGTGCCTTACGCTATGGCGGCTAGCATAATGCCTTTAATTGTATACGCAAATGTAGGTTTTCCTATGAAAGCTCTGGGGCTGACTCCTTACGGGTCGATAGGAACGGGCGTAACCTTTTCAAGCGCTCATAAAACAGTAGACCCTGACAGCGAATCTCTTGTTATTGAAGAAGACAGAGACGTAAAGGCCTCGTCTGTAGACGGCGCTTTTAACGCCGCAGCCGGGGTTCTCTACTCAAACCCCGCCTTACCCTATTTAGATTTAGGCGTACAACTTCGTTATATTGTCTCGGTTCAGAAACTTTCGGGACATTTTTTTCAGGCCGACGTAACCGTATCATATAGCTTTGATTCTTCGGGTTCATCGGGTAACAATGCAGCGTCTCAAGAGACAGAAGTATCTTCTGAGAGCGTTGAAACTAAATAATAAATTTTTAAAATATTATTAAAAATACTAAAAATAAAGAGGAACAAAATGAAAACACAAATTCTTAAGAAAATATATGTCTTGCCCATAATAGCGGCGCTTCTTTTTACAATGACAAATTGTAATTCTAATACATTTGATATTTTATCGCCAGAAGGAACGGTTCAACCTGGTAACGTATCAACAGAAACGTCTATAACAAATATCGCATGCGGCGCTCCTTGCTCGGCGACAATGACGGGCCAGACAATTACAATTCAGGTTGTCTTTAGCGATACGGTTACAGTAGACGATGTCGGCGGTACGGCAATACCTACCATAACATTGACAGACGGCACTAATACGTACACAGCTACTTATACAGCAGGAAGCGGTACAAATACGATTGAATTTACTTATACTATAGGGGCTAGCGATAACATAAGCTCTTTATCGCCTACAGACATCTTGTTAAACGGCGGCACAATAACCGACCCAAGCGGCCAAAGCGTAAATTTAACCATTCCCGCAACGAATGATTTATCGTCACTCGCCTTTAGTGTAGACGGCGTTGCTCCTACTCTTACAAATGTTACTATCGCATCTAGTACAGGTACGGCCTATGCAAAAGAAGGCGATACGGTAACCATAAGCTTAACTGCCAGTGAAACAATATCGTCACCGACAGTAACTATCGCCGGCCAGGCAGCAACCATTTCAGGCGGGGGTTCTTCTTATACAGCAGAATACGTTATGACTATTGCTGAAGCTGAGGGTGTCATCCCTTTTGCTGTAGACTTTGCCGATACAGCCGGAAATGCCGGCGTTCAAGTTACCGCGACAACCGATAGCAGCAGTATCACATATGACAAAATAATGCCCGTATTAAATACGGTTAACATTTCATCAAATAACACAAATGATACTAGTCTTGCAAAAACCGGAGAAATAGTAACAATCGATATAATTGCCAATGAAACAATTTTGCAACCAACAGTTACTATCGCCGGGCAGACGGCCACGATTTCTGGCGGGGGAGCTTCTTTTACCGCAACCTATACTATGGCAGGCGGCGAAACTGAAGGCGCAATTCCTTTTACTATAAATTTTAGCGATCCTGCCGGTAATGCGGGAACAGAAGTTACAGCAACAACCGACTCAAGCAGTGTTACTTTTGATAAAACGCCTCCGCTTTTTACTTCTTTACTCGGAGCTAATGAGGCAGTTGATAATGTCATTAATAACTCAGAAAAAACAAGTGGTCTTGCCATAGTTGCATTAAACGCGAGCAACTATGCAACAGCAGAATATACGAATATTCTAAATGATATTATTCCCGTGACATGTTCCCTGCAAACATTCCCAAACTCTGCAATTCCGTTGATTAACAGCTTACTTGTTGATGGTACTTTTGCTGTATGCGTTAAACTAACTGATGGCGCCGGCAATATAACATATGGAAAAAGTCCGCAAATAATTAGAAGTATCACAGGTCCAGTTTTTACGTCTCTTGTTGGCGCGAATGAAGCTAGTGATACCTATATTAACGCAACAGAAGCAGCTAGTACAGCCTTTATCGCAACTCTAACTGCAAGCGGGAATGATCATGCAACAGAACCTCAATTGTTTACCACGATATTAAATGATAGTACGCCGGTTACCTGCGACGTCGGACAAACTTATGGTAATACAACTATTCCCACGATAGATACAATACCCGCAGTAGATGGCGTTTACGCAATATGTGTTCAGTTAAAAGACTCGGCAAATAATTTAACTTACGGTAAAAGTGTACAGTTTATTAGAGACACAGTATTACCCACTTTAACTTCTGTAACTATTCAATCAAATAACGCCAATTCTTCTCTTGCAAAGACGGGCGATACAATAACCCTTAATTTTACGACAAGTGAAGTTTTAACGTCTACGCCAATAGTGACCATAGCCGGCCAGCCAGCCGACAGCATAACAGGTACGGGACCATATACGGCAACATACACTTTAACGGGCAGCGAAACACAAGGCCTTGTAGCGTTTAGCATTAATACTTTTAGCGATTTAGCCGGTAATGCGGGTTCGGCGGTTACCGCAACGACAAATTCAAGCAGCGTGACTTATGATAAAACTCTGCCTACTCTTTCAACGGTAATCATCGCATCGAATAACGCGACGACGAACCTTGCAAAAACAGGCAATACGGTGACGATTAATATTACAGCAAGCGAAACTTTATTAGCGGCGCCTACAGTAACCATATCGGGGGCAGGGGCGACCGTTACGGGAACAGGACCATATACGGCAACATACACGATGTTTGGTACTGAAACCGAAGGCGTTATTCCTTTTGCAATTAATTTTAGCGATTCAGCCGGCAATGCTGGTATTGTAGTTACGGCGACGACAAATGCAAGCAGTGTTACTTTTGATAAAACTGCGCCTTTGTTTACTTCGCTTATAGGCGCGAATGAAGCTATTGACAATATTGTAAATGGTGCTGAAACGGGAAGTACAAACCCGATTGTCGCCTTAACGGCTACCGATTTTACAGTAGACGACTATACGGCCATATTAGATGACAGTACACCAATTACTTGTAATTCGGGGCAAGCCTATTTAAATGCTTCAGTACCGGCAATTAATACAATGCCCGCTATTGACGGCGTATACGCTGTATGCGTAAGACTATCAGATGCTGCAGGTAATATCGCTTATGGCAAAAGCGTTCAAATAGTAAGAGGCACATCAGGCCCTGTGTTTGGTTCTCTTCTCGGCGCGAATGAGGCAGTTGACGGATATATTAACGCTACAGAGACAGGCAGTACGCTAGTCATTGCAACTTTAATAGCAAGCGGCAATGATCATGCGACGACCCCTGAAATGTTTACAAATCTATTAGACGATAGCACGCCTGTGACTTGTGATGCAGGCCAAACCTATGGTAATTCTACAGTGCCAACAATTGACACCATGCCTGCGGTTGATGGGGTTTATGCTGTTTGTGTAAAACTAATGGATTCATTAAGTAACATTACATACGGCAAAAGCGTTCAGTTTATTAGAGATATCGCTGCACCTGTGGCGCCAACAAGTTTAGATTTGGCAGCGGCATCTGACTCTGGCGTATCAAATACTGATAATATCACAAAACTAACAGCGGTTACCATAAACGGCTTATCTGAAGCAAACGCGATTGTTGAGATATCAAGCGACCAAGACGGCTCTGTCGGTCTGGCTACTGCAGATGCGCTTGGACAGTGGTCAAAAGCTGTTACGCTAAGTTCTGCAACAAGCCCCTTGACACACCTTATAACGGCTACAGCGACTGACCCCGCCGGCAATACATCCACAGCTTCGACTTCGCTTTCAATTGAACTGCATACAGTGGCGCCGGTTCTTACAACTGCGACTATAAGTTCAAATAATGCCAATTCTACTTTGGCAAAAACCGCAGATACAATCACACTAATTATCACTGCTAATATGCCCTTATCTGCTGCGCCAACGGTGACATTCGCGGGCCAGCCTGCCGACAGTGTAACAGGCAGCGGTGCGGGGCCGTATACGGCGACCTATACTCTAACCGGCAGCGAATCAGAAAGTATAATTGGTTTCACCATAGACTTTGTGTGTCTCGCGGGTAACGCGGGTACGCAGGTTACCGCGACAACCAACTCAAGCATTGTGACCTATGATAAAACCCTGCCCACGCTTTCTTCAGTGACCATTGCCTCAAATAACCCCGTGCCAAATTACGCGAAAACAGGCAATACAATTTCGTTAAACATTACAGCGAGTGAACCCTTAATCACCGCGCCTACGGTATCCATAGCGGGAGGTTCAGCTGTTGTTTCAGGAACAGGACCATATACAGCAACTTATACAATGCTGGTCGGCGACACTGAAGGTATCGTTCCTTTCACCATTGACTTTATAGACACTGCCAGCAACGCGGGTACTCAGGTAAATGCAACCACGAACGCAAGCAGCGTTACTTTTGATAAGACACAGCCTTCAGTAGCGGTAAACCAAAACGCGGGGCAGGCCGATCCTGCGAGTACCCTGCCTTCTGCGTTAGCGCCAATCGTTTTTGATGTTGTTTTCTCTGAAGCAATTGACGCAACTACTTTTGCAACAACAGATATCACGCACAGTGGTACGGCGACAGGTGTGGTTTGGGAGATTGTAAATTCTGGTAATAATAAAAACTTCACGCTTAAAGCAACCGCAGCCGACGGCGACGGCACTTTTATACCGTCCATAGCAGTTGGCCTTGTTAAAGATATAGCGGGAAACACAAATATCGCCTCAACATCAACCGACAACAGTGTTACCTTAAGCACAACCGCTCTTACTGTGACTGTTAACAGAGCCGGTTACCCGACCCCTACTCAAACTAATCTTACAAATACTTTACCGATACAATTTGACGTAAAATTTTCAGAAGCCATTGATGGCGGTTCTTTTACAGCTTTGGATGTCTCACAAAACGCGGGGGCAACTTCCAGTGGTATTACATGGAACATCATACATGTATCGGGTAATACCGATTACACCCTGCAGGCGACGGCTATTACGAATGATGGTACGGTTATACCCGTAATTCTAGCCGGGGGCATCACCGCTGGCGTAAAATCAAACGAGGCTTCTTCATCTACTGACTCGACCGTAACATACGATAATACCGCGCCAACTTTGACAACAGTCAGTATTTCATCAAATAACGCTGACACAACCCTTGCGAAAACGGGCAATTTAATCTCTTTAGATATTACCGCAAGCGAGGCCTTGTCGGCTGCGCCAACGGTAACCATTGCGGGCAACTCGGCCTCAGTTTCAGGCACGGGCCCTTATACGGCTACGTACACGTTGGCGGGAACAGAAACAGAAGGCGCTCTTGCTTTCACGATTGATTTTATCGATGCTGTGGGCAACGCGGGAACGCAAGTGACGGCGACAACAGATTCATCAAGCGTAACTTATGATAAGACATTGCCAACGCTTTCAACTGTATCCATTATTTCGAATAACGCGAATACGGCTTACGCTAAAACGGGCGATACGATAACCTTAAGTATTACAGCAAGCGAATCTTTATTGGCTGCGCCAACGGTAAATATTGCAGGCGGTTCGGCCTCTGTATCAGGTTCAGGGCCCTATTCGGCGACTTATACAATGACAGGCGCTGAAACAAGCGGTCTTGTGGCTTTTACAGTAAATTTTACCGATTTATCGGGTAACGCCGGTACACAGGTAACATCCGTAACAGACGCCAGCAACGTTACCTATGATAAGACGCCGCCTTCGATAACTACTTTCGCGGGAGCCAATGAAGCCAGCGATAATGTGGTAACAAACGCAGAGGCAACGTCTATATTAGCGGTAGCCTCTATGGGCGCTACAGACGCTACCGCATTGACATATCTATACTCTAATATTCTTGACGATTCTACACCGGTAACATGTTCGGCGCAGAGTTTTCCGAATTCTTCGATTCCGGCGATTAACACAATGCCGGGAACCTATACGGTTTACGCGCTTTGCGCGAAGGTAACCGACGCCGCGGGCAATATTTCATACGGCAAGACGCCTCAAATTTCAAGACAGGCGGCGGCCACATTTGCCATAGCATCGGCGCAGACTTTAGACTGCGACCCTGTAAACGGAGTTCTTGACCATTATAAGATTACTTTTACAGGCAATGTAACAGATTCTGATTTTGACGGCTATCTGCTAAATAATGAAGGCGCCGTAACCGTTAAATGGGTGGTTGCCGGTCACGGCGGCGTAAGAATGGATCATGGTACGGGTTTAAACGCTATTTGCGGTTCTGATACCGCAAACGATTCGGTTGTTTATATTAAGTTTACAGAAAATTCCTCGGTAAACACGGGCGTTAAGCCTGAACTCACCGCCGATTTCGCGACAATAACCTCGCCTGATTATGCGAATGAAACGCTTTATTCAAACACGGGCAACGTATTAATAAGCGACGTTACAGAAACTGACGGCGCGGGCCCTTATATCTGGTACGCTATGGCTACTCATGTGGGAGGTGCCGACGGTTCAGCCGGCACGGGCGATACTCTTGAAATAAGATACTCAGAAAGTACAAACGCGCCTTCTCTTGCCGGTCTTGATCTTGATAACGAATTTTTAATTAACCAGGCAGCGGGCAATTACTTTGGCGTGAATACAGACATAACTTCTGCGGTTTGGGGCACAACAACATATACCAATGATACGGTGACCTTAACTTTTGCTACAAATAATCCGACTGTTAACGAGGCAAATTTAATTGAAGCGGCAGACACAGGCACGGTTCAAGATTTGATAGGCAACAACTCTCCGCTTGTCGCAAATGTTTTATCTCCGCCGGCTATCGCGGGTACTTTCAGCGCTTTGAAACTTGGCCCGGTAATTACATCGGCTGAATATTATGATATTGATAATAACGGTTACATCGAGCATGTGAAAATCACTTTCAATAAAGCTGTAAATGATACCAAATTCCCCGGTTATGTGGGTAATAATCAGATAAATAATATTACCCTTAACTGGAAAGTTGCCGGTTATAATAATGTCGCTCTTGATACCAGAGATACGGTTAACGCGGTAACGCTTGATAATGTTACAAATGATAATGTTCTCTGGCTTATCTTTTCTGAAGGGGCCGATTATGATACAGGGGCAAAACCCGACTTAACCGCGCTTTCAGGCTTAACCCAGCAGATAGAAGATGTTGAATTTGGCTGCGCGTTAAATACAATAGGCAATACTTCAAATTGCGGAGCGATTGCAACTTCAGTATTAAATACTACGCATGTTTCTGAAAAAGATATGGCGGCCCCTATCTTTACGTCGGCAACGGCGCGAGGCGGCGATAATTTTATTTTCTTATGGTACAGCGAAAATGTATGGAGCAACCCCGGCATGCCCGCCTGCGGTTCGGGCGGCGCTCTTGAAGCCGCTGATTTCGCTTATAATGAAGTCAATATAGGCGGCGCGACGTCAATTACGGGTACGTCGCCTATTGATAATTGCGCCTCTACGGACGCCTTTGTAAGAGTATTAACCGACGTTGCTTTTGTTACAAATGATTTAGGCGCCGATCAAATAGCGGCAGCCGCTAATCAGATTTATGACGCCGCCGATAACGCTATGGTTTCAGGGGTAAATATGACCATACAGGGCACCATTGCCCCTTATGTAATGACAGCAAGCTCATATTATGATACAGTAGCTCTAAAATATTGGTTAAGAATTGTATTTTCAGAGCCTATGAACGCCGCTTCGGCGACATTGCCGGCAAATTATGCCTTATCGATAGATACCGTAGGTTCGTGTGCATCTATTGTTGCAAACCCGACTTCTATAAAAGCTGTGACAACTTCGGTATTTGACCTTGAAACCGACGCTCAATGCGGCGATACAGTTTATAAAATTACGGCATCTACCAATATTTTAGACGGTAATGAAATAGAACCGGTAGGTTCGCCCAATGAAGCCACAACAGTGGGTACCGACCTGGTTGATGTAACGCGTCCCAAGTTGTTACAGGCGCTATCGCTTTCAACAACAACGGTTCAATTGACATACAGCGAACCCATGAAGACAGGCGATGCGGTTGGTTCCGCTGAATGCGATACCACATATATAACCGGCGCGACTTGTAATACGACCGATGTAGACGGCACGGTCACGGGATTAGACCACTTGTATCTAACAACGCCTGTACTTGGCGATGTTTTTAGTGTAATTGCGACCGCCGATCCTTCGGTTTATATTTTAACTCATGCCGACCCTCAACATGGCAGTTTTTATGCCATAAGAGCCTATGCTGATAACGCGGTATCGTATATTCCTGAAGACCTGGCCGGTAATGATTTGTCTAGAAACCCTGAAAATCAGGCGACATTTCAAGGCAGCGGTACGATTATCGCTAATCTTGAAGATGGGCAGCTGTTTACCGACCCTTTTGCCGACGGTACATCATTTTCATTTGCTTTTAATTACCAGAACAGAATTTATCTTGGGCCAAACGATTACAACACCGGCGCTTTCAGGTTTGAAGCCGACGGCAGAAATCCCGTTACGGTAACCTTTTTAGCAAACGGCGCCTGCGCTTCTGGTACCTTTGGGGTTACCGGAGGAGGCACATGCGGCGTAGATCTAGGACCTGCCGGAGAAGAAGGTATTGTAGGATTTAATTCAAGTTCCGTAAATATTAATGCGACGGATTATGAAATATTAATGGTTGGTCCTATAAAACCGGGGGTTTCAAACGTATATTTTACGCAGGATATTGATACCCTGCTAGACTGGAACGCATGCGGTATTACAGGCACTGTAGGCGCCAACAGCGAAAGTATTCAACTTACTTATGCGTTTGGTTCTAACATGTATATGGCTGTGGCGCAAGATCAGGGAACCGCCGAGCCTGTGATGAACAGAATACCGCTTACAGAGGCTGGCGGCATTATATCATGCGGTACGGCCTCTGATTTGGGATTAAAAAATCTTGCGAGCATTGGCTCAAAGGCGGGTAATCCCGCGATAAGTAAATCGGTTATCGGTATTGACAGTATTTTGTATGTACCGGCAAGTTCAACAGTGACGCCTACAGATACCCTATATATTGCCAATAACGGCGGCATGGCCGCGTCGGCAGGAACTCCTTTGGTTCTTGCCGACTTTACCACCTTTTTAACCCAGACAAACCTTGGCGGTGTAACGTTAGTCTTACCTACCGCCGCCAATGGCGGTCTTCAAAAACTTCGCCCAGGGCAGAAGGGCGTTCCCATAATTACAGAATGGAAGGGAGCTTTGTATATGGCACGAAATCTAGCCGTAAGCCAGGCAAGTTTTGCTGAGCAATCTACAAATAATGGCGCAGAATTATGGAAGTGTACAGCAGCTTGTACTACCGGCGCCAACTGGTACAAAGTTGCTAGTTCTGCTAATTTTGACGGCGCAGGAAACAACTTGGCCATAAGCCTTCTTCAGGCAAATGGCGACGCTCTTTACATCGGCTTTGATAATGTTACCGACGGTATCGCCATTTTTAGAACAAACGATCTTATCACAGAAATTGACGGCGACAACTCAGGCGACGGGCACCTTGATTTTACCCTGCAGGGTACGCTTGGCTTATCAGAGCCTACAGTTTTTAAGTATATCTTCTCTGCCTCGTCGCTTTCTAAGCAGGGGCAAAATTATATCTATATTACAGTAGGTAACGGCTCTACCGACCCTGCCACAAAAGCCATCAGGGTGGTAAGACAGATTGATTAAGAAATAGAGTTTAGAGATAAGTTAAAAAAGGCGGCTTATAGCCGCCTTTTTTGCGAGCATTTCAACTGACATTGCAAGAAAATCAAATAATTACATTTCAATCAAATACTATTTTTGCTTCCCACATATCATGTTGGTTGCATTTTGCTATGACATAAACAAAGGCTCTATAATCAAGAGGAAGTTCAAAACTTGCTTTTGGCATATCTCCCCTATTTAAATTTACCTTTTGCAGTTCGTTTCTGTTATGGTCCAGTAAAACAAAAGTTTCAATATAATGGCCTCCCGAAACTTTTAACGACACTTTAACGTCAATAATCTTGTTTTTTTCAGTTTGTTTTATTTCATACATGGGCGAATGATCAAATCTTTGATCGGCCCATTTACCCGAATTTGAAAGACTAAAGAATTTTTGCTCTTCAATTTGAGTTTCAGATTGATTCTCTGTATCGTCGATATCTTTCTTGCCGCAATATGATATAATCAGAGCCGTCAGGGCAATATAGTAATATTTTTTATTCATATTAATCAAGTATATAATTTCAATTATAACGGCAATTAAAAATTATCCCAGATATATTTCTCTTCCTAAATAAGAAATATAATCTGACCAGATATGCTCTTTAGGGTTGGCCGGTCTGGTTTCTTTTCTTAATTCGCTGAATATAAACTGCGCCGCATCTGTCGAGTCGGCCGCATGAAGAAGATATGCCTCTAAAAATTTAGGCTCTACGACGGCCCCCCATATTTTTTTGCCTTGATGCGATAAAATCATATGCTCTAATTTAATTTTTAATTTATCGTCGACTTTTATTTTTTCAAAAGCCTCTTTGAGTTTTTCATAACCTAAAAGGGTATGCCCTTTCAATTTTGCTTCTGATGAGTAATCTATATCTTCTAACAAAAAAATATATTCTTCTATTTTGCCAAGATCATGCAAGAATGCCGCCGTTAGCAAAAGACTTTTATCGGCATGAACGTAGATTTGCGAATACGATACGACGAGTTTCATTACATTTATCGTATGCTCCAACAGACCCCCTATGTACGCATGGTGAACAAATCTCGAGGCCGGCGCATCAAGAAAAAGGGTCATTAGTTCTTTATCGTTTAAAAAAAACATGGCAAGTTCTTTTAATTCTTTATTTTGAATATTGTTTAACATGCTTTCAATTTCCTGAAAAAGCTTTCTTCTATCATGCGGAGTTCTTTTTCTGAAACGCTCTAAATCGATCTTTTTCTTGTCTTCTTTTTGTAATTTTAGAATTTTTATCTGTAAAACCTGATGAAATTCTTCCATTATGCCCGATATCTTTAAAACGTCGCCTTCTTTAATTGTTTTTTGCAGCGAAGCAAGTTCTTTTGCGGATCCAAAATAAACTCCCGGTAAATGACCGGTCATATCTGATAACATGATTCTTAAAAAGGGTTTTCCCGATTTACCGGTATTCATGTGAATTCGCTTTATTAAATAGCGGCCTTCTTCTAAAAGGCCTTTTTGAATATCTTTAATAAACGGATATTTTTCAATTTCTAATGATTGCATATAAAAACAATGTTCAATTATTTTATCAGGATGTCACGAATTTTAGCGTTTTTACGCCTAAAATCTTGCGGGCAAGAAAATTATTACTTTTGAATATTTCTGTTTTTTATGCGGATGGCTTTTTCTATTGAAGATTTTATCTTTTTATCTATACCAATTTTTTTAGATTGAATATTTTTTTTAGTTTCGGGTTTATTTGATAATTTATCGTCTCTTGGAATTTCTATAATTTCTTGTTGTTCCGTTTGTTGTTCAGTAACGGGCGTTTCTTCATTAATTATTGATGTTTCAACGATTATCTGATCGCCTTTTTTATAGGTTTGCTTGTTTATATCTTTGGTGTTACCGTAATCTTTAGTTTCTAATATAGAAATTTCGCCTTGAATAACTTTAACCAAATAATCTCCGTTTTCTATTTTTACGCTATAGTGATTCTGAAGAGAATTTGCGTTATTTTTACCAGGCAATGCCTGAAGCGATAAGAACCCAGCGTTTGAGTTTTTTTGCCATGATGCGCTTATATAATGGTCGCCGATAAACAAATTCAGCGTCTGGTTAATATAATCGCCAAATAATTTAATTTCAACCTCACCCTGGGTTAATTTTAAATTGATATCTTTTTTATTGCTTTCCCGCTTGCTTTTATCAATATATATTTTGCTATTTTCAAGTAAAGTAATCTCACCCGAGATGCTTTCTTCATTGAAAATTTTCAATATTTGATTGCCTTTTTGAGCATGGGCATACGTTTCTTCATTAGTTTCAAGATTTGAAAATTTATAGCTAATTTTATCTTTTGTTGAAAAGACAAATAGTGTCATGATAAGTAACATAAACGTAGCCGCCGCCGAAGTAAATATCGGCGTTAAAGATTTTTTTCTTTTTTTAGAGTTGTTTTCGATGGTTTCTTTAGCGTTTTGCATCGCTTTTTGCAATATATATGCGGGAGGATTTAATTTCTTCTCAACGAGCTCGACAGACTCTAGCTGAATATATTTTTCACATTTTTTACAATGTTTAATTTTTTCGTTAATAGACTTTGCTTTTGATTCATATATCAAATTCTCTCGACCGCTGTTTAACTTACCGGTTTTATCGATAATACCGCACCAAATATATAAATATTCTATAAAACTTAAATGTTCTTCGTCTTTTTTCATGATTTTATTAATTTTCTCTCGTTTTTATTATTATGATTATAATACGCATAAAATTTTATCAATCGGACACTATTTGTGAAGAAAATCCACATTAATTTCTAATTCTATGAGTTTTTTTTCAAGATGCTTAAACAATCTATCAATCATTCTTCTTATGGTTCTCTCTGATTTGTTCATAATCTGGCTTATCTCTTTTTGAGTATATTTGTTTTCTTTTAATAAATAAATCAGGGTGGTAGATTTTCCTGATTTATCAAAATCGAACGATAATTTATATAAGAGATCTTTAAGATCTTCTCGTTTTAATTTCTCAAAAATATTATCTCCGCTTGATTTTTCTTCGGCTATATTCAAAAAAAGATCATCATCTTGAACTAATCGTTTTCTTTTTCTATAAAAATCCATAGCCGCATTATGGGATACTTTATAAAGCCATGATTTCTCGGTGCCTTTATGAATTTTTCCCTTATCTATATTTACGATAAATTTTTCCCATGTTTCTTGCAATATATCGTCGGCGTTTTCTATTCCCACAAGCCGAACCAGATATCTATATATTTGTTCGTTTGTTTTCTCATATATTTCTTTAATGTATTCTTCAGTGTTCATGTCATATTGCCGCTTTTTTGTTTATATTCATTAAGACGTTATTTTTATTTAGCATTAAACGCTGTAAATATATTTAATATAATTATTATAATATAAAACACAAGTTTATTTTCTCATTTCATAGTAAAACGATTTTTTATTTTTTTAAAAAGGCGTCATCGCGATCTTTGTAATTCACTACTCAATAAATGAACCAAATCGCAACTTGCTAGACAGCTTGTTTCAGATTTTAAGAAAGTTCTTCAGATGCAAAAGAAAAAACCAAGAGCGCTTGTTTTGATGAGCGGGGGGCTTGACTCTACCATTGCGGCTAAAATGCTGTTAGAACAGGGAATTGAAGTTATCGGCGTTTATTTTTATACTGGCTTTTGTATTACTGCTCAAAAAGCTAAAACCGGAAGAATTAAAGAAAAAAGATCTGACGCTTTAAAAGTCGCAGAAGAATTAAATATACCTCTTGAAACTATTGATATCAGCCGCGAATACCTCCCCATGGTTACGAACCCTCAATACGGATACGGGAAAAATATAAATCCTTGTATTGACTGCCGTATTTTTATGCTTAAAAAAGCAAAAGAAATGTTAAGTTTTTATGACGCTGATTTCGTGGCGACCGGTGAAATTCTGGGCCAAAGACCGAAATCGCAGAAAAAAGATACGCAAAGACTAATTCAAAAAGCCTCTAATCTCGGAGATAAGCTGTTAAGACCGCTATCGGCGCAATTTTTGCCCGAAACAGAAGCCGAAAGAGAAGGCTGGGTTAAAAGAGAAAATCTAGGCAGAATGCAGGGCAGATCCCGAAAAGAACAAATCAAACTGGCCGAAAAATGGAACATCACAAAAGCGGCAACCCCCGCCGGAGGATGCTGCTTTTTAGCCGATGAGACATACAGCGTGCGCTTTAAAAGTCTTCTTCAAGACAAAACGCAGCTCTTAGATAAAGGCGAAAAAGAACGGGATATAACGCATGACGACGTAATTTTACTCGGAACCGGAAGACATTTTAAGATTTTACCGGGAACTTATTTTATTTGCGGCAGAGACGAGGGCGAAAATAATCTGCTTTCAAATTTTTACCGCGAAAGAATTCTTTTAACGGCAGACAATGAGATTCCGGCGCCTACGGGAATGCTTTACTCTCTTCGCATGAACCACGATATTGCACCGCGGGAAAAAATATTGCGCTCTGAAGAATTACAAAAAAAATGGAATCTTAAAAATCTGCCCCAAATTGACATTATTCAACAATTCATTCAAGACAACTCCATTGAAATTCTACCTGAAGAAATTGCCCTTTCGGCTATGATATTGGCCCGCTATAGCGACGTTAAAGAAAATTTGCCCGTAATTATATCGTACAGCGGAAAAGACATGAAGAGCCCTGAAAATATTGTTATCAGCGCAAGTTCCGTTGACGATGAAAACATTTTACGTCAAAACATGATTATTAAAGATAATCTTTAATTCTTTTTTCTAATATCAAGATATATGGGCAAATCTTCTATATCAAAATGTTTTTTAATAACGTTTTGTATATATTTTTTAATATTATCGGGAATTTGATTTTTTGAGGCAAATAAAATAAACTTAGTTTCAGGATGCGCTCTTGTAATGTAATTGGCGCCTATTGACCTTGACGAAACGGTTCGATTTTTCTTAATTTCTTCAAGAAGATTATTTAATTCTGGCGTGGATGTTTTTTTCAAGCGTTTCTCTTTCAGGTTAAAAGCTTTTTCTAAAACTTTTGGAATATTTTTGCCGTCAAGAGAGCTTATAAAAAAAAGGGGTATTTTCCAGAATATTTTTTCAATTTGTTTTGCTTCGCTGAGAATTTTATTTCTTTGAAGACTTTCGATATCGTAAATATCAGATTTGTTTACGGCAATGATAAGGGGCTTGTTTAATTTTTCAATGAGACTAATGATATTCTTATTTTGTCTATCAAGGCCCTCGACAGGGTCAATCACAAGAACAATTACGTCGGCCAGACGAGCCGCCTCTTCGGTACGACTCATAGAAAAGAACTCTACGCTTTCGGTAACTTTATTTTTTTTTCTTAACCCCGCGGTATCTACAATAGAGACGCCTCTGCCGTAAAAAGGGAAGGTTTCTTTTAAGCAATCTCGCGTTGTGCCTGGTATATTCGAGGTAATAGCCTTTTCTTTTTTCAAAAGAAAATTAAAAAGCGTACTTTTGCCTGCGTTGGGCTTTCCCACGATGGCAATGTTTAAGTCGTCGCTTTTTGTTAAATTTACTTCGGGCGCAAAACCCGAGAAATGTTTAATAATTTTTTCGCGCAGTTCGCGTATGTTTCGCTTGTTTAAAGCCGATACAAAAAATATATTTTCAAATCCCAAAGAATAAAATTCTGACGCTTCGTTTTCAAGCGAAGGGTCGTCGACAAAATTAACAATAAGCCAGACTTTTTGTTTTATTTTTTGAAGCTCTTCGGCTAAATTCTTTTCAAAAGAAGAAAGGCCTTTCATTGAAATAACCCATAGCAAAAGGTGACAATTTTCAAGTTCGTTCATCGCTCTTTCAATGGCATGCGTTTTAAGCGGATCGTCGCGAACTTCTTTTTTGCTTTCAAAACCGGGAAAATCAATTAGCTGCCAGCCGCCTTCGCCCCAATCAACCTCTCTGGCGATAAGATCGCGCGTAACGCCCGGCATATCATATTCAATGCTTTCTCTCTTTCTTAAAAGAGCGTTAAATAATGTGCTTTTACCGACATTCTGCCGGCCTATGAGTGCAATCTTAGGCATATAACTTACCTTAAAATATAAAGCGATAGGCGGTAAAGTCTATTCAAAATGATTCAGGGTTTTCGGCAAATTTTTCAAACTTAAGTTTTATCTCGTCTCTGACGGTTCTAAATACATTTAATATTTCTTTTTCAGAGCCTTCGGCTTTGGCGGGGTCAAAGAACCCTATATGAATTTTTTGTTTAACTTGTCCCGTAAAAACCGGGCAGTTCTCTTCGGCGTCGCCGCAAACTGTAATCACATAGTTCCAGTTTTCTTTAGCAAATTGATTTGCATGCCTGGGCGTTGACGAACTTATATCTATACCCATTTCTTGCATAACTAATACGGCCTTAGGGTGCGTAAATTGCGCCGGATTGGTTCCCGCAGATTCTACCCGCCATGACGGTTTTATATTTCTTAAAATGCCTTTGGCCATTTGAGAACGGCATGAATTACCTGTGCATAAAATGAGTATCTTCATTTTTTAACCTCAATCCATTCTTCATAAATAATATCATAATAAAAATACGGGAATGATTTATTAGTTTCTTTCTGAAAACTTAATTTATATTTTTCGCCTTCTCTTGAATAGCGCCATTTACCTTCGCCTGCGGATGGTTTTTCTATTTTAGATAAATATTCGGGAATTAAAAATTCTAAGTTTTCGGGATATCTTTTTTCTTTAATGTAATATTTATTCAGAGCTTTAACAATATTGTATCCTGAAAGAATTGAATTTTTTATTTTTTTATCGCTCCACCGGTTATACGCAGCGTCATACCATATAATTAAATAGGCAAAAGCGGCAAAAAGAATAAAAATTTTTATTATTGATTTTAATTTCATTTATCTAAATTATAAACGGCTATCTGCCGCCAACCCGTTTCATGATAAAAACATGAGTATCAAATCTTTTCATATCAATGGCCCGTGTATTTTAAGAGATGGTCAAAAGATTTTTTTCCCGGGAACTGTGCGGCGATTACGACATCATTTGATTTAATTTTTATTTCGCCTTCAAAGATATCGCCCTTCTTTTTAAGCTCATTAAAAGAAGAACCGTCTATTACAACGACTCTAAACGCTCTGGGAGTTTTTAATTTAAAATATGCGCTTTGATTTTTCTTTAACTTTTTATTCATGGGTTCGTATAAAAAAGAATCAGATTCGCGAAAAGCGTTATAGATTAAGGGAAACAGGGCCGCTTCATCGGCCTTTTTTTCAACAATAACTTTATAATCGAGGGCCCATTCATATAGTCCTTTTTGCGTTTTTAACTTTGAATATATTCTCAAAATATATTCCCCTTTTTGGGGTAAATATGCGCCAATATTATAAATATCATTATTTTTCTGTGTAAACGTCAGATTTTCAGCTAATGGAGATTCGTTTTTAATCAACCGCGCCATGATTAAAGCGTTTTTTTCAGATTTTAACTGAACGTTAATTTCTTTATAAGCTTTTATTGTGCCCTCGGGATAGTTTAATATTGAAAGTCCTGAATAAAAAAAACTTGGTCTTAAATACGCAAAATTCAGATACTGGTTTTTATCAACGGGTTTTTCAAGAAGCTGCCATTTGTCTTCAACGGGATAATGATCGTAGATAAATTTTTCAGGATCGGTTAAAAAGTAATGTTCCTGAAAACGTCGTACAAACTTCTTTTTTTCGTCAATATATCCGGCGCCCCAGGTTGCGTCTAACAGGCGCCATTTGCCTTCAATTTCAACGGCGTTCCATGCGTGATTTGGTTTATTAAAAATATCAGAGCCGGCGCTGTAACCGTAGCCCTTAGAATACCCCTGTATTTTCCTGCTTTTTATGTTTGCGAGTTCGCTCATTTTATTAAAGAGAAAGGCATAGCCTTCGCATACGGCCCTTTTTGACCTTAAAACCGATTTTTCGCTGGGAATTTCGGATCTTCCTGAAAAAAAAGACTTTGTATCATATTCAATATTTAATGTAATCCATTTAAAGATGGCTCTTGTTTTTTCATGATTATTATTTGCCGGTTTTATTAAATACTTTACAAGTTCATCAAGCGATTTCTCATATTTTTTAGGAACATTGGCCGCGTGTTCATCAATCTTTTTATAAGAGACATCTGCATACAAAGAAAAGTTTAACGTAAAAATAATTATGTATTTAGCAATAAAAAAATATCTATTTAATTTCATAGCTTATTTTAAATAATATATTTGACAGGTCAAGAATAAAGGTTAAAAAGATTTTGCCGCCCGTAGAAACTATTAATGAAAAAAGAAGCTAAACAAACTGTTAAAAAAATAAGTATACTATCCCAGTATTTTTATCCCGATATAGCGGCGACGGGGCAGCTTCTGACAGAACTGGCTGAAGATCTTGTAAAAATGAATTTCGACGTTCAGGTTGTAACGGCAAAACCTTCTTATGCCGCAAAGATAAGCGCTAAAAAGAATGAAATCTATCATGGCATCAAAATAAAAAGGTTTTCTGCCGCTCTTTTTTCGAAAAATAAAAAAATTGGCAGAATTTTTAATTCTTTGTTTTTCTTAAATATTGTTTTACTAAAGCTTCTATTCACGAAAAAAGACAGGCTTCTTTTGATTGTTTCAAACCCTCCGTTTCTTATGGCTGCCGGATGGGTTTTAAATATATTTTTTGGCCAGAAATATGCGTGTCTCGTTCATGATATCTATCCCGATATTGCAGAGAAACTTGGCCATATAAAACCAAAAGGAATTATATCAAAGACATGGCGAGCCTTAAATAAGTTAGTCTATATAAGAGCCGAAGCGGTTATTGTATTATCTGATGGGATGAAAAAAGAATTAAATAGCATAGATAACATAGATAAACAGAAGATATATGTGCTGCCTAACTGGGCCGACGAATCTTGTATATATCCGGTAAATCAGAAAGAAAACAGATTTATTAAAAAAAATAATTTATTAAACAAGTTTATTCTTTTATATTCGGGTAATTTAGGTCTTTTTCAAAATTTAGAGAATTTAATAGAAGCCGCCGAAAAATATAAAAAAAAAGATATTCTATTGATCTTTATTGGCGAAGGCGGCAAAAAAGACAAATTGATGAAACTAACAAAAGATAAAAAAATAACAAATATACAGTTTTTACCGTATCAAAAAAAAGAAGACTTGCCCTATTCGCTCTCGTCGGCTTCAATTTCTTTTATTGCGCTTGAGAAAGGCGTTGAAACTCTCTGCGCGCCCAGCAAAATTTATTCTATAATGGCGAGCGGCAGGCCGTTTATCGTCTTATCTCAAGAAAACAGCGAACCCGCCAAGATTGCCAAAAAAAGCGGGGCCGGTTTTAGAGTAAATCAAAATGATATTGAAGGTCTCATTGAAAAAATTGACTTTTTTTATGCAAATAGAAAGTCACTGAACATAATGGGTAAAAACGCCAGAAATTATTTTGAAAATAATTATAAACGAAATATGGTTACGAAAAAATACGCCGAATTGCTTCGAATATTATGAAATTATTTATTTTTTGTATAAACAAGACGACGGCGAAGTAAAAAACAGTTATTTTTTTGGGCTTCGCCGTCAGGGTCTTTAATTTACTTAGGCTGACAGCCTTTTATATTTGTACCCGATACGCCGTTACAAGCTTCTGTCGAGCTGCAATCGGCATCAGCTGTGCAAACCTGAAGGCACTGTAATATTCCGTCATAGTCTCCGCAGACTCCCTCGTCTACGCATTCGTCAGAGCTTCCTAGGCTTTCGCACGTTTCGCCGACGTCATTCGCGCAGCTTACAGTAATAAAAAATATGGTTAGCATAGCCGCTAATACCGTTAAAAATTGTTTTTTCATTCTAAATTCTCCATTCATAAGATTTGAGAATACACAGACTTAAATAAGCATATTGCGTCAATAATTATCGGCCAAAACGAAAGAAATTGACAATATGAATCTATTTTATTAAATTGCAGATAGATGAGAAAATCAAGAAATTTTTTCACAAAATATTATAATCGTCTTAGAGAGAAGGGTCATCAAAGATTGACTTTTATGATTGTTCCTCACAGCAAAAAACATATATATGATTTTCATGTAACTAAATTAACGGTATTTTTTATTGTATTTATTGTTTTCGCAGTGATTACGGCTTCATTACTTTCAATGAGATTGCAAGATAATATAAGGGGCGAGGTTCATCAGCTCTATAAAGCCTCAGAATTATATTACAACGAAAGAAAAGAATATCTTTCGAAACTAGATGAATTAATTGAAAATCAAAATGAAGTCAAAGATAAACTTTATTTTTATTATCAAGAGACCGATTTTCATCAGGCTGATTTGCCAGATTTTTTTTCAGAAGACTTTTTGCGCAGAGAGGCGTCAGAGCAGCTTTTTTTAGAAAGTAAAGATTTAATAACAAAAATAAATGTTTTACAAAATAAGCAATTTGAAAAAGACGTAATATTTTCAGACGAAGAAAAAAATCTGTTAACCGCCTGGGAAAAAAATCAAATAACCAAAGAATTTTTATACAATAACGACGTAATCTTATACAGAATCCTGGGTCTAGAGATGAAGCAGACAATAAAGGCTCTAAATCAGCTGCAAAAAATGCTAAATGAGAGAACAAAGGTTCAGAGATCGCTGCCTTATTATTGGCCGGTTGCCGGGGGCAGATTTACTTCTTTTTATGGCCAGCGATTATCGCCTTTTGGATACACCAGCGAATTTCACCTGGGGGTAGATTTAGCCGATAGAGTGGGAACTCCGCTTTTTGCATCGGCAGACGGGGTGGTTATATCAAGAGGTTACGCTGGCGGTTATGGTCTTCGATTAATATTGCAGCATGATTTCGGATATCAAACTTTATATGCCCATCTGAACAGGGCAAGAGTTCGGGTGGGAGATAAAGTAAAAAAAGGCCAGGTAATCGGCGAAATAGGCAAATCTGGGCAAGTGACAGGACCCCATCTGCACTATGAAATAAGAATTCAAGATAAGCAGGTAAATCCTCTTCCTTATTTATCGGCCCTCTAAAAATGAATCCCCCTATTTCAGTATGCATTATAGGGCTTAATGAAGAAAAAAAAATTGAAGATTGCCTTAAAAGCGTAATCGCCATTGCCGATGAAATAATTTTTGTAGACAGCTTTAGTACCGATAAAACCCTCTCTATTGTAAATAAATACACTAAAAAGATTTATAAAAAAAAATTTATCGGTTACACCGAGCAAAAAAATTATGCCGTAAAGAAAGCAAAAAACGATTGGATTCTTTCGCTAGATTGCGATGAAAGACTTTCAACAGAGGCCGTTAGAAAAATAAAAGAAGAATGGAAGCTAGCCGAAAAAACAAATAATCTTCCCGCAGGATACACGTTTAAGCGTTTAACATATTATGTTTATCGTTGGATACGGCATTCGGGATGGTATCCTGACGAAAAGATACGTCTTTTTGATAAAAATTGTTGTAGATGGGAGGGGCTTGATATTCATGAACGGGTTTCTAAAAAAGAAAATGTAAAAAAGAAAATTAAAAAAATCGACGCCGATATACTGCATTATTCCTTTGACACAATTTCTGATCATATTGGAACCCTGGAAAAATTTTCAACAATAGGAGCCTTAGAGGCGCATAAAAAAGGAAAAAAATCGGGAATTTTTATCATCGCGAGCAGATCGTTTTGGGCGGGTTTTAGAAAGTTTTTTTTAGAATTTTCATTTTTAGACGGGGCAGCCGGAATAATTATTACGGGATTATCGGCCGCGGCCACCTGGGCAAAATACAGCAAATTATATATTCTAAATAAACAAGCAAAAGAACCGGATTTTTGCTCTAAGAATAAAATTCCGATAAATATAGTAACACATGAAAAATCGAGAAGTATGGAGCAGACATTACGAGTCAGAAAAATCAAATCTTGAAATTCCTGACGAGAATGTTGTTCGTTTTTTAAATAAATATTTTCAAAAGCAAAACAATCAAATAAGAGCGCTTGACTTAGGCAGCGGAAGCGGTCGTCATAGCCGATATCTTCAAAAATTCAACGCCCAAGTCTATAGTTATGATTTTTCGCATAATATCCTGGCAAAAATGTACGCAACGGATTCTTTAGATATAGAAAATTCAAATGGGGCCAATAAATCTGCGGGAATTTGCGGGGTGGCAGAATCTTTACCATTTAAAAGCAATTCATTTGATTTAATACTTTCATGGGGAGTATTACATTATTTAACAAGAGACGCCGTCTCTCAATCGATTAGCGAGATTTATCGCGTTCTTAAAAAAAAAGGCGAGATACTTGCGACAATACGATCAGATAAAGATACTCATTTATCTTCGGTATTAAAAACCGGCGATTTAAAAGAAGGAATCGCTTTGCTTTATTCCTATAAAGACGCGATCAATCTTTTTAGCAAATTTAAGAATATAGAATATGGTTTTATTTCTCGCCAGCCCATTGGCGATGAAAAAATCGTAGCTCATCATATTTTCAAGGCCCAAAAATAATGATTTGCCCTGTCTGCGAAAGCGCGCGAACATATTTATGGGAAAATATTAAATATCAAAATTATAATTTGTTTATACGCAAATGCGTCTCATGTTCATCGTTATTTCAGTTTCCTGAAATAAAAGACGCAAATTCTTTATATCAACAGAAGTACTATGAAGGAGACGCCGATTATTCATACTATGACGAAAGAAAAAGTCATGCCGCTTCAAAAATTGTTTATTTATCGCGCTTAAAAAATATACATAAATTTATAAATAAAGGCTTTTTTTTAGATGTTGGATGCTCTTTTGGCGGCTTCGCCTATACGGCCTCTGATTATTATCAAAGTTTCGGTATAGATGTTTCAAATTTTTCCATAAAAGAAGGAACAGTATGGTTAAAATCATTAGATCCCAAAAATAATTTTAAAGGTATTTATAAGGGAAGTTTGATCAATCTCCCGAAGATTAATGCATTTAAGAAAAATCATTTTGATATAATCACAATGATTGAAGTTGCGGAACATCTGAAAAACCCTTTGGCGAATTTTAAATCGGCTTATGATCTGCTTAACAAAAACGGGTTATTGATTATACAAACGGCTAATTTTGACGCGTGGCAGGCGATTAATGCGGGTAAAAATTACCACTATTTTTTACCGGGGCATTTAGTGTATTTTTCAGCCAAAGCGCTGGAAAAGGCTCTAAAAAAAATAGGTTTTAGAAAATTTATTCAATATACGCCGGTTGATTTCTCTTTAAACGCTAAATTAAGAAAATCTGGCCGAAATTTTACTGGCTTTTTTCGATATTTAAAATGGCTTTCAATCGTCTATTATCATTTAAAGTCTTATTTGCGCAAAAAAGAAAGGCCGCTTACATCGTCTTTTGTTCTATACGCTTTTAAGTAAAATGAAGTTTATTTTTTGAATTTTTTTTGATTTTATATTATAATTAAGAGTATGGCAGAAAACAGTAAACCTATCATAAAAATATTAGTTATCGAAGACGATGAAATACAGAGAAGAATATTAAAAGAGATGATTCGACATTTGGCGAGACTCAGTAAATACGCTTTTCATACAAAACTTGTATCAACCGGAAAAAAAGGCCTTCATATGGCAATTTCATTTAAGCCGCAGCTCATCTTTTTAGACGTTCATCTGCCAGATATCAGCGGCATTGAAGTTGTCAGACAGCTTGCAAGAAATAAAATGCTTGAAGATACGCTCGTTTTACTTTTGACCGCCGATACCTCAGAAGAAACGGCCATCGCCGGCTTAAGTGCGGGAGCCAAAGATATTATTTTTAAACCTATTCGCGAAACTGAACTGGCCATAAAAATGGCAAATCTTTTAGAGTTAGCGAGAAAGCGCCAAACCCTTGATGAAATGAACGCCAAATTAAGAGAAGAAAAAGAGATATTTTCAAAATTTTTCTCGAATGAAATTATGGATCAAATCTTAAAAGATAAAGATTTTTCAAAATTAGGCGGCATCAATACATTCGCCAATATTTTATTTTTTGATTTAAGAAATTCTACGGGTTTAGCCGAAAAACTTGGGGCAGATGAATTTGCAAAATTCTTATGCGATATCTTTGAAAATATTACGAATATAATTTACGCGAATTATGGGTCGGTAAATAAATTTACAGGAGACGGTCTAATCGCTACTTTCGGATGTCCGGTAGTGTACGGCAACGACGCTTATAATACGATAAGGTCGGCTTTAAAAATTAGAGATTTTTTTGAAATATACAATGATTCAAGATCTGAATTGTTTATAGATCCTATTAAATTTGGCATAGGAATTACTTCAGGCAAAGTATTTGCGGGAAATATAGGATCGCATAACAGAATGGAATATACGGTTTTAGGCGACCCCGTAAACATCGCCAGCCGGCTTGAGTCTTTAACTAAAATTGCGCAAACAGATATACTAATTGACGGAAGCGTGCGCGATATACTCGAAAATATTATAAACGTAGAAAAAACAGATTTCAGCAATATTAAAGGCAGAATCGGAGAACTTGATATATATGAATTAATATCAATAAACGAAGAAGAAGCCGTCAAATCATATATCGACACGGGTCAGGTAACATACGATAATATGGAAAAAATAGGTGAAATTAACTATTTTTAATTGGTTATAATTATATTTCTGCCGGCGCGATAATTTCTCTTCATAAAAATAAAATATATTTTACCAGCCAGTAAACTGAATAATATGAAATCCGTCATTCATATTTGACGTTGCAGAACTTCCGCTTTGTTTTAAGATTCCTATCGCGGCCTTATCTCCAGATAGAGACTTAAATATAGGTTCATGAGATAAAATCGAAGTATCTTGAGCAATATCAGGAAAAATATTTTCATATTTTATTATTTTCAAAAGATTGAAATTATTAAAATTTCTTACTTCAATATGATTTTGGCTGAAACCATAAATATGATCGCTTTTTTTATGATAGACCCAGTCAAATATTTTCTCTGATACGCGCGTTTTTATATCGACTTTTTTTCCAATTAAATCATATTTTATTAAATTTCCGGTATCATATTCTGTATCTATCAGATATTTTCCGTTTGAATCTAAAAAAAGTATCGAATTCTTATTTGCATCGCCTTCTATAGGTACCGTTTGAACATCAAAGTTACTTAAACTTACAATATAAATAAGACGGGCCTTTGACTGGTTTGGTTTTTTATTATCGTTTTTTTGCCAAAATATAAATTTAGAAAAATCAGACGATTTGCCGTATGTATAGAAAGAACTTTCTTTATTAACTTCAAATAAAAGGGGTATTTGATTTTTTTTTTCAATTTCTCCCGTTTCTAAATTAACTCCCCTGATATATACGGTAAGCTTATTATTCAGATCTTTGACCCAGTAATAATAATATAAATACTTTTCGCTTATGTCTGTGCCTATAAAAAAATCAAACGCGCTGTCTTGAAATTCGATTGGTCCGTCAATGGGTATCTTGGTACGAGAAATGATTCTTTTACTTTTAAGATCAACTTTTACATATTCTTTCACGTTTTCTTCGATAATATACTGATTTTCAGGCACAAATTGTCTCATATTCTTACAGTAATATTGCGAAACTTCTTTTATAAATTCAGATTTGCTTCCGTCGGCGCATATGGGATTTTCTTTATTATCTCGTTTATAATACTTAATTGAAAAAATAAATCCTGCAGTTTGCTTTTCAGGGTTATAAAAAACCAAGTCACCCGTTGTATGATAGGTATAATGCCAGTATTTTCCCGAAAAACGAAATTTTGTTAAGTCTGATTTATATTTTTCTATTTTGCCTTTTCTGTATTTTGGCATTTTAGGAGCGGGCGGCATAAGCTTTTTTACGTCAGGCAGTTTAATTATTTCATGAGTATTCAGATTGTAAATATTATGCTGTATTCCGTAAGAACCTTTTTTTTCCCAGGAGCGTACCCAGATATAATCTTCAGGATGAATTCTTACCCCTTCAAAACGCTGTAAGCTATTCACGGTTGTAATGATTTTAATATTTGCCTCTACAGCGAAGAGAGATGCGGCGTTTATATGAATTATAAAAATTAAAAGACTATAAAATATTTTTTTTTTATACTTATAATTATTTTTCATGGTAATTGATTATATAAGGGTTATAAAACCCGTGATTATTGAATATTATTAAAATACTTCGAATGGCTGCCCGGCTTGAACCAATTTATTCTGTGAATTACTTAGGTTGGTTCGAATATTCATCATACCTTCTTGTTTGGTCTTAAGATATTCTCTTCTTTTATCGGCCAGACTTACGATTCGATCATACTGCCCCAATATGGCGCAAACATCAATAGCAAAAATATGGCTCATTTCGCGGCATGTCACTTCTCTGCTTTTTTTATCGGCTTCAGATACTTCAACATCCATATAGCCCGGATCGTAAGACTGAGACGAATCTGTTAAGTATTTAATATCTTCAGGCGTTAAGGCAAAAGCGCTTTCTAATTCTTTTAACAGAGATCGTTGCAATTCAACAATATTTAATGCCAACTCGGCATGTTTTACCCGCAATTTTGATATTTCAAAATCTTTATTTAAGCGGTAGTATTCCATTAGATCTTGATGATATTTTATATTTTGATCATTTGTGGTTAGCTGTAGTTTATTTTCTTCTACCATACCCTGATTTTGAAGAATATCGTATAATTTAATTGTTTCTTGTATCGCAGGCGACTGTCCTTCTAGCCCGGCCAATCGGTTTTTAATAACGACATACTTTTGATTAGCAATAACGACATTCTTCTTAATATACTGAATTTCGCTTCGAATAGATCCTATTCTGCTTTTTATTTCGCCAAACGAAGCTTGATCAAAAATAGCGTTGGAATCGTCTACATATATTAATTCAGGATCTTCAGGTAAGATTTCTTGAGGAGCGTCTTTCTTCACAAATAAAGCGTCAAAACAGGACGATGTCAGTATAATATTTGCAAAAAATAAGCCCAATAGGGCCGGTCGAATTTTTTCAATCATAAGCATTACCTTAAACTATTATAAATATAGATATAAGAAAACTTTCTTGTGTTGTAAAGCGTTTTTTAAGACGCTTTTTTGCGGTCACTGAAAACTTTATAAATTAATTACTGTAAAAAGTTGAAACATCTGACGAAAATAAAACAATAAGGGAAAGATAAAAATGGATATAAGTAATGAAATAGAAAGTCAATTTATATTAAATGCCTCTTCGGTTCAGACACAGGGAGAAAGTTTATACGGACAAGATAATAAAGAATCCCTCGAACAGTTAGAGAAAAAATATGAGTTTATTTACAACAACCCCCAAAAAAAAACAATCGAAGCGAGCAGTATAGCCATACAGCTGGGTTTACGATATATGGAAAGCGGCAACTATCAGAAAGCCCTGGAGGTAATGGAAAGAATAAAAAATAAAGTTTTATATTAAGTTCAAAAGATTTCATAAATGCTCTATATGAATAGATTATTTCAAAAATTGGCTTTTATTACCTGCATTTTTTTATTATACTCTTCAAATAAATTATTTAGTCAAAAACATGGCGTTTCACTAGAAGACGAGCTAGACGTTTCAGAAAATAATTCGACAGACTCTAAAAAGTCATCAAGTGTAATAGATAAAGAAGAGATCGTCGTAGAAGGCGAAGATGAGCAAATCATCGAAACTACCCATAACGGCGATATTATTAAGGCTCCCAAAGATACTGAAATCAGCGAGTGGGAAGAAGGGGCCGACAAAATAATAAAAAAAGAGAAAAGGGGCGTGAAAAAAATAGAAAAGAGAGCCCAAATCAAAACCGAATATGGATTATATAATACATTGGGCGTAGATATTTATGTAACAAAAAAAGACGACTTTGGACTTTATCTTTTAGAATACGCAAGATTAAAAAAAGATTCAGAGGGAAGAAAGAATAAAAGTTATACCGATTCAGAAACTTCCATTGATAATTTGAATCTGGTGAGTCATTTTAATATAAACGACAGTTATAAGTTAATGATGAAAATCATGTATGACGACGATTTGCATGGTCTTCAAAATGAAAGCTCTTACTCTAAGCAATTTAAGAGAGGGGCGCAGCTTGAAATACAAAATCAATTTCGGCCCAGCATCTCTCAAAAATTGAACATCTCGGCTAAAGGTCAATATATCGGCTCTGATCTCGAAGAGCAAATTCTTCCTAAAACAAATTCTTCATTTCATAAAGCCGAAATAAACGGAACCTGGCATTATATTTTTGGGCGCAGAAATTCTTTTAGCGCCGATATGAGTTTCTGGTATGCAGAAATGAAAACTCATTACGCAGATACAAAACAGCGTTATCGAAGCGGCAGCATTAATGTCTGGGATATCTTTCCTATTTATAAAACATATTCCGGCGAAAATAAAACGCCATGGGAAATAAGCGCTACCCTCGGATTAAAAACTTTTTTTGCCAATAATATGAACTCTGTTTTTGGACCATATCTTGTTTTTGACAGTTTTTACGGCGATTGGCGCTCAAAATTAATATTTGAAAGAACGGCAAAAATACCTTCTTCCTATGAAAACTTTATTCATCAATCTTACTCTAATCTTACATATTACGAAAAACCTGAAGACGAATGGAAACTAAGCTGGCAAAATCGTTTTTCATTGAGTAAAAATTCCGCTCTGAAAATTGAAATTGGATATTCTTATTTTATATTTTATTATGAACCGTTTTACATGACAGACGGATTATACGAATATCAGAACAAGAATTTTAAGCTACTTTACGCAGAGATTGCATTAGATCAAAATTTTGGCAAAGATCTCTATTATGAAATTGGTCTAAAAGCCGAACGCCATCATACACAGGTAAATTTAAGATCGCCATTATCGGCCTACTTAAAGAGTCATTACACGCCCGGTACATGGGATATCGGAATCGAGCTGTTGTTCACCGGTAAAAGATCGGTAATAATCAACGAGATAACCTACTTGAAACCATATACGCTTTTAAATGTAATTATCGATAAAAAAATTAACCCTACAGTAAGTTTTTTCCTTAAAGGCGAAAATCTTTTAAACCAAAACTATGTTCTTCTGCCGCCCTATAAGACATCGGGCGCAAAAGGATACATTGGCTCAAATATATTATTTTAACATAAGACGATAGATAAAATCTCTTGACTTAAAAACTTAATAATTTTCTAAACTGCGATTCAAGAAGACTTCTTTCAGGCTTATCAGGCAAAAATTGAATACCGGTCAAAATTTGATCGGCAAGATTATTTAATTTCTTTTCTGTTTCGATTTTTGCTCCCGACTTTGTAAGAATATCTAAAAACTTTTTTTGAATTGATTCTTTTTTTCTTTCTTTCACTGGTTTAGTAAAAAAACTCTTAATACTTACGCCGTAATTTTCGATGTTTTTAGCGATAATTACGGGATAAGTATAAATGCCTCGTTCAAAATCTTGAAACGGATCTTTCTTTAGAAGCTTCGCGTTATAATAATCGAGATAATCGTCTCTAATTTGAAAAAAAAGACCCATGTTTTTTCCTAAGTCTGAAAGCTTTGTGAAATCTTTGTTTGATAATTTGGCCCAAATTGCCGCAGCCTCGGCGGCGGCTTGAAATAAAGACGCAGTTTTTCCGTATATTATTTTATAATAAATTGAAATATCAATATCTTCGCGTGCTTCGTATTCCATTTGAAGAAGTTCCGCGACTGATAAATCATGAATTACTCTTGTAAAAACAGACATTAGCTTATGATTTTTAAATTCATTAAGTTTTTTTATTCCGCATGCAAGCAAGAAATCTCCTCCTAAAATCACTTCTTTATTGCCAAACAATGACTTTCCTGAAGGTTTGCCGCGTCGGGTCATAGAGTCGTCAAGAACGTCGTCATGCAGCAAACTTGCGGCGTGTATAATTTCTGTAATGGCTCCTAAAGTAAAAGCTCCCGATCTTTCAGATTCATAGATCTCGCTTAAAAAACAAAGCAACAATGGGCGAATTCTTTTTCCCCCGGTTTCTATAACGAAATCTTTTATTTTTTGTAAGATTATTAAATCTTCTTGAATAATATTTTTTAATTCTTTATCTACCGCATTTATGATAGTCGCAGCCGATTTTTTTTCAGTAAACAAAATAATAACCTGATTAAATTGAATTTAAGATATCTTTCTTTTTAGAGTCAAATTCATCTTGAGTTATTAGACCCTGATCAAATAAACTTTTAATTTTTTGTAATTTAATAGCGGGGTCTTCGACTGATGACTGCGGTTTTATCTTATCCGCCGCTTGAGCCATCATGCCGCCCATCATTTGCGCCATATTCATTCCCATTCCCATTCCTATTCCCGCGCCCATCATCTGACCGCTGCCTGCGCCCTCGTTAGTGGCGGCGGCTTCGCCTATATCAAGCATTCTCTTTTGCTGATACCGCTCGCCTAAAATATCTATTTCTGCCTTATCTGCAAGAGCCTGTTTAAGCTTCTTAACCGACGCGTCGTCTTCAGGAACATTAATCGATTCGATAAAGAACTCAATAATTTCTAAGCCATACTTTTCAAAAGTCTCTTTAAGTTTTTCTTTTGCCTTTTCTGAAGTTTCGTCGATTTGAGTCGGCAGCGTAACAATATTCAAATCGCCTGAACTTAAGAGCTCCGCTATAATATCAGAAAGTTTACTGGTAATAACGCCTTTTAAAAAACCGTCGATATCTTCAGTAGTCGTTTTATGAGACGTTCCAACAATTTCTGTTAAAAAATGACGGCTGTCTTTGATTTTAATTCCGTATTGTCCAAATGCTCTAACCGGTATAAAGAGCCCATATTTAGCATCTTGCGCCTGAATTGGCGTTTTAGTTCCCCATCTTAAATTGGTGAAAGCGTTTTTATTAACAAACCATACTTCGGCCGCGAAAGGAGTATCTCCCCCAAATGGAATATTTACCAATTTTTCAAGCAAAGGAATGTTTCCAGTTTTTAACGTGTATGTTCCGGCCCCAAAAACATCAAGAGCCTGGCCGCCTTTATAAAATACCGCCTCCTGCGCTTCGTTTACAACCAATTGAGAACCCCATACTATCTGATCGGTAGGAAATCGCCATACTAGTTCGTCAGATGATGCGTCATATTTTATGCGGTCTATTATCGCCATTTAGAACCTCTTTATATTTGCAAATTTATTTATTTGAGAAGTTCATAAACAAAAAGCCTACTGTCAACTTATATTTTTTTAGCCTGTTTGTTTTATAAACTTGCTATACAACGAATCTGCATTTTAAATTCTAACCAAAAAAGAAAGCTTAAAAAAATAATATTATGAGCCATAAAAAGAGATACACATTATCGGGGATGGTCTTTAGAAAAGAACGCTTATTAAACGAAATAGATAAAGATCATAAGTTTTCAAAATCTGATATACAAGACAATTTATCTCATCCTTTATTAAAAGATATCAGAAAGCCAAAAGATAATTATCCAAAACTTTCAGAAGTTCAGCTTGTTCGTCATTATTCGAGATTGGCTAGGCAAAATTATTCATGGGAAGACGGCCTTTATCCCTTAGGTTCATGTACAATGAAGTACAACCCCGTATTAAATGAATGGGCGGCCAATAACGCTTCTTTTTCTAAATTACATCCTTATCTTCCTGAAAACCTTTCGCAGGGTGCCATGCAAATAATTTTTGAAACTCAACAGGCCATTGCTGAAATAGTTGATTTGCCCGGTTCAACATTGACGCCGGCAGCGGGCGCTCACGGCGAATTGGCGGGCGTTTTTATGATGCGAAATTATTTTGAAGAAAGAAACGAAAAAAGAAATATTATCTTAATACCAGACTCTGCTCATGGCACAAATCCGGCTTCAGCGGCAATGGGAGGCTTTCAGGTTAAAAAAGTGCCCTCAAATGAACAGGGTTTAACCGATATAGAGGCGTTAGAAAAACTTACAGATGAAAATACCGCCGCGCTAATGATAACAAATCCTAACACTTTAGGAATATTTGAATCAGAAACCTTAAAAATAAAAAATATTTTAGAAAAAAAAGGAGCGCTGCTATTTGTAGACGGAGCCAATTTAAATGCATTGATAGGCAAAATATCTTTCAAAAAAATGGGGGTAGACCTTAGCCAATTGAATTTACATAAGACCTTTTCAACCCCGCACGGCGGCGGCGGGCCTGGGCAGGGAGCTCTGGTTTGTTCAGAGAGAATGTTGCCATATCTTCCCGAGCCGCATATAAAATGCGCAGAAAAAGAAGGACGTCTCGTTTACGAGTTTTACAAACCCCAAAAGTCAATAGGGGCAATTAAAGGTTGTTATGGTCAATTTGCGGTTATCTTAAGAGCATGGGTATATATTAAAAAATGGGGAAATCAAATTCACAAATCTGCAGAAAGAGCCGTATTAAACGCCAACTATATGCGCAAAAGGTTAGAGCCTTATCTAAGCATTGCTTCTAAATTACCCACTATGCATGAGGCTGTTTTCAATCACAATACCTTAAAAGATAAAGATATCACAACCATGAATTTTGCAAAAGCGCTAATAGACAGGGGCTTTTATGCCCCTACTGTTTATTTTCCTCTGAATGTTCCGGGAGCAATTATGGTAGAGCCGACAGAAACCGAAACAAAAGAAGAAATGGACGATTTTATTGACGCGGTAAAAGATATTTTTGAAACAATAGAAAAAGAGCCTGAAAAAATAAAAAACTCTCCATTGAACTCTTTCGTTAGAAAAATTGACGAGGTGCAGGCCTCTAAAAATCCGATATTAACCTGGGATATGATTTAGCATTGAAATACTTTTCTTAAAAAGATATGTAGTTTTTCCGCAGGCTTTCAGCATTGCCCGATAAAGTTCTTCGGCTGTCTGCTTTCCCGAACCTTCAGTTATTTCAAGAATTATATTTTGCGCGTTTAACGATAATATTTTATTGGCTTCTTTGTATTTTCTTATTTTTTTATCATTTTCGTTTAATTGAGATATCAGTCTTATCTTTTTCTTTTCGTCTTTTGTTTTAATTAAATCTGTCGAATGATTCAGATTTTCAGAATATAACTTTTTTAACTTCATTATGTCAGTATAAAGATATTGAATTTTTTGATAAGCGTCAGATAAATTTTGAGATAGATGTTTTTCAGAGTTCTTTATCAGAGCGTCTTTTATATTATAATCTATGTTTTCGTCTTTTTCTGTAAATATTTCGGGTAATGATTTATGAATGTAACCGTTTAGAAGAGCTCCGTTTGCCGTTGCGTTATAAAGTTCTACATTATCCTGTTTAGATAAAATTGACGCCTGATTCTCAAACCAATCGATAAATATTTTAAGCTTTGCATTGGTATAAAGAGCAGACATTGTATTTTTATGAATAGATTTTACCGGTATAGGCGGCAGAGATTTCATTTGCATACGGTTATGATTTTCAATTTTTACAAATCTATCTGTTTTTAAAAAAAGAACCGATTCTAAAACCGAACCTTTAACATGCGCGTTTTTATCTGAAAAAGAAAGATCTTGTCCTATTAAAATTATCTTTGAAGCTTTTAGTTTAATTGCGATATCAAAAGCGTTTGTAGATACAGAGCCTCCGTGGGCAATTTCTCCTCTATCTTTGGTTATACCGCGAATTATTTCATCTAAATAAAACGGATTATCCCACCATACCATATTGCATTTTTTTGACGCTAAAAAATGAGAAATAGAATGACACACAACAGGATCTAATACCCAAACCGATTTATTAACGTCAGAATTAAGAGAATAATAAGTATTTATCGCCTGCGGATCCGCAGAAATAACGATATCGGGCACGATTTTATTTTTCGCTAAAGGTATAAAAGCCGTATCTGCCGCAATTAAAAAATATCTTTCGCGATATGCTTTCAAGTCTTCATAACTGTCAGATAAAGAAGGCCCCGCTCCGGCGATAACAATGGGTTTGCTTATTTTATTTTTTATTAATTCATTAAGGGTATTGCCTGAGATTATATCTTTTATATTTAAGCAGATGTTCTTATTCCATAAATCTTGAAATTTAATTAATGTCGCCTGATTAACCGATCTTTTTTGAAATAAATCATACAACGACTTTTGTAAAGTTTGATATATTTCGGGAAACGCTCTTAGCGCGGGAGGGTGGTTAACGGCCAAAATACTTTCAATTGTTTTATTTTGAAAAAAAGGAAGTATTGGCTCTAGATTTACGTCATAATCAATATTATAAGCATACAGAAATAATTTTTTACTCTGTATTATATAGTCTGAAAAATCCTGCGATAAAAAATAGAAAAGCATTTCAAAATCAGGCTCTATCAGAAGAATAGATTTGATATTTTCATCGTCAAAAGCCTCTTTAATCATATAGCCCGCCCCCGAACCTAAAAATATCAAGTGCCTGCAATTTGACTTGCGCTCCCGAATAAAAAGATCTAACTGTCTTTTAGCTTCTCTTACAGGATCCCTTCTTGAATGATACCATATATCATTTTTCTTAACAGAAAAATATGGATCTTTTTCTATAACTGAAGTAAATATCTCAGGATTTTTAATATCATTTAAGAAATTTTCAAATTTGTAGTTACTTGAAAAATATATATTGTTTTGCCGGTGTAAATAATTTAGATTTTTCAACGCCAATTCATAATAATTAGTTTTTTCAAACGAGTTCTGTTTAGAATTAGACATTTATAAATAGATTATCTGCGGGGTTGTTTTTTAAATATCTTGCTTTTCCATTCGTTGATATATAAGTTAAATTCTTCGCCGCTAATTAAAGATCCGTTGTATTGCGCTTCGGCCTTATTAAAAAGTTCTCTGGTTTCATAAGCAGATAGACCGGCCCCCATAGGAGATTTTAATTTATCAGATTTTAATATTAGGGCTTTGTTAAAATCTATCCATTTTCCATTTTGCATAAAATCGCCCGCCCATGACGAATTAATCTTCGACATATTGGCGCCCGACCAGGCCTTCAGGCATTCAATAGAATCAAAATTATGAATTTTTCCTTTATGCGTAACAACCTGACCGCGAAATCGAAGATCTGAAATTTTCATTTTACAATAATGACAATCGTGTTCCCCCGCTTTAAAATTTACGGGTTCTTTAGGAACGCCGCAGGCTGTAATATTATAAACAATAATTAAGATAAAGAATGCTGATTTTAGACAATTGCTAAAATAATTATTATTCATTAAAAATCCTTTTTTCAATTTTTTGCATAATTCTTAAAATCGGCAAAACTGTCCAAAGCATGAGAATAAATATCGAAATTAGCATTCCCAAACCGCCTCCGAAAAATTTTTGAAAAACAGCTCCTGTATAGCCCAAGAGAGCTGAAATATCTAGTTTTAACAAGACCAGTATTCTCGATAAATCAATAGGATTTAACGCTGTAGCTATTAATGAAACCTTTTCAAGGGGATATTCGTTAAAAACCATCAGAGAAATCAGAAACAAACCGTCATAAATCACCGCTAATAAAAGCCACAACAAAATTGCCGCGGCAAATCCTTTTATTTTATTTTCATTACTCAAAGCTATATTAAAGGCCAGAGCCGTAAAAATAAATGTTAAAAAAACTCCTGAAATAAGCAATGAAAAAAAATCGCCTATCGCTGGAGAGCGAAATATTCCGTAAAATAAAAAAGGAAACCCCAGACCGAGAACAAAACTAAAAGACAACGATAAAGATAAACCAAGATATTGTCCTATAAATATCGTCGAGCGCTTAATTGGCTTAGCAAGCAATAACTGGGTAAACTCTTTAGAATTATAAAAATAGATGACTCCAAAAACCGTTCCTATCAAAGGCGAAAGCACTAGAATTATATTGACCAGGGTTATTACAGCTTTTGATACATCGCTGCTAAGAAATAACAGAGTAAAGCCAATAATAAAATAGAAAGCAAAATAAAAATAACTCCATTGACTTCGACTAATATCTGAAAAACTATATCGTAATATTTTTAACAACTATCTGCCTCCTAAAATTTTGGCGATTGCGCTTTCAAGTGTTTTTTCTTTTGTTTTTTTCTTTATCTCGTCAATAGTGCCCTGAAAATACTTTTTACCCTCAAGCATAAAAACAATTTCATCGGATATCTCTTCGGCCAGGCTCATAATATGAGTGGTTATTAAAATTGTTTTACCTTCTTTTTTTTGGGTTTCAATAAGTTCTTTCATTTGAATTATTGACAAGGGATCAAGCCCGGTTGACGGTTCGTCAAGAATAATAATTGAGCTATCAAACATAAAAGCCAAAACTAAATTTACTTTTTGTTTTGTTCCGCCTGATAAAATGCTTAGTTTTTTATCAAGAAAAGGATCAAGGCCAAAAAGCTCTATAAGAGCGCTTTCATTCGCTTCTTTGGCGCGCAAATCTTTTACCATCTCTATTAATTCACTAACGGTTAAGTTTGCCGGAAAATCGGCAATTTGCGGCAGATAATTTATATCGTTTCGGTATTCCCATTTTTTTATTATATTTTTCTCGTTAATTAAGATACTGCCTTGATCAGGAATTACCATACCTAAAATACATTTAATTAATGTGGTTTTTCCAGAGCCATTAGGCCCCAAAATGGCAAATACTCCTTTTTTTGAAATTTTTAGATTTATATCTTCTAAAGCATTTAATCTTCCGAAACTTTTCTTTAAATTTTTAAATTCAATCATTCATGTTCTCTCATAGCGGGATTTTTATCAATGATATTATCTGGAGTGAATATCGGCGATACTTTTTCAGAAAAATTAACAATATCTACAAATAAACTTCGCAGCAATATGATTGCCTCGGGATTTTTACTTACTAAATAAGAAAACAGCTTAACCGGACGATAGGGTACGTCGCCCACTCCGTCTTTGTTTAAATCATACCCCGTATAATCGCTCCAGTAATTGTTATCAAACTCATTATCATTAATATTGCTGTGATATGAAAGATCAAATGCGTTTCCTGAAAAATTATTCTTTTTGATTATATTTTTATAGCATGCTCCGGCTACTTTTATGGCCCAACCGTTTGATTTGAAATAATTATCGATATAATTGACTCTGGTTGAGCCTTCAACATGTATAGCGATTGTATTTTCAAGAAACGCATTGTTAATAATTTCGGCGTCATAAATTTCTTTAAGTAAAAGGCCGTAAGAAGCTGTTCCCCAGTTTTCACTGAATACATTATTTTCCATTGTAATAAACTTAGAAAACATGACCGCTACCCCGGCGCCATTTTTATAAAATTTATTTTTTATATACGCGTTATTATTTGAAAACATAAAATGCAATCCATAACGATAATTATTATATGCGTTATTATTTTCAATCAAACTATCTTTTACAAACTCAAAATATATGCCGTCTCGCATGCCATATATATTATTGTTCTTTATTATTAAATAAGCGCAATCCCACGCATTAATTCCGCTGCCGATAGCATGTTGTTCCTGATCGCCGCTGAAAATTTGATTGCTTTCAATAAAGCCATATTTCGACTTCTCTACTTTTATGCCTGATAACACTTTTTCAAAATAGTTGTTTTTTATTGTAAAATTGTTGCTTTTATAAACAAGAATTGCCACATAATCTTTAATATTGCTGTAACCGACATTTCTAAAGATTAGATTTTCTATTTTGACATTATCAGCTTTAATGAGAAGAATGGTTCCCTTATTATTGGCGTCTATGACAGCGCCTTTTTCGCCTCTAAGAGTTAAGCTTTTTTTTATTACAATGTTATTTTCTGTAAAAACTTCGTTATGTAAGATAATTTCATCGCCGCTATCGGCGTGTTTTATCGCCGCTTTTATTGTTTTATACTCACAAAGAGAACAAACATTTCGTGACTTAGCGGCAATAAAACCCGAGGTATAAAGCGGCAAAATAACGATTACTAAAAGAAAATAGTAAAATCGCATTAACTAGTTATAATCTTTAAGCTTTTTTAATTTTATTAGCCGCATAACGAATATAAAAAGCTAAAAGACCCAAGCCCATACTGATAAATATCACAAAAGACCCAATATGAGGATACGAGTGCGCCACAAAATTTAAGATTGTTTTTGAACCAATAACGGGCGGTTGAAACCCCATAGGGTTTCCGTTCTCGTCTTTAAATTTTAAGATTGCGTTGGGGTCAAGATCATGACCATAATCATACTCCCATTTATAGAAATCATAAAGGCCTATACTTCCTAAAACCGCCATAATTAAAAACCACAGAAGATAAAGCTTATCATTTCCTATTATTCCAAAAAGAATGGATATAGCCCCCATAATCATTATTACATAGGGAAAAATCTCAAACTCTGCCATGTGTTCTGGAATTTCTTTCATTCCCACATAATGATTTAATATATTAATATTTTTTATATCATGTGTATCTTCTCCCTGATCCATTATTTTATCAAGATAAATATTCATTCCAAGAGGGTGCGGATACTGCGGTGCCTCAAGCTGAATGTTCCATAGTGGCAGCCAAAGAGTTGTCAGCAAAAGAAATCCGCCTGCTATCATAAATACCCGCGAGTACATTCTATCGTTACCAATTAGTTTTTGCAGAATATTTGATAATATTGTTTTAACTGAGTTTAACATTTTTGTTCCTTATTTGTTCCTTAAAAGTAATTTAATTTTATAAAATCAAGATTTTTTGATTTTGCTTTTATTTGTTACTCTAAGATCATTGCCATTTTTTGACATATCTTATCAATAACAATATTATAATACTCTAAAATATGAAAACCGGAAATATTTTTTTATTTTTTTTATTTTTTTTAAGAAGAATTTTCCGGAAAACCAAAGCATGGTTTTCCGGAAAATATTTACGCGAGTTTGTTTTTCGCTTATTCTACATCTACCGGATCGTCGTCTAATGTATATTTTATAGGAACATTAGAACCTGCCGCCGATACTCGTACATAGCCCTGCATTTCTTGATGCAATGCCGAACAAAAGTCTGTACAGTAAAATGGCCATACGCCAGGTTTTTTAGGATACCAAACAGAGGTTTCTGTTTGACCAGGCATAACCAACAGCTCTGATGATTGCTGACCCATCATCGCAAAACCATGTGGTACGTCATAATCTTGCTCAAAGTTAGTAAGGTGAAAATAAACCGTATCGCCTACTTTAATGCCCTCTATAACGTCAGGCACAAAGTGACTTCGAATCATGCCCATATAAACATGAACTTCTTTGCCTTTACGTACAACTCTTGTTTTTTCGGGAGTTTTTACAGCGTAAGGGTGTTTATTATCTTCAAGCTTGAATATCTTTACAGATCTGTCTTTTATTTTAGAAGCGGGAATACCGGCTGCATAATGAGGCTCTCCGTGAGTAGGAAAGTCGTTAATCATGACCATCTTCTCGCCTGAAATATCAAACAACTGCGCAGAATGGTTAACTTCAGGGCCAGTAGGAAGATATCTGTCTTTTGTAATTTTATTCATTGCAAGCAGGTATTTTCCGAATGGCTTTCTTGAGTTACCGCCGGGAATCATCAAGTGACCAACAGAATAAAAAGTCGGTTTCCTATCGACAACTTCCCAGGTTCCCAGCTTCCATTTTACAATTTCAGAAGAAATAAAGAACGATGTATAAGCGTGACCTTCTCCGTCAAATTCTGTATGAAGAGGGCCCAAACCGGTTTTTACTTCGCCGGCAAGAACAGCTTCATAATTAAGAACCGGAATACCATAAGCTTCGCCGTCAAACTTTTTTTCTTCAATTGCTTTTAACATTTTAGTAAACGAGTGAGCCGTCGCCTGAGCTTCAAGCTTACCGCTTCCTACGATATACTCGCCGGTAGGATCAACGTCGCATCCGTGTGGCGATTTTTTAATCGGAAGAAAATAAACTAAGCCTGGTAATTTAGAAGGATCTAATACTCTTACTTTTTTACCCCAGCTTGTTGTAGCCATATGCGTATGCTCATCGTATACGTTATGAGCAAAGTTTGTGTTCCATGTTTCGAATTTTCCGGCTTTTAAGTACTCTTCAGCTTTTTTCCAGTTGATCGCCGCAATATAATCTTTCTCTTTCTGAGAAGCGTTTACTTCTAACAGCGTATGTCCTTCGTCTACGTTATAAGTAGTGAAGAAAAACCAGCCGTGAGATTTACCTCGACCGGGGTGCGCCTTGTCATAGTCAAAACCGGGCATTAAGATTTGAAAACCTTCTTTTTCAAGGTCCATTCTGCCGTCTTTACCTACTTTTACGAAAGAGGTCATGCCTTTAAAATTACCTTTGTACTGATTAACGGGCATATCTCTTTGTGGAGTAGGTATACCAAAACGGGTACTTGCTACAACATACTCTGTATTCTCTGTCAAGTATGGCGAAGCATGGTTACCGGCCGCATGTGGGATTTCTATGATCTCTACAGTCTCAAAGATACTTAAATCAATTCGCGCGATACGCGGCGTGTTGTTTTCATTAATGAAAACCCAGCGTCCGTCAAGTTCGCCGTTTGTCTGAGAAATATCAGGATGGTGCGAATCGCCCCAGGGAATAAAACCATGCGAAGTCATAAGCATTGGTTTTGTTTCTTCGTTATAACCATACGCTTTTTCTCCGTCCTGCGTAAAAACAGGAATCACTTTTAAAGTGCGTCCCGAAGGCAGCCCGATAATTGAAAGCTGTCCGCTGAATCCGCCAGATATCATGCCGTAAAATTCGTCATATTGTCCCGGTGGAACAAAGGCTCTTTCGGCTATGCTTTTGCCGCCTCCAGCGCCTGCGCCACAGTTTGCAAAACCTGCAACCGCCGCAAGCAGAGAAAGAGCGACAATTGTTATCAATGTCTTTTTTTTCATTTTTTACCTCATACTTTTTGTTAAATTTTTATTTTTTACCCGAATCATACTTTCTGAAATATTCCAGAACAGATCGAGCTTCTTGTTCAGTCAAATTTTGCTGTGCCATAGGAGCAGTGTACTGTTTCAACAATGCATTAGCTGTCGCATTCTTCTGAATCATTTCAATAGGATTCAAAATCATATTCATGATCCACTCAGGACGTCTTCTTTTTGTAACGTCTTCTAAAGGCGGCCCTACCAAACGTTTGGTCATCTTATGGCAAGCGGCGCATTTTAGCTTAAAGACCTTTTCGCCCTCTTTGACTAGTTTTCCGTCAATATCAGCCAACTGCATTGATTTAACGGGCCCAATGCCTATATCGTCTTTTGGATCAATTGGAACAAGAGCCTCTTCTTTTGGCTCTTCTTTTTTTTCTTCACCGCAATAAAATGTGAATACAACCGATAATGCAGCAAAAATAATTAGTTTTTTCATTCGTCAAGCGCTCCTTAAGTTCTAGTTCTCTACTTATCTGAAGGCACAAGTACGTCGCCAATGACATGAATCCAGCCATTGCTGACCTTCACCGATTTAAGAATTTTTGTTCCGCCGACCATTAAATCGTTGCCTTTTTTTGTAACTTCCAGAGTTTTGCCTGACGCCATGCCTAATCGACGCTGTTTGCGAATATTTTTTTCCAGCGTCTCTACCGGAAAATTTGCGGGCGCGACATGGTGCGTCAAGATATAAGCCAGCTTTCCTTTGTTTTCAGGCTTTACCAAAGTTTCTACGGTACCCGCAGGAAGTTTGTCAAATGCTGAATTAAGCGGCGCAAAAATTGTAAGCGGACCTACGTTTACGACCGCGTCTTGCACTCCGGCAGCTTCAATCGCCGCAACCAAAGTAGAAAAATCGGGTATTGACTTTGCTACCTGCAGCGCATTTGCCGCCGATACATCATCTTTTACAGCAGACTGACCCTTTGGAGCCGGTTGCTCAGGGGCTCCGCCGCCGCCGCCGCAAGCTATCATTGATGTCAGCAATATCGAAAAAAAAGCCATTATTGACTTTTTTATCATTTTGTTTTTTCTCATAATCTCCTCCTTCATTCAAATGAGATATTTATCTAATTTTTATTAGCTTTCGCCTTTAAAATTCACTTTATTGTCATTAAAAATTCGATAGGCAAAAATAAATTTGACCCGAGAAACATATCAGATAATTTAATTTCGGCAAGTTTACAGATATATGATCCCTTTTTTTGCTTTCTATCATCACCTTATGACAATAATTAATTTTGCACACTGTCTATTTGTCTATTTTGCAATGTTGTAACCATGCGCATAAATTACATGTATTGTCCATTGTTTTTTTATTTTTTATATAAAAAATAAACTTTCAATTGACATCTGTTAGAGCGCCTATGTTTTGACATTATGTCCCATGGCGCAGAAAATCATTCTGTTGAAAAAATCGCAAAAAAATCTATTTCAGATACTTTTGTGCATTTGCATCTTCACTCTGTTTACTCGCTGTTAGACGGGGCCATACCAATAAAAGATCTAATTGCTCACGTAAAAGCCGAAGGCATGACTTCTGTTGCCATCACCGATCATGGCAATATGTTCGGGGCCGTAGATTTTTATAGCGAAGCCATTTCACAAGGCATTAAACCAATTTTAGGGTGCGAATTCTATGTTGCGTCGTCCCGTTTTGAGCGAAAAGCTAAAGACGAAATTAACGACGGCGGAGCTTATCATTTCGTTTTGCTTGCAAAAAACAAAATAGGTTATAAAAATTTATCTATATTATCTTCAAAATCTTACACAGAAGGGTTCTACCGAAAACCTCGCATTGATTATGAGCTTTTAGCGAAACACTCAGAAGGGTTAATCGGGCTTTCAGGTTGTCTGGCAGGAGAAATAAATCGCAAGATTTTAAGACAAGATACGAAAGAAGCCCTGAACCTCGCCGGGTATCTAAATGAAATAATGGGAAAAGATAATTTTTATCTGGAACTACAGAGACACGGAATTCCCGAACAAGATATTTGTTCAAAAGAAATAATTGAAATTCATAAAAAGACAAACATCCCCCTGATTCTTACAAACGACGCTCACTTTTTGAAAAGAGAAGACAGAGACGCCCAGGATATCATGCTTCGAATTCAAATGCAGAAAAAAATAGACGAAGTCATAAATTTCGGTTTTAACGAAGAGTTCTATGTGAAATCAGCCCTTGAAATGAAACAACTTTTTCCCGATCATCTTGAAGCTTTTTACAATACGCAAAAAATTGCCGATATGGTTGATTTGCAAATGGAATTTGGAACGCCTCTTCTGCCCCGCTTTGAAACTCCTGAAAATATTTCGCTTGCCGACTATCTTGAAAAACTTTCTTTTGAAGGGCTAAAAAGTAAATTTAAAGAATCAGAAGTTCCCAGAGAATATTTAGATAGGCTAAAAACAGAATTAGAAGTCATTGGCCGAATGAATTTTGACGGTTATTTTTTGATTGTATCCGATTTCATTTCATATGCAAAACAAAACGGAATACCTGTTGGTCCGGGAAGAGGTTCGGCCGCCGGCTCGATGGTTGCATATTCATTGGGCATTACCGATATTGACCCTATAAAATACGGCCTTCTTTTTGAGAGGTTTTTAAATCCTTCTAGAAACGAAATGCCCGATATTGATATCGATTTTTGCCGAGATAGACGCGAAGAAGTTATAAGTTATGTGGTAAATAAATACGGGGCCGACCATGTATCGCAAATTATAACATTCGGAAGGCTCTCGGCCAAGGCTGTAATTAAAGACGTCGCTCGGGTTTTAGGGTTTGATTTTTCTGAAATAAATAACGTCTGCAAAGCCGTGCCAAATACGCCGGGCATTTCTCTTGACGACGCAGTAACAGAAACGCAAGAGCTAAAAAAGTTTTTTGCTCGCGGAGAACAAGAAAAAAAGCTATGGAGAATTGCCAAAACCTTAGAGGGGCTGCCTCGGCACGCGGGAAAGCATGCCGCCGGTTTAGTGATAGCCCCTTCAAAACTCGAAGAAATTATTCCTCTAGCGGTAGATACGAAAACAGGCGCCGTTATGTCTCAATATGACAAAGGTCCGCTTGAAAAAGTAGGTCTTGTTAAAATGGATCTTCTGGGGTTAAAAAACTTAACGATCATCCAAAAAACATTAAATGAAATAAAAAGAAGACATAACAAAGAAGTTCCCATTGATAAATTGCCTTTAGACGACGAATCTGTTTTTAAACTTTTACAAAAAGGGCAGACAAGCGGCATTTTTCAGGTTGAAAACCACGGAATGACAAAGATGTTAACACGGGCCAAGCCTCAAAAGTTTGAAGATATCATTGCCTGTATAGCATTATATAGACCCGGACCTTTACAATCGGGAATGACCGAAGAATATATTAAAAGGCGCAATGGCGAGGTAAAAGTTACTTATCCGCATAACGACCTGGCGAACATCTTAAAAGAAACCTACGGCACAATAGTTTATCAGGAACAAGTCATGCTTATTTCGCAGATAATAGGCGGATTTTCAATGGCAGAAGCGGATACTTTAAGAAAGGCCATGGGCAAAAAAAAGCAAGACGTAATGGATAAGCTCAAAACCGACTTTATGAAAGGGGCAAAAGCGAAAGGCCATAACGAAAAATGGGCGTCTGATCTTTTTGATATGATGGCAGAATTCGGCAAGTATGGTTTTAATAAATCTCATTCTGCCGCATACGGCATGATAACTTATCAGACGGCCTATTTAAAAGCGCATTTTACTATAGAATTTATTAAAGCAAACCTTGACGCCGATATTGAAACTCCCGAAAAACTTATATCTTCAATTAGAACAGCCCGAGAAATGGGCATTGAGGTATTGCCGCCTGATATTAACGAATCAGACCTTTATTTTACAATTATTGACGATAAGAAAATAAGGTATGGTTTACTGGCTCTAAAGGGCCTCGGCAGAACAGCGGTAGAGGTCATATTAAAAGCGCGCGAGCAAGGGTCTTTTCAAAATATTTTTGACTTTGCCAAAAGAGTCGACTCTAAATATTTTAATAAAAAAACCTTTGAATCGCTGACGTTTTCAGGCGCTACAGATTGCTTTAATAAATCAAGAGCCGCTTTATATGATAATCTCGAAAATATTTTATCTTTTGGAAGCAGAGAGCAACAAGACAAATCAATCGGGCAGGAAGTTCTTTTTCAAGACAGCGATACCGCGTCTATAGTCGGCGAGATACAAGACAAAGAAGAGTGGAGCTCTGATAGAAAGCTGATGCTTGAAAAACAAATTATAGGATTTTATTTAAATTCACATCCCGTAGATATGTATAAAGACATGATAGATTTTTCAAATATCACGTATATTGACGATATTGACGACGGAGTTAGTAAAGAAAGGCTCATTAATATTCTTGGCGTTATTGAGAAAATTAAAATGGTTACGCCAAAAAGAGGCAATGCCTTTTATTCTCTTACTGTTTCTGATATTTCAGGAGAAATAGAGGTTAGGGTATATAACTCGCTTTATCAAAAAAGTATTGATTACATTGTTGAAAATGGCGTAGTTCTTATGAATATTAAGGCGACCATACATAGAGACGAGAATATGGTTAATATAATATTTACGGCTAACAGTTTTTCTGCCGTAGAAGAAATTGAAAATATGGTAGAAAAAAGTCTCCATATACATCTTTTATCTTCAAAAAATCTCTCTCTTAGAGAACAAATATCAAATTTAAAAGAAACATTAAAAAAATTTCCCGGAAAAGTTCCCGTTTTTATTCATTATAAAGATCATCAAAGCGATATTCAGGTTGTTCGCGTACATCCTATGTATTTTGTCAATAACTCGCCTGAACTAAGCGATAAATTAACTGAAATATTAATATCAGCAAGGCATTTTGCCTGGCGAATCGGCGATAAGGTCTACATCGACGAAAAAGAAAGAAAAGCGATTTAATAAACTCTTTTTTTTTTCGATTTCTCCTTTTGTTTATATAATAAAAATTAATAGTATGAAATGTAGGTTGAAAATATTCTACAAATCACAATCACGCCAATGGCCGATGATAGAGAATTGTAATGTAAAAAATTACTTTACAATGAATCGTTATATTTTTGGAATGTAGTAATGTCGCTAACCGAAGAACAAAAAAAAGAAATAATAAAACTGCAAAATCTTGCGAAACAATATGAAGGGATAATTCGCACTTCACGAAACGAAGTACAATTAAATCGAAGTAAAATAGATTTAAAGAAAATAAAAGATCGTATAGACGAACTTTGTCCGAACGGCATACCGGCATCGTTGGTTGAAAGGTCTTCGTCTCATACCGAGAAAGTAAATATAAACCGAACTATCGAAAAATATGAAATTTTATCGCGTTTTACAGTCGAAAAAATCTCGCCTCATTGTGAAGACGACGAAATAAACTTATTGGCTTCGATTTTTAACGTATGGGAAATTGAATTTTTACCGGCCTTAGGAGAGTCTCATATTAAACTTGACTTTTCGATGTCTAATGAAAGAGACAGTCATTATTCCGGTATAGAAAGTTTTAAACGTCAACTTAAAGTTTTAATAGAAACTATTGAAGATTATCATTCTGCCGTAAGAGATGACGTGAAATTACAGTTAAAAGACATGAAACAGCGTCATACAAGAGCATTTTTAAATGAAGGCGCTTTACTGATAAAAAAATATCGAGACTTCTGGAAAATTATCAACAACGATATAAGAACCGGCGGCAACCGTTGCTTAAATAAAAACGACATTGTTGAATTTAACCTAAGGTTTGAAAAACCTACTTTTTTGCAGGGTTTGCCTATTCCTCAGGTTATTAACATGACTGAAAAATTTCTTGTAGAAGCAATTGATGCGCTAAGACTTCCTGAAATTCCTACAGCGCATGAAAACAGATAAAAATCACGCCTTTAGACGTTAAAGGGCTGTTTTAACAAGTCTGCCTTAATACTTAACATATGCCAAACAGACGAATACGAATAGCAGGAATTTTTATTCAAAATAAATCTCTTTTATTGGTAAAACATAAAAAAAATAATAAAGAATATTTTCTACTGCCAGGCGGCGCGCAGGAAAACGGAGAATCAATGACAGACGCCCTCAAAAGAGAATGGGAAGAAGAGCTAAGCGTAAAAGCGTCTATCGGAGAATGCGCGTTTATAGGAGAATCAATTCCTCCGAATGGCGTTGATAAAAATCATATTTTACAGTTTGTTTTTCAGATAAAATCGTTCTCTGGCGTGCTTAAAGTAAATTCTGACGGAACTCTTATTGACTTTGCGTGGATACCTCTTATAAATTTAGAAAAAACGGTTTTGTTTCCCGATTGCGCGACTCAAATTATTGACTTCTTAAACAATAAGCGACCCTGCTTTTATAAAAAATATAAATGGATATAATAATAATTTTAGGCCGATAATATACATAAATAATGACATTATAATAAGGCTCGACCGCTTCTCAAGCCGCTTTTAAATATGAAAAAATGAAATTTTTCAATAAAAATAAATATATAATATTTTGCGCTTCTTTTCTTTTTATTGCCGCTTTTCAGTCAAATATTTATGCAAAAGTAACATTTAAGAATTTTCAGGCAAAATTGCCGAGTCCTTTTATTAAAGATATAAAAGTTACCGCTTCTTATTTTTGGATTGCAACTGCGGCCGGGTTGGTCCGTTATGATATTTCTGATAAAGACTTGGTTGTTTACGGCAAAAAGCACGGATTGCCTGACGACTTTATTACGTCAATTGCTGTAGAGCCTGACGAGAAAACAGTTTGGGTGGGAACGCCTTCGGGTATAGGAAAACTAAATACCGGTACACAGAAAACTATCGTTTACAATAAAGCCAAAAAAAACTTAGGGGACGATAAAATCAACGTATTACTGCTTGATAAAGGAACTCTATATGTAGGCACGCAGCTTGGCGTTGATAAATTTCAAAATAATGACTGGACACATTATACGGCAATTGAGGGTCTTGCAGGCGATAATATACAGGCTCTTGCGATAGATGGAGACGTAATTTGGGCGGGCGGAGGCGACGGCATAAGCTATTACGATAAAAATGACGACTTCTGGATAAGCTATGACGCTTCAAACGGATTGAATAACTCGCTTGTAACCAGTCTCGCGATTGACGCTGACGCTATCTGGGTAGGCACCATGGGCGGCGGCGTTTCGCGTTTTGATAAAAGCACAGAGCGCTTTGAACCATATACTGCTGTCGAAGGCCTAGCCGATGATTATGTTCAATGCCTTATGGATGACGGTATCTATTTATGGGTGGGAACTTTTGACGGCTTAAGCAGATTAGAAAAGAAATCTCTTTTATTTCAAAATTTTCACTCGCAGGAAGGCATTAAAGAACCGTCTGTATATTCGGGAATAGTCTACGGAAATAACCTCTACCTGGGTACTGACGGAGGCTCTATTTTTATTGGCGATAAAGCTATACCGCAGGTTTCATATTCAAGTCAAAAAAGCGGATATAAAAAAAAGGAAAATATAGAAATATATGGAACCATCTTATCAAATGTCAGTCTATCTTCATTAGAGCTTTCGTATAAACAAATAGAATCAACCGATAACAAATGGCTTAGAAAAGGTATTGATGTAGAAAGCCCCGAAAACGGACAAGATATTTTACTGGGCACGATCAGCACAAAAAGTCTCAAAGAGGGAAAATATCATATTTTAATTCGGGTTAAAGACAGCGATAATAGAGAAAATCAAACCTCAGGCATGTTTATTGTCGATAAAACGCCGCCCCAGATCAGTATTTTTTTCAGAACCCCTAAACCCGGCGAAAAAGAAGTCATGGTAAGCGGCAGATATATTGATATGAATCTGGAAAACCTAAATGTAAAAATTGGAAATCAAAGCGTAAAAGTTTCAATAGACAGGCAGCAAAAAACATTTCGCTTTCCTTATCCCATAGCCTCTGGAAAAACAATTTTTATCGAGGCTACTGACATAGCGAAAAATACCGTTAAAATATCTAAAGAATATATGGTTGATAGAGCCCCTCCTCAGCTTACAGTCAACGAGATAGATAAGAATAGAATAGAATCAAATCTTGCCATTATCACCGGTACCGCAACCGACGAAAATCTGGATCGCGTAGTTATTCATCCGGGAGAAATCGAAGCGAAACTGACCCCGACCGGCAATAATGTTTATGAATTTGAAGCGGTTGCGCCTATTAAAACAGAGGGTCTATTTACTTTTCAGGTTACTGCCATAGACAAAGCGGGCAGAAGCTCAACAAAATCTACAAAGCCTATTGATATAAGAATCAGCAGTACAATTATTGAAATTGAAAAAGATAAGATCCCCGAATATACCATTAAAGATTCGGTAGAAATTAGCGGCTATGTCTTAGGACCGCTGCCTAAGGAGATTTATTTATTGCCGAATAGACATCAAATTACAATTAAAAAAGATAAAAGCTTTTCATATAAGATGCCGCTGATTCGAAATGAAGTAAATAAAATTAAGCTTGTTTATATTGACGATAAAGATGAAAAGCATTCCCCTTTTTCTGCTGATATAGAATCGGGAAGCGATAATGTAGACACAAGAATAGATCCCGAATCTAAAAGTTTCAGGGAAAATATTGTTACAATAAAAGGATCTTACGACAGAGGAATTGCAAGAATATTAGTAAACGGAAAACCGGTAAAAATGAATGAGAATACCAGAACATACGTGTTTGACGCTAACTTAAAAGAAGGCCAAAATCAAATTAATATAACAACAGTTGACGAGCTTGGCAGATTAAAAAAGAAAAAAGAAACTGTTTATTTAGACAGACAAAAGCCAAACCTTTTTATTCGTCCGCTTCCGAGACAAACGGGATTGCAGTCAATTAAGTTTAAAGGCGTTGTTAACGACGCCTCAAGTTTTGAGTTAAATGTGTTTCCCTCGGCTCATATCGAGTATTTTGATACGGTTAAGGGCGAATTTGAAGGAATTCTAAACCTTGAAAAAGGCTCAAACAAAATATTTTTTATTGCAATAGATTATGCCGGCAATCGCGTTGTGCAAGATTACATAATTCAACATGATATATCGTTTGCAAAAGTAGAAGTGGGCGAAGGAGCCCAAAATATTGACGAAATACTGGAACTTCGGGCAGAGATTGAGCGTTTAAAAAAATTATTGGCTTCGGGAAAAAAAGTTTCTATAACAAGAACCGGACTCATGCGCTCGAAATTGCCCGCAAAACCGGGTTTGTTTCTGGTTCCCATGGGCGGCAAAACAGGAAGCTACGACGTAGCCGCAAAACTATACTTAGGCAATGAACTCTATGCCGATACTATTGCCGCCTTTAACGGAAAAAACGCTAAAAAACTCACCAAGGTTCTTGTACCGACCCCTGAACTTTTTAGAATGCTTACAAAAAGTAAAAACCGCGAAATTTTTGAAAAAATAATTGAGCAGACAGGCAGACAATTTATTAAAAATCAAAATATAAATATGCTTAAAAAAAACCTTTTAGGCTATCTAATGAGGGGTAAATATCTGAAGAACGCCGAGAATATAAAAGGCGCCTTAATATTTAAGCTGAAAAATAACGCAGCAGTAGTATTATTGTCGGATAATCAAAAAATTAACAGAGATTTACTTAAAAAAATAAGTATAAAAGAAATGCTAATCGCCCGAGTATCTAAGAAAGGCCTGTTGTTTAGCAGTTTAAAATGATAAAAAAGTTAAGCGTAAAAAAAATACTTTTTATAGTTTGCGTTTTTGCCGGTTTAATCTTTTTCCTGGAAAATTATTATATTAAACCCTCAAGAAAACATGAATTATTAAAGGGATATGTTCATACTTTGCAGGAAGAACAGGCAAGGGCCTTTGCTCAGATACAGGAACAATCTCAAAACGGCTCATGGGATAAATTTTTTCTTGTAAAGATGCTTACTGAAGACAACCTTAACGAGATTAAAAAATCAAACAGACAAATAAAAGATATCGCGCTTATTGATTCTGAATATCATATAATAGGGCAGACTATTTCAGAAAATTATTTATCAGAAATTATTCTTTTTATAAAAAAGGCCGGCTCTTCATTGAACCGTCAAAATTTCTTATTATCAAGCGGATGGTATAGTATTTTTATCATAAAAAATAACGGCGATAATTTACTCGGCTTCTTGCTTATACAATGGAAACTCTTAAAACCGCCCGATAATCTTGGCGTATTTTTAACCACTCCGTCTGCAAAAAGCGTTTATCTCGCGCCTGTTTCTTTTTTAAACGACAATCAAAAAAATATATTCATGAATTTTCTAGAGTCAAACAGGTTGTACAATGAATATTTTTACTATATTAAAATAGACGAGAAAAATTATGACCTTTCGATAGATTATATTGAAAATGAAAATTTTTATTTAGGTTTTTTACAGCCTTCGCGGCCCCTGTTTCATTCTATCAGTTTTTATTTTTTAGCTATTTCTGCCATTAGCCTCTTCATTCATTTTATTGTAGATTCAAAAAAAGAGTCTTCTACGCCTGAGGTTAAAAACAATTATGAAAACATAAGGAAAATTCTTGAAACGCAAAAACAGGCTTTAACTTCAATGGAAAGCGGCCTGGAAAATCTTAGAAAAACCTATACTGGAACTTCAGATATGCCGGTTGAAAAATCGGTTAAAGCCGCGGTAATTGAAAAAGAAGAAAAGCCAGATGAAGACGATGAAGAAATATTTTCTATACTTGATAAAGAAGTATCGCCCGATAAAACTCTGGAACTTAGAAAAGTAAAAAGAGAATTTCAGTTTCTTGATACCTTTGAAAAGCATCCTGAAGCGACGTTTGAGGTTTCAAAAGAAATTGAAAGCCTCTCTTCAGAAGAAATGGTTACAGATAAAGAGCAAGAAGTAAGACAAAAAGCGTTTACTCCCGAATTGCGCGAATTAATCAACGATATCAGAGAAGTTATTCGCGAGGCCAAAGAAACAAAAGAAAACAAAGAATCTATAAATATCGATACTGAAATTGTCAGACCAGAAGAAAATCGCCTGAAAAAAGAAAAGTCAGAAAAAATATTTACGCCAGAGCTTCGCGACTTAATTAAAGAAGTAAAGAAAGAAGAGCCAATACTCCCAAGAAAATCGCATGAACAAAATAATCTATTAGAAAATAAAATTACTGAAATTGAAGAGAAAATAAACTTAGCGAATATTAACGAATTTGATTCTAAATTAAATGAAATTTATTTTGACGACATAAGTATAGGCGAACTAAAAGATTTAATTTCATTGTTTCGAAAAAAATTAAACGCAAGCGCCTCTTCTTTGCTGTATTTCAGGCAAGACCTGGGGTGTTATCAGACTGTTTTATCAGAAAACTTACCTTCAGATTTTGATAAAACCTTTTATATGCTGGAAAATGATTTTAGAATTCGAGAAGAATCGATAGAAAAACCTGTTTTTATAGAAATTGACGAAAATCATAAAAACGATATTTTCTTTACTAAACGTTTTCCTGCCGATGTTTTAGATAAATTAAAAGAAATTTTAATTATTCCGTTAAAAGAATATCATTTTGACGGATATTTTTATTTTATGTATGACGAAGATGCTGAAAATAAAGACAATATCATAGAACAGGCCCAAAAAACAATAAAAGAACTTTCGCCTGCAATAAAGTATTATTTTCAAAAAAAAGAAATTCACGATATAATAAACCAGGCGGCAGATTTAACCCAGGAATTGAATTTGATAACAGCCGTTGGCAGAGAACCCGCTAAAATACTGCATATCTACCCTAAAAAAGCTATAACAAAATCAGAATTTCAAGAATTAAAAAAAGAGTTAAGTAAGAAACTTAATGGGCATGAAAGAATGATACTAAATTCGCCCAGTCATCTTCTTTTTCTATTGAAAGAAAATTTTTGCGAATCAATTATAAACATTGTATCTGAAAAGCTAGAAATCGCCAATTCTAAAGAATTGCATTATCCCGATAGAAGCAGTAATTTCTTTAATTATATTTAACACAACTTTAATATTCCATTAAAAATAACCTTTTCTCGCTAATATCAAGCGTGCGTTTAAGTTCTAAAACGAAGATAAATCTTATTCTCTTTCTCAAGATTAGCCTATCTGGTATCCGTTATTATATATGAACAAATAACTCCAGACGCTTCATGAAAAATAATTTAAATATATTTTTTGCATTTATATTGGGAACCTTCTTTTTTTCATCGGGCGTATATTCAAAGAACTGCGATACAACATTTGTAACAAAAGAAAAAAATCTAAAGAAAACATACGCCAAGCTTAGTGAAATTTCCTTAAAATGCGGCGTTTCGTCTGATATATTTTTAGAGCATTCCGAAAAAGCAATCTTGGCCGAAAGACCGATTGAGGCCTTATGGTCGGCTCAAAAAGGAATTTGGAGACTTAAACCGAACTCTAACCAAGAATTACGCCTGCGCTTATATTTAGCGAGAGGCACCGCTCTTTTAAAATTAAACCGATACGAAGAAGCGATAATTCATCTGCGAAAGGCCTCTCTTGATTATCACGAAGGAAGACCAGTATGGGGGCAAAAAAGAGAAATAGTTCAAAGAGCATACCTGATGCTTGTAAAAACATACTTTGAAAAAGAAAATGAAAAAATTTCAAAAGACGTATTATTTTTGATTTCTTTATTTAATGAAAAATTCCCCAAGAGCCCATATCTTTCACTGGTTAAAAACTGGCTTAAAGAAAACAGGTAAAACTGATTCTAATTTCAATAAACGCTTTCTTTTATAGAGCGACCAGATTTTAACATCTCTATAAAGTCTTCTTTTTTAACGGGGGGCGAAAACAAATAGCCCTGCATTTCGTCGCATTTACTTTCTTGAAGAAACTGAAGCTCGTCTTCGGTTTCTACGCCTTCTGCTATCACTTTTAGCCCCAGGTTATGCCCCATAGAAATTACGGCAGAAACGATAGAAGCGTCTTCGGGATGTTCCAGCATATTTTTAACAAAAGATTGATCAATTTTTAATGCCGTAATCGGAAATTGTTTCAAATAATTTAAAGACGAGTAACCCGTGCCAAAATCGTCAATATATATAGTAATATTCATTTCTTTTAATTTATTCATTATATTAATGGCGTTTTGCATATCGTTCATTAAAGAAGTTTCGGTTAATTCAATGCCGAGCTGCTCGGGTTTTATTTTATTTTTTTCAATAACTGATTTTATCTTTTCGATTATTTGAGAATCAAATAATTGCGCGGCCGCTAAATTAACGGCAATACTGATATCTTTATATCCTAAATCTGTTAAGCGCCTGACATCTTCGCAAGTTTTATTTAATACAATTTCGCCCATTGCGCTAATCATACCGGTTTCTTCGGCAATCGGTATAAATTCGCCCGGGCTTATAATTCCTTTTTCTGGATGTATCCAGCGAATTAACGCCTCTGCTCCGGTTATCTTTCCCGTTTTTATGTTAAGCTTTGGCTGATAAAATGGAACAAATTCATTATTTGCGATGGCTTTTCTTATCTCGGTTTCAAGCTCTAGCCTTTTAATATTTACCGTATTCATCGTTTCAGTGTACATAAGAATTTTTTTATCGCCCGATTTTTTTGCTCTCGACATGGCGGTGTTAGCTCTTGTCAAAAGTTCATTTGCATTTTTACCGTCATTAGGAAAAACCGACGCGCCAATGCTGGCTGTTATATAAAGCTTTTTATCAGAAATATTAAACGCTTGAGAGAAAGCCGATGAAATCAAATGAAGCGAATTAATAATTTCGGCAAGATTTTTTTTATCTCTTAAAACAAAGGCAAATTCGTCGCCGCCAAATCTTGAGATAATATCATTTTCATTTATAACTTTTCTAAGTTTTTCGCTGATTTCTTTTAGAAGCTTATCTCCGGCTGAATGCCCAAAAGAGTCGTTTATGTTTTTAAATCTGTCGATTCCCACAAACGCGACCCCAATAAGATGATTTTTATCGTTTTGTTTTATGCTTTGCTCTAACCGATCGGTCAATAGATGCTTGTTCGCCAGTTTGGTCAATGGGTCATGAGATGAGTGATAAACCGCCTCTTCTTCTTTCTTTTTAATTTCGGTTAAATCATGAAAAATACCTATATAGCGGTTTGTTTTCCCGAAAGCGTCCTGAAAAGCGCTTATCGTCAGCCACTGAGGGTATGCTTCTCCGCTTTTTTTGCGGTTCCAGATTTCGCCTTCCCATTTTCGTTCTTTTTCGAGTCTAGACCACATTTCTGAAAATATTTTTTCATCCTGATCGTCTGCACGCAAAAGCGCGGGAGTTTGACCAATCGCTTCTTCTGGCTTATATCCCGTTATATCTGTAAAAGCCTTATTTACATATTCAATGTTCCCCTTTTCGTCTGTTACCATGACCCCTTCAATAGAATTATTAAAAACCTCTTTGGCCGCTAAAAGCTCATTTTCGGTCTGTTTAATGTCGGTAATATCATGAACTGTTCCTATCATTTTTACGGGATTATCGTTTTCATAATAAACCTCTCCCATTTCTAAAACTATGCGAATAGATCCGTCTGATCTGACAACGCGATGATTCACTTTATAGGCGTCATGATTTTTAATCGCTACATTTACACCATTGGTAACCATATCTCTGTCGTCAGGGTGAACATAGTTTAAAAACGCCTCATAAGTGGCCCCGAAAGACTGCGGCTCTACCCCAAATATGCGGTAGACTTCGTCTGACCATGAGAGGTTATTCTCAACCATATCCCATTCCCAGCTGCCTAAATGCCCTATTCTTTGCGCTCTTTTTAAGAAATCCTGACTTTTTTCAAGAGCCTTTTGGGTTTTCTTAAAAACGCTTAAATCTTGCGCCACGCATATTACATGAATTTCTTCGGAGCTTTGATCTTTAATAAGAGTGGCCGACAATAAGACGGGTACTTTCTCTTTGTTTTTTTTTCTCAAAACCCTTTCATCGGCAGAAAGGTAACCGAAATCAAACAGTTCTTCTATTTTTGACTTTGAGAAAATATAATTTTCAGAATTGTTTAGAAATATGATATCGGCAGATTTTCCCGTCAGTTCGTTTTCTGAATATTCTAAAATATTTTCAGCCGAGATATTTACTTTTTTAATTCTGGTTTCATAACCGCCGTTTTTTTGAATTAAAGATACAATAATTAAAATATCGCTTAGAGACGTTAATATTTCATTCATATAATCGCGCGAAACGGTCGTTTTTTCAAGCTTGTCAATTAATTCGTTGTAGCTTTCGGCGAGATACTCTATTTCGTCTTTTGAGTTGATTTGAATTTTTTCGGGCTTTTCGCCTTTCGATAGATATTTAATTCCTTCGGCTAATTTCATGATTGGGTATGATATTTTTTTAGAAAAATAAAGAGCGGTTATAAACGCCGGTATAAATAAAAATAAAGAAATAATTAATATCCAGTTTCTAAAATCGTTTATGGGAGAAAAAGCTTCATAAAGATCAACCTTAGAAATTATGGCGCAATTCTTATCATAAAGCTCAACCGGCCCATATGAAGCCAGTACAGATTCTTTACGATAATCTTCAAAAATCCCCTGACCAGATTGACCCTGCATTGCCATTTTTACGTGCCTGCCCGCGGCGGGCTGAAACAATATAGTGGTGTTAAAGTTTTTTATATTGTCCCGTATATTTTTCAATAATATAAATTGGTCAAGACTCTTGAAATACTCGTCTTTTTTCTCGATAAGAAATCTCGAATCGTTTCTCATTCTGTAATCGTCGCATACAAAATACGATTCGCCCGTATTTTCAAGGCCTTCTTCTTTCCATCGTTTGTCGGCTGTCATAATTTTATTGATTTCATCAATTGATAATTGAAAAATCAGTATGCCGATTATTTTCTCGTTTTCTTTTATCGGCGAAGCGATAAAGGCGGCAGGTCTGTTATAAGAAGGCTCATACTGATCAAAATCTATATAATAAAAATCTTTAGCGATAGGCTCTGATTTTATTTTGTTAAAAAGTTTTCCGATGCTTTGAAACTTAAAGGGCCCGTTTACCAGGCTTGTCGCAAAATCAATCTCTTTGAAAACGCTGTATACTATATTTCCGGTTTGATAGTCTATCAAAAAAACGTCATAATAACCCCTTTCTTTAATAAACTTTCTAAAATAAGGATGAAATCGTTCATGTGCCACATCATAATAACTTTTATTCTTTGGCGCAACTAATTTATCTTTTTCTCCCGCAGGATGACGGTTTTCAGATATATACCTGTTTTGCAGAAAATAGACGGCTCCTGTTTGCGGCTTATAAAAGTCAAAAGGTTTTATTTTATCTTCGCTATTTTCAGCCTTTATCTTAGTAAAGAAATTCTCTTCAAAATATGCTTTAAGACTTTCTTCGTTTTTTTTATTGATATGAATATTCTTATCGCTTAAAAGATAGCCTTTATTAAATTCCCGCAATGCGGCCGCCGTAGCTTCGCTTAAAGCCAGCGTTTTTATTTCGCTTTTTTTGTCATCAAAATACAATTTAAGACTTATTTTTTTATTTTCTTTTATAGAAGTCAGTTTATTGAAAATTTCTTTTGAAATTCGATCTTTTCCTATAAAATAACCGATAATTCCCGTAGATAACACCGCTAAGATAGCCAAAGCAAACATCGAAATAAACAATTTTTTCTTAATCATTGTATTGTTACAGTATACAACAAATCTAATTTCATGGCATGAAAAAAATTAACGCCAAAAAGAAATTTTACTTTACGATTGCCGCCTTCTGCGCCAGAAGGGTTTAATTAAATATGCCTCAAAATATTAATTTTAGCCTTTTTCCCTATTATGAAGTATACCGATGAGTTTTTTAGAAGAAATATTTGAAAACCTGAATGAACCCCAGAAAGAGGCCGTTGAGCATACCGAGGGCCCGCTGCTTATTTTTGCGGGCGCGGGCAGCGGCAAAACCAGAACTATAGTTCACCGCATTGCTTACCTTCTGCATGAGAAAAAAGCGGCGCCCTATAAAATTATCGCCGTTACTTTTACCAATAAATCGGCGCAAGAAATGCTTGAGAGAACATTGTCTCTAGCGGGGCCTATAGCCGCCGACTGTATTATTCGCACCTATCACTCGCTTGGTCTATATTTTTTAAGAAAATACGCCCATATCATAAATTACCCTTCAGGGTTTACCATTTGGGACGAATCAGATCAAAAAGGAGCCATCGAATCTATTTTAAATAATTCTTTTGGCGATAAATATAATAAAACGCAGGTCAGGTATTTTATTCAAACAATCTCGTCTTTTAAAGATATGCTGATACCCCCCGATCGTCTAGCCGATGAAATTGATCTTGAAGCGTATGAATTTTCAGAAATATTGCCCGAACTTTATCATTTATACGAAGAAAAGAAAAAAAATTCGCTTGCTGTTGATTTTGCCGACTTAATTTATCTTCCGGTTAAAATATTTCGTGAAAATGCCGATGCGCTCGACGAGGTACAAAATCGATATCAATATTTTTTAGTCGACGAGTATCAAGATACCAATCACGCGCAGTATACGATGATACAGCTTTTAGCGGCGAAAAGCAGAAATCTCTGCGTAGTGGGCGACGACGATCAGGCTATTTACGGATGGCGAGGGGCCGACGTTACAAATATTCTTGAATTTTCTTCAGATTTTTCTGACGCTAAAATTATTAAGCTTGAGCAAAACTACCGCTCTTCACAGCCGATTTTAGATTTAGCAAACTGCATAATTGAAAAAAATCACGACCGAATGCCCAAAAAACTATGGACCGCGCGAAAAGAGGGGGTCACGCCCCAATTAAAGCTTCTTAAAGGCGACTATGAAGAAGCCGAATCGGTTGCGCGTCTGGTTGACTCTGCAAGAGCGAATATATCCGCAGACGAAATTGCCATATTATACCGAACCAATTCGCAGTCAAGATTGTTTGAAGAAAAATTGCTGGAAAGAAATATTCCCTACAGAATTTTCGGGGGCCTGTCTTTTTTCTCTCGTAAAGAGATTAAAGACGTTATTTCTTATTTAAAATTTATGGTAAACTCTTTTGACGACGCTTCTTTTATGAGAATTATAAATACGCCCTCGCGCGGAATCGGCGAAAAATCTGTTGAAAAAATATTAGAATACCGCGCCGAGCTTAATAAAAAATTAAACAGGCAGGCCGATTATTTTGAAGTTTTAAAAAATGTATCTGAAATATCGCTTAGCAAAAAAGCCGCCGAAGAAATAAAAAAGTTTTACGACTCGATTTTTGAATTAAGCAATCGCGCCAAAGGCATTATTGATTTCGGATTTCTTTTAGAAGATTTGCTTGAGAAAAGCGGCATTCGAGCCGCCATTGAAGAAGAAGACAGGCTGTTAGGAACAAGCCGTTCTGAAAATCTCGAAGAATTAAGAAATTCGATGCTTCACTTTCAGCAAACAAATAAAAACGCGCTGCTTTCTGATTATCTGCAAAATATCAGCTTATATACATCGGCCGAAGATTCTACGGCTGATGATCAAAAGCCAAGCGTAAATCTTATGACGGTTCATAACGCTAAGGGCCTTGAGTTTGATACGGTTTTTGTAACCGGCATGGACGAAGATATCTTTCCTCATTATTTATCAAAAAGAGACGGAACGCCAGACGAAGAAAGAAGACTTTTTTATGTTGCGGTAACCAGAGCAAAAAATAAATTATATTTAACGAGGGCCAGAACGCGATTTAAGACAGGCTATACCCAGACATCTGAGCCTTCGCAGTTTTTGCTTGAAATACCCGAGAACATGATTCATACAGAAGAAAGCCAATTCTCGACTTCAAAGCCATACCGGCAGAAAACATATAGCTTTCCTAACATGGTAAAAAGCGGCGATATAAAATCTGATAAAACTTCTTCGAATTCTAACGCCGCTTACAGACCTGGCGAAAAAGTTCTGCATCCCAATTTCGGAATGGGCAGGGTATTAAAATTAGAAGGTTCGGGAGAGGCTCAGAAAATTCACATTTTTTTTGAAGACAATAAATCGAGAAAATTTCTTTTAAAATACACAAGACTTGAAAAAATATCATAAACAGATGTCATGAAAATTCATCGAATATTTTTTTTTGCTATTTTCTTCTTTTTCTTAAATAACGAGCCTTTTTTTGCGAAAGATAAAAACTCAAAAATAACTAAAGCGAAAATCTATGAAACTTCGCTGCCTTTTGTACCGAAAACCGCTGGCAGTTTTTTTTCTGAAGATCATAACTCATACTATGCATTAGAAGATAAATTAATGATGATTCTTGACGAAAATTTTAAGATCAAATCTTCTATAACTTTTTCTTCAGACGTATCGGCCTTTGACTTTGGCGACATTAATGGCGACAAGTTGGACGATCTTATAGAGCTTACCCCTAACGGAATTTATGTTCGTTATCAGGTCAACCGATCAGTTTTCGGAAATCGAAAAAAACTGCCTATTAGAGAAAGGCTTTTTTCTCCGCACAACGCCATTGATATAGAAAGGCTTACTTTAGGCTATGATATCGATAATGATTCCGATTTTGACATAGTTGTTCCCGGAATAGGGCGTTTCTTTTATTATGAAAACGTAAAGCAAAAATGGGTTAAGCGAAAAGATCTGCCTTATGAATTTAAAAGCGTATTTTCTGACAGAATCTGGAAAAATTCTGACAGACGCTCTAATACAATCACGGCAAAGTCTTTTGTGCCGCGCTTATATTTTCAAGATTTTAATAATGACGGGGTTATAGACGCTTACTGCAGGGTAAAAGCAATGGTTTATTTTTACGCGAGCCAAAATAATAACCCGTTTGAAAATATATCGGTAAGAGTTTATCCCGTTGAACTTGAAGACGTTTACGCTTCTTATTTTGAGGTTGCCGATCTCAATGACGACAAACAGCCCGATTTAATATTTTCAATAATTAAGGGTCTTGGCTTAAAGATAAGAACAGAAGTTTTTATTTTCTGGGGAGAAAACAATCTTCCGAATCCGAAAAACAAGATATTTTATGAACAACAAGGCGGATTTTTTGCGCCCTTGCTGGCAAAATTTAAATCAAAAAATATTTTAATCATGCCAACAATAGATCTCGGAGTAGGCTTTTTTATTAATTACATTGTTCGAAGAAAACTTTCAATCAGCGCAAAGTTTTTTTCTGTTTCAAAAAAAGAAATGCGTGAAGAAACAAGCGTTTCGCTTTCTTTCGACGTTGAGGGAAATTTGTTCCCGGGGTTTACGGTAGGCGATTACAATAATGATTCATACAGCGACTTTATTCTCGGGCAAACTCTAAACGAGCTTGAAATCTATAACGGAAACGACGATTTTGACGTAGACGCATGGCTTGAACTTTCGCTTCCCAGTTATGGCATATTGAAAACAATTCAAACTCCTCTAAAAAGAGACGAGCTTTTTATATATCTGCCCCAACTCATTAAAGAATATGACAGAAAAAAAATCTTTTTAGTAAGATTTGAATAAAATTACGTAAAATATCCGCCATTTATTTCAGCCAAATAAATTATTCTTATGAAGAAGATTCAATATTTCTTCTTTCGACGGAAGAAAACTTAAATCAGAGGGAGCTAGAACATAATCTGCGACAGAAATTCTTTCGTCGGGAGGTCTGCCTACCCCTAAACGTATTCGATGAAAATTAGATCCGCATTTTTGAATAATATCTCTAAGGCCGTTATGCCCCTTATGACCGCCGTCAAATTTATACCGAAGTTCGCCTTCTTTTAATTCAACTTCGTCGTGAAAAACAACCGCGTCTTGAATATTTATTTTATAAAAACTTAACGCTTTTGAGACGGCGTCTCCCGATAAGTTCATAAATGTCTGCGGAAATATTATAATAATTTTTTCTTCATTATTTTGATAGACTGCAGTATATGAAAGTAATTTTCTATCTTCTTTATATTTTAGATCAGAAAATATATTTAAAAGCGCGTTAACGCCTGCGTTATGCCTTGTGCTGGCATATTTTTTGCCGGGATTTCCTAACCCTATAAATAAACGCATAATTTATATTTTTTTTTTTTGACAAGTTGTCAACATAAAGCATATCTTACATCTCTAATGAGAAGAAAAAGCGTTAATACTATATTTAATTATCTGGCGTTTCTTTTTATTCTTATTATCGTTAATTGTTCAAGCGTAAAAACCATTGGTTTAAAATATGAGATAACCCTGCCTTACAGGTATTATAAAGTAATTTCAAACCCTAAATTATCAAATAAAATAACGCCCGCTGCGGCCCCATGGGAAGAAGAAAACGATCAAAAACATATTGAAGAAACAAGATTGTTCTTATTTTGCGAAGATAACGCTTTAGAAACAAGCTATGATTATCTTTTTAACGGCAAATACAAAGAAGTTATCGCGCTATTAGAATCAAAAATAGAATTTATTAAAGATAATGAAATCAGGGCCAAATACCTAAATAACGCGGCTATTGCTTATTTTTTTAATAAAGAAGAAGATAAAGCGCGAAATTACTTTAATCAGGCGGGAATATATTCAGATTCAAAATATATCCTGCATAATTTTCGGATATTCAACAATACATTGTCGACACGTTTCGAAATCATTAAATATGGAGACAATTAACGTGTTATTAAAAGCATACAAAAAGATTATCATCGTTTTTATTTCTTTAAACACAATAACAGCATGCGCCATGCATGACCCTATTGAAGAAGATTATTATCAAAATAATGAAAATATTCTGGGTAATGAAAAACCGACAACGCCAATAATAAATCCGTTCGATTATAGCGCAGGAGACAGAGTAATATCATGGCAAGCCTCGGTCGACCCCGATACGGGCGAGACCGTAGATACGTATTTATTATACTGGTATGATAAACCGCCTTCAACCTATTATTTATATGAAGATCTGTTTCAAGAAATTAATAACCAACTTTATTATTCAATTGCGGCAGATATAACAAACGGAAAGCTCACAAACGGCGCGCATTATTTTACGATTACCGCTTACCATGATTATAGAGAATCAGATCACTCAAATATTATTGAATTTATAATACCTTAAAAAAATTGGCCAGAGAGAGAATCGAACTCCCGACACGGGGATTTTCAGTCCCCTGCTCTACCGACTGAGCTATCTGGCCTATATAAATTGATCATTAATTTAAAAAAGAATATAGTGTAAATCAGAAAAATTATTCAGGTATAGATTCAACCTGCTTGGGCTTATCTTGACTTTTCTTGCCTTTTGGTCTTAAAATCATAGACATAATTCGCCCTTCTAAAGATGGGGGCTTCTCAACCACGGCATCTTCTTCAATATTTTTAGCAAAATTTTGAAGTTTCTCAAGACCAAGATCGGTATGGGCCATTTCTCTTCCCCGAAAACGCATCGACACTTTTACGTTATCTCCTTCTAGTAAGAAATTCTTTGCCATTAAACATTTTCTTTCAAAATCGCCCACGTCAATTTTGGGACCCATTTTAATTTCTTTAATTTGAATAACTTTTTGCTTTTTCTTGCTTTCTTTATCTTTTTTTGCTTTTTCAAATTTATATTTACCGTAATCAATGATTTTTACAATGGGCCAGTCTTTTGATTTAGTGATTTCTACCAAATCTTCGCCGCTTTCTCTAGACATCTTTAGCGCTTCTTCTATAGAGATTAATTTAGCGCCGTCGTCTGTAATTAGACGAACCTTTTCTTCTGTAATTTCATTATTAATTCGGGTGTCTCTAAAAACTCTGCCGTGTTTGCCAAATCGTTTTTTTATTTTACGCATACTTACTATACAATCTGATCGACGCTTTTAATAATGAATTGATCTTTTTTACTAGAAATGAATCTAACAGATTTGAGTTTATTTATCATTGATTTAAACTAATGATATTCTTATAGAAAGACATTTTTTTTATCGGTGTTTTCCCAGGTAAAGGAATCGCCTTCTCTGCCGAAATGCCCATAAGAGGCGGTTGGCAGGTATTTTATCTTTCTTAAGTTAAGAGTTTCGCGAATACCTTTTGGGGTAAGATCAAAGTTTTCTAATACTAATTTTTCAATTTTTTCATCGTCGAACTTTCCTGTACCGAATGTGTTTACCAACACTGAAACAGGTTTGGCCACCCCAATTGCGTATGCGGCCTGTATTTCGCACTTTTCGGCAATACCCGAAGCCACGATGTTTTTAGCCACATATCTTAGCATATAAGCCGCGCTTCTGTCTACTTTTGAGGGGTCTTTGCCGCTAAACGCGCCGCCGCCGTGTCTGGCGTAGCCGCCGTAAGTATCAACAATAATTTTTCTGCCCGTCAGCCCGCAATCTCCGTGGGGACCTCCGACGACAAATCTGCCTGTCGGGTTTATAAGATATTTAGTATTATTTAAAAATTCATGCGGTATTACCTTTTTAACGGCCATTTCAATGACCGCTTCTGAAATTTGCTCTCTTGTCGCGCTTTCAGAATGCTGAGTGCTTACCACTACAGTTTCAATACTTACCGGTTTATCGTCTACATATTTTACGGTAACCTGAGATTTTGAATCGGGACCCAGAAAATCTACAGTTTTATTGTGGCGAACTTTTGCGAGTTCCTGAAGAATACGATGAGAATAATAAATTGGCATCGGCATTAACGCGTCTGTTTCATTATTAGCGTATCCGAACATTAGGCCCTGATCGCCCGCGCCTTCTTCTTTATAAAGACCTTCGCCTATAACGCCCTGCGCTATATCGGGAGACTGAGTATGGGCTCTTACGTCAACATTTGCATTTTCGGAGTCAAAACCGAGTTCTTCAGAAGTATATCCTATATTTTTAACAACATTTCTGGCCAACTTTTCAATTTCTGTTTTAGAAATTTCTCCTTTAGACGATATTTCGCCGGCCACTACCAAGTGCCCTGTCGTTATCAACGATTCACAGGCAACGCGCGAACTTTCGTCAAGAGCAAGATAAGCGTCTAAAACGGCGTCTGAAATTTGGTCGCATATTTTATCGGGATGACCTTCTGATACAGATTCAGAAGTAAAAAGATAGTTTTTATTCATATAAGAAGGTCAAATATATCAAGCGTTACAAAACGAAAACTCTTTTTTCTTTTTACTAAAAACCGCAAATAGACGAAAATATATTAGAAAGAAAAAAAATTATTAATTGGATATGCGATATATTTTCTTAATCTAGATGCATTTTTATGATAGACCAACATAATAAATTAAAACAAATTTGGAATATTATTATTTTCTTACTGGTGATGATAGAGGCTCTAGAGGTGCCGTCTAGGTTTGTTTTGAAATATGAATTAAGCGGATTTCTTTTGCTTATTGATTTTATAACGCCATTATTCTTGATTGCCGATATAATTTTAACGATACATACAAAAACGGTTATAAGCGGACGTCTTTCTGAAAATAAAAAAATTGTATTTCAAAATTATTTGCGAGGATGGTTTGTTTTTGACCTGCTTTCATCTCTGCCTTATAATTATTTTACGGGAGATTATCCAATTTTTGGAGTCGATAAAAATGGAAACTTTGCTTTATTCATGGAAATAATGCTTTTTTTAAGACTACTTAGACTTATTCATATTCTTGATTCAAAAAATATAACTCATCGCTGGAAAATATTAAAAATGATAAATCCAAGCGTATTAAGACTTGGTTTTTTTATTTTTTGGATCATGATTGTCGCTCACTGGATGGCATGCGGATGGCTTTATCTGGATGGTATTGAAAGAATTGGCTCAAGAGCAAACCAATACATAGTGTCTTTATATTGGACAATCACAACGCTTACAACCGTTGGCTATGGGGATATTACGCCTAAAACCATCCCCCAAACAATATACACTATGATAACAATGATTCTTGGCGTTGGAATATACGGTTATGTTATTGGTAACGTGTCTTCTTTACTGGCGAATATTGATATATCAAAATCAAATTATCAAGAGAAAATGGAAAAAATAAACGCCTTTCTAAAATACCGCGAAGTGCCTGAAAATATAAAAGAAAGAGTTATTCATTATTATGAATATTTATGGGATAGCCGCCTAGGTTCAGACGAAACACAAATGATTTCTGACTTACCGCCTTCAATAAAAATAGATATTTCAATGCACTTAAATAAAAATATTATTGAAAAAATACCCATGTTTAAGGGCGCTTCGCAAGAAATGATTAAAGCTCTGGTTCTAGAGCTTAAACCTGTTGTTTTTACTCCTGGAGATCTCGTAGTTGAGAAAGGCGAAATTGGCGAAGTTATGTACTTTATAAGCAAGGGAGATCTTGAAGTATTGGCTGAGCCGAATAATAAAGTTGTAGCTTCGCTTTCTGAGGGCAACTTTTTTGGAGAAATCGCTCTTTTAGAAAGTTCGCCCCGAACAGCTACAATTCGAGCGGCAGATTACTGCGATTTATATATGCTTCATAAAAACGCTTTTGAAAAAGTTTTAAAAGACTATCCTGATTTTGCCTCACAGATAAGAAAACAAGCAGCGAAAAGAAGAAAATAAAAACCTTATCCAAAATAAGTTACCGCTCGCGGAACAGGTATTTCTAGTACGAAGCTATTCTTTGATTCATGCACGGTCAAAATTTTATCAAAAGCCATAAATAAATCGTCAACGACTTCAGGCGTGACATGAAAATCAATCACCTCTCTCTCGTCATTTATCATGCGGCCGGTTATACTTTTCAGTTTTTCTCCGCCAATTAAATTTCCATAAACGCGCGTGGCCCCGTGAGCTCCGGTATGCATAGCGGTATTGATGAATTCATCGCCTAAACCGCGTCGCGTTATAAGTTTTAAGTTAATTAAATCAGATTTTTGTTTTCTTTTAAATTGCCTCACAGAAGCAAGTCCTATATCGGCCATGCGCCAGCTTTTACTTTCTTTTAGCTCGTCAATAGCCTTGACAATCTGCTCTGTGGTAGCTTCTGTATGAGAAGAACTGACTGTAGTATGCAAATTTATAAACCCCGTGGGAACTTTAGTTGTATAGATAAAACCCATGCCAGGAGCAAAAAGACGGCCCGCTTCAACCATTACATTGAAAATTCTATCGCACTCCATTTCGTCTACAACCACATCAATTATTTCTTTTTCAGGATTAACGGCAATCTTTAAGAGTCCCATTCGATCTCGAACGCCTTTACCTTCGCCAAAATGGATTATAGGCGCGGCCGCCCCTTCGCGCACTGCGGCTGCCGCAATTTCATCGGCTTTACCGCGCTGACAAACGCATGTTATCAAACTCAGATTTACCTGAGGCTTTACTTGAGCGCTTTTTTCTACAACTTCAAATTCTTTATGATTTGTAGATAAGTATTCTGTTGTCCATGCCTTAGAAAGAGGTATGCTTTTTACCGCGCCAATTGCTCTTTTATTAATTTCAGTTACGAGAATTGATTTCTGAAGAACATTCTCAGCCGTCTCTTTTGTTGTGAGAATTAACATACTTTCCATTTCCGGAGAAATTGAAAGCGGCTTAAACCATCCCTTTTTTCCCTGGCGCATACTGCCGCGAGCTTTAACAATGATACCAAACAAACCGCCGGCGGCCTGCACTTGACTGATTACTTTTTCGGCAAAACCTTTTCGAACAATAATTGAAATCAAAGCCAATTTCTGATGTTTATTTAATACCGACATTGAACTTAAGCCTCTACTTCTTCTTCAGTTTCTGACGATTCGCTCTGTTGTACTAGTTTGCCGACGATTAGAACCGTTAAAATCGGAAATACCGAAGCCATTGCAAGAACTCCAAAACCTTCGAGAGCGCCTATTGATTGACCTATTCCTAACCCCATGGCCAGCACCAAAGGAACCGTGATAGGTCCCGTTGTTACGCCGGCGCTATCCCAGGCAAAATTAACAAAGTCTTCTGACGATATAAAAGTTAAAACAAGCAGTATCATATATGGGGGCAACAGCATCCAGCTTAGGGGCAGATCAAAAACCAGCTTGGCGACGCCCGCGGCGATACCAATGCCAACGCCTGCGGCGACAGATTGCATTAACAATGATTTTCTAAACGAACCGATAGTTATCTTTTCTACTGTCGCCCCTAAAGCATTTAAGGCGGGCTCGGCCAGTGTTGCGCTATAGCCCAAGGCAAAGCCGAATAAAATAACCGCAATTTGCCCAATAAATTTATTTTCAAACAAGGGGCCATGCATGCCAAGAGCACCATACGGTTTGATTGCGGTAAAACTTGAAGAAATATTCTGACCTACCTGACTACCCAGAGGCTCAAGGGCCAGAAATATTCCAAGCATAAAAAGCGACATACCAATAAGAGCGAAAAATATTCCAATGGCTATTTCATCGCTGCCTTTAATCTTTTCTCTTAATATTCCTCTTAATACGAGAAATAACAGCAGACAAAGCGGCAATATCGCCCGAGCGGCGCCTATTAAAGAATCTTTAAGCTTCTCAAAAAAATCAAGAGCGTCATCCCAGAAACGCAAATCGGACATTTTTGCTCTAAAACCATATCGTTTCTTAACAATGATCGAGGCGTTATCAATGATAATTTTGCCCTCGTCAAGTTTCATATCGCCTTTAAAAGACAACTCAGATCCTGCAGGCACCTTGCCGCTTTTTCTAAATTTTTCAAAGTCTTCAAAGCTATAACCCGTTTCTGCGAGTTCTTTTGGCTTGTTTTTTTCTTCGCTTAAAGCGACATGAGCGCTTGCTGCTTGCTTGTCAAATTTCAATTTCGAGTTTGGCCTTCCGTAATAATCATCAAGGCCCAAATGACCAAAGGCCAATGAAAAAACCGCTATAATAGGAAAAAGCGACGCCAATGTTACGATTCCAAATCCGGTTCCCCCTGAGCTGCCTGAAACAATTCGCGAAACTCCAATGCCGAGCGCCAGTACCAGGGGAACGGTTACCGGCCCGGTGGTTACCGCCCCGCAATCCCATGCAAGACCAATTACCGGGTTAAGCGCCTCATTAAAATTCGCAAAGACGGTAAAAAATGTTAACAATATGACAAGGGGGTAGATAAGTACTTTCAAGCTCCATGAATACAGAAATCGCAAAACGCCAAAAATTACCGCTATGCCAACGCCAACGCCTACGGCAATCACCAGTTGACCGGCAAACTCATTTAATAGAGAATAAAGAAGAGGAGCGCTATCGGGTTCTATATATCTTCCGGCTAGCTGCAAAGTGGCAATAGCCGGTTCTGCAAACGTGGCCCCAAGACCCAACATAAAAGCAAAACTTAAAATAATAATTAATCCGGCTTTTTGTGGCAAAGTAGCGCCGATAGTTTCGCCAAAGGGCATTAATCCCAGAGTGAGCCCTTCCATAAAAAGCATTAAGCCGAATAAAACGATAGCAATACCTACGGCAATCATAATAGAATCTACTATTGGCAGCCTTAAAATTATCAACTGGAACAGAATAAGATATGTAATTATCAGCCAAACATTTTTTATCTGTTCATAAATACGATCGCCAAGATATGGTTTGAGAATGGTCAAGCGCTCTTTCCATGTCATTTTTATTTTTGGCAATGTATTTTTAATCGCTTCCATATAATCTTGAAAAATTATGTATTACTTGTTCTTATTTTCAGTACTTATTTTCTAGTTATATGTAATCTTATAGAACTTCGGGTGTAAAGAATTTTTTTTCGATAAGTAAAAATGGTATGGCTGCTATTTTCAATAAGATTGCGATTTTTGGAACTTTCTCAGAAGTTTAGGCTTTACAAATTGATTGAATAAATAAAGAAATACCCATGAAAAAAATCGCCATTTTAGGAGCGGGTATAACCGGTCTTAGTACCGCTTATTTTTTAAAAAAAAGAGAAGACGCTCCCGATATTGAAATTTTTGAATCGGGCCAAATTGGCGGTCAGGTGCAGACAGAAATTTATGAAGACTGCATTATTGAAAAAGGCCCTGAAACATTTCAAATGAGAACCCCCCTGCTAAAAGTATTGTGCGAAGAACTAAATATCAGCGATAAACTAAAACAGGCCCAAAAAGAGGCAGCTAAAAGATATATTATAAAAGAAGGTCAATTGGTAAAGCTTCCCGCAGGGCCGCTCTCTTTTCTTACGACTTCAGCCATGTCGTTTTTTCAAAAAATTAAATTAATATTGGCCCTAAAAAAGAAATTTTCTCTTTGGCCGGGGATGTCTTTTTTTGACGGCACAAGAAATATTTTCGGACAAGAATTTGCCGAATATTTGTCGTCTTCGGTGGCCCGCGGCGTATATGGCACAGAAGCCGAAGATTTAGAATTTTCGTCGGCTTTTCCCGATGTTTATGAAGCCATTCAACATACGCCGTCTTTAATAAAGGCTGTTAAGAAAATTATAGCCGAAAAAAAACAGTACTGGCAAAATGAACTTGGCGAAAACGCATTTGAAGGTTTTGAAAAGGGAATGTATTCTTTTGAAGGCGGTCTGATAACCTTTGTTGAAGCCTTAAGAAACTCTATAAAAGAAAAAGGAGTAAAAATTGAAAATACAAAAATACAACGCGTGATAAACAAGCGAAATGAATATTATGTACATACAAAACAAAATAAATACGGTCCGTTTGATAAAGTAATCTCTACAGTATCGCCCGGCGAGTTATCGCAAATTATAAAAGAGATGAACAAGCCCGCCTCGGTAAGACTCAATGAAATGAAGTATTCGCCGATGACCGTGGTTGTTCAGGCATGGGATAAAAATAATTTCAGCTACCCTGGCTTTGGGTTTTTAGCTCCGCGCAAAGAAAAAATGCCCATGTTAGGAACTCTTTTCTCAAGCAATATATTTTCACACAAGGCTCCAAAGCATTTATTCTTAACCAAAACGATGATTAGCGGAGACTCTGATTTGTTTAACGATGAAGAGGTGTCAACCATGCAATATGAGGGATTAAAAAAAATATTTAAAATAAAAAAACCTCCTTTATGGTATAAAATCTATCGTTACAAACAGGGTATGCCGAAGTATTTTTTAGGGTATCACGAATGGAAAGAAGACGTACTTTCTTTATTGTCTCCTTTTCCAGAGTTTCAACTTTCAGGATGGCATTTTTCGGGCATGGGACTTTCTGACGCGCTTGCAAACTCATACAAGATTGCCAAAAATTTCGATCAGAATAATACAAAAAATTCGGAAGAATAATATTGAACGCCTTAAAAGCAAAAAAAAATATCGTCTGGAACTTTGCAGATACGGCCCCTCTGCTTTCGTTTGAAGAAGTTCATACCGTTTGCCAACAATCAAAATGCCCTAACCGAAGCGAATGCTCAAGTCAAAAATCGGCTACGTTCTTAATAGCGGGAGACTTGTGCACGCGAAATTGCGCTTTTTGCCATGTTCACGCGGGAAAACCTCTTTCTATAGAAGCGTTAAAAGAAAAAGAAACAAGCGCTATTTTATCGGCTGTTTCAAAATTAAATATGAAGTATGTCGTTTTAACCTCGGTCACAAGAGACGACAGCGAAAAAGAATTGGCAAACTATTTTGCGTTTCTCGTTAAGAAATTAAATCAGGCCGGATGTCTTGTCGAGGTATTAATACCTGATTTTCACGCAAAAGAAGAGTTTTTAAAAATAATTACAGAGGCGTCTCCCGCGGTTATAGCGCATAATATTGAGACCGTATCAAGACTTTCAAAAAAGATGCGCCCCCAGGCCGACTATCAGACGTCGCTTTTAACTCTTAAAAAAATAAAAGAGATAAGCGGCCATATAATTACCAAAAGCTCTTTCATGACCGGCCTCGGAGAAAACAACGAAGACATAAATCAATTATTGATTGACCTTAAAGAAGCCAACGTAGACATACTCATGATAGGTCAATATCTAAGACCCTCTGAAAAGCAGGCAATTGTGAAAAAAAATTACACAGAACAAGAATTCAATATATTAAGAGAGAAGGCAAATAAAATGGGCTTTTTGCATACCGAAGCGGGAACATTTGTTCGAAGCAGCTATAAAGCGCGCGAAGTCTTTTTAAAATTAACCAAAAAACAACGATGAGCGATAGTCAAAAAGAAATATTACACGCCGATTTTCAAAAGGCTGATTTTAAGTATCTAATAAGACTTCAAAGAGAAAATAAATTGTCCCAAGAAATATGCGAAAGACTGCTAGATTACTACAAGTCGCGTATATCAAATAAAAGCGATAAAATTTATACAAATTATTTTGAGTACTATTTATTTTTTGAGTTTATAAATTCGGCCGTTATAGGCGCCTTTTTTTACGGTATTGAAGAAAAAGATGTTTTTCTTCAATACGGAATACTTAACGACGTTAAATCTGAAATATTAAAAACATTGAAGAAAAAAGTTAATTTTGTCGCCGAAGAAAAAAAAGAGATAGATGAAACTTTAGATTTTTTGTATCATAGCGAAAATTTTGCGTGCAGGTTAAAAAAAGTAACTTCACTGGAAAAAGAATATGTTTTAATTGTTTTATATCCTAAGGCGTTAGATATACGAGATAGACTTGAAAGATTAGAAAGAGTTTTTCTACGCTATTATTTGCCCGACACGTTTAAGGCAGATAAACGCTTTTCTCCTTTATTTGAAGACGTCAATAAAACTATACTCGAAAAGATCAATCCGGCGCTTGAAAACGACCAACCGGTCACTTTCTCTTTTTATAAATTTGAGAATTTTGAAAAATATATGGAATTTGGAGGCGAATTTTTCTCGAGACAGCTTATTGGCGAAATTCAAAAAGAATTTATTTCGCGCATGAAAGCTACTGATAAGTGTTTTATACTATCTCCCCGCGAATATCTAATTGTTTCTGTAAACTGTGAAATAGATGACATCAAAGACCGGTTTTCAAAAATGGCCTTTAAGGCTAAGAGCCTGATTTTAGCCTATAAGGTAAAATATTCAACTTTTTTTGAGCCGATAGAGCATTTATCAGAAAAGTGGAAGCAAATATCTATACAAAAATAAATTAGGAGAAAAAAATGGAACACGCGATAAGAAGTTTAATTCGAAATATACCCGACTTTCCCAAGCCTGGTATACAATTTAAAGATATAACGCCGGTCTTATCAGACAAAGAGGCGTTGAAAACCATGATTGAATGGTTTAAGATTAGCATCGAGGCCGCCGGAGAAATTGAACTCGTTGTCGGCATAGAGTCAAGGGGTTTTATCATAGGCTCGGCTTTGGCCCATGAAATGAACGTAGGCTTCGTGCCCATTCGCAAACCCGGAAAGCTGCCCTTTGATACAGAAAGCGCATCTTATGAGCTTGAGTACGGCGAAGATTCGGTAGAAATTCATATCGACGCCGTGCATCAGGGGCAGAAGGTAGCCTTAGTAGACGACTTGCTCGCGACAGGTGGTACGGCTGAAGCGGCCTTTAAGCTTTTGAGTAAATTGGGCGCCGATGTCGTCGCCTCAGCTTTCCTTATTGAATTAGACGACCTAAAGGGCCGAAAGAGATTAAAATCTCTCGCCGGCGATAATATTTATTCGCTAATTCATTATTAACAATTATCGGGCGCGCATACTGCGCCCCGTACATATTCCGGAATTTTTATAAAATGAAATCAAATACCGGCCTATATGTGCATATTCCCTATTGCGTTAAAAAATGCTCATACTGCGATTTTGTATCGTTTCCCGTTGATAAAATCACCAAAGACTCGCAGCAAGAATATTTAAAACATCTTTTGAGAGATTTAGAATATAAAAAACTAAATTATTTTCAATATAATATAAATTTAAAAAGTATCTTTTTTGGAGGCGGTACGCCTTCTTTGTTCTCTCCTGATTTTTATTATGTTTTTTTGCAAGAAGTAAAAGCAATTTTTAATTTAAAAACATTATCAGATATTGAAATATCGATGGAAGCAAATCCCGAGTCTTTATATGAACAGGCGAAAAAATTAAATTTTTCTTTGAAAGAATATAAACAAGCGGGAATTAACAGACTCAGTATCGGCGTACAATCTTTAAATGAAAAATTATTAAAATACCTTGGAAGGCTTTATATTCATAAAAATTCTCTTGAGAAAGTTTTTGACAATACGGCAGCCGCCGGCTTTACGAATATAAATGTTGATTTAATATACGGTATTGCGGGCCAAACCTTTCAAGATATTGAACAAAGCTTAAGCTATGTTTTAGGCAAAAATATAACGCACTTATCATTTTATGAATTAACAGTAGAGAAGAAAACTCCTTTATACAAAGAAACAATCAACAGAAAAAAGCCGCAAGCTTCAAATAAAAGAGCTTTATTGCATCATAATTATTTTTTACCGATTTTAGAAAAGGCAAAATTTGAGCGCTATGAAGTTTCAAATTATTGTCTAAGCGGTTTTGAATGCCGGCACAATATGATATACTGGTCCTATAATTCATATATCGGTATAGGATTGTCGGCGCATTCGTTTAACGGTAAAATTCGAATAAAAAACGCCGATAATATAAAGAAATATGAAAAAGAGTTAACTGAAGAAATTTCAGAAGCCCAATATAATCCAGAGTTGTTTATCGGTTTTTTTCGTTTATTGAGACCGGTCTTTTTCAAAGAAATAACCGAGTTTTTAACGATTAAGGAAAAATCTATTTTTCTTAAAGTATTAAAAACATTTCAAGAAAGGCTCTGGTTAAATTTATCGGATAATAATTTTTCGATTACAAAAGAAGGCATTTTATTTTCAGACTCTATGGTTTTTGAAATGTCTGAAGCGTTATCGGCGTCGACCAATAAAACCAGAAGTTAAAAGATTTAGCCATGGCGTTTGTTTATATATTAAAGTGCTCAGACAAGACTTATTACACGGGAGCGGCTTTAAATTTAGAAGAAAGAATTGAAAAACATCAATCGGGCAGGGCCGCGAAATATACTTCAGGAAGAAGACCGGTAAAACTTATATATCATGAAGAGTTAGAAAATTTAAGCGCCGCATACAAAAGAGAAGCGGCAATAAAAAGATTATCTAGAAAAGAAAAGGAATTGTTGATTAAAAAGGCTAAGTAATCATATTTGTTCTTGACGAGACCAAATAGAAAATATATATTAGAAAAGTTTTATAAATATATTGTTGAATTTGAAATATATTTTATAAATTGGCAATTAGAATATAAACAAAAAGGGAGAATTAAATTATGTATACGACATTAACTGAAGCGTTAAAAACAGCTTTTGTTTCGCATTCAGGCAGAATTGCTGTCAGATGGCGCGAGGGAAAAAACTATAAAGAACTTACTTTTGCAGAGCTTGAAAAAAAAGTAAACGAGTTTGCGATAGGCCTGATTTCATTTGGCGTTAAGGCCAAAGAAAATGTAGGTTTAATCGCAGACGTTTCGCATGAATGGAGCCTGGGCGATTTCGCATTGCAAATGATAGGCGCCGTAGACGTACCAAGAGGAACAGATTCGACGGCCGACGAACTTGCGTTTATACTAAAGCATGCGGGATGCAAAACGGCTCTGGTTATCAATACTGCAGAAATTGAAAAAATTGAAAAAGCTCTTAAAAAAGCAAAACATACGATTAAAAAATATATTGTTCTTGATAATAAAAAGCCAAAAAAGAAAATTTCAAAAGCCGTAATGCTAGACGAGCTACTTGAAAAGGGTCGAAAAATTATAGAAAAAAGCGGCAAAGAAGTCAAAGAAATTGAGAAGCGGCAGAAAAATATAAAGCCAGAAGATATTGCAACAATCATTTACACATCAGGCACTACAGGAGAGCCAAAAGGGGCCATGCTTACGCAGGCAAACTTTGCTTCACAGCTAAATGAAATACAAAAAATAATTCATTTTAAACCGGAACATAAAGCGTTAACCCTGCTGCCTCCGTGGCACATTTTTGGCAGAACGTCAGAATATCTTTTTTATACATATGGTTTATCAATAACATATACCGATATCAAAAATATTGGCGAAGATATGAGAAATATTAAACCTACTCATGTTCCGGCGGTGCCTAGAATTTGGGAGGGGGTTTATAATAAAATTATAGGCAATATTAAAAAAAGCGGCAAAGAAGGTATCTTTAACGTTTTTAAAAGTATAGGAGTACTTTATTTTCACAGTAAGAAGAGACTCTTAAACCAGGAAAGACTGTTTAAGAAAAGAAACCCTGTCTCTGATATCATTTTAAAAATCATTGCTTTTATTTTAGTCGTTTTAACCGCTCCTTTAAATGCATTGGGCAATATTTTAGTTTTCAAGAAAATTCGAGCGGCTACAGGCGGCAATTTGATCGCTTCAATTTCAGGCGGCGGAGCTTTACCCGGCCATATTGACGATTTTTTTGCGGCTATAGGCATAAATATTTTAGAAGGATACGGATTAACAGAAACGTCTCCGGTAATTTCGGTTAGACCTTCGAAACATTTAGTGGTGGGCACCGTAGGACCTCCGTTATCGGGAACTGAAATAAAGCTAATTGACCCGATTACCGGTAAAGACGTTACAAAGATACCTAACGCTCGGGGAACTTTATACATAAAAGGGCCTCAGGTTATGAAGGGTTATTATAAAAATCCGAAAAAAACAGCCGAAGTAATCGATAAAGGCTGGTTTAATACAGGTGATCTTGTTGCGCTTACCGTTGATAAACATATTTGTATCGTGGGAAGAACAAAAGACACCATAGTTCTTTTAGGCGGAGAAAATATCGAACCGACCCCGATTGAAGAAAGATTAAAGCAAAGCTCTTATATCGATCAGAATATGGTAGTGGGGCAAGACAAAAAAAATATCGGCGCATTAATTGTTCCAAACGAAGAGGAACTGAAAGGCTTTGTAAAACAAAATCAAATTAAAGGAGCGGGCCTAAATGAATGGATAGAAGATCCGGCCGTTATCGCTTTATATAAATCTGAAATATCTAAACTTATAAACGCGAATACCGGGTTTAAAACATTTGAGAGAATTTCGACTTTTCGGCTTATTCCTAAACCCTTTGAAAAAGGACTTGAGCTTACAAATAAATTAAGCGTTAAAAGGCATGTTGTTACAGAAATGTACAGTAAGCTTATAGACGAAATGTTTAAATGAGCATAAACGAACAGCCTCTTATTACAGTCATTGTCGATAGGGTAGGCAATACAAATATCTTTAATATTATTAAAGACAACCTTATCGACAATCCGTTTCTTGAAGATATACAAGACATGCAGTCTGTCGTAGACGACGACTTAATAGAAGAATTTATTGAAGAGCTGCATTATGTGGCCCAACTGGCGCGGTCGGTATCGACAATGCCGCCCGAAAACGAAGAAAAGCAGGCGGCGGTTTTTCAAAATTTAAAATTAAACAAGAAACTAAAAGAAATAGGAGAAGCTTTTTTTAGACAGTTTTTTCCCGAAGCGATACAAAAACTATTTCAGAGACTTGAAAACGCTTATCTTTTTTTTCATATAGATTCAAAACTCGCTTCTCTTCCCTTAGAGATACTTCACGACGGAGATTCTTTCTTATGGCAAAAATTTTATCTGGGAAAAAGCGTAAAGGGCCAGCATAGTTCTTTTGGGAACATTCTCGCCAAAGAAACCGTCAATATGCTTATCATTGCCGACCCTACCGAAGATTTAGAATGGGCACGCATTGAGGGCGAAAATCTTTTTGAACATCTAAGCTCAAACTTTCCCGAAAAAAAATTAAACATAGAGCTTACGGGCGGAAAACAAATTACAAAATTAAATTTGTTGAATTTTATAAAAAACAAAGATATAATTCATTACTGCGGTCATCTTCATTATACCAGCGCGACATCAGAAAACGGATGGATTCTATACGGAAACAAAATCGCTAGAGCCAGAGAAATTCAGCTTTCTGGGGCGTCGCCTACGCTCATTTTTTCAAATTCATGTATAAGCGGCAGAGACATCGCCAAAGACGAACACGGTAAAGAATGGTATTCAAATTTTGCCAGCTCTTTTCTAAAAACGGGAAAGACTAATTACATAGGAACGATATGGGAAGTGCCCGACAACAGGCAGACCATAGATTTTACCATTCGATTTTATAATGAAATATTAAAAGGAGAGCCGTTAGGCGTCGCGCTTCAGAAATCAAGGCATTTTGCATGGGAAAATTTTCATTCTACGGATCTCACATGGGCGGGATATTTATTAATGGGAAATCCCAGCGTAAAAATATTTGAGACAAAATCGAAAACTCCCGATATTACAAAAAATATTTTAGATAATAACATTGTTTTACACGAGTATCCTTTTCCCATTGCAGAATCATATAAAGATTTTTTAGACGCCGAAAAAGAAAAAAAATCTCCTTCAATTCTTTTAAATCATTTATTTGAATGCGCTTCGAATGTCATTTTCATATTTGCCGCTATTGTAATTCAGAATTTTCGATACTTAAAATTATCAAAGCCCGTTTTATTTGAATATCCCGATTTGAAAAAAACTCTTGATTCGATTTTCAGCGCCCTTAGGCACATGAATACAATGAAAATTTATCCGGTGGTAAATAACCTTGCCGAAACTTTGTATATGCAAAAAGAGAGTTTATATAAAATCGCCAAATTGCGCGAAGAAATAGAGTCAAAAAATAATCCAATAAAAGACGACTTAATTGAAAGTTATCAAATTACGGTTCAATACTTTTTAGAGCTTATTCTGATGGAAATTGAATTCTTAAAAAATTACGGTTTCTATAAGATAACCGAACCGGGAAGCAGGCAGTTATCGCTTGCCGGTTTAATTGAAAATCATAAAATAAAAGATATTATATTGCCGACACAGCAAAATTTAATTTCAGAAGAAGAAATTCTAAAAAAAACATCGGATCTCGTAGGAAACCTTGTATTTTATAATCCGGTTAAAAAAATATTCTTAGATTTAAGCTCTTATATGGATATTGATATTACAACTTCAAAAGATAAAAAATATTCAATTCAATATTTTTCTGACAAAAAAGACGCGAAAATAATTAAACAGAATTTAAAATATACAAACATTAAAAATTAATATAACAATTGCCGAAGGCCGGAATCGAACCGGCACGAGGTTGCCCTCACTGGATTTTGAGTCCAGCGCGTCTACCAGTTTCACCACTTCGGCTGTTTATATTTTGATTTGCGTTATCACGCTTCGTCAAGGGGATCAATTTCTATGTATTTACCCTTTGCTCTCGCGATGATTTTACCGATATCGTCCTCAAGTTCCGCCCGATTTTCGATTATTTTCTTATTTTTTTTAACAAAATAGCCTCTAAGATAGACAGGCTCGTTTGTTTTAGCTTGCTGAAGATATCTCACGGTAAACTCGCCGGTTTGCACTTCAAGATTCATTGATTGGTTTATTTTCATCATCACTTCGTCAAGCATCAGAGCTATAATGCCGGGATGCACACGATCTGCCTTATGACCCTGAAAGTGAGCCGCCAAAGTTGTTTCGCCGTAAGCCGTTTTAGTATCTTCATCAAACTCAAGATTTAATTTTAACCCTTGATCATTATCGGGGCTAGTACCGAAACTCAAATCTTTTTGTTTTCTTAGTACTTTCATTTTGGTTATATTAAAGGATTTATTCAGTTTGTCAAGAACTTTATGATTTTAGGTCTTCTTTTTCTTTTTTTTCGCCGCCGGAAGCAGTATATTATTTAATATCAATCTATAACCCGCCGAGTCTTTATGAAGATTCAAGTTTGTAGGCGGGTCTCCTACAAGGTGCTGGTAATCTTCAGGATCATGGCCCGCGTAAAAACTGAAAAATCCGTTTTTATAGCCGCCATATATATATTTCACCCTTGATGTTCCGAGCGTTTGACCTAAAATTAAAATTCGGGGCTTTATTTTCTCAATATGAAACGCCGTAGTCTGCCCTAAGAAGCCCTTGATTCTTTTTTCATGATTTTGCGTCAATAAAGACGGTATCGGATCTATATGCGCGTTAAATTCAAATAGCGAAAAAGAGTCTTTATTTTGCAATATGCCCTCGGCCTGCGGATTTATATCGATATCTGAAAATTCATAAAGATAGGGGTCTGAATAAACTTTGAAGTTTTCAAAGGCGAAAGTAAATTCATATTTTAACTTATCCTGAAAGTTTGGTGTAACAGGCGTTTGATCAATTAACGGATCGACAATGTCAACGTTCTGGGCGGCCAAAGCTATATCAAGAGTATCCGTAGCCGAACACATCGCGAAAAGAAATCCTCCCTCTGCGACAAACCTTTGAATAGATATGGCCACGTCTTTTTTTTGGTCGGCCACTCTTTTATAGCCCATCGACGCCGCCGTCTTTTCAAAAAGAAGCCTTCTTGATTCATACCACTGCATATTTTTTGCGTAAGCGTAAAATTTGCCGTATTGTCCGGTAAAGTCTTCGTGATGAAGATGCAGCCAGTCATATTTTAGCAGTTCGCCCGATAAAACTTCTTTATCCCAAAGTTGTTTATAAGGAATTCCCGAATATTCAAGCGCCATGGTGACGGCGTCGTCCCATGGTTCGGTTGAAGGCGGCTTATAAATGGCAATTTTAGGAGCTTTCTCAAACTCAAGCTCAGATACATTTTCTGTTTCAATTTTATTTTTTACAATTCTTTTTTCTTCTTCTGAATAACGCTCATAACTGATATTGCTCAAAACGGCGTTTTTTTTGACAAACCTGGTTTCAGGCAAAAGAAAAGAGCCGCCCCTGTAATTTAACAGTATCTTTGCCTTATCGCCTGTTTCAAGAGTCTGATATACCAACCCATACGCCTTTAAATGATCTTTTTGGCCCTCATCCATGGGTATAAATATTTCTGCATTCAAAGAGAACGAAATTATAGAAAATAATACAATAGCCGTTAATTTTTTCATAATAGTACAGGCATTTGAATTTAAACATTCTTATCCGTAAAGATAAAAAAATTAAATACAACAGGGCCTCTGTTAGATAATAAAAATCGAGTGATCGATTATCTTTCTACAATTACAAATATCAAAACAATTAATATCTTTAATTGGATAATTTAATACTTAAATAAATATTAATTATATTTTCAATTAACTCTATAAATTCCTTAGCTGAAAATTTTTCCATAAAAACCAAGGTTGAATCTACTTTTACAGATGTACCGGTCTTTTTATTAAAATATACGCCTCGATCTGTAGATTTACTTCTTTATACAAATTGACAAATCATGTGCATTCTAAAATAATGCTTTTAGAAGAGAAGAAAGAATACTTAAAAATAATGAACGAGAATAACAAGTACCATAACGCCAAAATTCTAATTGTCGACGATAATGAAATTAATATCATACTTATTGAAAAAGTGCTTAGAAAAAGCGGATATAAAAACATTAAAACGACTACCGATTCGACAAATGTATTAAATTTATATCAAAGCAATAATTTTGATCTTATCTTGCTTGATCTTCGAATGCCAAATATGGACGGTTTTGAGGTATTAGACGCTTTAAAAAAAGCGGAACAAAATAGTTATCTGCCTGTTATTGTTTTGACCGCCGACTCTGACAGAGACGTTCGAATAAACGCTCTCGCTAAAGGCGCGAAAGATTTTATTACAAAACCGATAGATCAGCTTGAAACGTTGACAAGAATTGAAAATATGCTTGAGGTAAGATTTTTACACAATCAAATAAGAAATCAGAATATTATTCTTGAAGAGAAAGTGGCAGAAAGAACAGCAGAGCTTTATGAGTCTCGTCTTGAGATTATTCAAAAGATGACAAAGGCGTCTGAATACAGAGATAACGAAACGGGAAATCATATTCTTAGAATAAGTAAGTATTCAGAAATTCTCGGAAAAAAAATGAACTTAACCGCGAAAGAAATTGACTTGATTATTAACGCAAGCCCAATGCATGATGTGGGCAAAATCGGCATTTCTGATAATATTTTACTAAAGCCCGGCAAGCTAACCGAAGAAGAATGGGATATTATGAGAAAACATACGATTATAGGGCATGATATTTTAGCCGACTCGAGGTCAGATTTACTGAAACAAGCCGCTGAAATTGCGTTATACCATCATGAAAAATGGGACGGTACGGGGTATCCTTACGGTAAAAAAAGTCTTGAAATACCTCTTTTTGCCAGAATTGTGGCCGTCGTAGACGTTTTTGACGCCTTGACCAGCGAGAGGCCCTATAAAAAAGGCTGGCCCGTTGAAGAGGCCGTTGATGAGATTATAAAATTAAAAGGAATTCACTTTGATCCTGAAATTATAGATGTTTTTCAACAGAGCGTCGACGACTTTAGAAATATTCAAGCAACCTACAAAGATAAATAACGGAAATCATTCAGAGGAAAACAATAAATACAATAGATAAAGAAGTCATTGAAAATCAAATTCATAAAAAAAATCTTGCCTTCTTAGAAAAGGCGTCTGCGGCGACTATCGCGGCGTTATCTTTTTTATTTATTTTTTTAAAAAGCGGCGAAATCGCGCCCGCTTTATTTTTTGCAATTGTAAACTTCGCGGCGTCTTGGCTTTATTTTTTTCTATTAAAAAAAGAACTTAACAAATTTATTGCGCATACGGCTGGCGTTGTTTTTTTATTAAATATTTTAATTTTTTCTTACATGCCGGTTTCAATTTATTTGATTTTAGCGTCTGTTTTATATTTTCTTTTCTTTTTTTTTGCAAACTATTTCGCGAAAAAAAAGAAACTGATAGGCAAACTAGCCGCTCAAACGGCCTGGATTTTTTTGCTTTTTACAAATTTTTTGCTCACGGGTTTTTTTTATAAAACCAGAGGAGATTATTATGCGAATTCTTCTTCGATAAACAGCGAGCTTAAGCTTTCAAATAATATAATAAAAACCAACCGTATTCAATGGAAGACCCCCGACTTATGGAATCTCGAAAAATTTCATTTCATAGAAAAATTTTTTATGCCGTCTCGGCTTATTTTTCAAATACAGCCCTTTTCTTCGCAGTATCTTATTCGACTTCCCGCAGAGCGCGCCGGAGGATGGATTGGCTGCGTTACAATGAGTTCTGAAGTAGTTATCAATTATATTGACGATTACATAAAAAAACAAAATTTTTATTTTTGGCATCCTCTGATTTCTTCTGAAAATGAAGAAAATTTAATGAAACGCTATACTGAAGATAAATTTTATTTTCGGCCCACATTAAAAAAATATGTTTTTTTAGATTTTATCAATTTAAAACCGAAAATATTATATATATTGACCGTTTCAATAAAGCATGAAAATAAAATAAACACGCTTGTTTGGGCGCTAGAGCCTTCCGAAAATACAAGTATAGATTTTTATATGACTAAAATTATAAAAAATATATCTATAATCAAATGACAATACTTTTTCAAAACAGATTATTGCGATATTTTTTTGTATATCTTTTGTTGATTACCGGTTTCTATGCATTGAACCCTTTTCTCTTTTCAGATGCATCCAAAGATAAGACCAAAGAAATAAACGCCCCAAAAAAAGAATTTTTAAAAATACTGGCCGTAGGAGATTTCGTGCATCCCGACAACTTTGAATCGTCAGAAATATCCAACAAGCTCGGCAAAAGAAAATACCGGTATGTAAGACCCATCATTCAAGAAGCCGATATCGCTTTTATCAATCTTGAATCTCCTTTTACCGAGATAAAACCAAAAATTAAAAAAGAATACGCTTTCGTTTCAAAGCCCGAAGAGCTGGATCATATTTTATGGGCGGGTTTTAATTTATTTTCGTTGGCCAATAATCATATGTTTGACGCTGGTCTTGAGGGAACACAAGAAACATTGCGGCATCTTAAAGAAAAAACATTATTATACAATAACAATATTCCCTACGCCTGGGCGGGCGCCGGATTATCTGCAGAAGAAGCTTCGGCCCCCGCATATATAAATATTAAAGATAAATATAAAATAGCTTTTTTGGCTTACGGCAATAATGACACTATTTATAATAATATATTCGAAGCAAAGAAAGCGGCCAAAGATATAAAATCATTAAAAGAAAATAATCTTATTATTGTTTCAATTCATGACGGCGAAGAATATACCCACTGGCCGAGAAAAAAATATAGAAACGCTTATAGAAAAGTCATTGATGCGGGAGCCGATATCGTATTTGGCCATCACCCTCATGTGGTGCAGGGCATTGAACGATACAAGCATGGCGTTATTTTTTATTCGTTAGGAAACTTCAGCATGGGAACTTTGCATCCTGAAAACTATAAAGAATATTTATTTTCGATAATCGCCTTGATTAAATGCGAATTAAACGAAACGATAACGCCGGTATCGGTAGAAATACTGCCTCTTTATGTCGACAATAAGCAGGCAATGACTTTCGGCGAAGAAAGTTTCGATTTAAGACAATTTATACCGATTGTGCCAAACGAACCTTTCGCGTCTTTTATATTAGAGAAAATAATAAAACGTTCCAAAGAAATAAAAGGAAATCAAACTATTTATAAAATTGAAAACTCGCGAATTAAGATCAATATAAAATAAATTTTTTTTCTTACTTAAAAGAGAGCAGGGTTAAAAAGTTTACAATACCATTAGTTTTTAAGCTTAGTCTTTCTAAAGTTTGAATAGATTTGTAATTATGAGCAATAAAAACGCATATAATATACTTTTTACCGGTTGGCTTATAGCGCTGATTGCCTCTTTGGGAAGTTTATTTTTTAGTGAAATTATGGAATTTGTTCCTTGTACTCTTTGTTGGTATCAAAGAGTTTTTATGTATCCCCTGGTTTTTATTTTCTTCGTTTCAATATATAAAATAGAAAAAAATATACTATTATACGCCGGTCCTCTAATTATAATCGGATGGATTTTCTCTTTTTACCATAATCTCGTACAGTTAAAAATCATTCCTGAAGAGGCCTCGCCGTGCGTTCAAGGCATACCATGCTCTATAAAATATATCAATTGGCTTGGTTTTATAACAATACCGGCTCTTTCTCTTTTTGCCTTTACTTTATTAATTATAACAATGATTGTTTTTTACAGGAGAGTTTATCATGAAAAATAGAGAGAAAATGATTGCCCTAACGGCTTTTATTATGGTGGCTTTGTTTGCAGGGGCCGCCTACTATTTCAAAAACAAAAAAGCTGAAGAGCAAAGGCTTATATTAGAGAATAATAGAAAAAGACTGGTAAAAGACTACAGTCCGGTTTATGGAAATACCAATGCTCCCGTTGAAATTGTAGAGTTTCTGGATCCCGAATGCGAGTCTTGTAAAAAATTTTATCCCTTTGTAAAAAAAATTCTTAATAATTTTAATGGTAAAGTAAAGCTTGTAGTTCGATACGCTCCCTTTCATAAAAATTCGATTTTTGCCCTAAAGATACTTGAGGCTGCTCGAAATCAGAATAAATACTGGGAAACAATGACTACCCTCTTTGAAATGCAGCCGCAATGGGGCGACCACCATAATCCAAAACCTATGCTTATATGGAACTATCTTCCCGATCTTGGTCTGGATATTAGTCAAATAAAAATAGACATGGAATCTGATGAAATTATGAATAGAATAAATACTGATATAGAAGACGGTAAGTTTTTGAATGTGAAAAAGACGCCTACATTTTTTGTAAATGGGCGCCCTCTTCAGGAATTTGGCTACAGACAGCTCTTTGATCTGGTAAAGAAAACTGTTGAAGAATTAGATTAAATCAACAGTTAAAAAACCTGGTTAAATTACGAGGTTTCTCAGGTTTATAATTATTTACAAATTGTCCAATAATAACAAATTTACGCATGAGCAAAAAATTATTGCCCTCAAATCTGGTTTTTGAAGAAGCCTTAAAAGAATTAGAAGAGATAGCCGGCATTCTAGAAGAAGGGAAAGAATCTCTTGAAAAATCAATAGAGTTATATGAGAAAGGCGTTCTCTTGAAAGAATTTTGTGAGAAAAAACTAAAAGAGGCCGAAGGCAAGTGGATGGTTTTAAAAAAGAAGAAAAACGGCGAGGTTGTCGCCGAAGAAATCGCTAACGATAGAATACCCGATTCTAATGAAATTCAGGGCGTTCAAGAAGAAATGTTTTAAATGGCCGAAAATCAAACCGAAACCATTATTAATACGTTGACCGACCAGGTTGAGTCGCTGCGAATAAATCTTGAAAATAATCGATTTATTTTACAAATTCAAAAAGCCGCCGAACTGTTGGCCTCAAGCTCAAACCGAATCATTGTTACCGGCATGGGGAAATCGGGTCTTATTGCCCGCAAGACCGCGGCAACCCTTACATCAACCGGAACGCCCGCCGTATTTTTACATCCTGCTGACGCTCTTCACGGCGACATGGGCAATATTCTGCCTAAAGAAGTTGTTTTGGCCTTCAGCAATTCAGGAGAAACCAGAGAAATTATAGAGCTTCTTCCCAATATTAAAGTTTTAGGCGCAAAACTGGTCGCTGTAACTCAAGTAGAAAACAGCGCTTTAGCCAAAGAAGCCGAAGCGCCAGTGATATTTAAGATCACAAAAGAAGGATGTCCGCTCAATTTGGCTCCTATGGCTTCAACAACAGTTTCGCTATGTATAGGAGACGCTATCGCATCTGCTCTTATCAAAATAAAAAAATTTGAAGTCAAAGACTTTGGCCGGTTTCATCCGTCGGGCTCTTTGGGAAAAAAAATCTTAACAAAAGTTTCAGACGTGATGCCGAGCGCTAAAAACTTTGCGGTTTCAAAAAAAGAAACTTTTAAGAACGTGCTTTCTGAAATGGTTTCGAGCAATTTAGGGGCGCTTTTAGTTACAGGCTCTAAAGGTCATTTAAGAGGCATAATAACCGACGGCGACTTAAAGCGCCTTCTTGACAAATATGAATTAAGTTTAGAGCGATTAATGTCAAAATCTGCCGAAGAAATCATGAGCCCAGAGCCCGCTTTTGTGTATCCTGAAATTCTGGTTGAAGAAGCTTTAGCGATTATGCACGAGAAGAAAACTTATATATTGCCGGTTGTCGATAAATCAAAGAAGCCTACGGGCGTCATTCGAATGCATGATATTATAGCGTATTCAAAATAGATTTTAAAGAGAATCTTCTTCCATCGAATTCTGCAATTCGTCTATAGCGGTAATGATTTCGTTTACCATGCTTTCATTAAGCGAAGAAAAATTTTGTTTCATATTATGAAGAACCTTTTCAAGATTGTGGGTCTTACGAACTAAAAAGGTTAAGCCAAGATTCAGGGCCTTTACCCTAAACTGCGATAAAAAGAGAAGGGCTTCGTTAATTCTTGAAACGTCTCTTTGAGAAAATAATCCTTTTAATGACGTTTTTATCTGCTTTATGAGATTGTTTCCTTCTTGTATAAACTGCTGGTATAATTCAATGCCTGCGTTAAGTATTTGAGCCGTTTTATCAAGCTCAGTGCGGGCAGAAGCGGCCGCTTCTTCAAGCTGTTTCTTTAAGTTTACGGTTTCGGTGATATCTTCTATGTGCACCATAACTTTTTTAATGATAACATCGTTCCATACGCGATAGAATTCTACGGCGAGAATTTTTTTATTAGAGCCGTCTTCGCTCTCATATTCGATGATATTAAAAGGATTATGTTCATTGATATCTTCATTTATAAACATTTCATGATTAAATATTTCATTGAGATAATTTGTTAAAAATTGTCTGCTGCCCTCTTTTGAAGGGAAAAGTAAATTTTCAATTTTTTTACCCGCGAGTTTTTTTGTGCCGAAGATCTTTTCGCATATAGACGAATAATCAGATTCAATATTAAACTGGGGATCAATCAGCATTATGCCTATATGTATATTATTTAAAATATCGGCCATTTTTTTACGCTGTATATTTCTGTTAATTGTACCCAATGCTCCGAAAACAATCGCTAATGCAATTGTTGCGATATCAAAAACAGCCATGAAAACCGGCTGAGACAGATGAAGGTCTACCCAATGCTTAAAAAATACAAAAAAATGTTTTACGTCATGCTCGCGCAAACCTATGGAGCCAAAATAATCTCCCACAACATAGGCGGCCGGCACCTGTAAACCGGCTAAAAATCCGAAAAAAATATACGGATTCTTAAATATGTTATAGGTAAACGATTCGGTCAAAAGAGCCTTTATAAAAAGCTTAAACATATTAAATATGTTCAAGCTTGCTGTAGGCGATTTTATTTTTTGTTCCATGGGCAAATCTCTATAAGTACTTCGCTAAGACTTCAAGCTTTTTTTGCGAATATTATGACAAAACCGGCATTATTTTGACGGCGTCAATAAAAAATTGTTTTACATAGTTTTTCGATTCGCTTATTTGACATTATGATAAACAGAGAACTCTTAAAAACCGACGAAGGCATAGCTATAATATTAGAAAATATTCAAAAAAGGCAAATGAACGATATTTCAATGAATATCGAAAAAATAATTAATAGTTATAAAATAAATCAACTGGAACTTGAGCGGCTTCAATCTCAAAGAAATAAAATATCCAAAGAAATAGGCTCTCTTGGCGGCGGCGAAAAAACGCAGACCCTTAAAGAAGAAGTAAAAATCATATCGGATAAAATTAAAAATCTTAAAGAAGAAACTCTCAATGCAGAAGAAAAATATAATAACCTGCAATTAAATCTGCCGAATATTCTTCATGAAAAAGTTCCTTTGGGAAAAACCGAAGAAGATAATCAAGTTGTAAGAGAATTCGGTAAAAAGCCCGAGTTTAATTTTACGCCCATGCCCCATTATGAAATAGGCGAAAAAAACAATTTATTTGATTTTGAAAGAGCCGCAAAATTATCAGGCTCTCGTTTTTATGTTTACAACGAGAGACTGGCCCGGCTCGAAAGAGATTTAATATCTTTTATGCTCAAAGAGCATGAAAAAAAAAGTTATAAAGAAAGACTTGTTCCCTTTCTGGTTAACGACGAGTGCATGATAAATACGGGCCAATACCCAAAGTTTAAAGAAGAGTATTATAGACTTGAAAGAGACGATTTGAATTTAATTCCTACCGCTGAAGTTCCCTTGACCAACCTATATTCAAATGAAATTTTCAAAGAAGAAGACTTGCCGTTATATTTAACGGCGGCAACCCCTTGCTTCAGACGAGAAGCCGGTAGCGCAGGTAAAGATACCAGGGGCCTTATACGCGTTCATCAGTTCAATAAAGTTGAGCTGGTAAAATTCTGCAAGCCCGAAAACTCAGACGAAGAGCTTGAAAGCCTTCTGGCGGACGCAGAATCAATTTTACAAAAACTGAATTTGCATTACAGGGTCGCGCTTTTATGTTCGGCTGATACATCTTTTTCTTCTTCTATAACGTATGATTTAGAAATTTGGATGCCGGGCGCAAAAAGATGGCTCGAGATATCGTCTTGTTCAAACTTTAAAGATTTTCAGGCGCGGCGGGGTTTAATTCGGTATAAAAATTCCAAAACGGGAAAAAATGATCTTGTGCATACTTTAAATGGTTCAGGCGTCGCCGCAGGCAGGCTTATGGCCGCCTTGCTTGAATATTATCAAACAGAATCTGGCGATATAAAATGGAGCGAGATCTATGATAAAATACAGTAAAATATTTTTATGTATATTTCTTTTCTCTTGCTCAAAGGCTGTTGAAAAGAAGTACATAATGCCAAAATGCGAAATAAAAAAAGAGGCTGCCTATACGGTTGACGAATTTATTGAAGTTGCCGTCAGCGCGCCCGCTTCTCGAGACGCAAATGGAAAAGTAAAAAGGAAGACAACGGCTCAAGAGAACGCTCTTTTATGCGCGCAAAGAGAAGTCGTAAAATTTAAAACCGGAAAACAAAGTTTTAACGTCCATATTCAAGGCGGAGAGATCATAAACAAAGAATTTGACGATTCTCAAAATTGCACTTTAACTTATAGAATAAAAAATAATTTAGTGCGCTAAGAAAGAAGGCTTTCAATGTATTTATATAACCTTTTTTTTTCGTCTGTCGAAATCTTCTTTTCACTCTCAAGAGTATTGACTATGCCAATTAAGAATTTTTCTTTGTCTTTATCTGCGTCTTTTTTAAATAACGTTTTCCATTTCTGTTTTGGATTTTGCCCCGATTGCAAATAAACATACTCTCTCATCATTCTTTCGCGTAACGCCGGAATATTCAATGATAATTCCAGTATTTTTCTGAAAAGCTCGTCATAATTTTTTGTTTGAAACTGCAATATATTGCTGATATCGTTCTTAAGACCAATTTGTGAATAGCAAGAAAAAGTTTTATCTAAAATATTATAAATAATGCTGAAAGAAAGCGGCTTTTCTGATAATACGTCAATTTCATAGACCCATTTTATTGTATCCGGTTCTTTTTTGGCCCAAACTCCGCTTTTTCGTAAATTACCAAATTCAATCAAAGATTTATTTTGAACCTTAATCTTTTCAGAAATTTCAGAATGAAGATGGTTTATAAATTTTTTTATGCGAAAAATCCGCAATTTTTGTAACAGCGCTTTCATTCGTTTTGTTTTAAGCAATTCATAAGAAAAGTTATTTTTTTCTTTTATACTATGCCTTTGCTATGTATACGCTTGAACTTTATAATAAAAGTCTATTGTCAAGATATTTTCAAAATTAGCCGAAAATATGCACAAATGAGCTATCGTTTGTTAACAATATTCTTTTCTATTTGGATATTTTTATTAATTTCCCTGATTTTTGTTTATAAAAAATCGACACCTACAGATATTAACGCATTAGAGCGTGAAATAAGAAAGTTGTCGCAATATAAAGACTCTCAAGAAATATTTGATCAATTTTCTTCTTTGTTTGATAAAGACATCTCTCTGTTGGCCCTTATTTTAACCGACTCAAAAGGTTATGTCAAAGGCAGTATGTTTGAACCGGGACGTTTTACCGCTGAGGAATACAACAATTTATTGAGAAATTTTTCGAATATAAAATCAAAATCTCATTGGAAAAACCATAAGCTGATAAAATTTGATATACAATCCCAAAATAATCACGCCTATCTTTTAATGAAAACCGAAAAAAATCTTACGGATAGTTTTTTTATCGCTGTAAGAAGCGTACCGCTTTTAAGATATTTAACTTTTTCGGCTGTTTTATGGAGCGTATTTGTATTTTTATCGTATATGTATTTTTTTCTTCGAAACGAGAAAATAAAACATCCTTCGAATAATACCGATTTCATAAAGAATAAGACTTTTTCTACCAAGAAATCTCAAATACAAAACAATGATGCAGGGCTTATCGATTCGTTTAAATATTTAAATGAAAAACAATTATTAAACTTTATTGATCTTTTGAGTAAAAAATATTTTTGTCCAAAAACGGCATTTTTTTCCCGCGAAAAAAACAGGTGGTTGCCGGTATTACAAAAGCGGGGCGAAATATACGTTAAAGGAGAAAGCATAAAAATTCCCGACTTTTTAGAGGAGTTTGGAGAGCCTGAAAACTGGAACACGCCTATTCTAAGAGAAAGCGGTTCAGAATATTATCTACCTGTTATGCATAAAGAAATTCTAACAGGCGTATTTTGGTGTAAATTTTCTAACATGAACATACCCGAAATTCATATGATACATGATATGCAAGAGACGGTATCGTCTTTTGCCCGATCTGTTTTTGTGCAAAAAGTTTATGAAAAGGCTGTCATTGACGAAGAAACGGGATTTTATAATTATCCGTATTTTTATTTTTTACTTAAAGAAAGAATTCAGTTTGAAAAAAATATTGCCGCTATAATCTTTAAAATAGAGCCGTTTTTAGAAAATATAAGCGGCATAAATGAATGGGGCAGAAAAATTTATTCTATTTTAGACAAAAAGAGAGACTCAAAAACAGTCATTTGCAGATTAGAGCAAGGCAAATTTATCGCTTTATTTAATGTAAGCAATTTAAGTAAATCTGAACAACATTTAGAATATGAATTTTATAAATCGGTCGCTGCTCAAATAAGAGAATCTGTATACGAGGCATTTTCTTCTCATACCGCCGTTTATGGTGCCGTTGTTCCCAAAGAAAAAGTAAAGGGCAGCGTTGATTCTTTTCTTTCAACTTTAGAATTGGCTTTAAAAATTGCGGTAGAAAATAAAACAATGGGATACATTATGTCAGAAATAGGAGGCGGTATTTTATGATAAAAAAATATTTAATATTATCTTTTTTATGCTTTGTCTTTTATTGTAAAAGCTTTGGGAAAGAACTTCCCTACGATGTCAAGAACTGGGAAGTCAAAGAACAAAAAGAGCCCCATAAAATTGAAAACTGGGCGGGATACACTATTGAGAAGAGAGAATCAGTAAAATTTATTCAAAAAGAAACAGGAACAGAAATCGTGGTTGAAATGGCGGAGTTTGAATCTGAAAATCATGCTCTGGGCGCTTATTTAGAATTAAGAAAAAATAAAATCGATAATTTACGCTCTCTAAATGTTCAAAGGGCCCGCTGGAGCCATTTTCTGGTTCCCGGCGAAGAAGCCGGTTTTTGGCAGGGCTTTCGTTCGGTTAGCGCATATTCTAACCGATCTTTAGAAAGAAAAGAATGGGAAGAGTTTCTGGATATTCTATCAATAAGCATGCCAGAAGGCACGGCAAGACCTTCTGAGTTCAGTCTTCTTTTGCGCGAAGAAACCAGCATAAAAAATGTTTTATTTGCGCTTAATGAGCCTGTTCCTAATACTGACCATCTTAAAGAATTCTTTTATGCTCCATGGCAAAGCGCAAAAAGAGAAATTATTTTTGGTTTTCGAATATTCGAAGACTCTTCTGAGGCTCAAAACTATCTTATATCGCAAACCATAGTCTCAGAAAAAAACATTAAAAGCGGCATTTTAACGCAGTGGGATTATAAAAATAAATCTTATCCGGTGATTTTGAAAGAAAATGAAATACAAAGTCAATATTTGTTTAGAAAAGACGGCGTTATATTTTTATTTGCGGGAAATCTATCTGAGACCGACGCAAAAAACGAGGCAATAAAATTATGGGAAGCCTGGGAATTTTAGGTTAATATATAAAATAATGGATCCCTTTCAGGATGAAAAATTTATACTAACCGTTTCGTCGTCTTTTATTGAAGTTTCTGCAGACTGGCTTGATATCAATATGATGAGAGAAGCCTATGGCCAAACCAATAATGAGGGTCTCTGTTATGAATTTTGCGCATCTTTAGGTTTCAAGGGCGATATCAACGGCAAAATTTTTATCGGTATGGATGGATATACCAAACTATTAGTGTTGCCATATATTGCCGCTAAATTTAATCTTACCCAGTTTCATTGGGAAGCGGCCGAAAGCTCTCTTTTATCTTATATCAATCAAATTGGCGGAAAAATTCTGACGGAATTAGAAGATTATTATAAAGATTTTGAAATAGAATCGCCTGAATTATTCAGTAATAAATTTGTTCCGCTTTCTAAAGACGATTATAGAAAATATACCGTAATCTTCTTTTTAAAAGACGATAATCTTAAAAAATATTTAGGACGCCTTTATGCAACTATAGCGTTTCTAAAATAAAATTAAAAATCAAGAAAATCTTTTAATTTGCGCATTCTAGTGGGCGCTCTTAATCGTCTTAACGCTTTCGCCTCAATCTGACGTATTCTTTCTCGGGTTACCTTAAAAACATAACCTACTTCTTCAAGAGTATGAGTATACCCGTCGTCAAGACCAAAACGCATTCTTATTACTTTTTGTTCGCGCGCCGGTAGGGTAGCTAGAACCTGCTGTATTTGTTCGGCAAGAATTGATTGAGCCGTTGCCGCCATCGGGCTTTCGGCTTTTTTATCTTCAATAAAGTCTCCTAACTCAGAGTCTTCGTCTTCGCCGATAGGAGTTTCTAAACTTACCGGATCTTTCGCTACATTTTTAACCTGTTTAACCTTCGCTGGGGGCCATCCGAGTCTTTCGGCAATTTCATCGTCATTGGGTTCCCTGCCTGTTTCTTGCAGAAAAAGCCTTATTTCACGATTTACTTTATTTATTTGCTCGATCATATGGCTTGGTATTCTAATTGTTCTGGCCTGTTCTGAAATGCTTCTCGTAATAGCCTGACGTATCCACCATGTGGCATAGGTAGAGAACTTGTATCCTTTTCGATATTCAAACTTTTCAACAGCCTTCATCAGACCAATATTGCCCTCTTGAATTAAATCATAAAAATGCATTCCTCTGTTGGCAAAACGCTTTGCGATAGAAACAACAAGGCGAAGATTTGCGTTAATTAATTCTTTTTTTGCGGTTTCAATTTCGCGTTGTCCCCGCGCTATTTTTTCACCCCATGATAATATAATAAGAGTCGGCGACCCTGCTTCTTGCTCCATTCTTCTTAGTTTTCTCTCGTTATTTCTAATATCTTTGATGATATTTTTTACGTCTTCTATGGTGCAGTCCATTTCTTTCTCGACAACGTCAAGATCCTCATTTTTTTCAATGTGCCTGTTATAAGCTTTTATAGCTTTCACATCGCGGCCATATTTTTCTTTCAAGCGCAAAAAGTGTCTTTTTATTTCTTTAATACGAAAAACCATACTCTTTATTTTATTTACATGTTTAATTAATTCTTTTTGCGAAATTCCAACCTTTAAAACATGTTTAGATGATTTATCTTCTAATTTTAATATTTCTGCCCAAATTTCCTGATGTTTTTTGCTTTTATGGGTATATCTTTTTAGTTTTGATTTTAGCTGCAATATTTCTTTATCGATATCTATCACGGGCTTCATTTCTTTTAAGAAATTTTCTCTAAGAAGTTCCTGCTCGCTCTGGGGAATATAATATGTTTTAGACGCGCGGCATATTTCGGTTATGCGTATATGTCTTTTTTCAATTTTATTGTAATATCTGATAAAAGACTGTCTTAAAAGCGAAGACTTCAATACCGCTTCTTCTATAATAATTTCGCCTTTTTCTATTCTTTTTGCAAGTTCAACTTCTTTATCTCCCGATATTAAAGAAATTTTTCCGATTTCTTTTAAATATAACTTCATCGGGTCGTCAGCTTCGCTTACCGAGGCGGCCGTTTTCTTTTTTGGCATAGCCGGTCTGAGTTTCGGGTTACTTAAAAGCTGCGAAAGTATTTCAAGTTCGTATCCGTTATTCATTAATTGAATGGCAAGATCTTGCACCGTAAAGACTTTGCTTTCGGGTAATTTTACTTCATAACCCAACTCGGTTAGCTGGGTTATTAATGCCTTAGGAACTTTTTGCTCTCCTAAGATCGACACTTGAACAGAATAATTTGTTGTCTGTTTTTCGCTTTTCTCAGAAAGCGCTTTTTTATCGTATTCTTCAACAATTTCAATACCATATTGGTTTAAAAGTATGAAAACATCGTCAATTTTATCAGAATTAATAAGTTTTTCGGGCAAAATATCATTAATCTCGTCATATGTTATTTCGCCGTTTGACTTTCCTATATTTATTATTTTTTGAATTTCGGGCAGTTGTTCTAGTTCCACTAATTTTTCTCCACTTATTTTACTTTATTAAAAAGGCCAAAACAATTATTTTTCAAGTCTTTTTAATTACGGTTATTACGTATCTCTCTCTTTTAAAAAACATATTTTGCATAATTCGAACATAAAGCCTTGTTTCGTCGTCTTATTTACAACAAAGTTTTAGAGGTTTATAATACTACGTATTATATATCGGATTTATACAATGCGATAGATTCCTTATGCGGGAAGAATATATAAGATATTAAAAAAAAAAGCAACTTTTTTTTATTTTTTTTATTAATTTGCGTAACTGCCCGTTCTTTTGGGCATATTTGTGTCTAAAGACGCGATTAATTCTTTAGGATTTATATTATAGCCAAGATCGTGAGCGGTTTCAGCGTAAAATAAAATTACTTTTTTTATTCGCGCGCGTGCTTGATTATAATTCAAACCATAACAAAATATATCTAATTCGGGACAATTGGCCACATATTCGCCGTTTTTTTCCCATATTTTAATTGAAAGTTCCATTTTCATTAATGTCGGATGCTTCTATAATTTTTTTGATGATTTTTATAAAAAATGTCAAAAGACAGCTTTATAAACTATGGGACAGATAAAAAAAGGGCATTATAATTTTTTTAATATATTTTAAACCAATGCCGATAATATCAATTATATGTCGACATCTGAAAAAACAAGAATAGAATCAGACCAAGAATTTTCAAACGTAGAAATAATGGAAAACGAAAAAAACACAGAAAATTCTAATCAAGAAGATTCTTCTAAAGTCGAAGAAACGCTGTTTGAGCAAAAAAAATCGTTGAGAATTCGACTTGTAATGTGGTTTCTTCTTGTGGCCCTTATGATTCCAATAGTCGCCGGAGGCTTTACATTATTATCATATAATAAAGTTGTTGAAAATGAAATAACTCAAAACTTTGCTAAAACCGCCGCTCATTTGAAAGATTTTATCAGCCATAATATGGCCGAGCGCTATACTGATATTCAGCTTTTATCTGAAGAGAATTTTGTTAAAAAAGGTGTCGACCAGACAAATTCTTCAGACGTTATCAATGAATTGAATTCTTATGTAAGTTATAAAACAATGTATTCAAATATAATGATATTTGACGAAAACGGTAGGCTGCGAAATATAAATACAAAATCATCTAACGGAGATAATATTAAGTCAAGCGCGCTGCTAGGATCTTTACAACAAAACTGGAAGACGGTAATCATCGCCGGAGATAAAGACTCTGAGATAGACTGGTTTACCAGATGTAAAGAAAAAGACAGAAAAATTCCTTTTTATACACGAACCATCAGGCAGAACAAAAGTTTTTTAGATTTAAAACTTTCTTCAAATAATATAATTTTTGCAATGCCCGTAAAAAAAAGAGGCGTTGTTGAAGGCTGTGTCGCGGCGGCGATACCTATTGAAAACTTAGAGCCTGTTTTTATAGACAACCTTAAATTATTGAAAAATAATCTTAATACTTTTGAAGTCAGTCTCGTAGACAGAGAAGGTTTAGTGATATGGGAGAGTTTTCAATCGAATAACCGAGCTTTTTTAGATAACTTGAGACTGTCAAACGATAATTTGTATCACCAATGGAAAGATAATAAATTCAAACCTCTTATAGAAGAAATGTTTGATATGCGTATGAACAAAAAAGTTCTGGCTTCTATAGAAACTGAATCAGGGGTCGGCGAATTTAGCGGTTTAGGGTGGGCCGTCATAGCAAGAGCCGATAACAACGAAGTAAGAAAAGATTCGACAAATACCCTGCTTTTATCGTTGATTATTTCAACTCTTCTGTTGATTATAAACTCTATTTTAATATATCTATTTACCAAAAAAATTACAATGCCTATTCAAAATTCGGCTTCGGCCATTGAAAAAATCGGCTACGGAGATTTAACAAAAGAACTAATCGTTCACGGGAATGACGAACTGGGTAAGCTTGAGTTTTTTATCAACGAAACCACGAAACATTTAAGAATTCTCGTAAGCGCTTTGACCGGTTCGCGAACCGCGTCAACAACATATTCGCATGACGCGGCAAAAAGAGTAAGAGAAGTTTTAAGATCAAATCAAGAGCAGGCTGCTCTTTTAGAAGAAGCCTCGGCGGCCGTTGAAGAACTTTCTGCTTCGACACAGAGCATTTTAGAAGCTTCGCAGCAACAGCTTAACGGCGCAGAAACAAACAGCAAAGCGATGGAAGATCTTCAAGATTCGTTTTCAAAATCAGAAGAAATTCAGCGTCAAATTAGCAAAGAGGCCTCGCAGACAATGGATCAAGCCCGTTCGGGAGGCGAAGCCGTACAATTGCTTGTGCTAAGTATGGAAGAAATCTTTGAAACTTCGCAGCGCATTTTAGGCATCATTGACGTAATTAACGACATAGCCGATCAAACGGACCTTCTAGCCTTGAACGCTTCTATAGAAGCCGCCAGAGCCGGCGAGCATGGCAAAGGCTTTGCCGTTGTGGCCCATGAAATCAGCGAACTTGCAGAAAGAAGTTCGGCTTCGGCAAAAGAAATATCAAGGCTTTTAAGAACAGCGAATCAAAAAGTAGAAACTGGAACTGAAAAGGTAAGAGGCACTCGCGAAATATTTAATAAAATTATCGCTTCAATGGAAGTCTTGGCTAAAGATATTAAGGTTGTAAGAGAATTTGACGCCTTGCAAAGCGATGCTGTTAATGAAACGGCTCAAAGGGCCAAAAGAGTAGCCGTTTTGGCGCGCGAAATCTCTGACGCCACAAGACTTCAAAATCAGTCTGCCGAAGAAATAACAGAAGATATGAGCCGGGCAAATGAAATTACGTCTGATAACGTAGATCAAATTGAAAAACTTGAGTCTCAATTAAAACAGCTTGAAACTCTAATGGAAGAAGGTCTTAAACTTGTTCATAAATTCAAGCTTCCGAGAGTAGTCGAGGGTAACGTAATCGAATAAAGTTAAGATAATATCGAAGCTTATAGTCTTAAAACTTAACTTTTCAAAGCTTAAATCAAAGATAAATAAAGTCGTACCCATTCTTGTAAAACGCCTTTTTCTTCAGCCGGAAGTTTTGTTTTATCTAGCCTTAAAATTTTATTTTTTGCGTTTTCAATTTCTTTTTTTTGAAATCCTAACGAAACCAAAGCTTCTTCAATTTGATTTTCAAACGACGTCTCTAAGCTTGCTTGCGGCGAAACATCCCCAGAGATATCTTCTGCGGCAATAGATTGCTTGAGACTTTCTAACTTTTTAATTTTTTGTTTAGACTCAAACAGTATTTTTTCTGCCTTTAATTTACCGATGCCCGGAATTTTCAAAAGGGCCTCTTTTTGCTCCAGAATCAACATATTGATTAAATTGTAAGATCCGCCGGTTGACATAAGATTAAGAGCCATTTTAGGGCCTATACCCTGCAGGTTTCTTAAAAAATCAAAAAGCTTAACCTCTACTTCTTTTAAAAATCCGAATAAATGCTGCTCGGTTTCGTTTTGAATAAAGCGGGTATACAGAAGTATTTCTTTTTGATTTTCTTTGCTTAATTTATCGTGAACTTCTATCGGTATATGCAGCCCGTACCCTACGCCGCCCGACTCGATAATGGCAAAAAACGGCGACAACGATATTATTTTACCTTTTATAGAATATATCATTTAAGTCTGTTATTTTTTGTTCTCAGCCACGAACATATGGCCAGCCCGAGCGCGTCGGCTGCGTCGTCGGGTTTTGGCATTGAAGAAAGCCCCAGTATTCTGGCTATCATTTTCTGCATTTGTCTTTTATCGGCCGCGCCGTAGCCGGTAATCATTTTTTTCATGCTTGTCGGCGAAATTTCAATGAGAGGAATATTTTTTTTATGCAAAGTAAGAATAATGACCCCTCTTGCCTGAAGAAGTTTTACTCCGGTTGTCAGATTTTTCTTGAAAAAGACTTCTTCTACCGCGCATGCGAAGATTTTCTTTTTTTTTAAGAGCTCCGCTGTTTTTTTTTCTATAATTTCTAATCTCTCGCCTATAGGCAAATTTGAAGCAGTTTCAACGACGCCGGCGTCTATAAATTCTGGCTTGCCGGCTTTTGGGGTTTGCTTGATTAACCCATAACCCATGCGCCCGTAACCGGGGTCTATGCCAAGATAAAGCATTAGCCTGAAATTAACTCTTCGGATATTTCAAGATTGCTGAAGACATTTTGTACGTCGTCGTGATTTTCGAGATTTTCAATCAGTTTCATTACGGCGCCGCCTTTATCTACATCTAGGGCAATTTGCGTTTTAGGAACATACTGAAGCTCAGATTCGAGAATTTCCCAGCCTTTGGTTTCAATAATTTTATAAAAAGCCTCTAATACCGCATGAAAATCTTCTTTAGCCGATTTTATGACATAAATATTTTCTTCGTCTTTTTCAAAGTCTTCGGCGCCGCATTCTACTACCTGTTCTAAGAGTTCTTCTTCGTTAATATTTTCGCCTTTTATTAAAATAACGCCTTTATGATCAAATAAATAGCTGACAGAGCCCGATTCTGCCATAGAGCCGCCCGCTTTTGATAAAATGTTTTTGATTTCAGGCACCGTGCGAGTTTTTTTATCGGTTAATACTTCAATGATAATGGCTATGCCCCCCGGCGCGTACCCTTCATAGACAAGCTCTTCATAATTATCGCTCTCTAATTCGCCCGTGCCTTTTTTAACGGCTCTTTCAATATTATCTTTGGGAACGTTGCTTTCGCGGGCTTTTAAGATAGCGGCTCTAAGCCGTGGATTGCTGTTTTCGTCGCCGCCGCCAAGCTTTGCTGAAACCGTAATTTCTTTCGCTAAGCGGGTAAAAATCTTGCCTCTTTTTGCGTCGGCAGCCTGCTTTCGGTGTTTGATATTCGCCCATTTTGAATGACCAGCCATGGTTCCAGTTTTTATATATTTTACGCTTCGACAACTGTTTTTCTAACTATTTCTATAAAAGAAAACAAGCGATTAACGTTTATTGCGCGGTCACAACAAGAAAACAGGTTGACGCCTTAAATTGTATTTTATAGGTTTATATCTAATTAATAGTATGAACGAAACTAAAATTTGCAGGCTTTTATCTTCTCTTTCTTCTTCAAAAGAAAACATAGAAATATTATGCGCTCTCGATAAAGCTCTTTTTAACCCTTCGTGGAATGAGACGCAGTGGCAAAACGAGTTTGATAACCCCTCTGTAGAAATCTATATTATGCAAAATTCTAAAGACGAACCGATTGGTTTTTTATCGGCGTCTATTGTCGATAAAAATATTGAAATTAGAAAGGTAGGAATACTGCCCGAATTTCAAAGAAAGGGATATGCCTCGCTTTTAATGAACAAGGTCTATGAATTAAGCAAGAATTATAACGCTGAAACGATAATTTTAGAAGTCAACGAGACAAACCATCCGGCTGTGATGTTTTATCAAAAAAACGGATTTTCTGTCTTTCACGAAAGGAGAAACTACTATGCGAACCACCAAAAAGCTTTTTGTATGCAAAAAAATATTGCTTAGCCTGCCTTTTCTTTTTTTTCTTTTGTTTTCTTCGCATGCCGAAAACAATAATAAAAACAAAGAAGAAAAATTAACCACCGCAGAAAGCACATGCGAAATAATCGCTTCTTCTCTAGGCAAGGGAGAGAAAAAAAGAAGAGCAAGAATCGGGCTAAAAAATAAAATATACTTATGTCGCGGAACAGTTGAAAAGGTTTTAGAAGATTTTTCGCAGCTTCCCGATGAGTTGATATCAAAATCAAGATGGATAGCCAAGCTTAAAAAACCTTATCTTTTAATCTTGAAGCCCGAAAGCCGCAAACTAGAAAAAGTAAAGTTCTACCTGTTCAGCTCAAAAGAAGAAGTAGCCGAGGTATTAACCGAGGGAACCAGTATTGAATTCAGCGGCCAGCTTTTATTCGAGCCCTTTTTAAATGAAAATATCTGGCGGATGGTTTTTATAAACCAGGAAGCCGCCATAAAAATATAAAATATTGTTATTTAAGATCATGTTTTGCGCAAAAAAAAAGGCTTCTTTAAAATTAAAAAGATATGGCGATAAATTTATTCATAGATTTTATTTTCATCGTTTTCTTATAATCTTTTTTTTGCTGCAAATAAATATTGTTGCCGCCGGCGAAAATAAAATCTGGAAAGGAAAACTTGACGATAAGGGCAAGGCAAAAATCGAATACAAGATATCTGCCGAAAAAACCGTCTTTTTACAGGCCTTTATTTTTTATAAAGACAACTGGCGCCCCGTATCTGTATTCTGGAACGACAAAGAAATCTGGATAGACTTGGGCCCGGCATTTAAAGAATTAGAATACCGCGTGCATTTGCTCATCGACGGGTAAGGGTTAATATTCTTAAGTCTTATAATGGCGGCTTGCACAAAGCCCATTCTGTTAGCCACAGGTTTAAACCTGTGGCTAACAGAATGACTTATCAAGAAATTCATCCGGTTCAATATTTGCCTGCTTAAGAATTGCCCTTAGGGTACCTTCTGGCATATTTGAGGCATGATTTGGGATGGTAGTATCTTTATTTGTTGCCGGATTATACCAGATTTCATGTGAACCAGCCGCCTGACGGTCAAAATAAAAACCTAATTTTTTTAATTTTCTGATTATCTGGCGATATTTAAATCCTGATAATCTGCCCATTTAATAGTTTACTATGAGTGAATAATCAAAGCTGTCGGTAACAGGTTTTAAATCTTTTAGTTTTTCTTCTTTACTGATTTTTGATTCGATTATTTTGCGGGCAACATCTCTTGCAATTTCAAGGGTTTCTGCAATGGTTCTGCCTTGGGCAATAAGACCCTGCAAAGAAGGCGAGGTTGCCAGATAGACACCTTCAGGTAGTTTTTCGATATGAATATCAATTGAAGCTTTCATTTATTTACACAATATAAAATTTACACAGTTTTTAAACAAAAAAATAAGCGCTAGAATTTTATAAAGAGGTCATATTTAGGCTGCGCTCAATACAGATGAACGCTGAAAGAAAGATTGTATAATCTTAAATAAATATACCTTTACAAAATGTATCAATTCTATTTCATGGTAATGAATGTTGACAAATGTCAACATTTGCAAAATGGGTGAAACTAAGTCCCATATAGATTTGAATAATTCTATTAACTCGAAATTCAAGAGGCTCTAATTTTATAAAGCGGCTCTTAAATAGTCTAAATAAAGTCAACTCTATTACCTGCTAGACCATTAACACGATTATATTAGATACGGCGCAAATGATTTCGGTTCATCTGTGTTTCGGTTAAACCTATCAAATTTATTGCGATTGGCTCGCATATTGTTGAACTTCGACTGTATTTTGTAAGATCGATTTTTAAAGAAAAAGGAAAAATAAATATGAACATACTTCAAATAGCTACGCTGAACAGGCCAATTAAGCAAGACATTGGTTATGGGCCCATTGAAACAGTTATTTATAATATAGATAAAGGGCTGCATGATCTAGGGCACCATTCTATTGTTGCCTGCTCCGGCGATTCTTCTATTACCGGCGATCACGTTACAACCATAGATAAAAGCTTCAGTGAATACTGGAGTAAAAATACGCGCGAGCAGCGCAAAAACATGAAATATCACCTGTCGGCATCGCTTGATCGCATAAAAAAGGGCGACATTGATATCATTCATGTGCACGACGCTGTCATGATGGAATATATTTATAAAGGAATTACTAAAAGCTCCGTTCCGATAGTGATGACTCTTCATGTGCCAGCGCAAGAGAAGGGGCAATTTAACAAGTGGAACGAGTCTTTGCATTCTACATCTGCCGCTTATTTTGTTCCTATCAGCGAATACCAGAATAAACAACATCATAGCCTGGTTAACGGTCAAAAGGTAATACACCATGGCATTGACCTTGAGGACTATCCGTTTAATAAGAACATCGAAAAAGAAAATTATTTGTTTTCTATTGGCAGAATTACCCCAGACAAAGGGCAAGATAAAGCCATAGAGGTTGCAAAAAAAACCGGTTCTCGTCTTATCATCGCCGGCAATATACAAAACAAAGAAGCAGACAGAGCATTTTTCGCGAAAATAAGAAAATCCATTGATCTGGTAGTTGAATCTCAAGGCTCTATTAATGAAAGCGATCAAAACGATTATTATGAACGCGTCATGAAACCCATTCTTGAGAGCGACGCACAGATTATCTTTATTGGCGAAGTAAACGCCTCGCAGAAAAAACTTTGGTACCATTTTGCGCGGGCGACTCTTTTTCCTATTCAATGGGGCGAACCATTTGGTCTTGTTTTGATAGAATCGATGGCTTGCGGCGCCCCGGTTGTGGCCCTTAATAAAGGGTCTGTGCCTGAAATTGTCATGCATGGCAAAACCGGATTCGTAGTCGACACTATAGAAGAGATGGCGAAAGCCGTAATGGAGATTGACAAAATTAATTCGAATGATTGTCGAAATCATATTAAAGACAATTTTTCTATAGCGAGTATGTCCCGAAAATATGCAGAGCTTTATAAATGGATTATTAACGAGAGAACCTTATGCCAAAAGATATCCCTGTAAGTAACGGCTCTTTTCTGCTGAACTTTGATTCAGATTATCAGATTCGCGATATTTATTTTCCTTTTATCGGGCAGGAAAACCACGCCAGCGGTCATCCCTTTCGTTTTGGCGTTTGGGTAGACGGCCATTATTCCTGGATGGGCCCAGAGTGGGAAAAAAATATCAGATATCATAACGACAGTCTTGTTACAAACGTTTTTCTAAGAAACGCATCTTTAGGCATTGAACTTAGATGTTCTGATGTGGTAGATATAGATATAAACGTCTATGTTAAGAAAATTGAAGTCGCCAACCTTGAAGACAAACCCCGTCAGGTCAGGCTATTTTTTAGTCACGATTTTAACCTTTACGGTAACGACATTGGCGGCACCGCCTATTTTGATCCGCGAAGCGCCTCTATAATTCACTATAAAGTACATCGCTATTTTTTAATTAGCTGCTGGGCGCAGCACAAGTGGGGCATGCAGCACTATACCTGCGGCAGAAAAAATTCGCCCACAGATCTTGCAACCGCTGAAGAGGCCGAAACCGGCGAACTAAGCGGCGAGCCGACTGCATGGGGTTCGCCTCATTCTACCGTCGGAATCTGGCTAAATCTGGACGCAAAAGGCAAAGAAATAACATATTACTGGATAGCGGCAGGTATGAACTATGACGAAGTGGCAAAGCTGAACCTTGAGGTTCACAAAAAAACGCCTGAAGAGCTGCTCAATCGTTCGTCGAAGTATTGGGAAGCATGGGTGCGAAAAAGTTTAATTGATTTAAACGATCTGCCTGAATCAATCACTGATATTTTTAACCGAAGCCTGCTTGTGCTTAGAACACAAATTGACAACACCGGGGCCATTATAGCGGCCACCGATTCAGATATAATCCGTTTCGGAAAAGACACCTACTCTTATTCCTGGGGACGCGACGGGGCTTTTGTCGCGGCGGCGCTGTCAAAATCTGGTCACTACCATATATGCATAAAGTATTTTGACTATTGCGCCCGCATTTTATCAGAAGAAGGATATTTATTCCAGCATTATAATCCTGACGGATCGCTTGCGAGCAATTGGCATTCATGGCTGGTAGACGGAAAAGAGGTTCTTCCCATTCAGGAAGATTCTACGGCCCTGACTCTATGGTCCCTATGGATACATTATCAGGGTTTGCGGGATATTGAATTTATTCGGCCCCTTTATGAGACGCTTATTAAAAAAGCGGCCGATTTTTTAGTAAGCTACAGAGATACTGAAACATTGCTGCCTTTACCTTCGTATGATCTATGGGAAGAGCGTTACGCGACGCATACATATACTGCTGCAACCGTCATAGCCGGGCTTAGAGCCGCGGCCAACTTTGCGCGAATTTTTAAGGATATTGAACTATCTGAAAATTATGATAATGTCGCAAATGAAATGACCGAAGCGATTAAAAAATACCTGTACCATGACGGTCTTAAGCGTTATGCCCGTTCAGGCTCTCGAATAGAGGGAGGATACAAACTCGATGAAGTCATTGATATTAGCCTTTTAAGTTTGACCACAATGGGAGTTTTAAGCCCCAAAGACGAGCGAATGAAAGAAACAGCCAAAGCAATAAAAGAAAAGCTGTGGCTTAAAACGCCTATTGAAGGCTGCGCCAGATACGAGGGCGACGTATACCAGCGAAGCGAAGATTGCCCCAAAGACATTCCGGGGAACCCATGGTTTATTTCAACGCTATGGCTGGCAGATTATATTATCGAGAAATCAGAAAATCATGAACAACTTAAAGAAGCCCTGCCTTATATTGAATGGTGCGGGAAAAATGCTTTTGCCTCAGGGGTATTAGCCGAGCAGGTGCATCCCGTTAACGGTTCTGCTCTTTGCGTTTCGCCTCTTACATGGAGCCACTCTGCTTTTGTCTGGACGGTCTTGCTTTATACAGAGAAACGAAAAAAATTAAATTCATAGTATTAATAATTTTCTATACCGGCCAACGCCTTAGTTTACGCTCCTAAGCCAGAGCCGACCGTTTTATCAATTCGGCTGATTTTATCTAAATATAATTCGATAGCCTTGTCGTTTATTTTTGATTCAGATTTTATTTTATTGAATACCGCGGCCGCCTCGTCAAATTTTCTTGAGTAATATAAATTAATAGCGGTTTCAAACACTTCTTTGTTTGCAAGTTTTTCTTGCTTTATATCGTCGCGCTCTGAAGTAAACACGTCATAAATAGCAAGAGGAAGAGTTCTCCCTTTAACTCTTACGTTACCCAATAATCTTATATGAGACTCGTCTTCATGGCAGGCTGCAATAATATCATCGCTAACGATAATATGACAGCCAAACTTTTTTGTAAGACTTTCAAGGCGCGAGGCAATGTTTACCGAATCAGAAATTACCGTGCCTTCAAGCCTTTCTTTTTCGCCTATTGTTCCTAAGATTAAAGAGCCGGTATGAATTCCTATGCCGATATCAATGGGGTTGTATCCCTGCCTTTCTCTTATTTTATTATATCGTCTTAACATCACAAAAATTTCTTCAGCCGCGGTTAATGCCTGCGCGGGACTTTCAGGAAACAGGGCCATTACGGCATCGCCGATATATTTATCGATAAAGCCATTATTTTTTCTAATAATAGGGCTAATTCTTTTCAGGTAGGAATTTAAAAAATTAAAGTTTTCTTCAGGCGTCATCGATTCAGATAAAGTCGCAAATGAGCGAATATCTACAAACATAACGGTCATATATTTTTCAACCTGATCGCCTAATTCAACGTCAATAATGCTTTTTTTATTTAAAAACTGTAAAAACTGCATGGGAACAAATCTGCTGTATGCCTTATTTGTTCTTGTTATCTGCTCTTCTCTTTCTTTTCTTTCAAAATTTATTTTATCGCCCAAACCTAATGAAAGCAAGATTACCTGAGCAGTCGCCCCTAAAGGAATCGCGTTGTTTGTAATAAAATTTGCGGGTAAAGTACCCAAAGATTTTAGCGCATATAGCACAATTCCCGTTAATAGCCCCCCCCATGCCAGCAAATAAAAGCGAGACGGATGATATTTTAATTTGTAAGATCGAAAACCTAAGAATAATAATAACGGAGAGGTTAATATTGCCATTACAATAGCCAATATAATGCTAACTCGATAGGGCATCATGAAAGATATAAACGCGAAGAGAAAAAAGACGCCAATAATATAATTTGTAATTTTATGCCATTTTGGCATAAAATAAGAAACTACAAGATAAGAACGTGTAAACAAAATTGCCGTCGCCAATGGAGTCAGAATTAAAAAAGGAATAGAAAGGTCGTTCCATTTAGGACTTTCTGGCCATAAATATTGCATACCCATGCCCGATAGCCCGGCTTCAAATAAAATGAAACTGCTTATAAAAAATACATAAAAAAGGTAGCTTCTATCTTTCACCGAAAAGAAAAGAATTAAATTATATAAAATCATGATAATCAAGAACCCGTAGTATAAACCATTTATGAACATATCAGTCGTTTTAGTTTCCATAAAACCGACTGTTGACCAAAGCGTTACGGGAAGTTGAACTGAGCTTGTTGTTGTAACCTTTATGTAGTATTCGGCTATTTGACCCGGCAGAGACGAAAACTCAAAAACATAATATCTGTATTTAATATCTCTTTCTGAAAACGCTTTTCTATCGCCTGAAACCTTTTTTATGTAACTGCCGTTTTTATCTGGAAAATAAAACTCTATATTATCTGTCGGAGGATAAGCATATTCTAAAAATAAAGAGACAGGCTCTGTAGTTTCTTTTTGAAAATCAATTTTAAATCTTGCCCAGTATGAAGATTTTGAATAGCCAAAATTAGGCGTATCTCTTCCGTCGATTTGCCAAGAGAAATTGTCTTTGCTTTTTATGATCTCTTCAATTGATAAATTATTTTTATCTTCATAAAATTCAAAATAGGGCCCTAGTTTATATGATTCAGTTTGTTTATCATAATTTAAAGGAACTGCAAAGATTGCTTTTACCGATACAAAAACGATTATACAAATAATTTTTCTCAGATAATACATTTTATTATTAACTTAATCTTCTATACCCGCATTCATTTTATTAGATATCGCGTCAATATTTGGATTTAATATCGATTTTTTTAATTTACATTATATTAACCGCATAATTTTGTATCTTATTATTTTATAGGGGTATATTATGTTAAAATTTTACAAGCTGTTCGTTTTCTTAATTTTTATCACGACAAGCGTCGTGGCTGATGAAATATTCATTAAAGAAAATGGCAAAGAGAAAATCATCAAAGGCAAGGTCATAAAAGTAACAAACGACAATATTGAATATGACCCTGAGGGCGATATACCGTTTAATATGGTTGAGCGCATTAAAGTCGTCAAAATTGTATATCATACTCAAGAAACCGTATATTTTAATAAAGATAAAGATGTCTCAAGCGCTATAAATGCCTCAGATAAATGGCTTGCCATTGAATTTGAATCGGGGTATAACGGTTTTACGGGTCTATTTGGTTTAAGAACAGATTTTCATTTATTTGGTCCGATTTCGTTAAATTTAGGTATGGGGGCCGGTCTGTGGGGCGCAAGACTATCAACTGCCTTAAGATATTATTTTAATTACCCTTTTAATAGCGCTATTTGCATAGGCGCCTCTTACAACTCGGGCGCAAAAGACGGTATTGAAGATTATGAAACAGCATCGGGAACGGTTGAAAAAGTAACGATGGATTTAACCCCGGTAACCGTAATAAATTTTAGTTACTTGTATAATTTTAAGATATCGCGCAGCGTAAGATTTCAACTTGAAATTGGGTATGGTCATCCCTTGAAAAAGGGCGATTATACAATTAAAAACGAGATGGTTTTATCTGACAAAGCAAAAGAGCAATTAAAAAAAAGACAACCTGGCGGCGGCATGTTAAGCCTGGCCTTCGCATTTTTGATTTAATAGTTCGTTTTATTTAAAAAAAGACGGTTGGTTTTTATAAATCAGATTTATCAAATAAATTTCTTAAATCTTTTATTTTATCAATCTCGTTTTGGTTGGCAATCAGCAAAAGACCGTCTTTTTCTACGATAATTAAATCGCTTACGCCTAATAAGGCAATCTTTTTAATATTCTGACTTGTATATAAAATATTTTTTGATGAATCAATTGATTTATAATTAGGTTTCGGATAGCAAACTGTTTCGAATTTGTCGGCTTTATTTACTCTAAAAAAAGAAATATAGCTTCCTACGTCGTCCCAGCTGAAATCGGCGGCCGCGACGGCAAGATTTTTTGATTTTTCAAGAACCGCGTGATCGACAGAGATATTCGGCATCATGGGAAAATACTGATTCAATTCTTTTGAGCTTTTGGCGCATTTTTCGGCGCAATCGGCAATTTTCATATCGGCCTTTTTTAACTCTTCCCAAAAGACGTCAACATTGAAGATAAACATGCCGCTGTTCCATAAAAACTTTTTTGATTTAATATATTTTTTAGCGGTTTTTAAATCGGGCTTTTCTTTAAAACCGTCAATTTCGAAAAACCGGTTTTCAAGCAGGGTTCTTCCTGTTTCAATATAACCGTAATTTGTTTCTTCGCGCGTCGGTTTAATTCCCAGTAGATAAATTTTTTTATCGTCTCGGTTAATGATTTGCTTGATAACCGAGGCCCATTTATCGGCTGGTTCAATGAAATGGTCGGCCGATAAAACTACAATCGACGCGTTTTCTTTGCTTTGCTTTTTTAAAAGCGCGCAAAAATAAGCGATGATAGGTGCCGTGTTTTTCCCTTCGGGTTCTACAATAAAATTTGAGTTTTTTAGCCATGAAATTTGTTTTTGTATGGCTTTTTTCAGTTTTGCCGATGTTCCTATAAACAACCTTTCTTTCGAGGTCAGTTTTAATGAACGGCTTACGGTTTCTTCAATTAAAGATTTTTTACCGTATAAATTCAAAAGCTGTTTGGGAATGTTTTCTCGACTTAACGGCCAAAGCCTGGTGCCCGAGCCGCCGGCTAAAATTAATATATATGGATTTTTATTTTTCATTGCTTGTTTAAAGGGGGCACCTTGCCTTCTGTATCTTCGGAAGATGCTTCATTAGAGCTTGAGACGCCAAGGCTTCTATTCACGTTTGATTTTTTTGACTCGCCGTCAATATAAACAACTTTCGTGTTTTTATTGATCTCTTCAAATTTTAAATAATCTAAAATGGCGGGGTTTTCTTTGATTAACTCTGAAATCTTTCGCGCCTTTTCAACGGCCGCTTCGTTTTCAAAACGAATTTTTTCGACCGCGCTTTCGTTAAAAATTTTATTGATAGATGCCTCGCGCCGCGCTTTAAACAGTTCGCCAATATTTTTTATTTGTTCGGCGTAAATATCTTCGTCAGGAACATATGTTTTTAAGACGTCTATTTTTATAAGGTTGATTTTTTCATGCGAGAAAATATTCTTAAAGTCGGCAGAAAAAGAATTTTCTTCTCTGTTAGCGGTAAGATAATCAAGAAATTTTACTCTCAAAACGGGTATATCGGTCTGCTCTTTATAAAATTCATAAAATTTGAAATCTAATAAGATTTTGATTTTTTCTCTTATTCTTTCTGATAAAGACGCAATATCGCCTTCTAAATATTCTAAAAGCTGATAAGAACTTTCTTGATTTATGGTATATTTGACGCGAAGAGATATCTGCAGATTAAACGCCTCTGAAAGCTTAAGATATCCCGAATATTTCAAACCTTTTGAATAGTCAACGGTAATAGCGGGAGGCGATAAATCAACCAGATAGAGTTTCCATTTTTCGGGAATAAAGCCTGTCGATATCCAGTGATACCCTTCTTCTAACGGAGGCTTTTGCCAACCGTCAATTTTTTCGTATAGAATGCCGCTGTAACCGTAAGGTACTGTCAAAATGTTCAGGTATAAAGCCGCGCTAATTGCTGACACCGCCAGCAGTCTAATGGTAACTTTAACGAAACTCGATACCATTCAATAGGTTTATTTTTCTTCCGCTGGTTTTTCTTTAGATTCTGACCCTGCAGGATTATCTTCTATCTCGGGCAGATGAAACCTTATGGGCTTCGACGGGCTGACCGTTGTTATTGCGTGTTTATAAACAAGGCTTTGTTTACCCTCGCTGCCAGATATTACAATGGTAAAATTATCAAAGCTTATGACCTTGCCCTTTAAGGGAACGCCATTGCTAAGGTAAATGGTTATTTCTATTTTATCTTTTCGGGCGTGATTCAGCACAAAATCCTGGATGTTATTTTTTATCATGTCGCCTCCGAGTGACATATGTCCTTTTTTATTTCTCATGTCAAGCTACAAAAATTGACAACGGCTCATAGGAGCGATTGTGATTTATGAATTTATGGGCCTAAAATACTTTATGTATTTGATGATTATCTTTGATTTTCAAATTTAATGACGAAGAAACTATTTTTATTATTTCATCGATATCAAAGGGTTTTGTGATATATCCGTCAAACCCGGCTTTCATTGCGTTTTCAATGTCTGTTTTCATAACATTTGCCGAAACGGCTACGACCGGAATTTTATTTAACATATCATATTCTCGTAATTTCTTGAGGGCCTCTATACCGTTCATACCCGGCAGGTTTATATCCATCAAAACGAGATCTGGTTTTTCTTTTTCTATAAGAACAAGCCCTATTTCTGCGTTATGCGCCGAAAGCATCTTTGTAGAATTTATATTGCTAAAAATTTGCTGCATCAGATATAAATTGCCCGGATTATCTTCAATATAAACGACTTTCTTGTCGACTGACGCCGCAGCTTTACCGGTAAGCATATTTTGGCTCTTTTTTTTCTTATTGACAGATAAATTATTTTCTCTTTTTGTCATAGTAAATTCAATATAAAATTCTGAGCCCTTGTTTACTTTGCTTGAAAATCCTATTTTGCCGCCCATCAGTTCGGTTAAGGTTTTCGAGATAGAAAGCCCTATGCCGTTTCCCTCGATATCGCTTGTGTTCGGTTCAACCCTGTAAAAAGGCTTAAATATATCGCTTTGTTTTTCTTTAGGAATACCCCTGCCCGTATCGGTCACCGTAAAACGAATCTGATCTTCACTATCTACTTCGCATAAAAGACCATAGCTGCCGCCTTCTTGATTATACTTGACGGCGTTGCTGAGAAGGTTCAGCAAAATCTGGCGAAAACGCACAGGGTCGGCGTTTATGGCGCAGGGTATAGAGCAGTCTGTACAATTTAAGCTTGATTTCAAGTCAAAGCTTACGTTTCTTTTCTTGGCCATGGTTTCAATAATAGGCAACGTTTCAAATATTATTAATTCAGGAATCATGTTTTCAACGGCAAGCGAAATTTTTCCTGATTCAATTTTTGACAGATCTAAAATATCGTCGATTAACTCGAGAAGATGCTCTGAACTGTTTTGAATAAAATTAACCCATTTTAACTGCTCTTCTGATAGGGGGTGCGCGTCGCTGCCGCTTAAAAGCTGGCCAAACCCCATGATAACATTTAACGGGGTGCGAAGTTCATGGCTCATAACCGATAAAAAATCTGACTTGGCCCGGCTGGCTTTTTCTGCCTCGGTTTGCGCGCTTACGCGCTCTGTGACATCGGTTAATATGGCAATGTACTGAAAGACTTTGCCGTCTTTATCGGTGAAAGGAACGATGGTAGAATCGGCCCAGAAAAGACTGCCGTCTTTTTTTTGATTTATTATGTTCTTTTGGCAAATTTTGCCGGTTTCAATGGTTTTTAGCACAGCCTCATAAAGGCCCTTTGAATCTTCGTTTGTTTTAAATATATTATATTTTTTACCCAACAGTTCTTTTTCGGTATAGCCGGTTATTTCGCAGAATTTCTTGTTAACGTAAATGATTTCTCCTTTATCGTTAAAAGAAACTACCTTGGCGTGATTGTCAAGGGCAAGTTTTTGAAAGTCAAGCTCTCTTATTTTATCGTTTAACTTTTTTTTAGTTTCTTCTCTTTCAGAAATATCGCGCACTACGGCTAAGTATAAATAATCATTTTCATGCGGAATAAGATTGATTCTAACCTCTATGGGAAAAACAGAGCCGTCTTTGCGGCGATGGGCCGTTTCAATATTCAGCGGATATTTTTCAGGATCAGCGGGGCCCATATCCCATGTTTTTCGCAAATCAGAAAAATCGATGCCAACGTCTAACTGGGCCACAGAAAGAGTGACCATTTCTTCGCGCGTGTAACCGGTTTGTTCAAGCGCGACCTTGTTTACATCGATTATTTTGCCAAACCGGTCATGAATATAAATGGCGTCGCCTGCGTTTTCTACCATCGAACGAAATCGAACTTCGCTTTCTTCAATGGCTTTTTGCGCGGCCGCCCGTTCTGTGATATCTTGTATGTTGATAATGGCGCCGCCGTCTGTTTCGGTCTGTTTGTGTTTATAGGGAAATATCTCAAGCTCACAAAAGCGGTTAGCAATTTGAAACTGAGATTTGTGCGACTTTCCGTTTTTGTTTGCGCTTCTTACTGCTTGTATAAATGTTTCGTTTTCAAATAATAACGGAGTGGTTGTTAAATTAGGAGTCTTTAAACCCGAATCTATCTTAAAATATAGAAATGAATTATTATTAAAACGTCTTATGTTCAGACTGTTGTCTACAACAAGAATGGCCCTGTCTGAACTATTTTGAATGATTTCCATATCGTCAAGGGCCTCGGCTAATAAGTTAGTTTTAAATGAAAGTTCATCATTTACCGTGGTAAGCTCTTCGTTTGTGGCCTGCAGTTCTTCATTTGAAGTTTCAAGTTCTTCGTTAGAGGCCTGAAGTTCTTCATTGGCGGCCTGAGATTCTTCATTCAATGACTGCAGTTCTTCGTTTGAGGTTTCAAGCTCTTCGATAACTGTCTGCAGAGATTCTCTGGTTATCGTAAGTTCATGTTCTAATTCTGCCATTTTTTCTGCGGCAGCTTTATCGAGCCGTACTTCTTTTTTGGAGTTTTGCGAAACTAAGCGCATGGCTTCAAAGCTTACCAGAACAGCTTCATTTTTCAATTCACTTTCATCAAGGGGAACCACAACAGCTCGGTATATTTTTTTTTCATTATTTGCCGTAATTTCAAAAGAGTTTGTATAGGTTTTACTGCCCGATCTCATGGCTTTTTGCATAATGGCCCTGAGCTCTGCCCTTATAGACGCATTTATAATGGTAAACAGGCTGAAATCGGCTTTACCTGATTTGAATTTAATAAAAGGAGAAAGGTCTCCGAATAATTCCAGAATATCGCCGTTTTTATTTGCTAAAATGCTGGGCGGTACAAAATGATTCTTCAATGTTTTATCGGCAATTTCTGTTAGAGAAAGTTCTTTCTCTACGGTTTTCTTGATTTCGAGCCGGTTTAGCCCCGGTAATACGGCTAAAGGGCTGTTTTTAAATGTAGATTCAGGAATTTTTATATCAATGTTAATTCTTTTGAAGATTTTTAACTTTTTATTGATTTCTGTGAAAAATCTAAGATTTTGCCCAACAGACTCTGATTTGCCCAAAAATAAAATACCGTTATGGTTCAATGAATAATGAAATATTCGAAATATTTTTTCTTGCAGACCGGGCTTAAAATAAATTAAAAGATTTCTGCAGCTTATGGCGTCTACACGCACAAAAGGAGGGTCTTGTACCAAATCGTGGTTCGCGAATACCACCATATCGCGAATTTTTCTATCTAGCATAAAAAAACGTTCTTTTTGCTTAAAGTATTTTTTTAACAAAACAGGCGAAATACCTTCTATAGAAGTTTCGAGATACAGCCCTTTTCGGCCGGTTTGTATTGATTCAAGGTTCGCGTCTGTGGCAAAAATCTGAACCTGATATTTTTCAAGCGCTGCGCCTAATTCTTCGGCTAAAAGTATCGCGATGCTGTAGGGTTCTTCGCCTGTGGCGCAGCCGGGCGCCCATATTCTAATGTGGTCTCCCGGTTTTTTTGTTTTTAAGATTTCTTTTAAGTTTATACGAAAAGCTTCAAAAGCCTCGGGGTCGCGAAAAAAAGAGGTTACGCAAATCATAAAATTAGAAGCAAGGGCCGCGAGTTCTGTTTTGGTAGACTCTGCGTATTTTATGTAAGAAGCCAAATCTTCAATTTGAAAAACGGTCATTCTACGCTGTATTTGACGGCTTAATGTGGCCTCTTTATAATTTGAAAAATCTAATTTTGTATGCTCATAGATCATTCGAATTAATTTTTGCATGGTATTCTCAGATTCTTCAATGTCTTTTACCGCAGAAACAGGCAAGCGGGGACGCGAGATAATATCTAAAAGCTGGGTTCCTATTTCTGCCGGTTCAAGCACGAGGTCGGCCCCGGCTTTTATTGCCGAAACCGGCATGCTGTCAAATTTAGCCGTCTCGGGTTTTTGGGCTATGCTTATACCGCCTGCGGCAATGATGGCGCGCATGCCGTGCGACCCGTCTGAGCCGGTACCTGACAAAACTACGCCAATCGCTTTTTCGCCAAGCTCTTCGGCCATGCTTAAAAATAAATAGTCAACAGAAGGTTTGGGGCTGAATTCAGCAAGAGGCTTTCTTAGCTGCAAGCGGCCGTTTTTAATGAATACATCTGTATTGGGCGGAGTTACGTAAATAGTATCGGGCTCTGGTTTTAGGCCCGCTTTAATGCCCATAACCGGCAGTTTGGTTTGTCTTGAGAGTAAATCGGTCATCATTGACTTATGATGCGGCGACATATGCTGGGCTACAATGTAAGCAATATTCGCGTTGATTGGCGCCATAGATACAAACTGCGAAAGGGCCTCAAGACCCCCCGCCGAAGAGCCTATGCCCACTAAAACTAAATCATTATCTTTGAACTTTTTTTTGTTTGAAGAGCTTTGTTTAGGTTTTAATTTTGTATCTTTTTTCTTGTTTTCAGATTTCTTATCTGTTTCGGTTTTCTTTTCAGTTTTTGCCATTCATAAGTCTCGCCACGCTTAATTTGTAATATCTTTACGGCATATAAATTATACTAATATGTTTTTTATAATGTATATAAGAAATTTTCGTGGGGGTCAAATTATTTATGAATTTTTTAAAAAAAAAGAAAACTAAAGCCCTCTATGCGTACCGTCGCAAAAAGGAGGATTTTTGGTATGCTTGCACAAACACAAAGAATAGTTTTTTTTCTCTTCAATAGTAAAAGCGACAGGCAAAAAATCTGTTCCCTGATGACTGCCGTCGCAGAAAGGCTGGCTCTTCGATTCGCCGCATTTACACCAGTATTTTTCGCCCGGCTCAAGTTCAAGATGCATTGATTTTTTATCGTATATTTTTGGATTGCTCATAGTGTTAATATGCAATAAATTTTACAAATAGCAAAATAAATATTAAACGGCCCGCGTAATTTACTCTAACTTAAGCGCACTTTACGCAAAGCTCAGCTTCGGGAACGGCCAGTATTCTTTCTATGGGTATGCTTTTGCCGCATTTGGCGCATATGCCGAACTCAGGGTCAGATAAGCGACCAAGCGTACTTTCAAGTTTAACAAGTTTTTCTTGCTGGGCCCTTAAGTTTTTTTCGCGTACTCCTTTTTCGCCTAATGCTTCAAGGCGCGATAACCTGCCAATGGCAATATCGGGCGATATCGGTTTCAGGGCGTCTTGTAAAAGTTCTATGTTCTTTTTTCTTTCATTTATTGATTCTTTAATTTGCTTTTCAAGTTCTTTTAATTCGTTTACAGTCATAATCTAAACCCCTAATATACAAAAGGCAATAGCCTTTTACTTTTTTTCATATAATCAAGATAACTATCGCCAAACTTTTCTATATTTTCTTTTTCTTCAATCTTGGCAATTAGGCCAAGCAAAATGGTTACGCCGAAGGTAAGCATGGCCCCTAAAATAGAAATATTTTTCAAGAAAGAACCCCAGCATAAATAAAAAAGAGAAGCATACATAGGATGTCTTATATACTTGTAAACTGCCCTGTCGACAAGTTTTGTTGTCGTTTCAATACCTTTTACCGGAGCGCCTTTTTTATGCAAATTATAAACGGCAGTGATTACCAGAATAACAGATACAGAAAGCAAGATCCATGAAAGAATCTGAAATAATGAGAAAGGGTTTTCAAACCAGTATTTTGAATTAATAAGTATTAAAATTAAAATGCTCTCAAAAACAAAAAACCGATAAAAGCCCCGTGACGAAAATTTTCTTAAATAGGGCCATGATACATAAATAAAAATTATAGAAAAAAAGGCAAAAATAATTATATTAATAACCATATTGACGGGCAGCATATAAACTAATAATGATCCTGTCTATTAAAATTAAGCTTAACTTATAAAACAAACGATATTATTGTTAACCCATGAAATCGGTAAAAAAATATTTCTTGCTTCGTTCGGCAGGGGCCTTTCTTTTTTTGGCGGCCTTATTTTATATAGTCTTTTTGGTTCGATATAACTATAATTACGGCCTTTTAAAAAATCATGCCGAAGAAGACGTAGCCAATCATTCTAAACTGCTACAAAACAGAGTTTACAATATAATTTCTGATCTGATGATTCTTTCAAAATCAGAAGAGATTTTAGAGTTTTCTTCAGCCGGGCGCCGGCATAATAAACAAAAAGCCGCCCAGAATATTTTCAGGTTTTTACAATATAAAAATATTTACGATCAAATACGCTTTATTGACAATAACGGTCTTGAGCAAATCAGAATCAATTACAATTACGGCGGCACAGCGATTATTGAAAATCATAAACTGCAAGATAAAAGCGACAGATATTATTTTAAAGAGAGCATCATATTAAATAAAAATGAAATTTATATTTCGCCGATGGATTTAAACATAGAGAACCGAGAAATTGAAAAACCATTAAAACCCGTACTTAGAATCGCGACCGTGATTTTTGATAAAAACGACAATAAAAAGGGAATACTTATCATAAACGTGTTGGCAGATTATATATTAAAAAGCCTCAACTCTCATGGCAAAGAAGAATCAGATATTCACAGTTTAATAAACGCTGAAGGATACTGGCTAAAGAGCGATTTAAAAGAAAAAGAATGGGGGTTTATGTATGCCGACAAAAAAGACGTTAAATTTCAAAAGGAATTTCCCGAAGAATGGGAAAAAATAACTTCCTTAAAAGAAGCAACCATTGAAACAGAAAACGGTATTTTTGTTTTTAAAAAAATATACCCGGTTCAGTTTATGGCAGACCTTCAAAAAAACAAGGCTGTCTCTATTGATCACAAAGCCCATGAATATCACTGGTACCTTATTTCGCGGGTTCCCATATTAAAATTAAGCGAAAAAAGTAAAAGTATTCGAAATGAATTAATACTTATATTCATAATTGTTTATCTTATAATCTTACTTTTTAATTATTTGATGACGAAACATCAAGAGAAAGAACGTTTATTTGAAGAAAAATACGCTCTTCATGTAAAGCAGACGCCTCTGGGGGTTATTCAATGGGATCACGATTTTAAGGTTCTGGAATGGAACCCGGCAGCCGAAGAAATTTTCGGTTTTTCTAAAGAAGAGGCCATGGGCCGGCATCCTACAGAAATCATTCTGCCTGAAAACGTCAAAGACGACGCTGTCGACGAGATTTGGCAGGCGCTCATAGAACAAAAAGGCGGCTCTAGAAGCACAAATAATAATCTTACAAAAGACGGCAGAACCATTACCTGCGAATGGTACAACACTACTCTTGTTAACAACGAAGGTAAAGTTGTCGGAGTTGCCTCTATCGTTCAAGATATTACAGAAAAAGAAATAAACCGCGAAGAACTTGAACTTTACCGCCAGATGATTGAAAAAACCGCCGACCCGGTTTTTATGATTGACGATGACGACAATTGTCGAATGACCTTTGTCAATGAGGCGGCGGTAAAACATTTTGGGGCCCCAAGAGAAGAAATACTGACCTGGCGAATTCCCGATTGGGATCCCAATTTTACGTATGAAAAACTGCCGGAACACGTAAAAGAAATTAAATCGATAAAAAATCTTACTATCGAATCGCTTCATCGAAAAAAATCGGGAGAAATTGTGCCGGTAGAAATTTCAATCAACTATATTTTATATCATGGCAGAATTTGTCACTTTGGCTACTTTAGAAACATATCTCAAAGAAAACAATCTGAAGAAGATTTAAAAACGGCCCAAACGCAGCTGACTGAAATCAATAACGCGTTTTTAACGTTCACGCACAACCATGAAGATAACATGAATAAAATTACGGCTCTGGCGGGTAACCTGCTTGGCGGCGTCTGCGCTTTATATAACCGTATTTCTGACGGAATGCTTTGCTCTCTGGGAACATGGAACGCTCCGCCCGATTATAATCCGTTTGATAAGCCAGAAGGGCACATCTGTTATGACGTAATTCAGCAGAAAAGAGAAGGCGTCTTTTTAATTCGCGATCTGCAAAATACATCTTACGCGAAAACCGACCCGAATGTGGCGCCTTATAAACTTGAAACGTATGCCGGTCACGCTGTAAAACGCTACGGCGAAACGGTTGGCTCTTTGTGCGTGGTGTTTGAGCGCGACGTTCAACTTACCAATAACCAGACAGAAATTCTCGGCATTTTAGCCTCGGCCATAGGGCTTGAAGAAGAAAGAATGCAAGACGACGCCCAACTTGTAAACGCCCGCATGGCCGCCGAAAACGCCAACCGCGCCAAAAGCGAATTTTTAGCGAATATGAGTCATGAGATAAGAACCCCCATGAACGCCATTATGGGTTTTACCAGTCTTTTATCTGAGCATATAATCGAAGAAAAGCAGAAATCATATTTAAATTCGGTACAACTTGCAAGCAAAACACTGCTGAAATTAATTAACGATATTCTTGATTTGTCAAAAATTGAAGCCGGGGCTTTAAGTATCGAAAAGAATAATTTTAATGTGCATGATCTTTTTAGTGAAATGAAAATTATTTTTTCGCAAAAAACTTCTGAAAAAAATATAGATTTTATTCTCGAAATAGAAAAAGATCTGCCGACGGCAATCGTTCAAGACGAAATTCGACTCAGGCAAATACTCTTAAACCTGCTTGGCAACGCGATAAAATTTACAGACAGGGGCCATGTCAAATTATCGGTCGCCAAAGAATATGTTGACGACGACGAAAGCATGTTGAATCTGAAATTTTCTGTTGAAGATTCGGGCATAGGCATAAGAGAAGAAGACCAAAAAGCGGTATTTGACGCGTTTTTACAATCTAAAGAACAATCTCATTCAAAATACGGCGGTACGGGTTTGGGCCTTACGATAACAAAAAGGCTCGTAGAAATGATGGATGGATCCATTTCAATGCAAAGTACCCCCGGCAAAGGAACAACTTTTTCTGTATTGATAAAAAATGTCGCCGTGGCCGCTTTTGAAACAGAATCTAAACAGAGAAAAGAAAAAACTCCAAATTATGTCTTTGAAAAAGCCAATATTCTTGTAGTTGACGACATTCTCGAGAACAGAGAATTGATAAAAGGATATCTTGAAAAATACGGTTTTGAAATTTTTGAGGCTGAAAACGGCAAAGAAGCCGTAGATTTTGCCGAAAAATTTTCTCCTGATTTGATATTCATGGATATGCGTATGCCCGTAATGGACGGTCATCAAGCCGTTAAAATCTTAAAAGAAAACGAAAAAACCCGACAAATTCCGATTGTCGTTTTAACCGCCTCTGTGGTAAAAAGCGAACAAAGCCAAATTAGAGAAATCTGCGAAGGATATTTAAGAAAACCAATTCATAAAAAAGATTTAATAGAAGAAACGGCAAAATATCTTTCTAACCGCATTGAAGAGACAAAACCGGCTTCAGAAAAAGAAGACGCTGTTTCAAATTTTGAAAAATATATTATAGGCGATAAGAGCTTCGATGTTGCATGGCAAAATAATGACCTAAAATCTGAATTATTACGACAGATAGAACAAGAAATAGAGCCAGAGGGCAAAAATCTTTCAGACGCTTCTTCAATTAGCGATTTTAGAGAGTTTTCAGAAAAAATAAAAGAAATGAATAAAAGATATGAAAACAAACATCTGATATATTTTGCCGATAAACTTGATTTTCATGTCAACAAATATGACGTCTCGGGTTTGCTAGAAACCTTAAAAGCGATACCTTTAGTTATAGACAGAATAAAAACAAGTTAGAATAATATAACAGCATAACGCGAGATTCGACCATACTTTAGACAATCAACGCTACAGCTCTTTATGTTTACCGTCGCAAAAAGGCATTCTTTTCGATTCGCCGCAATGGCGCCAGTACTTTTCAAAAAGGTCAAGCTTAATAAACATATTGACGCAGAGCATAAATAATGAGAACATTCCATATAAAAAAAGCTAAATAACTCTTATTTAAGAGATTAGTTGTTTAAAATGCGCAATTTGGGGGGTGTTATTTGTTTAAGAATGAAGAAAAAAAAGATATATGCCTAAGTTCATAAGAAATGCAAAGAATTTTTTTCTATTTCAATCTGTAGCAATTTTTCTTTCTTTATCGGGTTTATTTTATACAATTTTTTTAATTAGGTATAACAATTACTATAATTTTTACAAGGCCCACGCCGAAGAAGACACGGCCAATCGCTTAAAAAGTCTTAAGCACAGCGTTAACACTATATTTTCAGATCTTATGATTCTTTCAGAATCAGACGAGCTGATAGAGTTTTCTGCAACCGAACGCAAACATGATAAACTAAAAACGACACAGACTTTTTTAAAATTTTTGCGATATAAAAATATTTACGATCAAATACGCTATATTGATAATACGGGGCTTGAGAAAATCAGGGTTAATTACAATTACGGCAATTCTTCTATTATTGAAACGGCGAAGCTTCAAAATAAAAATCAAAGATATTATTTTAAAGAAAGTATAAAATTAAATAAAAATGAAATATATATTTCGCCGATTGATTTAAACATAGAAAACGAAGAAATTCAAATACCATTAAAACCCATGCTTAGAATCGCCACTGTCATTTTTGATAAAAATCAAAACAAGAGGGGGGTACTTATAATAAATATATTGGCCGATTATATCTTAAAAGATTTCGATTCTAATAATAAAGAAGATTCAGACATACACAGTCTCTTAAACGCCGAAGGATACTGGCTAAAAAGCGATTTAAAAGAAAATGAATGGGGTTTCATGTATGCCGAAAAAAAAGATCTTACGTTTCAAAATAGATTTCCCAAAGAATGGAGCGAAATCATATCAGGCAAAGAAGGAACCATTGAAACCGAAAACGGCATTTTTGTTTTTATAAAAATTTATCCGGTTCAATTAATGGGAGATTTTTCAAAAAACTCGGCTGTCTTTAATGATAAAAAAATCGAAAACCGACTATGGTATATGATTTCACAGGTTCCTGATTCTAAATTAAATGAAAAAAGAAAAAGCATTCAGCATGAGCTAATCGTTATCTTTTTAATCGTTTATATCATAATCTTAATATTCAATTATTTGATGTCAAAGTATAAAGAAAAAGAGCGTTTATCTGAAGAAGATTTAAAAGCCGCCCAATTACAGTTGACCCAAATCAATTTAACATTCTTAACTTTCACGCAAAACCATGAAGAAAATATAAATAAAATAACCGCTTTAGCCGGTGAGCTGCTTGAAGGCGTTTGCGCCTTATATAACCGAATTTCTGAGGGCATGCTTTGTTCGCTGGGAATGTGGAACGCTCCGGCCGATTATAACCCGTATGATAAACCCGATGGTCATATCTGCTATGACGTAATTAAACTGAAGAAAGACGGCGTTTTTCTGGTTCAAGATCTGCAAAAATCAATCTACGCGAAAACCGACCCGAATGTGACCGCGTATAAACTTGAAACCTATGCGGGTCACGCGATAAAGCGTTATGACGAAACAATAGGCTCTTTATGCGTAGTCTTTCAGCGTAATATTCAACTGACCGAAAACCAGAGAGAAATTCTTGGCATCTTAGCTTCAGCCATTGGGCTTGAAGAAGAAAGAATGAAAGACGACGCCGATCTTGTAAACGCTCGCATGGCGGCCGAAAACGCGAACCGGGCCAAGAGCAAATTTCTCGCCAACATGAGCCATGAAATAAGAACCCCCATGAACGCCATTATGGGGTTTACGAGTATTTTATTTGAAGAAATTGAAGATCCTGAACATAAATCGTATCTTAATTCGGTACAACTTGCGGGCAAAACTTTGCTGCATCTTATTAATGATATTTTAGATTTATCTAAAATAGAAGCCGGAGCTTTTCATCTTGAAAACAAGGCCTTTAACGCGCACGAATTATTTAACGAAATAAAAACCATTTTTTCTCAAAAGGCGTCTGAAAAAAATCTTGATCTTCTGGTAAATATTGACGAGAATCTTCCCGAGGTGATTGTTCATGACGAAATTCGTTTGAGGCAGGTATTATTAAACCTGGTAAGCAACGCCATAAAATTTACCGAAAAGGGATATGTCAGGCTATCGGCTTCTAAAGAAATTTTCGAAAATGATAACAATAGGTTTAACCTGAAATTTTCGGTTGAAGATACGGGCATAGGCATTAAAGAAAAAGATCAGAAGTTAATATTCGATCCGTTTTTGCAGGCTACAGATCAGTCTCACTCAAAATACGGCGGCACCGGGCTGGGGCTTTCTATAACCAAAAGGCTTATAGAAATAATGGAAGGGAGCATTTTTCTTGAAAGCGCGGTTGATAAAGGGTCTATTTTTTCGGTTACCATAAAAAATATTGCCGCTAAAGTTTTTGAATCTGACGAAAAAGAAGATAAAAAGACATTAAAAGATTTGGTTTTTAAGAAATCGAAAATACTGATTGTCGACGATGTGCATGAAAGCAGAGCGAAAATCAGGGGCTTTCTTGAAAAATATAATTTTGAAATTTATGAAGCCGAAAACGGCAAAGAGGGAGTAGATTTTGCCCTTGAATTTCGACCTGATTTAATCTTTATAGCGTTAAAAATGCAGGTTATAGAAGAATATGTGGCCGTAAAGATACTGAAAGAAAATTCGAAAACAAAGCTGATACCCATTGTTGTTTTAATCGCCCCTGACATGAAGAATGATGAAATTGAAATAAAAGATATTTGCGATGGTCATCTGAGAAAACCTATTGATAAAAATGAACTATTGAAAGAAACGGCCAAATTTCTCGCGCATCGCGACGACAACGAAAATATATAAAAGAGAAATTAGACCAACCGCCATTTTTTTCTATTAGTTCCTATAAAATATAGACGATTCACGCGTAATAATTTATAATAAATAAAATAATAGAATCAAATAAATCGACGCTGTTCTGTAACCAACTATTACATTATTAGAGAGAGGTAAGCTAATGGAACAAGAAAGTTTGAATAAAACTGAAGAAAGAGATTTGCGTACAAACATGAACAATTTGAAAATATCAGAAGAAAAATACAGGCTTCATCTTAAACTAACTCCGCTGGGCATCATTGAATGGGATAAAAACTTCAGGGTTATCGAATGGAACCCCGCTGCAGAAAAAATATTTGGTTATACCAGAAAAGAAGCTTTGGGTAAACATCCGGCAGATATAATCATACCCGTATATGTTAAAGAACATGTTGATAAACTCTGGGCCTCTCTATTAAAGAAAAAAGGCGGCGAAAGCAGCGTAAACCAGAATTTGACAAAAAAGGGCCAAGTCATTACATGCGAATGGCACAACACTACGTTAACAAACGATGAAGGCAATGTGGTTGCCGTTGTTTCTATTGTCAAAGACATTACCGGTAGAATAAAAATCGAAGAAGCTTTGGCCGAAAGCGAAAGAAGATACCGCGAAATAATTGGTACTACTCTTGAAGGCTATTGGCTCATCAATACAAATCTTGAAACTATTGACGTTAACGAGTCTCTCTGTAAAATGCTGGGCTACAGCCGCGAAGAAATGCTGGGTAAAAAGCCCGTTGATTTTGTAGATGAAGAAAACGCGAAAATATTCAGGGCCCAGACGTCGAAAATATCTACAACGCTCAATCGAAGTTATGAGATTGTATTAAAATCTAAATCTGGCGAAGATATTAACGCCCTGTTTAACGCGACAACAATAAAAGACAAAAACGGAAAACCGGCGGGCGGGGTCGCTTTTGTTACCGATATAACTGAACTTAAAAAATCTAAATTTGAGGCAGAAGAAGCAAATATGCTAAAAGATAAATTTCTGGCCCTTGTTTCGCATGACTTGAAAAACCCTCTTAATGGCGTTATGGGATATTTTCAGATGCTTGAAGACGTAAAATCTCTTACAAACGAAGAAAAAGATTGGGTTCACGAAGGTTTAAGAGCCGCTGAAGAAATGAATGATTTAATAACGCAAGTATTAAATGTCAGCAGAATTAAAAGCGGCAAAATAAAAACAAAGCCTGTTTTCTTTTCGGCAGAAAGAATTGTTCAAAAAATTATTAAAAGTTTTACCAGAAGATTAGAACAAAAAGGCATAAAAATAGTTAATGAGCTGCCTCTAAATACAAGAATATACGCCGACGAACATCTTTTTTTACAGGCGTTATCAAATGTAATATCAAACGCGATAAAATTTTGTTCAAACGCAGATACCATTAGAATTTATGAACATAAAGAAAATCCCGTTACTATTGCGGTAGAAGACACGGGCGCAGGCATTGGTCCTGAAAACCTTCCTTTATTATTTAAGTATGAAGAAAAAACGTCTACCCGCGGCACTCATGGCGAAAGCGGAACAGGCCTGGGCCTGCCTTTAGTAAATGATATTATGAGAGCCCATAAAGGCAGAGTTTACGCAGAATCTGCGCCAAAAGAAGGCAGTACTTTTTATCTTCAAGTTCCCAAAGTAACGCCGCGCATTTTGCTTGTAGACGACAGCAAGGCCGAGAGAGAGTTCATAAAGAAATCGCTTGAAAAGCTTGATCTTCATTTCTCAGAAGCTGAAACCGGTCTTCAGGCCTTAGAGGCTCTCGAAAAAGAAATTCCCCATTTAATATTATTAGACGTTAAAATGCCCGATATGGACGGTTTTGAATTTTTAGAGATTATCAGAGAAAAAGAATTATCAAAAACTATTCCGGTTCTGGTAATAACCATAGACGACAGAATAGAAACAAGAAACAAGATATTTGCCCTTGGCGCCGACGATTTTATCGCAAAACCGATGACAATGGAAAATTTTGAGCCCCGCATTCGAAGATTTACCGGTTAAAGCTATAAAATATTGCCGTTTTTCTTTGGTTATTATATAAATGAAAAGTAAAAAAGTGCGAGATGGGCGAATATAAATTAACAAGAAATCTGATAAACGATATAAAATGATAATTTAATAGAAAATTTCGTATCTATAATCAATTGTCTTATTGTTCTTTGTTTATTTCGTGACTTCCTAAATCGCACGTTTCTTATTAAAAGAAAACTAATAAGGTCGAAAGCAAGCAAAATGAAAACGATGTCTGAAAAAGTATACAATGAACTGTCGGCCTTATTTAACATAAGCCATACCCTTACAAAAACGTTAAACCTTGAAACTGTGCTGCAAACGACCATTGACAGCGTTTCTCGCCTAGCCAAGCTTGACAGCGGCGCTATTTATCTCATTAGAGGCGACAAATTATATCTCGGCGCTGCCACGCCGCCTTTACCTGATGAATTTCCTGAAACTTTCAGAAGAGCCAAACTGAACGATCACCCGCATATACAAAAAGCCATAACTGAATCATATCCGGTTACTATACCCGAGACTGAAGAAGCCGAGTTATCTGCGGCAGAACGAGAAATTGTTACGTCCCGTAATTTGCGTTCGCTTTTATATATTCCGCTGATTATAGAAAACCGCGTTATCGGCATTTTTATTCTCGGCACAGTGGGCAAGCCCAGAGAATTCTCTGATTCAGAATTGAGGCTTTACTATACGGTATCAAACCAGACCGCTTTAGCCGTTGAAAACGCGATTCTTTTTCGAGAAAACCAGAACTATACGGCCAACCTTGAAGAAAAAGTAGCGCTAAAAACAACCGAATTATCTAAAGCTAACGAGGCCCAAAAAGCTTCAGAAGAAAGATATCGCCTTCATTTGAAACAAACGCCCCTTGGCGTTATTGAGTGGGATACCAATTTTAAGGTTATTGAATGGAACCGCGCGGCCGAAGAAATTTTTGGGTTTAAAAAAGAAGAGGTTTTTGGCAAAGAGCCTACAGAAATTATTCTACCTGAGAGCGAAAATTCTAATGTTGAAAAATTAAAGAACATTTTGATTAAAAAAGGAAGTAAAAGCGGCATCTATCATAATATAACAAAAGAAGGCCGTAACATTATTTGCGAGTGGCACAATACTCCAATTATAAACGAGACGGGAGACATTATCGCGATTGCTTCTGTCGTCAAAGAGATCACTGATAAAATAAAGATTGAAGAGGCTCTAATCGAAAGCGAAAAGCGCTTTAGAGATATGGCCGACCTTTTGCCGCAGGGCATCTTTGAAATGGATTTAAGAGGTTATTTTACTTATGGCAACAAAGCCGGGCGCAAAGCTAACGGTTACACAGAAAACGACATTAAAAACGGAATTCATGCGCTTCAATTGTTTATACCCGAAGAAAGAAAAAGAGTTGAAGAAAATTTAAAAAAAATCATTAGAGGCAAATACTTTAGAGATAATGAATATACAATTTTAAGAAAAGACGGCACAACTTTTCGGGCGCTTATCTATGCGACAGCGGTTTATAAAGATAAAAAGCCGGCCGGGGTCAGGGGCATTGTAATTGATATTACCGAAATAAAACAAGCCGAAACAGAATTGAGAAAAGCCAAAGAAGAGGCAGAAAACGCCAACAAATTAAAAGATAAGTTTGTAGCTTTGGTCTCTCATGACTTAAGAAATCCTTTAAGCGCGATATCGGGATATTTTCAAATGCTGCAATCAAACGATAATTTTTCTGACGAAGAAAAAGAGTGGGTTAGCGAGGGGTTAAGAGCCGCCGAAGAAATGAATAAACTTATTAGCGAAGTATTAAATTTAAGCAAGATTAAAAGCGGAATGATAAGACCAAAATGCTCTTTTTTACAGGCCGAGAATCTTATTAATTTAATTATTCCCAAATATCATAATTCATCTGAAAAAAAAGGCGTTAAGATAATCAATGAACTTCCTAAGTATACTCGTATGTATGCCGATGAACGGCTTACTACAGAAGTTTTTTCAAACTTGATATCAAACGCCGTAAAATTTTGTTCAAAAGGCGATACTATAAAAATTTATAAAATAAAAAATAATCCCCTGACCATTGCTGTTGAAGACACAGGCAGAGGAATTCCCGCAAATATTGTCCCATTATTATTTAAGTACGAAGAAAAAACGTCAATGAAGGGTACAAGCGGCGAATTGGGTACCGGTTTGGGGCTGCCCCTGGTTAACGATATCATGAACGCCCACAAGGGCCATATAAAAATAGAATCTAAAGAAAATGAGGGATGTATTATTCATCTTGAATTTCCTGTCGCCGTGCCCCTTGTTTTGCTTATTGACGATAATAAGGCAGAGAGAAGTTATTTGAAAAAATCTCTTGAAAAACTTAATGTTGAGTTTATCGAAGCCGGTACCGGCGTTGAAGCGTTAAAATTCATGAAAATAAAAAGACCCGATTTGATATTATTAGATCTTAAAATGCCCGATATGAACGGTTTTGAATTCTTAGAGACGATTAAAGGTCAAGAAATAACAAATGAAATTCCTATAATCGCAATTACAGTAGACGACAGAATAGAAACCAGAGACAAGATATTTGCATATGGCGCCGACGATTTTATCGCAAAACCCATAACTAAAGAGAATTTTGAGCCGCGAATTCGAAGATTTACCGGCTAGAACTAAAAATAATTAATTAAAATAAGAAACAACTTCTTTTAATTTTTCTGCCTGAGAGCGCATTTCTTGCGACGTCGCCAGCAATTCTTCTGATGAGGCGGCGTTTTGCTGGCTTATTTCATTTAACTGCTCTAAAGCTTTACTCATCTCATGAAGACTTAAATTTTGCTGTTTTGAAGCCTCGTTAATTTCTGTCACATTATCAGTTGTTTTTTTTATGCTGGGTATTACTTTATTGATTTTTATACCCGCCTCTACTGAGATTTTATGACAAGATAGCGCAAGTTCGTTGATATCTTTAGCGGCTGTTTCGCTTTTTTCGGCTAAATCTTGAATTTCTGAGGCCACCACGGCAAATCCTTTGCCGTATTTACCCGCCCGGGCCGCTTCAATAGCGGCATTTAGGGCCAATAGATTAGTCTGAGAGGCTATATCTTGAACAACATTTATTTTTTTTGTAATCGTATTCATGGCTTCTACGGTTTGCTTTACGGCGCTTTCGCTTTCTTCAGATTCTTTAAAAGATTCCAAAGCCATCATATGAGTCTGGTTTGCGTGATCTGAATTATTTGACGAAATGGCGCTTAATTCTTCAATCGTGGCGCTTACTTCTTCGACATTGGCGCTTTGTTCACCTGAAGAGGAACTCATCATATCTGCAGACCGGCTGACTTCTTGCGAAGCGTCATATAGTGATTTTGAAATTTCAATAATATTCTTTATTATTTGAGTTAGTTTTTCTGACATTAATTTGAGAGAATTTCCCATAACATCGGCTTCTGTACGCGGCTTTACGTCTACAGAGATATTGCCCTGCGATATTTTTTCTAAAATCTGCGAGAACTCTTTCGTAGATATTATCATTTCTTTCATTGCCGTAAGCATCTCTCCTATTTCATCTTTGCCTTCGTCTTCGATTTCAATATTGATATCTCCTGACGTTAATTTATTTAAAGACCCTACGCTCAATTTTAGCCTCTTTACGCTTAAAGCGGCTATAATAAAAACAAAAAAAACAGAAACAAAAAAAGCCGCGGCTGCCAAAAGTAATATCAAAATAAGACTAATCATCGCGCTGTTTTTAATTTCAGCGGCTTTTATAAGAATATCTTCAGAAAGCTTATCTTCTACTTCTTTCAATAAATTAATTTTTTTTGTAATTGTATTAAACCAGTATTGGGGGTCGACGCCAAAATTGCCTACGTTTACCTTTTCAATCGCAATCTCTTCCATTTCTTTGACTTTTCTTACGGCTTCGCCGCTCATCTTATCGTTGAAATACGCTTTTTGATCATTATTTGCGTAAGTTAAAAATATATTGGTATAAATTTCCTGCTGGTTGATTAAATTAATGAATTTAAGAAAGTTTTTACCAAGAAACTTATCGGCGGCAAATGTGTTGCTTAAAACCGCTCTTTCAATTCCCGCTCTTTCTTTGCCCTGAATAAAATTAACATAAGCTGAAGAAAGCGTAGATATTTCGGCGTTTTCGCTTAATTTAGAGATATGTTCCACAATATTTAATAATTTTGTGTTCATCATTGTATATTCGCGTACAGCTTCGGCCCCGGTAAAAATCAAGGCTGTTACCTTTTCTCTCCATTCAGAGATTTTATCGACTGTAGACATGGTATCTTTCAGTTTATCTGCAAATTCTAAACTAAACACGGTTGCGTCAAAATTATCTACGGCCTCAATGAGAATTTTTTTTCTTTCATTGGTCAAAAGTCTTTGCCTGTCTAATTCAGATTTGAATTTTTTGCCTTTTGCGCCTAAATAACCCGCAGACATCCCGCGTTCTTTTTGAGTTTCATGCACCAGACGGCTTATCTTTACGCCAAGGTCGACTAAGTCTTGAAGATGAATCATTTGTTTATATTGATAATAATTTTCTTTTGTGGTTATGGATGAAAAATAAATAAGACTAACGGTAGGGAAAAATATCATCAGAAAAAACTTATTTCTCATTTTCATGTTTTTCAATAAATTCATTGCGTTTCCTTTATTATTGGTCGGCGATTAATGAAAGCCTTTTAATCGCTCTTTTTTATGCCCAATTATGTTTTGCCTGATGAGTTTACAGGCAGTCAATAAAATTTTTAATTAAAATATATAATTGTCTTAAACTTTTCAAATTTTCAAGAACTTTAAAATAATTAAAATAGCATCGTTTTATTTTTATAAAGGTTTTTTGTAATCTTCCGACATTATCGTTAGGAGTTAATGTATTTTTTGCCTGCTTTACTGTTTGAAGCGGGTCTTTAGGAGAATAAATATGAAAAAATCGGCAGAAAAATTATTTAAATTACTAAAAGAGCAAGAAAGTTCTTATTTAAACTTGGTTAGAATTGAACAAGAAAAACAGGAAGCTGTTCTAGAAAGAAACGGCGCGATGCTCCAAAAATTATGCGACGACCAATTAAATGAAATGAACGAAATTGAAAGAAGAGAAGAACGCAGAAATTCTCTTGTTCAAGAAATGGCCAAAGAAAAAGGAGAAGGCGAAGCCGTGCCCGAAAAGCTTTCTACTATCGAGAAATGGCCAGAAATCAATCAAGACATAAAAGAAAGCCTTATCAAAGAAAAACAGTCGCTGCAGGAAGTTATTGTTGAGCTTGATTCTCTTGTGAACACAACAGGTAAAATGCTTAACGACAGTACAGATTTTTTCAAGGCCATTATTGATGAAATTTCAATAAAAGCCGACGACGATTATAATCCGGCCGAAGCAAATAAGCAAAATTCTTCAAACGGCAGAAGAACTCCCATGTTTGTAAACGCCGACTGCTAAAGGAGACTACTATGGGGTCGACATTTTCAGGTTTAGAAATAGGAAAAAGGGGGCTGATGGTTCACCAGCAGGCCCTAAAAGTTACCGGTCATAATATTGCAAACGCAAGCAACGAACACTACGCCAGACAGCGAGTAGAAATAACGGCCATGAATCCGCTGTATGATCCCGCGATGAATAGAGCCTTAACGGCGGGCACCATAGGTCAGGGGTCAAAAATAAGCGCCATAACCAGAGTTCGCGACAATTTCTTAGACGGCAGAATTCATCAGGCCGAACAAGGCAAAACCTACTGGTCGTTTAGACAAAAATACCTCCATCATATAGAAGTAATTTATAACGAACCCGCCGAAGAATCTCTTAAGGCTCAAATTGACAATTTCTGGGCCTCGTGGCAAGAGTTGTCGCAGTATCCTGAAGAGCTTTCGCATAGAGAGCTTGTAAGAACCAGCGGTCAAGAGCTTACCTTTAGATTAAGAAGCACGTTTGATAAGCTTATAGAGCTTAGAGAGCAGATCGATTTTGAAATTCAGGCAAATGTAAACCAGTTAAATACGCTTGCTTATGAAATACGCGATATTAATGAAAAGATTTTAAAACACCAGACCCTTGGCGATAATCCGAATGATTTATTAGACAGAAGAGATAAGCTTTTGCAAGAGCTGTCGGCTTTGGCCGATATCTCTGTCGAAAAAAGCGACCCCGACGAGCTTATTGTTTATATAGGCGGACAAATGCTTATACAGGGCGAACTTCAAAACAAACTTCAGGTTGTTTCGCGTCCCGAAAATGAGGGGCTAAGCGCCGTTGTCTGGGAGAGTAATCAAAGTAATGTTTTATTTAAAAACGGAAAAATGCAGTCTTTGTTAGAATTAAGAGATCAGGTATTAAGAGAAAATATAGACAAGCTAGATTTACTGGCCGTAAACGTCGCTGATATCGTAAATGAAGTTCACAGAGACGGTTTTGGGTTAACAAAAGAAACCAATATCGATTTCTTTGAGATGAAGACCTTATCAAGAAACATCCGTGGAAACTTCGATTTTAACGGCGACGGTCAGGACGATATTTCGACAGTTTTTAAAATGGCCGGCAGAAACGCCGTTGAATCAAACAAGCCCGTAGGCGTATCGGGAACGTTGACATTTGTGAAAAACGACGAGAATGAAACGCCCGTCAACATAACTTATCGTCCCGACGATACGCTCGATTCTATCATTGACAGAATCAACAAATCAGGAGCGGGCGTTGTGGCTTACATGAATCATCAGGATAATTTAGCCTTAAAAGCGGTTACCGCAGATGACGATTGGCGAAAGAACTTTATGATTCGCCATGTCGAAGACTCAGGCGAGCTTTTAGTCGGCTATGCGGGAATTCTTCAAAACTCGGGAGCAGCCGGGGCTTTTGACTATCAGAGAATCGATGAAATCAATAAATTACAGTCTAATTTAGACAGAATTACTTTGACTCCTACGCTTCACGGCGCGGGAGCTCTTGAGATAAGCGATTTAGTGAAGGGCAACGCCGCTTTAATTGCCGCCGCGGGAGGCAAAGATATCGGCGGAACAGGCAACGTAAACGAATCGTATGGCCTCAAAGACGGATCAAACGCCTTAAAAATAGCGCAGGCTCTAAGGCATGAAAAGAGAATGATAGGGAACCATGAAACAACGGACGACTTTTATAATGCGTTGATTTCTAAAATAGGCATTCAAACCAGAGAAGCGGGAAATCATGAAGAAAACCAGAAAATTATCATGACAAACCTTGAAAACATGAGACAATCGGTTATGGGCGTAAATTTAGACGAAGAAATGGCAAATATGGTTCAGTTTCAACACGCCTATAATGCGTCGGCAAAAATCATTCAGGTAATGAATGAAATGCTTGATAGAATTATTAACCGTTTATTCTAAAGGAGTAGAATATTATGATGCGCGTAACAAACCAAATGATTAGCAACAGTCTTGTTCATACACTGAACAAGCAAAAATATGAGATCCAAAAATCTCAGCAAAACCTCGGCACAGGAAAGAAAATTCAATTTCCTTCTGATGACCCTGTCGCGGCGGCCAGTCAGCTGCTTTTAAACAGCAGGGTGAGAGAGCTCAACCAATACGGCAGAAATATTAACGAATCAAAAGACAGGCTTCATCTTACCGACAACCAGTTGGCCCGCGTTACAGATGTATTTCAAAGAATCAGAGAACTTACGGTTCAGGGCGCAAACGGCATATATACAGAATTTGAATTAAAAGACGTTATCGCTAAAGAAATAAACCAGCACTTAAATTCGCTTGTTGATATCGCGAATATAAAAGACGCCACGGGCCGAAGTTTGTTCGGCGGCAGCGTTATCGAAAGAGATCCTTTTTTGGCCGTTTACACGCACTCGGGAAGTTCGGGAGTTGAAAACGCAAACGCTTTAGTAGGCGTACAATATCAGGGAGACATACAAGCGTTAAAGCGCGAAATCGAGCGCGGCGAAGAAATGATAATAGGAACCCCGGGCAATAGAGTTTTTTGGGGCACTAACGCCGCCATACAAAGCAACCGTGATTCTTCTAACTTTATCGCGCAGGGTGATCAGGTATTCAGCATTGACGGAGTCAAAATAAAAGTTTCTTCAGGCGATACGTTAAACGATATCATTGATAAGATAAACAACGCTCCCATTGAAGTAAAAGCTTCAAGAGGCGCTCAAAACGATATTATTTTAACGGGCACAACGCCCCATCAAATTTGGCTCGACGACGTAGAAGAAGGTACCGTATTACAAACTCTCGGACTTATTAACGGCAGCGATCCCCAGCCTCCGGGAAATTACAACCCTTCTGCGACAGTGACCGGATTTTCAGCATTTGATTTGGTTATACAGCTTAGAGACGATTTTGTTAATAACGATAAGGCCTTAATTGGCGGCCGGGATCTTGAGGCTATTGATTTGGCTATCGAAAATGTTTTGCGGCACAGGGCAGAAATTGGGGCCCGGGTAAATCGCCTCGAGCAGCATGAGAAGCGAATTACATGGGACGAGAGCTATGTAAAAGAATTACTTGCAAAAAATGAGTCTATAGACGTGGTTGAAACAATTATGGATCTTAAGTGGCTTGAGAATGTTCATAATTATGCTCTTCAAGTAGGCTCTAAAATGATAAAACCTTCCCTGATAGATTTTCTAAGATGACGCAGAGTACAATGAAGATAGCCACAAAGCGTTTTGGAAACATTGAAGTTGAAGAAGATAAGATTCTTCATTTTCCCGAAGGTATTTTTGCCTTTGAAGAATATCAACGATATGTTCTTATATCGGTAAAAGAAAAATCTGAGTTTTACTGGCTGCAAAGTCTTGAAAATTCTGATTTAGCCTTTCTGGTGGTAAACACCGCGATACACCTTCCCGATTATAGACCAGAAATTGAAGAAGAATTTCTTTCGGTATTAGGTATTGAAGATATTACTCAAACTGAATGCTGGATAATCATCACGGTTCCGCAGGGAAAGCCCAATGAAATGACCGCTAATTTACAGGGCCCTTTATTGATTAATCCTAAAAATCGAAAGGCCGCCCAGTTTGTTTCTGCCAATGAAAAGCATATTGTACGGGCTCCTTTCCTTGAGATTTTGCAAAAAGGAATCGGTTCTTAAATGCTTGTATTGGCCCGAAAAACCAATGAATCTGTTATCATAGGCGATAATATCGAGGTAATGATCGTTGACGTTAAAGGCGATCAGGTTAAGCTTGGTATTAAAGCTCCCCGTGATGTACGAGTTTTTCGGGGAGAAATTTACCGCGATATACAAAAAGAAAATATTGAAGCGGCAAAATCAGAAATTCCCGACGATATTGACGATATCTTGTAAAACCGGTTTATTTTAATATTTTAAATATTATCTTTTGCCTTGACGAGATAATATTGCGTAAAACCCGATAATAAATACGCCGACTGAAAACATAAACCCGTATAAAAACAATGTTTTCGGATTAGGATCTTCGTTCATGTATTTATAAAATTGCATGCCGCCCTGAAAAGCGCAATAGTATCCCGCAAATAAAATCGGATATTTATATTGTATTAAAAAATTCATCTGTAATGATATATGAAAAAAATGAAACATAACGGCAACTTATTTTATTATTGAACGTAATTCTAATCATATTGGCGCCAACAACCTCCCGCAAATTGTAAGCGGCTGCCGCATCTTCTTTGACAAAGTCTTTCAATTTTTATCTGTGTCTACTTAAGATGGCTGAAATATTAAAACCGCTGCCTCAAAGTTTTTATTTAAATCCGGTTCTTACTGTAGCTGAAAACCTGCTAGGAAAGCTTCTCGTAATCGAAACGGGAAAAAATCAGATTGTCGTAAAAATTGTCGAAACAGAGGCTTATCATGAAAACGGCGACCCTTCTTGCCATGCGCACAAGGGTCAGACAAAACGAAACGCGGTTATGTTCGGCCCGCCCGGTCATTTATATGTGTACTTTACTTACGGAATGCATTACTGCATGAATGTTGTCGCCGAAAAAGAGGGAACGGCGGCCGCTGTTTTAATTAGAGCCGCAGAAGTAATAGAAGGTATTGATATCGTTAAAAAAAACAGAGGAGAAAGACATAAATTAAAAGACTTAACTAACGGCCCCGCCAAACTCTGCGAAGCTTTAAGCATTACTACCGAACAAAACGGAATTTCTTTATTAGAAAATAAGACTTTTATTACTAAAGGCCAAATGATAGCAAAAGATAATATTCTGCAAACAACCCGAATAGGCATTTCAGAAGGCAAAGAACTGCCATGGAGATTTTATATTAAAGATAACGAGTTTGTATCGAAAAAAGTGAAAATAATCGGCGAAAGATAATTAATTTCTCGCCGATGAATTATTTTATTCTTCAGGCAATGAACCGGCTAAAGCAAGGGCTCCACCGATTATGGCCATGTCTTTAAGAAGCGACATCATAGACATTTGCATTGTTTGTTCGTTTACAAGACCCGGAACATGAACAAATAAAATAAATGAGCCTATTAATGCCGCTAAAAGCATCGCCGCCAATTTTCCTTTCTTATTAATCGCTATACCTATTGCGCCGGCAAGCAAGAATAATCCGGTTAAATAAACCCAAAATATTTGCCCGGGCAACCAGCCGGGAACCATTCCTTTCATATTTTCAGCTTTCATAAAATGAAATAATCCGAAAATGCCAATAGGAACTGCATAAATAATTCTGGCAAAAGTTGTCGTTAATTTTTTCACATTAGTCTCCTTTTCTAATTTTGACTTATATCAATGTAACATAAAAGAAATATTTATGCCATTTTTATACATATAATTTTTCTGGCGCGCGAAATCCCATATAATATTTGCTTCTTAAGCAGGTAAACGAAAGGCGTATTTTAGACGATTAGGTTCTTTAATTGAAAGTATTATTTTGAAATATCTTTATAATCTTTTTCTATTTTCTTTAGTTTTTTGCGATAATCTTTGGCGTTGCCGAAATCTAAAAATACTTTATAACGGCTGTGAATAGCCACAGGAGCTTTTGCGTGCTTAATAGGACAAAAATAGAGGGGGGTTAAGAGCTTCAGGTTGTCAAGCAAGTATAATTGGCGGTATTTTACAAATAGCGTAAATATAAATTTACATACTGTTTTGCTAAAAAATAAAGGGATAGAGTCTTGTGAGTCTTCAATTGTTTAATTAATATGCTTTCAAATTTAATCGAAATATTGGTAAAAATATCTGAATTTATTGTACGCAAGCTTTATCCGCGTCAGCCGAATTTTTTACTTCACTTTAGAGCTTTTATTATAGGCGCGATTATATTTTCTCTTGGTTTTCTTTCGGCCGCTTTCATGATGATCGACTTAAAAGCGGTAGATAAACTGCGCGAATATACGCCGCCTCTGCCTTCTAAGCTATTAGACAGAAAAGAGAGGCTAATAACGACCTTTTTTTATGACCAGAGAATTTTGATTAATCTTGATAAGGTTCCCAAATGTCTGCCTGAATCTTTTATCGCAATGGAAGACAATCATTTCTATGAGCATTACGGCTTAGATTTGCAGGCTATTGTAAGGGCATTTTTGTCAAATTTAAGAGCAGGCGGCGTTAGGCAGGGCGGTTCTACCATAACCCAGCAATTATCGAAAGTTATTTTAACCGATAGAGCGCGCACCTATGAGCGAAAAATAAAAGAGGCTTTTCTTTCAATTTATTTAGATTCAATTTTTGAAAAGAAAGAAATCTTAAATATGTACTTTAACCAAATTTATTTTGGGCACGGCACATACGGTATTGAGGCGGCCTCGCGTTTTTATTTTAACAAAGAAGCCGAAAAATTAAATTTGGGCGAATGCGCCATCTTAGCCTCTCTGCCTTCTGCGCCAAACAGATTTTCGCCGATAAAAAATCCCCGGTTATCAATGTCTAAAATGTCGCAGGTTTTATTAAAAATGATTGATATGGGTTTTATCAGCGACGCTCAGGCAATTGAAACCTACGAAAAGATGAACGATTACTACGCCGGCTTAAATATCTCGCCGTCTGTTACCGCCTTCGGCAAGAGAGTAGATTTGGCGCCTTATTTTTCTGAAACAATTAGACAGATATTAGAGAAAGAAATCGGCAAAGATATGTTATACAAAGGCGGTTTTACCATTTACAGCAGTTTAGATTTAGACCACCAAGAGCACGCTCAAAACATTTTGTGGGAATCGCTGCAAAAACAAAATGAAATTTCAAGCGAATTTACGTTTACAAAGCTTACCGAGTTCGGCAAGCGCCATTCAAGTATTACAAATTTAGCGCTTCTTCTTTTTGATCTGCCCGAATTTAAAATTAAAAGGAGTATGCTTCAATATCAAACCCAAATTTACTTTCACCAACACTTAAAGAACAACGCTCTTTTACTTAATCTGGCGCTAGGCGGCGATAAAAATCTCGATAATTTTTATGTCGACGTACTAGACGAAGAATTCTTTTTAAATAGAACGCAGAGAGTCGAAGGCGCCCTGGTAGAAATTGATAACAAAACCGGAGAAGTAACCGCCCTGATAGGGGGAAGCCCCTTTAACATTCAAAACCAGTTAAACAGGGCGATTCAAATGAAAAGACAACCCGGTTCTACGTTTAAGCCATTATTATACGCGGCGGCGTTAGAGCAAAAAAAAATAACGCCGGCTACGATTTTTCCCGATTCGCCTTTGGTTTTTCTTGATTCAGAAGGCGGCAATTGGATTCCCTCAAATTATTCAAGGGGCTATCGCGGATTTATTACCGTAAGAGAAGCTCTTCGTTATTCAGCAAATTTAGTGTCTATTGCCATCGCCCGCGAATCAGGGTTAAAAAACCTGGCCCCAGATATTGCCAACCTGCTTCATGTTCCGCAAAAAGAAGTGCCGGTTAATCTATCGGTAGCCCTCGGCTCTTATGAAGTAAGCCCCCTGCAGTTAACGCAGGCGTTTTCGGTATTCGCGCGCGGCGGAGAAGATATTCCATATATTTTTATTCATCGCATTACAGATTCTGAAAATAAGATTGTAAAAGATTACGATAAACTCATCAGAAAACCCAAAAAAATAATAAGCCCTGAAGCGGCCACGGTAATGAGCAGTATGCTTGAAGAAATTGTAGACAGAGGCACAGGCGCCTCGGTGCGCAGCCAGGGTTATTCAGATTACGCGGCCGGTAAAACAGGCACGACCGATAATTACAGAGACGCGTGGTTTGTGGGCTATAATGAAAGATATACTGCCGCCGTTTGGGTGGGTTATGACCGCTCTTCGTTAAGCTTAGGGCCGGGGCAGGCTGGCGGAGTTGTTGCGGCCCCCATTTGGGCAAAATATCAATTGAAAGTGAAAAATTTCATTAAAGACGAAGAGCCTTATCTTATTAAATCTGAAAACATAGTAGAAGTTAATATATGCCCGATATCGGGTCAATTACCGGGTCTTCAGTGCACAGAGACCAAACCCGAGTTTTTTATACCGGGAACCGAACCTAAAGAAATTTGCGAAGATAGTCACGGTTTAAGCTTCATGCCTGAAAATAACGAAAACGACATAAGCGAAGACGGCGCCATTGTTGAAAAAATCGAACCCGATATTTCAGACGAACCGAGCATTCCTTATGAAGAATTCATCGGAAAGGACGATTTATATTAATATGAGATCATTAGCATTAAAATATCGTCCTAAAACCTTTGACGATTTAATAGGCCAAATTCACGCGTCGCAAAGCTTAAAAAACGCTTTAGAACATAACCATATTAGACAGGCTTATTTATTTTTTGGTTCAAGAGGCGTGGGCAAAACGTCAACGGCGCGAATACTGGCAAAATGTTTAAATTGCGAAAAGGGAACTTCTTCAAAACCGTGCGGCGCCTGTAATAACTGCGTTGAAATAGCCGAAGGCAGAAATATGGACGTCATTGAAATGGACGCCGCGTCAAACAGGGGCATTGAGCATATCAGAGATTTGAGAGAAAGCGCAAGATTTTCTCCTATGAAATCTAAATATAAAGTATATATAATAGACGAAGTTCATATGCTTACAAACGAATCTTTTAACGCTCTGTTAAAAATTCTCGAAGAGCCTCCGCCTCATGTGGTCTTTATTATGGCGACGACAGAGCAGCATAAAGTGCCCGAAACAATCTTATCGAGATGTCAAAGCTTTGCTTTTAAAAAATTTTCAAATAACGATATAAAAGAAAGGCTTGAATATATTCTTGAAACCGAAAAGGTTCCATACCATAAAGAAGCCCTGCTTCCTATAAGCCAAAAAGCCGAAGGCTCTATGCGCGACGCCATTTCTTTATTAGATCAAATTATTGCCTATTCAGGCAGTCAACCGATTGAGGCGCAAACAGTTTTAAATCTTATGGGAATTCTTCCCGTACAGACCCATATTGAATTTCTGGAATCTTTTAAAAGTTCTAACATAAAGCAGACCCTATTAATCTTGCATAACTTATATAATGAAGGTCAAAACCTGAAAAGATTCTTATGGGATTTTTTAAATTTTATTAAAAATGCTCTTTTAATAAACAAGGGAATTGACGATACTGAGTCGTTTACTTCTTCAGAAATTGAAACGATGAAAAAAAGCGTCTCGGTATGGGACGCCTCAGAACTGGTATTAGTATTTGAGAGCCTTTATAAAATTTATTCTAACTGGAACTTATTTCAAACTAGTAAAAGCAGCGAAATTAAAGTATCTTTAGAGATTGCCGTTGTTGACCTTTTTGAAAATTTAAATAAACCTTCAGTAAGCAGACTTATGAGAAAGATAGCGTTACTAAAAAACGCCATTGAAAAAGGGGCAACCTTTGAAGATAACGATATTGAACCCGATAAAACCGAAAAGATGAATGAATTACCTGACGAAAAAGGCGTATCTGCGCAGGCTAATGAATCAATAGATATGGGCATTTATATACAAAAAGAATTTTTGGCGCAGGAAGAAGAAAACGAAAGAAATTCAAATATTTTTAAAAACGAAAATTCCTGATATTTGCGATTTGCTCTGGCGCTTGAAACGCGCGTGACCCAAACTCAGTAAACAAAAATAAAAATAATCAGACATAATAATTACTTAAATCGTTCAGAAAAATGCCGATAATATATAAGATGGAAATACTTATAAACGATCAGCCTTTGGATTTTGAGCTTAAAGATATCATATCTCTGTCTGAAATCATAGATCATGTATCTGAATGGGCGGGAAAAAATAATTATTACATTTTAGACTACAAGGTTCAAACCGAATCAAAAAGCCTAAAACCAATGTCTGACGAAATCGATAAAATTGAAATAGAAGTGGGCGATATTAAAGATTTAACGCTTGCAACGGTTAACGAACTATTAGAATATTTAAACAGAGTAGGGTCTTTTTTAGCCGAAAGACTTTATAAGAATATTCCTTTTAGTTTAGATGAAAAAGAACAATTGCAAGAGGGAGTAGACTGTATCGAAAAGGCCTTTATTGTTTTAATTTCGCCCGAACCCATCGAAGAAAAAAGTAAGAATATGAAAGCTGTAGTTTCTGATTTGGCTAATTTGGCAAAAGATATAGATTCAGACGAAGGCCTCATGAAGGTTCTTCAAAATATGACTTTAATTCGCTATCATTTACTTGATCTAAGCCGCCAGTATAGATTTAAGGCTTTATCGCCCGAAGAACTCGAGAAGGGAAAACAAAAATTTTTAAGCCAGTTAGAAAGCGTAGACGGTCTTCTTGAAAAAATAACGTCTGAATTTACCATAGGCAAAGAGGCCCATGCTATTCTTGCGTTAAATGATTTAATGGAAGGCTTGTTTGAGGGCATTAACGTTCTTTATCTGACGGGAACGGCCATTGAGACATCTGAGAAAATAACCGTGATTTTTCAAGATTTAATGAAAGCGATAGAAGAAAAAGATATGGTTACCGCAGCGGATATTATTGATTTTGACTTAAGAGACGCAATAAAAGAGTATCAAACTTCTTCTTAGTTTACATTTTTTTTATCACGGCGTCTAGATGCCTGAAGAATATATCAAAATGATTTGACATCATTTCAATTATGGCGGGCGAAAGCCAGCCTAAAACAACAAAAGCCACCAGAATCTTTACCGGAAACCCCAGCATTAATATATTCATTTGAGGAGCCGCTTTAGATAGAACGCCCATAGTAATCGATACCAAAAGCAAAGAACCCATAACCGGAAGAGATATTTTTAACGCCACTAAAAACATCCCCGACCCTAAAAGAGTTAGAAAATTTAAAATTCCTTTGTGTTTGAGGCCCTCTAATAAAAATCCGTCGGCTAAAATGGGAATTTTTTCGTAAGAAAAAATAATAGCGTCAATAATCAATAGATGAGCGCCGCCTACGAAAAAAACAAAAAGGCCCATTAGGTTTTTCACGGTACCCAAAAGAGGCAATGAAGTCTGCGACATAGGATCAAAAACCTCGCTGATACCAAAACCCATTTGAACCGAGAAAAACTCGCCGGCCATCTGAAATGCCGCGAAAAGAAAATGCAGACTAAGGCCAATTAAGGCCCCCATAAAAACCTGTTCTAAAAGCGTAATGAAAAACTTTGTTTTAACCGTATCATAAAATTCTGAAGGCAAGCTTACTACGGGAGAAACAATCAGAGAAATTAAAAAAGCAAGACCCACTCTGTAAAAATAAGACAGGGCCTGACCTCCAAAAAAAGGCGAAACCCCGAACATGGCCAATAGTCTCGCAAACAAGACGCAAAAAACCTGAAATTGCGTTACAAAATATTCCATATAATAAAGTTTTTAATTAAAAAGAGATATATTCTAAAATATTTTAAGAATATATTTCTTTAATGCATTCCTATAATTTCAAATAGCTGCTTTGTGTAATCGGTAATATTCTGTATTAACCATGTCGCAAATACAATTATCGAAAGCAATATTACAACCAGCTTCGGCACAAAAGTAAGAGTTTGTTCCTGTATGCTTGTCGTGGTCTGTAAAATTGATATGACAAGACCCACTCCCATACCTAATAGCAGCATTGGCGAAGACAGTTTTATCGTAAGCCATATGGCTTCTCTTAATAAAGTGACAACATCGGCCTCTGTCATTATCCCGTATAACTCCTGACAATTTGATATGTAAGCATTGACCAACCGTCTACTAACACAAATAATATAATCTTAAAAGGCAGAGAAATCATAACAGGGGGGAGCATGATCATACCCATAGACATCAAGGTAGACGCAACAACCATATCAATAATTAAAAAAGGTATAAATAAATAAATGCCTACAATAAAGGCTTTTTTCAATTCGGTAAGCATAAAAGCCGGCACGAGTACAAAAAACGGAATATCTTTCTCGGTTTTAGGCGGCGGCGATTTTGAAAGTTTTATAAAAAGTGCGACTTCTTTTACGCCTTCGGTGCCAATTTGACGGCTCATAAAATCGCGAATAGGCAATGACGCGTTTTCAAAAAAATTTGTGGCTTGAATTTTTCCCTCAAGATAGGGTTCGAGAGCTTTTTCATTAATTTCGTTAAAAGTGGGCGCCATAATAAAAAATGTCATAAAAAGAGCAAGGCTCACCATAATCTGATTTGGCGGCATATTTTGAAGAGAAAGAGCTCTCTTAATAAAATCAAAAATAATAATAATTTTGGTAAATGAAGTTAGCATTAAAATAATAGCAGGAGCCATGCTTAATAGGGTTATAAGCAATAAAATCTGCAGCGATAACGCGACTTCTTTAGGACCTTGAGCCTCTGTAATGTTAAAGTCAATTTTGGGTATAGGAATTTCTTGAGAAATCAAGGGAAGCGTAAATATTGTAAAAAATAAGCAGATGAAAATAATTCTTTTATGCTTATTAATAATTTTAATTAATTTTTTCATATTAGCGCAATGAATCTTTTTCGCTTTTTATTTTACTGAGCTTTCCCATAGATTTTTGTCTGGTATTTTCCCAAAAATCTTTATTTTGCAGAGTCTCTTTTTGCATATTTTTTTCGGGACTTACCCACCCTTTAACTTTATGCCGCACGGCTTTGCTTAGCTCTAAAAGAAAATCTGGTTTGCCCATTTGGCTTTCTCTTTCGCAGTCTAGTTTAATCTGATCAATCGCCGATTTTTCGCTGATTTCGGTTACCAATTGAATACCGGCTTCTGATATTCCCAAAATTAAAAACTTATTGCCTACCTCTATAATTTGCAAAGATTTATTTGGTTGCACAGGAAACTCGTGCCATAATTTAAATACATTTGCCGCCAGAATGGGCAGATTTCTTTTAAATAAGAAAACCTTCCATATGAAGTAAAAAAAGACGATGAGGCCAAAAAGAACCAGCAGTGTTTTTATAAACTGCCATACCCATGAAATTTTCTCTCTTTTCAAGACCGGTTCGCCGGTTTCTTTTAACTCTTTTTCAAGCGATTTTTCAAAATCTGTCTTTTCTTTATCGCCTGAAGTTTCTGTAGTTTTTATAGGCTGATTATTTTCGACAGATTTGTCGACCGTATTTGCCTTTGTTTCAGGCGTTTTCGATTGGCCCGCCGCATATGATGTTAATAAAAAAAACGTAAAGAAAAGAATTAAAAATCTATATAAATACCCCATCATACTTAATGTGACATAATATTCTCGCGATAATTTGGCAAGTCTTTTTCATTTTTTCAAATAATGATTGTTATACACGCGAAAGCGCATTATTTATATGTATAAAAATTCATTTGTTATAATGATTCTTAAAAAATCTTTGGCCTTATGGCTGTTACATTAATCGTTGGGGCTCAATGGGGAGACGAAGGCAAGGCAAAAGTTATAGATTTTCTGGCTGAAAACACCGACATTGTAGTTCGATATCAGGGCGGGGCCAATGCGGGGCATACCGTCATTGCCAAAGGCGAAAAATATATTTTTCATTTAATTCCTTCGGGAATTTTGTATTCAAAAACTGTCTGCGTTTTAGGCGGCGGAATGGTTATTGAACCGAATGCTTTTTTTGATGAACTTAACCAGCTTGAGAAACGGGGTATTGAAATCGACGGTAGAATTCGCATTGCCGATAACGCCCATGTTCTTTTACCCTACCACAGCTTAATTGACGCGAAAAGAGAAGAAAATATGTCGATTACCAAAATAGGCACCACAAAAAGGGGTATTGGCATTTGTTATGGCGATAAAGTAAACAGAACCGGAATCAGAATTGGAGAGCTATTAGACGACGGCTTTTATAAAAACCGTCTGCCTCTTTTAATTTCTGAAAAAAACATTATCTTAAAAAATATTTACAATGAAAAAGAAATTAATCTTACAGAAACTGAAGACTTCTTGCGCAGCCTCGGGCAAAAATTAAAGAAATATTTAATTAACGCTCCTTATTATTTAAATCTTGAAATCGCTTCAGGAAAACGGGTGCTATTAGAAGGGGCCCAGGGCACAATGCTTGACGTAGATTTTGGAACATACCCTTTCGTTACCAGTTCAAACCCGACAATAGGGGGCGCTTTAATCGGTTCAGGCGTAAACCATAGGAATATTTCAGATTGTTTTGGTATAGTGAAGGCATATACAACGAGAGTAGGCGAGGGGCCCTTTCCTACTGAGGCATACAATGAAGAAGGCGAGGCCCTTAGAAAACTGGGCAATGAATACGGGGCCACAACAGGCAGGCCAAGACGATGCGGATGGTTTGACGTTGAAGTGGTTCGTCATGCCGCCAGAATAAACGGCCTAACGGGAATAGTTCTAACAAAACTGGATGTTTTAGACAGCTTAAAAACAATTAAAATTGCCGTTGGTTACGAACAAGACGGCAAGCGAATTTCATATTTTCCTTCTTATGGCGTTGAGCGCATAAAGGTAATTTATGAAGAACTCCCAGGATGGGAAGAACCAATAACAAATTATACAAAGCTTAACGATTTACCGAAAAACGCTAAAAAATATATTAACGCCATTGAAAAATTTTGCGGCGTACCCGTCTGCTGGGTATCGGTAGGACCCAAAAGGGAAAATACTATAAAAATACGCTAAAAAGAAAGTTTAATGACGGTTAAAGAGCTATTTCAATATAAAGTATTAACCATTTCAAATGTTCTATCTTTTATTCGGATATTATTGGCCCCGGTAATCTGGTTCTTGCTGAAAGAAACCGATAACGATCCTACTTATAATTATTATGCCGCTTTTGTCGGTTTTATAATGGTATTGACCGATTATTTTGACGGTTTTTTAGCCAGAAAGCTCGGGCAAGAGACGCCGTTAGGACAATACCTTGATCCCATTGCCGATAAAATTGCCATTATATCTGTAGGAACCATGCTTTATTTAAAGAAAGAATATCCTATATGGATTATTATTCTGGTAATTATCCGCGAAATTATCGGCGTTTTTGGCGGAGGTTTTTTGCTTGTAAAAAGAGAAGTTCTCGGAAGGCCCAATTATTGGGGCAAAGGAGGCGTGGCCATGGCCGCTTTATCGGGCTTAATGTATGTTCTTGATTTGCCCCACAAAGAATGGACCATATACGGAATCGCTGTTTTATTTATAGGCGGCGCCTTGGCTTACATAAAAACCTACTGGAAAACCGTTCTCTACGGCCATGAAAAATAATTTTTATTTTATCTGTAAATCAACTGCCGCTGCCAAAAATTTCAAGCCACTTTTTTCTATAGTCTTCAAATTTTCCCGATATAATTGAAACGCGCAGATTTTCCATAAATTGTTTCATGAAATATAAATTATGATAGGTGCTTAGATTATAGGCTAAAATCTCTTTCGTCTTGTGAAGATGCCTTATGTAACCTAAAGAATATCTTTTGCAAACCCTGCATGAGCAATTTTCATCAATGGGTGTTTCAAGCAGTTTATTTTTCTCGTTTCTTAAATTTAACTTTCCTTTTGAGGTAAATACCTGTCCGTTTCTGGCGTTTCTTGTCGGCAATACGCAATCCATCATATCAATGCCAAGAGCGACAGAATTTAATATTTCGGGTATTGATCCGACTCCCATAAGATATCTTGGTTTTTCAGCGGGCAAATATTCGTTGCAGACCGCTATCGCTTCTAAAAAGTCTTTGTTTTTTTCGCCCACCGAAAGGCCGCCTAACGCGCTTCCCGGTAGGTCTAATTCGGCTATAAATTTTGAAGACTCTTTTCTAAAATTTATATCAACGCCCCCTTGAACAATGCCAAAAAGCGCCTGATTTTCATTATAATTTTTTTCAAGCCATATTTTTTTTGATTCTGCAATCCACCGATGAGTTCTATCAAGAGATTCTTTCAATCTTTTTTGATCAGCCGGATATGGAGCGCAATCGTCAATTGGCATTACAATATCGCTTTGTATAATATTTTGAATATCTAAAACTTTTTCAGGCGAAAACAAGTGAGAAGACCCGTCTAAATGCGATTTAAATTCTACGCCGTTTTGGCGATATTTAATTAAATCTGAAAGCGAAAATGCCTGATACCCGCCTGAATCGGTAAGCATGGCATGCTTCCATGACATGAAATTTTTAATTCCCTTAAAAGATTCGACAATTTCTAACCCGGGGCGCAAATAGAGATGATATGTATTTGTTAAAATAAGTTTATATCCGATTTCTTCGAGATCTTCTTGAGTAACCGATTTTACCGTTGCCTGCGTGCCAACCGGCATAAAAACAGGAGTTTCAACAGTAAGCCCCGACTTAAATTTTAAAAGTCCGGCTCTGGCAGAGTTGTCTTTTTTTTCGAGATTAAACGTAAGAGGCTGTTTCATTTAATGTTATTTTAGAAAATTTTAATCTAGTTGCGTTTTTATTCCCGAACCTAGAAGCAAGACTTCACAGTCTTCTTCAAGTTCGCATTCAGAATCAGGAGCGAATTTCATTCTTCCGTCTTCATACTTAACGCCAATGATAATATAGCCTTTTTGCCTATAGTCGGTATCTCGAATTCTCTTGCCTAAAAAAGCGTGTTCTTTGTCGATTTTTTTTGCCAGCATTTCAAACTCATAATTCGCGTTTCCTAAAACGATTTCAAGAAAATCGTCTACCATGGGTTTCGTAAAACTTCTCGCTATTTGAAGCCCGCCGACGGCATAAGGAGATACTACTTTATCGGCGCCCGCTTGAAGCATTTTCTGTCGCGTCGATTCTTTCGCGATTCTCGTTTCTATTCTTATACCGGGGTTTAATCGCCTTGCCGATAATACGACAAATAAATTATCGGCGTCTGTCGGCAAAACCGAAGCTAAACCTTTTGCCTTATCAATATTCGCCTCAATAAGAGTTTCTTCAAGTAAAGCGTCTTTGTATAATATAAGCCACTCGTATCCCGAAGCGCTAACCGGCGATTCAAGATTAGTTTCTATTATAACAAACGAATATTTTGATCGCTCTAATTCGCGCGCTATGGCTAACGCCATTCTTCCGCCGCCGCAAATAATATAATGATCTTTAAGTTTTTTTATCTTCTCTAACATTCTGGCTTCCTCCATAAAAGTTTTAAAACTTTTCTCTAAAAGAATTTTAAATAAAGCGTTTAGACCCGCGCCGTAAAATAAGACGCCGCCAATGATTAAAAATATTGTAAAAATTTTCCCGTTTTGAGAAAGCTTTTGTACCTCGCCAAAACCGACGGTTGTTACCGTAATAACGGTCATATAAACGGCGTCTAAGAAGGTCCAGTCTTCAAGGGCCATATATCCCCCGCTGCCTATTAATATAAGAACTCCCAAAAAAATAAAGGGTTTTATAAAGGGCCAAAAGTATTCAAAAATACGCATATCAATAAACGTTTATTATCTAGAATCTAGATTCTCTGCATACCTTTTTTCTATGGCAGTCTAAAAGTTTTCAATAAATTTTTGTTGTAAATACTGAAATTTATTCATCTAATGTTAATATGAAGGGCATTAAAAATATAATAATAGTCGCCGGTTTATTGACGCTAAACAGCCATTCTGTGTTTGGCAAAAGTCTTTCATTTGGCCCAAGCGTTGGCCATTGGGGCTCTACCGGAGGAACACTGGAGATTTCTTTATTAGATTTACATAAAAATTTTCCTTTAGGCTTTATTTTAGGTGCGGGATATTTTAATCAAAGCAACCCCGGCAATGCCGAAGACGCCAGAAAAATATTTATCAACGATAATACAGGCGGAGTTATTCAAGAAGAAGGCAATATCTATATCGGATTTTTTGACGTTACCTATCCTATTTATAAAACGAAGGGTTTCGCCTTTAGAATAACGGCCGGGCCGCGGTATGTAAAACATATCGCAGATTTTGCTTTTTTAGGAGACAATGAAGTTTTTGCCATAACCTCTGCTGCTTACGGAGCGGGATCTTCAATTCGATTAGATTTCGATTTATCAAAGTATTTTTTATTAAAATTTTCTACGGGTTATGATATCTTTCAAAAAACTCAATTAGGCGGTCACGGTGAGTTTTACTATGAACCAGACTCTACTGACGATAACCCGAGAGGCGATTATACATACGCCGACGCTGATGAGGCGATTTTTCAACCCGATAAATATTTTCGCATTTTATTGGGCGTCGAATATCGATTCTAATATAAATAATTGTTATCTTGAAAAAATCAGATTATACAAATACAAAACATATCCGAATAAAAAAACGGAACCTTGCCATCTTTTCATGGTATGCTGTTTCATAAAATATAAAAATAAAAACAATAAAAAAGCCGAAAAAAGAACAACCAAAATATCGGGATTATTCCCCTTTGAAATAGGAAGCGGCCTGATTGAAGCTGAAAGACCCAGTACCCAGAATATATTGAATATATTTGAGCCTACGACATTGCCTATTGCAATATCTGAATTTTTTTTCAATGAAGCGACCACTGAAGTCGCTAATTCGGGCAGCGAAGTTCCTATGGCCACAATGGTGAGACCAATAATATCTTCTCCCAAGCCAAATGTGCGGGCAATTTCTATGGCCCCTGTAACTATCCAGTCGCCGCCAAAATATAAACCTAATGCGCCAAGAATAATATAAGCGACAGATTTATAAACATTTCCCGAAGATTTTATCTCTTCGCCTATTTTTCCTTTTCTGGCTAGAGTATAAATATAATACATGAATATAGAAAAAAAAGACAACATGACAAATCCGTCAATTCGGCTCAATATATTTTCAGAGCGATTATCAATAATAATATCATTTGCCATAAAGAAAAGAACAAGAGCGGCAAGCATAGAAAAAGGTATCTCATTATATACCGTGCTTTTTTGAACCCTGATGGGATAAATAAAAGACGCTGCACCTAATATAAGAAGGGTATTCGCGATGTTAGAGCCTACAATATTACCAAAAGCGATGCCCGAATTACCTTCGACGCTTGCAATAATATTAACAGCCAATTCTGGCGCCGATGTTCCAAAGGCTACAATCGTAAGGCCCACTACCAAATCAGATATTCTTAAGCGCCGGGCTATATCAGACGCTCCTTCAACCAGAATATCGGCGCCTTTTATTAGAAAGACAAAGCCCGCGATAAATAGACTGAAAGTAAGCATTCGATATATTATTTTTTTGAATATTTTTCGAGAAGCACAATAACCGGACTTGCCACAAATGAAGACGAATAAGTGCCGATTACAATGCCGATAATTAAAACCAAAGCCATCTCTCGCAATGAGTCTTGCGCCAAGAAGTAAACGGCAATAACCGCGACTAAAGTTGTTAGAGACGTTATTATGGTTCTTGTTAGAGATTCATTGATGCTTTGATTTACGACTGTTTCTATAGAGTAGTTATCTTCGGTACTTAAATTCTCTCTTATTCTATCAAAAATTACTATTGTATCGTTGATAGAATAACCCAGAATAGTAAGAAGGGCGGCGACTACCGGTATCGACAACGGAATTTCAAAAAAGCCGATTACCCCAAGGGTTAAAAATAAATCGTGAAGCAAAGCCACCATGGCCCCTATGGCAAACCGAAATTTAAATCTAAAAGTAATATAAACTGTAATTAAAAGCAGAGTTACAAGTAAAAGCTTAGTTGCCGATTCTGTCAGGTATTTTCCTATTGTAGGGCCTACTTGATCTACCCCTACAAAATTTATCTTTTCAGAATCTTCGGGAGATAATTCTTTTCGCATAAGAAGCTTAAGGTAATCTACCGAATTTTCTGAGAGTTTGGCGGCCTCTAGTTCAATAATATTCTTAGAGGCCAGATCTTGTAAAGTTTTTTCTTCTTTACTGCCTAATTCTATTTTTGCCAATTCATGATTTTCTTTACCCGCTTTTTGCACAAGAGCGTTTAGGCCCTGAGACTTAAAAAAATTTCTTATCGAATCAATAGATACTTTGTCGTTTAATTCAACTTCTAATTTTATACCGCCTGAAAAATCCATACCTTTTGTAAAGCCCTGAAGTACATAAAAAGTTACGTAATATGAACCGGATATTAATAATATGGACAATGCAAGAGCTGCCCATTTGAGCTTCATAAAAGGAAACATTACACGGCCTCCTTTGTTTGTTTTTTAACGCCCACAGGGAGCGCTTTTCTGTATTTACCAATGCCCAAATGCAGAGATTTTATGTTCATATCAAATACCAGCCAGTAAAATAAAGTTTTTGTTACATATAAAGAAGTAAAAAGCGAAGATAAAATACCTATAAAGAGAGTTACCGCAAAACCTTTTATAGGGCCGACGCCAAACTGAGATAATACAATGGCCGCAAGCATGGTTGTCAGGTTACTGTCTAAAATTGTCCATGTGGCCCTTTCAAAACCCTGCTCTACCGCTAATTTTGTATTTTTGCCCCTGCCCAGTTCTTCTTTGATTCTTTCATAAATAATAACATTTGCGTCAACCACCATGCCCAAAGTTAATACAACACCGGCTAAACCCGGCAGGGTAATGGTAAAATCCATTAGAGCCAAAATGGCCGACATAAACAATAAGTTCAAAGCGAGGGCAAAAACTGCTACCAAACCGCCTACATGGTAATAAATTAGCATAAACAGCGCAACGCCAAAAAGACCCCACATAATGGCGGTTAATCCGCTTTCTGTGGCGGCCTTTCCTAAAGAGGGGCCCACTGATCTTTCTTCTACGATATTCATGGGAACAGGCAGGGCGCCTTCTTTAATTATTAAAGCAAGGTCATTGGCTTCAGCACGGGTAAAAGAGCCAAAGATAACCCCGCTTCCGCCGGTAATTGGCTCATTAATTGTAGGGGCCGAACGAATCTTATCGTCAATGAGAATGGCCATGCGGCGACCCTTATTTTTTGTCGTAATATCGGCAAACTTTTTGGCGCCGTCTGAAGATAACGTAAATGTAACTTCATATTCCATTCTGTCTTGGCTGAAGTTGGCGTAAGAATTTACCATATCGTCGCCGTCAAGGGCCACCTCTTTTTCAAGCGCCATAAAATACGCCGGCCGAAGCACGTTTTCTGTATCGATAACTTTTTTTTCCCACGATACAAATAAGTCATACCGCTCGGGAAGCTGAATCTTTTCTTTGATGTCTTTTATAAAAAGTTCTCTCTTAGATTCGCTGTCAAGAGAGGCATATTCGGCAAAATATTGCGAAGCCTTAGAGGTAAAATCTGCGCCGCCTACAGTGGGTTCAGAAAGACGGTATTCAACTCTTGCCGTAGAAGAAATAATTTTCTTTGCGTGTTCGGGAGAGCTTACGCCTGGCAGTGAAATTTCTATTTTATCTTCTCCCTGAATTCTTATTAAAGGCTCAGAAACGCCTGTTTTATCAATTCTTGATCTTATTTTTTCGCGGGCCTGACGAATTCTGTCTTTTTTTCTTTCAACAGAGAAATCTCTTTCATATTCAATAATGCTGAGCTCGGCCTCTAAACTATTTTTTTCGCTGTTTTTTTGAGCCTTTGAAATTTTATCTTTTAATTCGTCAATTTTCGACTGGGGATATTTAGATTCGATTTGCGCTTGCAGCTTCTTAAAATCGGCCTCTAAGATCAGGTTCATACCGCCCTGAAGGTCAAGACCAAGCTTAAAAGGCTTCGCCATAAAAGACTCTTCAACCCACATTTTTTCAAGAGTAATTCGCTCGCCGTCAACCCCGTCAATTCGGGAAATTTCATTCAAAAAAGCAGCTTGTACAAAATTACCCTTAATTTGAAGATATGACTCTTCTGAAGCGTCTTTTTCAGATATTTTTTCTTTTTTCTTTTCATAAGCATATTCGTTTTTATAATTCTTTTTCAAAAAATCGCCGATATCTGCAATTGTATTATCAATTTTTTCAGCGGATAAACCGGGCATAAAATATACTTTTACAACTCTCTCGCCGATATTCGGCCAGATTAAAAGAGTCGATATAAATAGGATGGATATTATTATTAAAAACCTTGATCTTAAATTCAAAATAATGTACCTCTCTTCTTATAATTTTCGAGTAAACACGCTTCTTTTTATTTTACTAACGCGCATTCTATAAACAACAAAAACCAAAATCAGCCCCATTACAACCAATACTTGTTTATAATTTGGAAGTTTTAGCTTAAGGTTGATTTCTTTATTTTTTTCAACCTCTTCTTGACCCTCTAAACGCTCGACAATAATAGTCTTAACCAGCTTAGGAGGCAAAAACTCGTCAGCGTCGCGCATTCCGGGAATATATCTGGTTTCATATAAAAAAGACGGATTTTCGGGAACATATTTTAACTGCTCTGAAATATCTTCTGGATTTTTTCTCGCCCTTTTTTTAATTTTGGGTTTTTCTCCTTCGATGACAAATCCCATTTCTTGCTCTTTTTTTTCTTCAAGCGGCGGTTCAGCAGATTGATTATCTGCTTCGTCAGAAACGGGTATTGTTACTTCTTTATTTTCATCCGTCTCTTCAATAATTACGCTTTCCTGATTTTGCGCCATGACCGATGTCGAAAAAAAAACACAAAAAATTATTAAGACCGATATTTTATTATCTTTTTTTTTTTGGAAAAATAATTGAAGCTTTTTTAACCACATAAATTGTTGTTACCAATTATTTTTTCGGCTTATCTTTTGCGTTTTTTATTTCACCCGCGCCCGAAGCAGGCTTTGGGTTTGCGGCTTCTATTGCGTCAATGCTTACTTCAATTTTAACGTTATCGGCTATTTTTACAACAGCAATATTATTTTCGTTTTTAATACCTACAACTACGCCCCAAATTCCGCCTCTTGTGATGACTTTATCGCCTTTTGATAGGGTTTTTATCATCTCTCGTTTTTGTTTTTCTTTTTTTTGCTGGGGCCTTATAAGTAAAAAATAAAAGACTAGAATCATTAAAGGGAAAAATAGCAAAGACATTGTACTGCCCTGCTGCGGCATACCTTCAGGCGCCTGAGGAGTTCCCGCTGGAGCCTGAGCGCCCGTAGTCGCTTCGCCTGATGAAACCACCTGAGAAATTATAAAACTTTCGTTTTTCATGTCAGTCAAAAATAAGACAGGAAATAAAGCGTCAATCTTTATATTTCGGGCTTCTAGAATTTAATTTTCAAAAAAATTGTATTTTGTAGGGAATGATTTTAAAATTTTAGGGTATTTATATAATATGCAATGCAAGAAACAGCCAGCATGGGCAAAAGAAGAAATTAAAAATGTCTGGAATGTACATTTGGATGTACATATCTGGGAAAATATAACTCTTGCTGCGCAAATGCACAGCAAGAGTTATTCATGGATTGTACGTTATTGTGTTTTTCAGTTAGCCATAATGAAAAACATCCGCTGGAGCAACAAGTTAAAGATTATTCATGAGAAAATCAAAAGAGATGCGCCAGTTAAAACCCACCGGCATCAGCTTTGTCTCTACGGGGCCGATGAATTACTCTTACGATATACGGCCATAAAATTGAAAATCTCAGTATCTCAATTGATACGAATTTCACTGGTCATGTTTCTAGACAGATTATTAAAGAGAAAAGTCAGTAAAAATAATTTATTCTGGCATGGGATAAAGCTATTTTTAGGAATTAAAGACTTTAGAAGCGTGAAAAATAATATACTAGCTATGCATTTTCACAGCTATAAATCGTATTCAATTAACCAGTATTGGGGTTTTACCTGATTTTTTTGTTAAAAAAACGCCCAACAATATTTTTTTCTTTTTTTTAAAAAATAGTTGACGAAGTTACTCTCAAAATTAAATTACATCTAGAATTAAAAAAATATTCTATCTAGTAATAGATTTTACAAAAATAGGTAATTTTACCTATTGACAAAAAAATCGATATGTGATAGAATATTGAAAAGTTGATATCAAATTAAAGGTTTGAAATCAACTTAAAATAAGAAAAACTTGTTTATTAAAACATGTTTAATTAAGGAGAATAAAAATATGAAAAAACTTTTAATGTTAGGCGTTTTAATGGGCGCTATAAGCATGGTGAATTGTACCGCTACGGTTGATGTCTGTGGAGACTATGTATGTGACGCTAGCGAAGACGAATATTCATGTGCCACGGACTGTGCGGCAGATTTACAGCCAGATACATTTGGAACACCCATGTATCCAATTTTTGGCAGTAGCAACAACTATTTTTCAGGTTCTGTCTATAATGCGGGAAATGCCGATGCATATAACGTAAGGGTTGATATAATGTGTTCATCAAATAGTACAATTAGTACAGCTGACACATACACCGCCGTTTTCTATATGGACGTACCTGCGGGTAGTTATGGATATTTTTATGAGTATGCATATGTAGCCCTTGCTTGCGATAAAAATTTATATAATCCTGCTGGGTATTTTGGGTATATCTTAAATGATGACGATTGGATAATTGAATCTAATTACTATAACAATACTTACGACCCTGGTATTGCTTATTACTGGTAAAAAATATTTTTTTATCATAAAAAGATAATTATTATATCTATAACAACAAATTTGTTATAGATATAATTTTAACTAAAAAGGGCCTTATGGCCCTTTTTTTATGTTTAACCATCGCCTCATTTTCAACCCTAAGCTTATGACTTTTATTAAAAACACAAGGGTAATTTCGTTACTTATTATTTTATTTAAATCTTTATTAATTTTTAGTGGCCAAATCTCAAACGAATTATTAAAATAAAAGATTGAAAAATTTTAATATTAGTCGCTTTAATTGGCGCGATGAGCACGGTAAACTGTACGTCTGACGGTCCAGATTTAACAATTTCAATAGATTCTGCGTATGAAACGAGTTATTACCCGTTTGATACTTATGTCGCTTTTACCGTGACAAATGAAGGCAATGCCGACACTGGCGGCGCGGCTATTCAGGTTTGCTGGTGGGAAGACCCATGGTTTGGGGCGCCTTCATTTGGTTCGTCAACCTACGACGATTGTACGTTCATTTATGATAACATATCTCCCGGTGAGAGCTATAGTTATTATGAATATTTTTATAGTTTATACTTTTCTGGCACCGGTTACCTCATCGTTAATAACGATGAAGCAGTTTCAGAATCAGATACCGGCAATAACGTGAGTAATTCATACAACTGGTATTAAGCTCTATATTTCTATCTAAAACGGGCAATTCCCGTTTTAGATAGAATTTCAATAAAAAATATTTCTATTTTTTTTAACTTAAATTCCGCTTTGGCCAAAAGTTTGTAAAGATGTCTAAAATCTAAATGATGTTGACCGCATGAAATGATTGTAACTTTTGGAAATATGTATAAGAAAACAATAGCGTATTTACTCATGGCCGCTGTTGCGATTTTCGCGACAAGCGTATGCGGCAAAGAATCGAAAAAATCTGTATTGGGCTCTCTTGAAGAAAAAATGCAAGACGAAAGCAATCCGCTTGTATTGATGAAAACTTCTAAAGGCAATATTTATATAGAACTTTATAAAAAAGCGGCGCCTGAAACGGTAGATAATTTTACGGGCCTTGCCGAAGGCGCGAAAGAATTTACAGAGCCTCAGTCTAATTCAAGGGTTAAAAGGCCTTTTTTTAACGGCCTTATCTTTCACAGGGTTATACCTAATTTTATGATTCAAGGCGGTGACCTTCTAGGCAACGGCTCAGGCGGCCCCGGATATCGTTTTCAAGACGAAATAAACGCCGACGCTCTTGGTCTCGATAAAGTAAAAGTTAAAGATAATCAATATTATCAAAACGACGCCGCCGGCATGGTATTTCAGAAACTTCAAATTAAAAGTAACGAAGAAAGAATGAAGAGAATGAAAGAAATTAAGGCCGAGTTTGACAAAATTTCAGAGCTTCCCGTAAAAACCGTTCTTGAAGCAAGAGGGTACATTTTTGACAGCAGTCTGCCTTCTGTGCCCATGAATAAATATACCATCGCCATGGCTAACGCCGGCCCGAACACAAACGGCAGCCAGTTTTTTATCAATGTTGTCGATAATCCCTATCTAAACGGCAAACACACCGTTTTCGGTAAGGTCGTAAAAGGCAGAAAGGTATGCGAAGATATATCGAAAGTTGAAAAAGACAATAGAGATAAACCTGTAAACGACGTTGTTATTCAAGAAGTTATTGTCTTAAAATAAATTGAAATAAAATTTGAGCGAATCAAAAAAAAAAGCAGGAATCTTAGGGGCAGGCGGATTTACCGGCATAGAACTGCTGTCTATTTTATCTAAACATGAATATATTGAGGTAGTTTACGCTACCTCTTCAGAATATAAAGGCAGAAAAGTAACAAATGTAATGCCTTATCTAGAAAGCTCTTCTCTAGATAATTTAGAATTTTCAAAACATCCCGAATCGGCCGCTGATTTGCCGAAATTAGATCTTATTTTTTTAGCCGCGCCCGACGAGGTATCCATTAAATTTACGCCTCTTTTTTTAAAAGAAAATATTAAGGTTATCGATATATCGGGGGCCTTTAGAATTTCAGACGACAATATTTTTGAGAGCTATTACGGTTTAAAAAGAAACGATAAAGAAACTCTGGAAAAAGCGGTTTACGGAATTCCCGAAATAAACCGCGAAAAAATAAAAAGCGCCCGCTTAATAGCCAACCCCGGATGCTACCCAACGGCAACAATCGCGCCTTTATGGTTTATGAAAGATTTTTTAAAAGAAATTAAAACGCCAATATTTATTGACGCTAAATCGGGCACAAGCGGGGCGGGGGGCCGAAAAGAAAAAGATACTCTGCCGTTTTCGGGCGTGCATGAAAATTTTCGCGCTTATAAAGTAGGCATGCACCAGCATGAGCCAGAAATTTCGCAAGAGGTACAAAAATTTCTAAATAACGCTGAAATAAACTTCACGCCGCATTTGCTTCCTCTTTTTAGGGGCATTCAATCTGCCGCTTATTTTGGCGCCGAAATTACGACATCCCCCGATGAAATAAAAGAAATAATCAAAGAAAAAATAAAAGACGAGCCTTTTATTCGAATGTATTCATCGCCGAATGACATAGAATTAAAAAATGTTCAAAATACCAATTTTTTAGATTTTTCTTTTCATTATGACGAAAAAAAGAAAATAATGACGATTATTTCGTCTATAGATAACCTTCAAAAAGGCGCGGCCGGTCAGGCGGTTCAAAACATGAACCTGCTGTTTAATTTTCAAGAAGCCGAAGCTTTATATTAAATTATTCGCGTTCGACTTCTTGATAATTGACTTTTTCGGGTTGAAATAAATTAGCGAAATAGTCATACAGCTTTCTTGCTTTTTCAGAATTATCGCAGGTTACGTTGCATACAAAAATATCTAAAGATAAATAATCTTTCTCGGGCCATGTATGTATCGCGACATGCGATTCGGCTAGAAGAATCGTTCCTGTAACTCCCGATTCGGGAAACTGGTAAAATATTCTGCCGACTTCGGTTAATTCGACGTCTTTGACTTTTTCATGACAAAATATTTCAAGCCTGTCAGCCTGAAGCATTTCATTACGACCGCTTTTGCAATCGTAAAATTCGGCTAAAATATGTATACCCTTTTCATTATAGGGTTTTTGCTTTTCGCTTACATTAGTAAGCGTATCGGTTTTTATCATATTCCCCCCTTGCAGTAGTTGTATATGAGTCGTGCGCGTCAACTTTTAGCTTTTAAAGTCGATAAGCTACCACTAGAGGGGCGGCAGTTAGTTACAAACTGCCGTAAATGTTGTAGCACTTTAAAAGCATACTCAAAGTATTTCGCTGCCCAACTCTTCTTGAGGTCAGAAAAGAATTCAAACACTACATGTCAAAAATATTTTGAATATACTCTTGTTCCTGAACAGAAATTTTTATTTCTGCGGCCCTAGTATTTTCTGCGGCCTGATTTTCGTTTCTTGCGCCCACAATCGCCGATGTTACACCCTCTTTCGATAAAACCCACGCTAAAGCCAGGGCTCCCGCCGTTGTATTTTTCTCTTCGGCAAGTTTCTTAAATATTACCATTTTTTTCATGATTTGACCAAATAAGGGCTCTTTAAAAAAGGCGTCTTTTCGCCGCCAGTCGTCTTTTTGCAGAGAATCTAACTTTTCTTTAGTAAAACTGCCTGAAAGAAGACCGGCCTGCATAGGGCTGTAAGCAAGGGTTGCCGTTTCGTTTTTATGACACAGGCCCAGAATTTCTGTTTCAATGTCTCTTTTAAGAAGACTAAAGGGCGGTTGAGACGAATCAACATGCGATATTTTTTCGCATTCTTTTATCATATTCGCGTCATAATTGCTTACCCCAATGTGCTTTACCTTGCCTTCTTCTTTTAATTTTGTCATTTCTTGCCAGCTTTCTTCAACAGGGGTTTCAGGGTCGGGCCAGTGAATTTGATATAAATCAATCGCGTCAACCGAAAGCCGCTTTAAACTGTCTTCGCATTCTTTTCGAATGCTTTCTGGCTTGTTATGGCGCCTGATTCTGCCCTTATCGTCCCATACAAGACCGCATTTTGTGGCTATAAAAACTTCTTCTTTAATTTCTTTTAATGCTTCGCCTACAATTTTCTCTGCATGACCCAAACCGTAAGCGGGGGCCGTGTCTATATAGTTTACGCCTTTCTCAATAGATTTGATGACGGCTTGTTTTGATTCTTCGTCGTTTTGTTCGCCCCAGCCAAACTGCCATGGGCCGCCTATCGCCCAGGTGCCAAGACCTATAACGCTGATTTCTGCCGAGCTTTTGCCTAATTTTCTTTTTTGCATATCGGCCACATAACCCGAAGAAACCGTACAGTAAATTGTTTTATTTTTTTTGTCAATTTTCTTATAAATTGGTAATATAAACATAATTAATTTTACATAAATAATATGGGGTAGCTTATATGAAACATTCTTCAAGGCTTAAAAATTCTAAAAATATATTTATTTTTTTATCGGCTTTAATTTTATTTTTTGTCTGCGGGCCGTCTGAACGACAAAATTCTTCAGAATCAGGGTTAGGTAAATACAAGCCCCCGAAACTGCCCGACGCTCCGGCTGAGTATCAAAAGAAAAAAAATGAGCTTGAGGGCAAAAAAGAATCAATCGCAAACGGTAAAGATACCTATCGTCGCAAATGCGAAAAATGCCACGGCCAAAAAGGCGACGGCAACGGCAAAAAAGCCGCCGTTTTGGCCTACAGACCCGCCGAGTTCAGCAAACCGGGGTATTTGAAAACAAGAAGCGACGGACAGTTGTTTTTTATCATAGAGAAAGGAAGTCCCGGCACCGATATGGACGCCCAAGGGCCAGGTACATCCGTAAATTTAAGCGAAACCGAAATATGGGAGATTATTTCTTATTTAAGAGCAGAATTTACTAAATAAATATCTTCTAATTCTTGTTAATATGGCATATATAATACTTAATATTTTTTTACTTTACAAATAGTCAGTCATGCCGGTATTATGTCGTATATGAAAAACAAGGCTAATTCATCTCAGGCAAAAAATGATATTTTACAAATAGAAAAAGGCATTTATCCTTTTAATGCCGGCGATGGAGATCTGGGCAAACACAGAGAAAAAAGCCCGCGCGTTAACAGTCAGTTAGGCAAGTTCAGCTTAACCGAAAAGCAAAGCAAGGTTATGGGGTTTTTGGCCGAGCATATAGACCGCGTCGGCTTTCCTCCGACTGTAAGAGAAGTCGCCGCTTATTTTAACATATCGGCCAAGGCGGCGCATGACCATCTTCGGGCCGTCGCTAAAAAAGGCTATATTAGACTTTTTGCCGGCTCTGCCCGCGGTATGGAGCTATTATATCCCGAAAAAGGCGGCGTTTCTGAAAACCCCGCGCCTTCAAAAAAGCATACCAGCTTATCTGACTTAATGAAAGACGTAATCACCGTGCCCTTGCTGGGCAGAATTGCGGCAGGCGTTCCCATTTTAGCCGAAGAAAACATTGAGACTCATTTGACCTTTCCTAAGTCTTTTTTGCCTGTCGATAAAAATCTGTTTGCTCTTCAAATAAGCGGCGACAGCATGAAAGACGCAGATATTCTAGACGGAGATATTGCCATAGTTCAGTCGATAAAAGACTTTAAGACTGAGATAAAAAACGGCGATATTGTTGCCGCCATGATTGACGATAACGTAACACTAAAAACTTATCATAAGAAAAAAGATGTTCATGAATTGCATCCGCAAAATAAAAAGTATAAAATTATACCTTTGCATGAAAAAGACAATCCTCAGATTATCGCAAAATTAGTCGGTATTTTCAGACGATACTAAGTACGTGACCAAAGGCATAGACAGAACCATACTAATAGTTCTTGATTCATTGGGCGTAGGCCCGATGCCTGACGCTTTATATGCAGAAAGAACATGCAATACTATATCGCATGTGCATGACAGCCGAACAGAGGGCCTTAAAGTTCCCAATTTAGAAAAGTTAGGTATTGGCAACCTGACATACATGAAAACTGTTGAACGAATTAAAGATACTTCGGGTTTCTACGGTAAAATAGCCTTTCGCTCAACGGGTACCGATTCAATATCCGGCCATTTTGAAATGACCGGTGTTTCTTTATTTGATGCATTTCAGTCGCATTTTGAGCGCCTTCCCGATGAATTTATAGATAATATCATTAAAAATACAGAAACAGAATATCTTATAAAAAACGGCATGGGTCTTACAAAGGCCATATCTGAATTTGCAGACGAACATAAAAAAACAAAATTTCCTATTTTATTGCCTTCTGAAGATTCGTCGCTTTATTTTATAGCCAATGAAGAAAAGATTGAAATTGAAACGCAGTATGAAATGTGTAAAAAGTTAATTTCTATTGCCGCCGATTACCGTTTTGCGTCTGTAACTTGCGTTCCCTTTACGGGCAGTCCTGAAAATTTTGAAATTACCAAAAATAAACGAGTTTTTCCCGCGGTACCTTCGCGCGGTACGCTTTTGCATGACTTATTAGAAAAAGAAATTCCCGTGTATTGCGTAGGCAAAATTACCGAGATCTTTTCAAACAACGGAATAACCGATTCTAAAAAAGCCGATGACACGACCGAAGCCATTGAAAATATAATTGAATTTATTGTAAAAGGCGTGCGAAACGAGGCGGGTTTCTCTTTTATATTCGCGAACCTTGCCGATTTTGATAAACATGGTCATGATAGAGATCCTGAAAATTACGCTTTAGCAATTGAAAAATTTGATTTGCTTTTGCCTAAAATAATGAGAGCCATGGGCGAAAGAGACATGCTAATGATAACGTCTGATCACGGCAACGACCCTACATTTTCGGGCAACGGGCATACGAGAGAATATGTTCCGCTTCTGGTTTACTCGCCGTTTCTAAGGCCAAAGGGCCACGGCAGTTTAGGCGTTAGAAAAACTGCTTCTGATATAGCCCAGACAATTGCCGATATTTACGATTTAAAGAAAAGCTATTCTGCCGAAAGTTTCTGGGACGAACTGGTTGTGCTCGTATGATTGCCGAAGAAAATCTCTCTGCCAATCTTCTAAAAAAATGGAAAAAACTGAAAAACCGGTTAAAAGAACATTCTTCTTTGGTTGTCGCCTATTCTGGCGGGGTCGACTCTTCTTTTCTGCTGAAAACGGCCGTACTCTTAAACCCTGAAACCTCAATAGGGGTTATTGCCCAATCGCCCTCTTTATCAAAAAAAGAGTTTGATTTCGCGATTGATTTAGCGAAAAAACACGCTTTGCCCATAGAAATAATAACAACTACCGAACTTGAAGATAAAAATTATACAAATAACGATTTAAACCGCTGTTTTTATTGTAAAAGCGACTTGTTTTCTCATTTGCTTAAATTTGCCGCTAAAAATCAATATGAATATATCGCAGACGGCACAAATTTTGACGATATAAAGGGTCACAGACCGGGCCATAAGGCGGCTCAAGAAAAAAATATTTTATCGCCGCTTCTTGAATGTGAATTAACAAAAACTGAAATCAGAGAATTAAGCAAAATGCTGAATCTTGAAACGCATGACAAGCCGGCGATGGCGTGTCTTGCCTCAAGGGTAACAAGCGGTACTGAAATAACCGAAAGTATTTTAAAAATAATTGAAAGCGCCGAAGATGTTCTTTACAAACTTGGCTTTCGGCGCTTTCGGGTGCGATATCACGAAAACGGATCGCTCGCGCGAATCGAGTTTAACATGAACGAGATTGAAAAAGCCCTTTCGCCGCAAATGCGCCAAAATATTCATGATAAATTAGTTAACACAGGGTTTCAATATGTTACAATTGATATTCTGGGATATCAGACACAGCCGAAAAAATATTCTTAAAACTCAGGCGGTTGTCAGGCAAATAACTTAATTTCTACACAATAATTTCGTGTATGCAGTCGCTGAAAATACTTTTACTTTACTAGTACGGCTGTTTTTAAGCGTTTCTTGTCAAGTTCGAGCAAGTACGGAGCTGCAAAACCCTTGTACTCGTTTTTTTTCTCATTTGATAAGTCTTTCCAGCCCGTGATTTTATTGCGGCAATTATCAGAGCCGCACATGCACTTTTTGGGAAAGAATTTAATTTCATAATTTCGCATAGAGTAATCAAATGTAATTTCTTCGTCAATCTCAATTGTTCTTCGAGCGACAATGTCATGCGCCTCTGTATCATTTACTTTTATACCGCAATTAGGGTTACACGAATGATTAATTTTACTAATAAGCCCCGCGTGTAGTATATATTTGTTTTCTGCAATTTGAGACGCGTGAGAATGATTTTCTTTCAATTCTCTGCCTATTACGCCAATCATTACCCTATCTCCCTTTGTAAATGTTTTTGTCGCGAAAATACCGCTGCCTTTTTCGTACGTATCTCGTAAATCGTATCCTATTCTCATTATATATCCTTTAAAAACTGATTATTTTATAAAATTCTCTTATCAGGTAAGTTTGTTGATAAAGCTATCAAAAAAGAAGTCTATTAAAACAAGATTAATGTAATCAATTTTACCCGTTTTGGCGATTATAAATTAGAACAAATGAAATAGAGACTCTTAAATTTGACATAAGTCAGATAGATGTAAATATTTTTCACCTTTAATCAATTATATAATTGACAATGCCGGCAAATCGTTATATTCTATAATGAAGATATGAAATTGCTAAAGAATATTTTAGCTTTTCTGGTAAAACCAGAAATATTATAATTTAAGGAGAGAAAATGTCTGAACAAGAAACGCAAAAACAATTTTCAGCAGATATGACGGTTAATGACGCCTTAAACTTGCACCCTGAAGCCGCTATGGTTTTAGCGGGCTATCATCTTGGCGGATGTTCTCACTGCGGCGTAAACGAAATTGAAACGCTTGAGCAGGTTTGCAACGGATACGGCATTCCCATTGACGCTTTATTGGCTTCTTTAAACAGCCTGCTTGAAAATTAAAAATCAATGTAAACGCTTATCAGGCATGCTATGGGCAAATGCGCCATGCATGCCTGATAGAATATAGCTCTTATCTAAGAGCATGAGGCGCAATGCCTCTTTCTGAAGATTGAATAAAATTAATAAAATAATCAATTCGTTGATATTCTATAGAATTAGAATCTAATGATATTAAAAGATCATTTTTTAACATTTCTAAAGCGGTAGGTACAGAAATGCCTTTTCTATAAAGAATTTTATAGGCCTTTCTTATGGCGGTAGTTTCTGACTGCGAAAAACCCTTTCGCTGAAGACCAATTCGGTTTATGCCTATTGCTGTGTTTGGGCTTCCGTCTGCCATTATATAGGGCGGAATATCTTTTACGACCTTTGTAGAGCCTCCGACAATAGAATATGCGCCTATACGGCAAAACTGATGAATGGCGGCTAAACCGCCAATGTATGCGTAATTTTCAACATGAACGTATCCGCCGAGCACGCAGCCCTGAACTAAAATTACATTATTTTCGAGTTTTACGTCGTGACCAAGGTGCACGGTACCCATGATAAAGTTATTATTGCCTACTTCTGTGGCGTTGCCTTCTTTAGACGGCATATGAACCGTGCTGAATTCTCTGAAGATATTACTATTGCCTATCTTTATAAAAGGTTTCGGATTTGTTACGGTTAAATCTTGCGGTTTTTCTCCTATAAAGCATGAATGATAAAATTCATTGTTTTCGCCAATATCTACTTTGCCCTTGATTTCTACATAGTTGCCTATTTTACATCCCGCCCCGATTGTTACATCGGGCCCTATAATTGAAAAGGCCCCGATTTCAACATCATCGGCCAATAGCGCTTTTTTATCGACTAGCGCAGTCGCGTGTATTTTTGCCATTATTTGACCGCCATCTCAAGAATTTCGGCAATGTCAAGCGTTTTGACGTTTTCTTCTTTTTGGGCCTCTTTGACGCCGTCAGAAATCATGGTTAAACAAAAAGGGCAGGCTGAAGCTATTGTTTTTGAATTTGTCTTTAAAAGCTGCGCGGTTCTTTTCGTATTGATTCTTTCGTTGCCTTTTTCTTCTTCTTTCCACATTTGGGCGCCGCCCGCGCCGCAGCATAAAGAAGTCGTTTTGCATGAAGAAGGCTCAACGACAGTCAAGCCGGTTGCCTTATTGATTAAATCTCGCGGCTTATCAAAATTGCCCTGGTACCTGCCTAAATAGCAAGAATCATGATATGTAATTTGTTCAAGCTCTTTTGTTTTTTCGGTATCAATAGTAAGTTTTCCTTTTTCAACCAAATTTAACAAGTAACGGCTATGATGCAAAACCTTGTATTTTCCGCCAAGCTGAGGATACTCATTTTTTATCGTGTTAAAACAATGAGGGCAAAATGTGATGATTTCTTTTACATTGTACTTATTAAAAGTTTCAATATTGCCCTGCGCCATCATCTGATAAAGATACTCGTTACCCGCTCGTCTCGCTGAATCTCCGGTGCACTGTTCTTCGTTGCCTAAAATGGCAAAATTTATGCCTGCTTTTTTTAATAAATTAACGACAGAACGCGCTATTTTTTTCGACCTGTCGTCAAAAGCTCCGGCGCAGCCTACCCAGAACAAAACATCTGCCGATTCTCCCTTTTCTTTTAACGAGGCCATCGTGGGAACATCCAGGCCATCCGCCCATTCTTCGCGCTTATGAGAACCAAGACCCCATGGGTTTGACTGATTTTCAATATTTTCAAGAGCGCTTTGAAGCTCAGTGGGCATACTTCCTTCATTTAAAACAACCGAACGTCTCATTTCAAGCACGGCCTCCATCTGGTTGTTTCCCACAGGGCATGCCTCAACACAGGCATAGCATGTCGTACAGGCCCATATCTCTTCTCTTGAAGTTAGATTATCGATAATTTTAAGCTCGGCATTCGCGGTGAGATCTTCAGCCGATTTACCCGCTTCTTTTTCTTTTAAATAAAGCGGCATTTTATCAATTAAACCGTGCTTTAAGCTTATCATGATATTTTTAGGGTTTAATTTTTTACCCGTAAGATTCGCCGGACACTCAAGCGTGCACCTTCCGCATTCTATACAAGATAAGGCTTCCAGATTTTTCTTCCATGAGAAGTCTTGAACGCATGAGGCCCCCCAGACTGGCGCGTTTTCGGTATCTAAAAATTTAATTTCGCCTTTAGGGTTTCTCTTGGCGTACCATAAGTTTATAACCGACCAGAATAAATGAGCGTGCTTTAGTTTTCTGATAACAAAAACAAACGGCAGAACAAATATGGCATGACCCCACCATCCGATTAAATATATGATTCGGGCGTGGTCTTCCCACCCCATAGAACGGTAAAAACCGGCTATAATATTTCTAATGGGGCTCATTGACTCGCTGTTTTGAAGAATGACTTTTGCCGGCTCGCCGACTAAGGTCATGATCATTAAGAAAGAAAGAAGAACAATGATAAGAAGGCTTTGCCCCGAGGGTCTGTCTAGTTCATAGGCTTTTTGAACATAGCGTCTAAAGGCAAAGTATAATATACCTATAAAAACCAGAACAGAAAAGGTATCAAGCGATAAATCATATACGCTCTCAATGGTATGCCCGAAATATGAGGGAATATAAAAATCGGGATTAGCCGAAAACGCCCCGATAAACTGGCTTAACGTATGAAGACCAAATGTTAAAAAGCCGTACATGATTAAAACATGAAAAATTCCCCGAAGCGGTTTTTTGTATAATTTTTTTTGCAGTATAACATATACCAGCATGTCTTTAAGGCTTTCTTTTGTGTTAACCTTAATTTCTTCGGGCTGTCCCGCTTTTACATACTTCCAGTTGTTAAAAATGGTACGCGCGGCAAAACCAAACGAAAGGGCGAAAAGTATCGCATAGCCGATGATTGTAAATATTTCTGTCATAATAATTCCTTTTTTATGGCAGGGGGTTGTGCAAAAAGACCATTATTCTTCTCGACTTCGCTCGAAGAACATTGATTTATCGCACCCTGAGCGGAGTCGAAGGGCGCGATTTGGATGTTTCTGCACAACCCCCTGCTTTTAATCTTTTATAGACATTTCTTTAAGATTTCATAACCGGTCAAGATTTAAGAGAAAATATATTTATACCGTTTTAAGGCCGCCTCATAGCCTTCTTCGTTAAAAGGCTTCGGATGTTTTTGATATGTTCCGAATATTCTGTCAAACCAGAAAAAACTGATGCCGAAATTTTTGTTCATTTGTCCTTTATTGTTGAGTTCCATATGATGAAGATCGTGAAGTCTTCGGGCCTTTAGAAAAGTAGATTTCACGATCTTATTTTTTGTCATCCAAAAATCTTTTACATGCATTCCGTCGTGTATATAATTAAAATTGACTAAAATCCATGAAATGGTAACGACAATAAAAACAGAATTAAAATAAATATCAAAACCTATGAGATAAATTAAAAAAAACGTACCTATAACGCATGCGCCCGCCGGTATGAGCCACTCAAGACCCACCTTGCCTATAGAGGCCCTGTTAATTACCGCTGAAAGATATTTATCGGTTCTTTTTGGCATTTTAGGCCCGTAAAGTTTAAGATGATGAATCATGTGAGAAAGACTGAAGTATTTTATTTTGTCAATATGCATAAAACGGTGCAGCCAGTAACCAATAAACTCGGTGTACACAATAGCGGCTGGTATCGCTGAAATATAAATAAGCAACTCTTCAAATTTCATTCTAATCTTAAAAAATATAATAAAACAAATATCGTCCATATATTTTATTATTGGTCTGATAAAAAATATTCTTGTAATTTTAACTCAAATTGGCATTATGTCGTATCTTAGGAAGATAATATGAAAATCTTTGTAAAAAATCTCTCTGAAAAAGTTAAGGCCGATGACCTTAGAAAAGAGGCCGAAAAATTCGGCAAAGTAGATTCTGTCGCTTTAGTCAAAGATCCCAAAACCGACAAGCCAATGGGCATCGCTTATATCGAAACCCCTTCGAGAGAAGAAGGCTTAGCCGTTATCAATGGCCTTAAGGGCTTAGAACTTAAAGAAAAGAAAATTTCTGTAAAAGAAGCCGCTCAAGAAAAGACGCAGGAAAGCGTAAAACCAAAGGCGTCGCAGGCATGGCAAAGCTCAAAATTTACCGGCGGCTCCCGAAAAGGATTTTCTGGCGGCAAAAGCAACATTCGAATTGGCGGCGCCAACCGCGGCCGATAAATATATAGATTTACGACCTGACTTCTCTTTCATTAAAAACCTATATAGGTGCTTCCTGTTACGCAAATATTAAAATATGCGATAAGCCTCGGTAAAGACGGCGGGTTTTTGAAGAAAGATATCCCCCGCTATGTCGACAATATGCCGCCGGTCATTGTCTGGAACCTGACCAATCACTGCAATATGACATGCCCGCATTGCTATGCCTCTGCGAAAATTAGAAAACCTGAAGACGATTTAAGCTTAGATCAGTTGATATCAATTTTAGATAAGTTAAGCGAATTTGGCGTAAAAATTATTATACTATCGGGCGGCGAGCCGCTTTTAAGAAACGATATTTTTGAAATTATTCAAGAGTGTAACAAAAGAAATATTAAAACGCATCTTTCAACCAACGGCTCTCTTATTGACGCCGATACCGCAAAAAAGTTAAAAGAAAGCGGCATTGAATATGTAGGCGTAAGCATAGACGGCGAACCAGAATTTAACGATAATTACAGAGGCTTAGAATCTGCCTATGAAAAGGCTTTAACCGGCCTTAAAAACGCAAAAGAATTCGGAATGTCTACCGGGCTTCGAATGACCCTGACTAAAAAAAATTCTGACAGTCTCATAAAAATGATTGAGACAGCAAGGGAGCATGAAATACCGCGCTTTTATATTTCGCATCTTGTTTACGGCGGCAGAGGAAAGGCCTACGCGGTCAACGATCTTGAAAAACAAGAGTCAAAAAATATCATGAATCTGGTTATCGAGAAATCTCTTGAAATTATTGATAGCGAAGAAAACTTTAATATTATTACCGGCGGCAACGACGCCGACGGCGTTTATGTATATCAATACTGTAAAGAAAATTTCGCCGCGCAAGCTGACGATATATGGAGCCTTCTGAAAAAAAGAAACGGCAATTCTGCCGCCGAAAAAATATTAAACGTAGATTACAAAGGCAACGTTCATCCCGACCAGTTTTGGCAGAACGAAACCCTTGGTAATCTTTTAAACAATGGTTTACGCGATATTCTGCAAAATAAATTAATCGCACAATTAAAAGAAAGAACCAAATATCTTAAGGGAAAGTGCAAAGCATGCGATTACGTAGAGATTTGCAGGGGCTCGCACCGAGAAAGGGCGCTGGCGGCTTTTAACGATATTTGGGCCGAAGATCCGGCTTGTTATATTTGAAAATATTTAAATCTAAAGGAGACAATATGAAAAAATTACTTACAGCGGCCATTTTACTGGGGCTTGCTCTAAATTGCAAAGAAAATGTAACGAAAAATTTAGGTACAAAGGTTTTTGTGGTTGAAAGAGCCACCGAAAGCATGGCGGTGATTGACTATAAAGAGATGAAGCTAATAGGCAAAATATCCTTATCGGGCAATATGAGACACGCCAGTATGGTTTTTGATCCTGAGCTTCATTACGGTTATATTGCCACAAGAAACGGAGTTTTAACGAGGGTCAATCTTCAAACCATGAAAGAAGACGGCTTTTTAAAAACTTCAAATAATTCTATCGGTTTGGCCATTTCGCAAGACGGCAGAACCGTTGCGGTTTCTGAATATGAGCCAGGCGGCATTACTTTTATCGATGTCGACACTTTTACAATCACCCACCGAATTAAAGCTTCTGAAATTATGAAAGGCATTGCTTCAAAAACAACCGGTCTTGTAGACGGGGCCAATAATACTTTTGTATGCGCCTTAATGGATCTCGACGAAATATGGGAGCTTTCTCCCGAAGGCGAAGTAAAGCCGGGCGTTCCCGTAAGATATAAAATTAATCGCAAAATAAAAGCGGTGGCCAAATATCCTTTTGACGCTTTGATATCGCCCGAGGGCCGTTATTACGTAACGGGCCATTTTAAATCTGAAAAAATAAGCATGGTCGATTTATGGAGCGACGAAACAGTCGCCAAGCCGGTTCACTTTAAAGCCGCCAAAGATATTGACACCCTTCCGGTTAAAATGCCCCATATGGAAGCCTGGGCCGTTACCGGCGGCAGAATTTTCATACCTTTGCCCGGTCAAAAAAGACTGGCTGTAATTTCAAGCATTGACTATTCTTTTCAAAAATATATTGAACTTGCGGGCGATCCCGTTTACGCCGTTGTGCATCCGAATCATAAAGAAATATGGATTAGCTTTTCAGGCGAAAAAGACGACGGCAAGGTCGAAATTGTAAGCACAATTAGCGAGAAATCTGTTAAGGTTATGGATCTCGGCAAGAGAATCTATCATATGGTGTTTACCCCAAGGGGAGACAAGGCCTTTATCGCCAGCAATCTGACCGATGAATTTATCATTTTTGACGCCTTAAAACATAAAGAATTAAAAAGAATTAAACTTGATTCTCCCTCGGGAATTTTCGGCGTATGGCGCGCTTTTCAAACCGGACTTTAAATGAATCAGGAAAAAAGAAACCTTCTGGCAAAAACGATACAAAAATCGGTTATAGCCGACAAAAGACCCTACCGCTTAATCGCCGAAAAAATTGGCGAGACTGAAGATACGGTTATTGAACAAATAAAAAGCTGGAAAGAAAACCGCGAACTAAGAGAAATATCAGCCGTTATGGAGGGCGAATACTTAAGTCATGAATCGGCTTTGGTGTGCGCCAGAGTCAATACAGATGAGCTTGAAAAAACCGCCGATATTATTTCGGCTCACCCGATGGTTACCCATAATTACGAGAGAAATCACGAATTTAATTTATGGTTTACCGTGGCTTCTCCCGAAGCTTTTGGCGTTGAAAAAGAATTAGAAATACTATCTAAATTAACCGGCATAAAAAAGTTTCATCCGCTTAAGAAAAAAGAAGTTTTTAAGATAGGCGTAGTGATGGATCTAGAAACTCAGAAAAACATATCTGAAAAAACAGAAATAAAATCTGATATTGAAAAACTTGAAATCAACGAAAAAAACATTAACCTGATAAGAGCTGTTCAAAAAAATCTGCCAGCCGAAAAAAACGCTTTTGAAATATTAGCGGGCGAAAACGGCTGCGAAGAAGACGATTTAATTGAATTTATATCGCGAAATACCGGTAAATGCATTCGTAAATATATAGGCACCTTTATGCACAGAAAACTGGGCATTCGTTCAAACGGTATGATTGTATGGAACGTCGCGCCCGAAAACGCCTCAGAAACCGGCAATCTTATCGCTTCTTTTGCCGACGTTAGCCATTGTTATTCGAGAGAGAGTTTTGAAGAATTTCCTTATACTTTATATTCTATGCTTCACGGCCCTTCGCCGGAATATATACGCGAAACGGCCCAAAAGATAGCCGAGAAAATAAACTGCAAAGATTATCTTATCTTAGAATCAACCAGAGAATTTAAGAAAACGCGATTAAGATATTTTTTGCCCGAATATGACGAGTGGATAAAAAAACACGCCGGTTAATTGAATATTTTTACCTCAGGTTTTTTGTTTTCTACATACGGTTTATATATCTCTTTTTTTAACAGTTTTTGTGTTTTTTCGTCGTAAAAATAACGCTCCATAAAGCTTATTTCGCCTTTTTCATAAGTTTTAAATTCGATGACTCTTTTATTTTCATCATATTTTGCCTCATAAAACTCATAATTTCTATAAACTTCTTCATAATTTTTCTCGGCCCCAATTTCAAGCGCCATCCCGTTTTTAATAAACCGGTCAGAATAATAAGGCAAATTCGGTTTTATTCTGTCACGCCTTGAATTAATTATCTCCTGGTCTTTTTCGCTTAATTTTGAATAACCGTCGTCTTTACAGGCCGCCGCGGAAAAAATAAGAAACACAAACCCAAGATACATAGTCATATTTTTAAGAGTATTTTTCATGGGGGCAATATAAAATGGTAAACTATGCGCGACAATAAAAAAAACGGCAAGGCGGGCCCAGAGTTTGGCTATGAGGTTATGTAAAAATCAACAACATGGCGCACGAAAGACACAGAGAAAAAAAACGGAATTTTTTATATAATAAATTACCAAAAAAAAGATTGACCGAATCTGTGCAATCAAATATATTGTATTCATGCGTGGGGGAGGAAATGCGAAAACATGTCAGTAGAGATTACGAAAACTCAAGTATACGCCCGAAACGACGGCAGAAACACCTTAGGTTATGCTCATATCACCTTAGGCGATACTTATGTGGTAAAAAATCTTAGAATAGTTAAGGGTAAAAAAGGCGTCTTTGTGGGAATGCCATCAAACAAGACAAAAAGAGGAGATTTCATCGATATCTTCTTTCCTATAACCCAAGAGGCAAGAATAGACCTAACACAAAAAGTAATGGAAGAGTTTCAAAAACAGTTTCCAGAAATCATGGAAGGTCTTGACGTCTATGGCCTTGAAGAATCTGAGGCCGCCATCTCAATGGCCGAAGATTCAAGATAAAGAAAAGCTTACTTTAGTATAGAATTTATACCTTACATTCGTTATATTTTTAAATATGGCGAATGTAAGGGCTTCTAATATATATCATTTTTTTATTAAAACCCGGTTTCATTGGCATATGGGCGCTTTAGTTAATAATAAAGCAAGAACAAACGATAATATAAATAACAATATCAATATTTTAAGGAACTCTTATTATGAGCGAAAATATGAAACCAATCAGGGGATGGCTTTATCTTGACGTAAGTGATGTCAAGAAACATTTATTGTTAATTGAAGATATTTACGGAATGTGCGCCAACTGTAAACATTTAGGAATAAGCTATATTAAAGAAAAAAAGTGCCCGAACTGCAATACTGAATTTAAATATCTGACGTCGTCTTTAAAAAAAGACGCCGAGATAGCGCAAATTGCCGGCAGAATTAAGCGAGAAAATTTATCGCTGGTTTTAATCGATAAAAATGACTATGACAGAGCGGGAGCGAAAGACTCAATTCATGATTTATTTAAACAAAAATAATGTTTTTTTCTTGATACCCGATCTCAAATTTATGATGTATCTGACCGCCAATGAATAAAAAAATAAAAAAAGTGCTCATCGCAAACCGGGGCGTTCCGGCTTTTCGCGTAATTCACACATGCCGCGACAGAAAAATTGAAACGACCGCCGTTTACAGTACGCCCGACAGATTAGCTACGCATGTGTTCTTAGCCGACAGCGCGGTGCATATCGGCGAAGCGCCGCCCATTGAATCATATTTAAATAAAGAGAGAATTATAGACGCTGCTTTAAAAAGCAAATCAAACGCAATTCATCCCGGCTGGGGTTTTTTAGCCGAAAATCATGAATTTGCTCAAATGGTAATAGACGCTGGTCTTATATGGATAGGACCTCCGCCCAATGTTATTAAATCAATGGGCGATAAAATTCAATCAAAAAAATTAGCCGCAAAAGCAAATGTACCGACTATACCGGGCGTCAACGGCGTAAAGTCGGCCGCCGATATCGAAAAATGGATGAAAACCGAAAAAGTTAAATACCCTATCATATTAAAAGCCTCAAAAGGCGGCGGCGGCAAGGGCATGGTTAAGGTAAGTCACTCTAAAGAGCTGGCATCGGCTATTTCGAAAGCCTCTTCTGAAGCAAAAAAAGCTTTCGGAGACGATAAATTACTGGCCGAGAAATATATTGAATATGGCAGGCACATTGAAGTTCAAATTGTGGCCGACAATCACGGCAATATCATTCACCTTTTTGAAAGAGAATGTACCATTCAAAGAAGAAATCAAAAAATTATTGAAGAGGCCCCTTCGCCAAGCATTGACGAGACCCTGCGAAATGAAATTTGCGTAACAGCGGTTCGTTTAATGCGCGAAATCGGCTATGTATCGGCGGGCACCGTGGAATTTATTTTTGACCCCGATACCAGAAAATTTTATTTTCTTGAAGTAAACACGCGCCTTCAGGTTGAGCACGGCATAACAGAACTTATCACGGGTCATGACATTGTAAGAAATATGATAGATATTGCGCAGGGCGAAAAATTGAAATTCTCTCAACCCGATATTCACCCTAACCGCTGGGCCTTAGAGGTTCGAATAAACGCCGAAGATCCGAAAACTTTTAACCCCTCTTTCGGTAGAATAAGCCGTCTTCAGCTTATTCCCGGGCACAGCGTCAGGGTCGCGCAGGGGGTTTACGAGGGTTCAGAGGTTCCGCCTTATTACGACTCTCTAATTATGCTGATTATGACATCTGGCGCAAACCGGCAAGACGCCATCAGCGCGATGGAAAGAACTTTAAGCAGAAATTTACGCATAGAAGGCATTAAAACGCTTACGCCTTTGCTATTAAGCATTATTCGCCATAAGGCTTTTCAAACGGCCGACTTTTCAACCCGCTTTATTGAAGAGCATATTGACGAGCTGGTTTCTACTCTTGACGAAACATGCGTAGACGACGAGCTTCATAAAATTGCCCGTTTTGTGGCCGAAGTATCGGCCCTTGGGCCACGCAATTGGATGTAAATAAGAAATGAAAATAAGTAATCTGGTCAACCCTTCAATGAAAGCCAAAGAAATTACGGCAATAGTACGTTCTCTTAAAGGCGTTATGTTTACCTCTACCGGCATGAGAGACGCCGGCCAATCTGACTATAAAAACCGTCTTAGAATTCACGACCTGCAGACTCTTTGCGAACATTATAATGAAACAAATTTTTTTAGCGCCGAATGCCATGGCGGCGCCAGATGGCACGTAGGTGTCATGAACAGAAAAGAAGGGCCCTTTGAAGAGATTAGAATTTTAAGAGAAAAAATGCCCAATGTCTTGCTGCAGACGTTAATACGCGAAACCAATTTATGGGGTTACAGGCCCTATTCTAAGAACGTTATAGAGTATGTGGTTGAAAGAGTAGATATTGACGTATGGCGCTGCTTTTCTTTTTTAAATGACGTTCGCAACATGAAAACAGTGGCAGAAGTGGTCATGAAAAGAGATAAACTCTTTGAACCAGCTATATCGTTTACACAGGCCGACTGGACAACCAACGAGTATTATCTGAGAGTAACAAAAGATATTGTCAAACTTTGCGGGGGTCATGAGCATATAATTTTATGCATTAAAGATATGGCCGGCGTAGGAAGCCCCGAAAGAATTTATTCTTTAATTGACGCCATAAAACAAAAATATCCCGAACTTATCATACAATATCACAGACACGCGACAGACGGCCTGGCTTTGCCCGCTATTTTAGCGGCCGCCCGGGGCGGCGCAAAAATCATAGACGTGCAGGAAGACTCGCTTACGCGTTTTTACGGGCAGGCGCCTGTTTTAGCGGCGCATGCTTATCTTGAAGAATCGGGAATTCCCGTGCATATAAACGCCGACGCCGCCGAAAAAGCGGTAGAAAAAGTGCGCGCATGGATCAATAATTATCATTGGGCAGAATCTCCTTTTAAGGGATTTGATCATACCGTCGTTAAGCATCGTATGCCCGGCGGAGCTTTCCCTAGCTCGTTTGAGCAGGCGCAAAAAGGCGGTTTTTTAAATTTCATGCCGGCCATTCTTAAGGTAATGTCATTATTCAATCAAATTATCAAATATTTTGACGTAACCCCCGGATCTCAAATTACATGGGTTACCTGCAGCGGTATTATCAATCTTTACGCAAAAGAAAGGGGCGAAGCGGGCGTATCGCATATAATAAAACTTCTGCAAAAATTTGTTGAAGAAAAAAAACAAGACTTTAAGGCAATGTCAAAAGAAGAACAAGCCGAACTTTTGACTATTTTTGCAAACGCTCCCGGCGATTTTAAGAATTTAATTTTGGGTCATTACGGCAAACTTCCCCAGGGATGGCCCAACGAATGGGTTTATAAAAGCGCCTTTGGCGAAGAATGGCAGCAAAAAATAAAAGAAAGAAAAGAACTATCGCCTTTAGATACGCTTCCTGAAGACGATCTTGATAAAATTAGAAAAGAATTTGACGAACTTCTAAACCGCGAATCGACCGAAGAAGAATTTATTTTATACTTAATGCACCCGAAAGACGCTTTGGGCTTAATTCAATTTAGAGAAAATTATGGAGATTCTTCGCTTGTACTGCCCACAAACGTATGGCATGAGGGCCTAAAACATCCCGGTGATTTTGTTGAATTTGAGCACAGGGGCATGCCATACTGTATAGAACTGGTTTCGATAGGCAGCGAAAACGACGGCATTATTCATGTTGTAATGAGAATCAATAACAAAACCATGGTTCATCCGGTTGAAACCCCGCGGGTTAAAAAGACTGAAATTAAAATAGCGAAAAAACCCAATGAAATTGGCGCGCCAATTGACGGTACCGTTTGGCGAATCGGTAACTCTGAAAGAGGCGCAATTCACCCGGGTGATATAGTGCATAAAGGCGAAGAAATCTGCAACCTTGAGGCAATGAAAATGGAAAACGCCGTTATTGCTCCGTTTGACGCAAAAGTACTCGAAATTGCCGTTAAACTCAACGCAACCATAAAAGAGGGCCAGCTTCTTTTTGCGCTTGAGAAAATTTCGTTAAAATCGAATTGACGTCTAGTTTCAAGCATTGTTCTTGAATTCATGCGATCTGATATTATAAAAAAAGGCGTTGAGCGGGCGCCGCATAGATCTCTTCTTAGAGCGACAGGCGTAAAAGACGAAGATTTTAAAAAACCGTTCATTGCCATTGCCAACAGTTATACCGATATTATTCCCGGCCATGTTCACCTGCAAGAAGTGGGCAATTTGCTCAAACAATACGTAAGAGACGCCGGCGGTATGCCTTTTGTCTTCAATACAATCGGCGTTGACGACGGTATTGCCATGGGTCATTTCGGTATGAAATACTCTCTGCCATCTCGCGAAATCATTGCCGACGCCGTAGAAGCCGTTATAAGGGCCCATCAGTTTGACGCCATGATATGTGTGCCAAACTGCGATAAAATTGTTCCCGGGATGATGATGGCCGCTGTAAGACTGAACATACCTACAATTTTCGTATCGGGCGGCCCTATGGAAGCCGGCAAAACCCCTTCAGGCAAGAAAGTCGACCTTATAAGCGTATTTGAAGGCATCGGCGAGCTTAAAGAAGGCAAAATGACCGAAGAAGAATTAACCGAAAGAGAAAATTATGCCTGCCCAACATGCGGCAGCTGCAGCGGACTTTTTACGGCAAACTCAATGAATTGTTTATGCGAAGCCCTGGGCATTGCCTTGCCCGGCAACGGAACTGTTTTGGCAACCAGCACAGAAAGAATTAATTTATTCAAGAAAGCCGCTAAAAGAATCGTCGAAATGGCTAAAGAAGAAGACGAATACAATAAAAGAAACGAAAAATATCCTTATTTACCGTCGAATATTATTACCGAAAAATCTCTTGAAAACGCCATGATTCTTGATATGGCCATGGGCGGCTCTACAAATACTCTGCTTCACACGCTGGCTCTGGCAGAAGAAGGCGATATTAAAGGTTTTACGATGCAAAGCGTCAATAAACTTGATAAAATAACTCCGAATATCTGCAAAGTATCTCCATCGTCAGATTATCATATTGAAGACGTACATTTATCAGGCGGCATCCATACTATTTTGGGCCAAATATTAAGAGATAAAAAAGAATTACTGCACTCTGACTGCGTTACGGTTACAGGAAAAACTCTTAAAGAAAATATTGAAGATTATGACGTCAGGGGCGGTAAGCTTTTGCCTGAAGCCGAAAAAATGACTTTAGCAGCGCCCAGTCACGTACTTCATAAAGCGGGACTTTCTCATGAAGAGTACCTATCTGCTTCTAGCCGCAATAAAGAATCCTTGGGGTTTGACCCGTTTGACTGTATAAGAGAAACCGAAAATGCTTATTCTCAAACAGGCGGCTTAAGCGTTCTATACGGAAATTTAGCGCCAGAAGGATGCGTTGTAAAAACGGCGGGAGTCTCTTCTGAAATGCTTGTTTTTGAGGGCAAGGCGGTAGTTTATGATTCGCAGGAAGACGCCTGCGACGGCATTCTAAAGGGAGAAGTTAATTCAGGCGACGTAGTTGTTATTCGATATGAGGGCCCTAAAGGCGGCCCCGGAATGCAAGAAATGCTTGCCCCTACTTCATACATAATGGGCAGGGGCCTCGGCTCAAGCGTCGCCTTAATCACAGACGGCCGGTTTTCAGGCGGCACCAGAGGAGCCTGCATTGGTCATGTCTCTCCGGAGGCCGCAGAAGGCGGGTTAATCGCCCTTATTGAAAAAGGCGATATAATAAAAATCAATATACCTGAAAACTCTATAGAGGTCGATCTCAGCGGCGAAGAAATTGAAAAACGAAAGAAGAATTTAAAACCTGTTCAAAAAGAAGTTCCTAAGGGCTATTTAAGAAGGTATAGACGAATGGTAACCAACGCCGCGCGCGGAGCTTTCTTAGAATAAACCAGAATAACGATTAATAAGTAACAAATTGAAAATTAACCGGCATAATTAGAATGCCGTTTTTTAAAAGTTTTTTAGGGGGCGGTCCGAAATTTTTCGACTTTTGTATCGCGTCTATAAAGGCTTTATCTAACGAATCGTAACCCATTGACTTCCAGACGACAATTTCTTCTACATTTCCTTTTTTATCGAGCGCATATACGACAGAAATCGTCTGGTTAGGAAACGTTCTATACCTGACTTTTCCCGGAACATAGTTTAAGCTGTGATAATCGTCTCCGTAGACGGGGCGCGGCTGACCGCCGGGAGGCGCAAAATTGCTTTTTATTTTTTTAAACATGTTTTGAAAATAATCGTAAAATTCTGAAAAATCTTTCGTTGGCAGCTGGGGCTCTCCGTAATTATCAAATGAAAACGCGAATTTATCTTGAAATAAATAATTTGAGGGAATCAGCGTCTTTTCTTGTTCAGCGGTTTTTAACTTGCCATTAAAACCGTGAATATCTTTTTGTTGTCTATACGAAATTCTAACAGAGTTTTCATTATCTGATTCTTTCTTTTTTAACGTCTCTTTTTCAATCTCGGCATTTTCAGGATTTCCTATTTTAGCGAAAGAAAGTTTTTCTTGACCCGATAACGCTTGAAAATTCTTTTCTTTTGTAAACTTTCCCTGCCCTTGAGCTTCTTTAGTCGAAAGAAAGACAAACTCGTTTTTTATTGCGTTGTTTTTTACAGATTCATTTTCTAACAATACGCGAATTTCTTTGGGTTGATTTTTTTTATCGTCTTCTATGTACGCTTCAAGTATTAATTTTTGAGGAATTTGGGCCGTAAATAAGATGGTAATAACAAACCATGAAGAGAAAGCGTAAAAAATATGCCATATCTTTTCGCTATAATCAAAAAAAAACTTTTTATTTTTAACGCTTTTTGCGTTCACAATAATGAGTTATAGCAAAATAACAGACAATGTCAATTAAAAAAAACTATCTGCGTGAAGGCGCTTGCCCATTATTTGAAGGCATGCCAGAGTCTTGAACCGAAGGCGCTTTGGCGGTTTGTTCAAAATATGAAGCTTCACGCAGCAAACTATCTACCCTGTATTTCGGAACGCTCATCCAGTCAGAGCCCTGCATATAAAGACTTTTCATAAAAAATTCATCATTTTTCATAGGGCCGCTTATGAATATTTCTTCTTGCGTACCAGAAGAAAGCGTAATTGTCATTTTAGCGTAAGGCTTTTTATTGCCCTCCATTTGATGAAAAGAGTCCCCTTCAAGAGAGACAATCATATTTAAAATGCTGTTTACTTTACTTGCGTCGGCCGGTTTTGTATTTTTTCTAGTCGTCAATTCCCATGCATTCTGAGGAGTTTTAACCATCTTATAACTTTTTGCGCCATGAAATTCTACAGATACTATATTTTCTTTAACAAAATTTACAATTTTTTTATCGCGAAACGAATCTATGTTCTGGTTCCATTGGCCCTTAAAATTACCTTTTGCCGTGTATACCGCATCGTCAGAGGCCAATCTGACTAAAGAACTGCCAAAGGCCGCTCCGCTTTTGCCTACAAAAAGATCGGCAAGAATTTTGCCGGTTGATGAAAAAAGAACAATATGAAATTTATCGGCGGTAACCTCATATTCTGCGTGCTTTTCTTTGCTTGAACTTACTTCATGATATTTTTTTATCTTAAGAATTTCTTCTATGCCGTCTTTTATTTTTTTAGAATCCGCGTTAAAAGGAACCGGGGTTTCGGGCGCTTTTACCGACCAATTTTCATTTGCGCTTTCAAATACCAGTCGGGTCATATCGCCCTGTTTAACTTCAATTTTCTTTATATCGTTAGAATTAATGTTTTTCAGCATCAGGGGAGCTTTTTTAAATGAATATTCAAACAGACCAAAAGGATCATTGCTAAAAAATCCGATAACAAATAAAACCGCACAGGCTGCCGCTAATATAGTATTTTTATTTTTCGCAAAACTCATTTATTATGCATCCTTTTATTTCTTTTTCTTCTTTTCGCCAAATGAAGAAACGGGAATTTCCGCCAATTTTTTTCTTCTATAAAAAACTATCATTCCGAAACCCGCGAAAAACGCAAGAGGCAGAATAAAATTAAGCATGGTCAATGTATTTTTTTTGGCGGGCTCCATAGCCGGCAAAGGCGGATTTTCAATTTCTGTAGAACGAATCTCTACCAAATCTTTCATACCGTTCATCAAATGCAGGGCCGATAAAAAGAACGAACCGTTGATGCCCTGGCTTTGCATAATGCCCATATTTGAAATGGCATAAGGAGACCCTACCGCTAAAATCATTCCGGGTCTTTCGCCTTCTTTTATAAAATCTTTAGGCGCTTCATCAGGCAAAGTTTCTGCTGTAAACTTGCTTTTGAATTTCCCTTCGATGAGTACTCCTAAATTATATTGGCTGACTGTCTGGTTATCTTGTTCAAAAGCAATCGAAACAGCCTGCGGATTTATTAATACATTATTGCTTTGTTCATAAGCGCTTTTTGAGCTTTTAATCAATATAGAAGCCTTTGTGTCGCTGTCTTTTATTAGTTTATTTTCGTCAGCCGAGACGCTACTTGTCCATGGTAAAAACAAATTAGGCAACTCTTTTGTTATGATGTTATTTTTATCCATATAATCGTCGACTGCTACGACCCATAGCGGGTACGGTATCTCAAGAACCTGAAAAGGAAGAGCGCCCCTTGTTCTGTACGCCATGAAGTTCTTTTTTTCATAAATCATGCTTGACGAAAGCAAAACGCCGTAATTAGCGAAAAACTCTATTATTTCGGGAGCCGCGGGCGTCACCATTCCGCTTTGAAAGCTCAGGTTCATTCCCGATTGAGCGACAATAAGCTTGCCGCCTCTCATTAGATATTGATCAATGCGAAACATGTCTAGAGGCGACAGTTTGGTGACTCCCGCGATAACAAGCGTTGTTATATCAGAAGGAACGTCGTTTTTAGCCGTATCCACATCGACCAGGTTGCCATATACCGTTTCAATGGTTTGCTTAAACCCCTGAAGAGAATGGAATGCGTCTGTTTGCTTCTGAGCGTCTCTTGAATGAAAATCGCCGTGATTGGCCAGAAATCCTATTTTTCTTTCGCCCGGATGCGCCATTTTATAAATTCTGCTTGTAAGCTCATATTCAAGCTGTCTTACATTTAAGACATTGTTAATAATTTGATTTTCTGCGCCGTAAGATAACGCAATTGAAAAATAAACGCTTGAAATCTCCTGCTTTTTTTGATCTATAGATCCCATTCTTGCCGAGCGAATTCCCAAAAAATCGGCTCTTTCTTTGGCCTCTTCGTCAGAATCAGGGTCAAGAAATATAAGTTGAAATTTGCCTTTAGATACTGCGGCGTATTCTTTTAAGAAATCTTTTAAATATTTTAATTGCTGCACATGAGACGCGGGAACTTCGCCTGAAAAAAAACCTTCGACAATAACGTTATCGGGCAGATTTTTCAAGATCTCTTTGGTTTTGTCTGTTAATCGAAGCCTGCCGGTATTTGAAAGGTCAAAACGCATATATGCGCCGTAACTTACCCAGTTTAGTAATAAAAACAAAACAATAAGTAAAGAAGTGGTAATTGTGGGCGATTCGTTAAATTTTTTCAAAACCTTTTTCAAATTTATCTCCTGTTAGTAATGCTTCTGTAATTTAAATACAAGAATAGCGCGCTAAAAGATATAAAATAAATGATATCTCTTGAATCAAAAAGTCCCCTAGATAACGATTCATAATGCCAGCTTACAGAAAAAAACGCCGCAATAGGCTTTAAAGAACCCATCGCCTCTAAAACCGGCTCTAGCCCCAACAAATATAAAACGAAAATAGCCAAAACTGTAAATAAAAAAGCTACAATTTGATCTTTAGTAAGCCATGAAAACATCAGACCCATTGAAATATAGGCCGAACCCATAAAGAATGCCCCGATATATCCGCCGAATATTAAAAACCAGTCTGGATCTGCTATTACGGCTACGGTAAGAGGTACAAAAAGCGTAGAAGCCAGCGCTACGGCTAAAAAAGCCAAGGCTGAAAAATATTTGCCCAATATCGCTTCTTCATGTCTTATAGGCATTGTAAATAAAAGCTCAATGGTTCCTGACCTTTTTTCTTCTGCCCATAGGCGCATGGTTACGGCGGGAATAAAAATAACATAGCCAAGACTAAAGGTAGCGAAAAAGCGATCTAAATTCGCGATACCGGCTTCCCAAAATTGGGTAAAAACAAAAAAAAGAACGTTAATCATGAATGAAAAAATCGCCAGAAAAACAAAGCCTATTGGCGTATTAAAATAATTTAAAAATTCTCTTTTAAAAACGACGCCTACATTGGCGCATGAAATACCCGCACATTTTGCGCTCATTATTTGCCCCCCGTAAGCGATTGAAAAATATTTTCAAGACTAAGTTTTTCTGTAAAAAGCTCTGTAATAATCCATTTGTTTTCAACGGCGGTTGAAAAAACTTTTTCAGAGGCCTTCATAGAAGACGTTATCTGAAGACGCGTTTCTGACGAATCTGACGAAACCGTTTCAACAGATTCGTTATTGCCATTAAAGATATTCGCATATATTTTTTGAGCCTCAGAGACCTTGCCTTTTAAAACGACTTGAATATGATGAGAGCCTTCTTTTAACTTTTCAATATCGTCAAGACTGCTGTCTAATACCTTTTTGCCGTCAGAAATAATTATGGCTCTCTGGCATGTGGCCTCAACTTCGGCTAAAATATGAGTGCTTAAAATAATTGTTTTTTCTTTTGAAAGCTGACGAATTAAATTCTGCATTTCGTTTATCTGGTTCGGGTCTAACCCCGATGTGGGCTCGTCTAAAATTAAAACTGAAGGGTCATGAAGAAGCGTTGAAGCAAGCCCCACTCTTTGCTTGTATCCTTTTGAAAGTATCGATATTGGTCTATAAAAATATTTTTCAAGCGAAGTAGACGCAACTGCTTTTTCGATACCCGCTTGAAGCTTATTGTCGTCAAGCCCGCGAGCCTTGCCTATAAATCTTAAAAAATCAGAAACCAGCATGTCTGAATAAAGAGCCGCTGTCTCTGGCAGATAACCAATCATTTTTTGAACATGCTGTCTGCTGTTAATAACAGAAGAGCCCCCGATAATTGCGTCGCCCATTGCCGGGTCGTAAAAGCCCGTAAGCATTCGCATAGTCGTTGTCTTACCGGCGCCGTTAGGGCCCAGTAAACCGACAATTTCTCCCTTTTGAATAGAGAAACTTATGTCGTCAACGGCTGTAATATCGCCAAAAGTTTTTGTTAGATTCTTAGCTTCTATCATTTTAAATTATTTTTCAGGAAGTCAAAAATATTTTATTTTTTAGGGCGTCAAGCATAAAAATTGTCGACAGCCTGTATAAAAACCATAATTTGGCATATGGATTTAATTGGCTCTATTTTAACAGTTATCTTTGTAATTGTTTGTGTTTTATTAATACTTATTATTTTGATGCAATCAAACCGCTCTGCCGGCATGGGAATTCTTGGCGGCGGCAGTCAATCAGCTTTTGGCTCAAGCTCAGCCGACGTGTTAACAAAAATGACCGCTATTTTGGCTGCAATATTTATAGGCTTGGGGCTGGTAATTGCCTACTTAAAAAGCCAGTCAAGCGGCCTTGAAGCGTTAAAAGAGCAATTAAAAAAAGAAAAACAACAAGAGGCTCCGGCTGCTGCGCCCGCTAAAGACGAAGCAAGCCAAGAGAAAGCGGTAGAACCGCTTGAAATGCCCAGCGTTACGGGCGAAGTTACGCCGTTAGATACCCCGAACGAACAAAAATCAAATCAAAAAACGACGGAATAACTATTTATTCGCCGAAAATATCTGAATATAAAAAATATAAAGCCGAAAATCTGATTAAGGCTTATATTTTTTATTAAAAACATGTTAAAAAACAACGAAAAAGAATCTAATTCGAATACAGATCTAAGCCTAGGGTCATTACAGGGGCTTTCATTAACAGACGGTATGTTTGATATATTTGCCAATTATGTTTACAAGAATACCGGCATCGTTATGAATCAGAATAAAAAAACTCTTCTTGGCAACAGGCTTCGAAAAAGACTAAAGGCCTTAAATTTAGATTCCTATGAAAAATACTGGAAGTTTATACAAGATCCAAAAACCTCTAAATCAGAAATTTATCATTTTTTAGACGCCGTATCTACAAATGAAACTTATTTTCAGCGCGGTACGAGTCATTATGATATTCTGAAAAACCATATTTTGCCTAAATTTATTCAAGAGCAAAAACATCATATTCGCATCTGGTCAGCCGGATGTTCTACCGGCGAAGAGCCTTATGACATTGCTATTATCATGAACGACTTTATAGAAAAAAATCCGTACTGCCAATACAGCATAACAGCGTCTGATATTTCGCAGGAAGTTCTTGATTTTGCCAAAAAAGGCGAATATTACGACAGAAAAATTTCAAAGCTGTCAACCCAGCATGTAACAAAATATTTTGAAAAAGTAAAAACCGAAGATTCGAGCATTACTTTTGCCAAACAGGTCTTGAAGGTAAAACCGATAATAAAAAAGAATATTACATTTAGACATCATAACCTTATAAAAGACCCTTATTTTACAGGAATGGACGTTATTCTATGCCGAAATGTTATGATTTACTTTGACAGAGAAACGCAGATTAAAATTGTTAATAAATTCGCAAAATCGTTAAATAAAAACGGAATTTTATTCATTGGTCACTCTGAAACGGTTCAGTTTGCCGATGTAGAAGTAAAATCGGTACGGTTTCCCGAAGGTACCGCTTATCAAAGAAAAGAAGACAACTGATAATGCTAAAACACGCCCACGATAGAACAATTGTCAATGTGGCAATTTCTGACGTAAAGTTTGTTTCAAAAAACGAACTACTCAAGACTACGCTGGGTTCATGCGTTTCGGTGGTTATTTATCCTAAATCTAAAAAAACAGAGAGCACTTACAGCAGCATGTCGCATTTTCTGCTGCCGACGCCTTCTCATTCAAGCGATAAAGAAAGGCATCCCTTTAGATTCGGCGATTATCTGATTAACCATCAAATCGATAAAATGCTTCAAAAAGGCTTTGATATTAGAGAGCTTCAGGCGAAAGTGGCGGGCGGGGCCACAATGTTTCCCTTAAGAAAAAAATCGCAAATTTATGATATAGGCAACGCCAATGCCGAAGTCGCCTTGAAAGTATTAAAAGAGAGGGGGCTTTCTGTTTTATCGCAAAATACGGGCGGCGAGCAAGGCAGATCTATAATGTTTGACCCTCTCACAAAAATGCTAAGAATTCATATTTTTGGCGACAAAGAAATAACAATTTAATTAAATGAACAATAAAATAAAACTCGTTATTTATGACTGGGACGGCACCCTGATGGATTCTGTCGGTCTGATTACAAAAAGCATTTTATTGGCTTTTAAAGAATTGGGTTTACAAGAAATCTCAGAAGAGAAAGCAAAATCTATTATTGGTCTGGGTTTGTATGAGGCCCTAAAGGTCTTAGCGCCTGATTCGCCGACAGAAACCCACGATCTTCTTTTAGAAACATACAGAAAACATTTTTCAGAAGCCGCCGAAACCGGGATGATTTTATTTTCGGGAGTTAAAACAGCCGTTCAAGAGCATCATAAAAACGGCCTTCAAATGGCTGTGGCCACCGGCAAAAGCAGGCGCGGCCTTGACCTCGATTTTATCAGAAGCGGCATAGGTTCTTACTTTCAGACAACGCGCACGGTAGACGAGTGCAGGGCAAAACCAGACCCTCATATGATTGAAGATATTTTACAAGAGCTTGATATTAAACCTGAAAATGCCGTTATGGTCGGCGACACCACATTTGATATGCAAATGGCTCAAACAGCGGGAGTGCGAAAAATAGCGGCCGCATACGGCGCCCATCCTTTGCAAGATTTACTTAAATATAACCCTGAAGGCGTATTTGGTAATTTTCAAGATTTAAACAACTGGCTCGTTGAAAATACGCAAGATAGGCAAGACGCTTACAGCTCGTCTAACGATATCTTATTATCATAAAAGGCCCTGCCTAAAATAGCGCCAGATAAGCCTTTTATTTTTGATAACCGTTCAAAGTCTTTTGTAGACGATACGCCGCCTGAAGCTATGACGTTTATATCGGCTACTTTTGATAAAACTTCTTCGTATAACTGAAAATCGGGCCCCTCAAGCATGCCGTCTTTTTGTATCTGCGTGATAAGAAAATTATTTATGCCCAAATCTTTCATTTCTTTTAAAAACGGCACGACTTGCATATTCGTATCTTCCATCCATCCTGAGATTTTCACGTCTGTGCCCCATACATCTACCGTCATTAAAATATTTTTTTTATAATTTTCAAGTATACGGTTAAATTCTTCTTTATTTTTAAAAGGCAAAGAGCCAATCATGATGAAATCTTCGTCTGGGTTTAGGCCGGCCTTCCATAAAGTTTCAACGTCGTCAAGAGAACGAATGCCGCCGCCTGTTTCAATGATACAGCCGGTTTCTTTTTTAATTTCTGCGACAAGATTCGCGTGAATAATTTTTCCTTCTTTGGCGCCGCTTAAATCGACAATATGAAGGCGCTTAAAGCCATGTTCGGCGAAGATTTTTGCCGTTTCAACCGGGTTGTCGCTGTAAATTACTTTCTGTTTATAATCGCCCTGAGAAAGCCTTACTACCTTATTATCAATCAAATCAATCGCCGGAATTATCTGCATTTAATTTCTCACAATATCAATAAAATTTTCGAGAAGCTTCAGGCCCCACTTCTGCGATTTTTCGGGATGAAACTGAACCGCAAAAAGATTTTCTTTTTCTGCGGCCGCGGTAAAAACATCCCCGTAATTTGAAGCGCCTATCGTATTTTCAATTTCGCCGGGCAGTCGATAGCTGTGTACAAAATAAAAATAAGAATTGTCGGGAATATTTTTGCAAAGTCTTGCCGAACTTTGCCATTTTACGGGGGCCCATCCTATATGGGGAACCGTCATGTTTGAATTATCAAATTTTGTTATCTTCCCGTTAAAAAAATTAAAGCCGTCGTGAGATCCGTATTCTTCTGAAGTAGAAAATAAAATCTGAAAACCGATACAAATTCCCAATATGGGTTTTTTGCTTTCATGAAATTCAATAATCGCGTCATAGAGTTTTCTTGATTTTAACTCTTCTATGGCCTTGCCGAAAGCTCCGTCTCCCGGTAAAATTACGGCGTCTGCCTTTTTTATGTCTTCAGGTTTATCGGTTACGGTTACATGCTGGCCAAGATGTTCAAAGGCTTTTTGAACAGAGCGTATGTTACCCATACCGAAATCAAGTTCGGCAATGAAAGGCATATCTTTTGTCATATCTGGCCTTTCGTAGAAGGTATATCGTCTTTTCTTGAAGAATCAAAAGATACGGCGTTTCTAAAGGCAAAACCAAGGGCCTTAAAAATAGATTCATGAATATGATGACGATTCTCGCCGCATTGCACAAGAATATGAAGATTCATGGCGGCATGAATTGAAAGTTTATGTAAAAATTCAGTCGTAAGTTCAGAGTCGTAAATTCCGAATTGGCCCATATTTGTAAGAGAAGGGCCGCTGTATTTGAAATAAGGCCTGCCCGATAAATCGACAGCCGCCGTTGTTAAAACTTCGTCCATGGGCAAAATCATATGACCGTAGCGGTAAATACCTTTTTTCTCGCCAAGAGCTTCTTTTAAGGCGTCGCCAAAAACAATACCCGTATCTTCAACGCTGTGGTGACAATCAATACTGAAATCGCCTTTTAGGTTCAACTCAATATCAAAAAGGCTGTACTTTGCCAGATGATCGAGCATATGCTCAAAAAATGGAATGGGAATATCTCCCGAAAGCTTTCCTTTGCCGTCGACGTTAAGCGACAGACTAATTTCAGTTTCGTTTGTTTTTCTTTCTATTTTCGCGGTTCGTTTCATTTTTATCTGCTATTATTAATAACGGATAACGCGTCAACAAGATTGAATAAAAAAGATAAAAATCAAATGGGCCTCATAATAAAAGAAGACCTGCGCGAATTAACCTCAATTCGTCTGCGAACAAAGTTTAATCCGAATTTTCGGTTTTACAACGTGGCTGTCATAATGCTACCTGATAAAATCAGCAAAAAGATATTTTATATAAATACTTAACTTTATTCATAAGAAAGCGCCTCTCTGGTTGAAACTTGTATCGCCTTTCGAGCTGGAACTCTGCTTGCAATCCATCCAAATATAAAGGTAGCAAAAAAGGTGATTGCAAGGCCCGACAGACTCAATGTGAGATCGAGTGAAGTATTGTCCCCGAGAATAAGCCCCCCAAAAAATCGGGATGCTAGATAACTCATTGGGGCTGCCATGAGAAGCCCCAGAGTTATACTAAAGCCACTGATAAGCATTCCTTCTGTCACAAAAATATTATAGATTATTCTGGGTGTAGCCCCAATGGCGCGCATTACCCCGATTTCCCGAACTCTCTCGATTATATTAATTCCTGTCGCCGATGCCATTCCCAGCGCGCTGACAATGAGAACCAGGAATGCCAGAAAAACAAGAATAATAAGTATGATATTTAAATGATCGTAAATGATCTGCGCCCGTTCAGCCTGCGACATTACGTAAAGAATATTCAAGTCTGACATGGCAATTGCATTCTCAATCTCTTTTTTTAATTCGAGAATACTATTATAGTCTTTGGTCCCCGCAACAAACATCAAGCTGTTCACCAGATGCTTAGGATTTACCAAAGCATCATATTGGTCTTTATTAATGTATATTTTAGGGGAATCAAATTCTTTGATAATTCCAACGAGCTTTGTATTGATCAACTTACCCTTTATTTTGATTGGATAAAATTCACCTACCGTATGCTTTCCAAATTTTTCTATGGCCTGCTGATTCATCACAATTTCGATAGGTACAGTTGGCTTTAACCAACGTCCCGCAATAAGATTCCATTTCACCAGATCTGTATTGTGTGGCAATGCGACTATGCCAATACCGTTCGGGGTTGAAATTAAATCCGTTTGCAGACGTCCTTTTCCACCGTTCCAGGTTTCCATTCTCTCGATATTGTTCAAATTATCAAAAGGCTCCAATGCTGTTTTCAAAGGCGCTTGCTCTTTTAAAACGACCTGCACATCGTGCTTCATGCTATCCCGCGAGTTGGCAAGAAAAACCTCCAGAGATCGCTTCACATTAAAACTAGCGCTGAAGATAGCCACGCCCAGAGACATTGTGAACACGGTAACCATAAGACGCTTTTTTCTTCGAAAAGAATTTCGAAGAGCAAGAGTAATATTACTGGAAAAGGGTAATGACGAAAGAACTCCTATTTTTACAGATTGTGTATTTTGAGATATTCCATAGTCATTGATAGCATCATGAACAGATACTCTAATACCTTTTAAAATTGGCGGTAATGATAACAGCAAGGGTAAAAATACCCCAAGAATAACCAACAAAAGATACAAAGGAATGGGTAATGAGGTTGTTATTATATTGAAATTCAGATTAGCGGCTACAAACTCAGCGTACCCATAACCCGATATCACAGACAGCGGTATGGCCACAATACTTGAAGCAAGGCCAAAGATAAGAACCATAACCAGGTAAATCTTAAGCGCTTGAACTTTTGAGGCGCCTATGGCTTTAATAATACCAATCTGTCGAATTTGCTGCGATAATATCGCCGACATCAGTTGGGATACCAGAACAGCGCCCATTATAAATGCTAAAAGGCCAATGGCGGCATTTAACATCAGTAATGTATTCAATTGAAACTGATGCGGGTGCTCTTGATATTGCGGAATAACAACTTCGCTGATAACTATTCCTTTTTTCTGAAAATCATTTATTATTTTTTTTGTTCGTTCTTCAATTTGCAATTTTGAGGCAACATTATTCAAACGAAAAATCAATCTTTGATTTGCCGATTCGCCGACAATTTTCTGAAAGGTTTTCTTATCGGTATAACCGTAGATGAATGCATCTTGGGTGGCGGGCGCCTGAGACGGATCAAAAACAATACCCGTAACCGGGATATTGATATTTTTTTTACCAATTCGGACATTTGGTTTTGAGCCTATCTTCAGGTTAGAAATTCTTACATTTTGACCATCCCTTTCTATAAGCATTGTGCCAGAATCTGGAACTTTATTTCCCCTTTCTTTATAAAATTTTGCCAGATTGAAATTATTGAAATCCTCTACTCCGAATAACCATAGAGGAAGCCATTTTCCCGGATACACTTCTATTCTTTGCATGGAAAGATCCCGAAATTCAGCCGACTCAATTTCAGACTGGGATATAAATTCGGACAAATTCAGCTTGTCGAAATTATCGGATTTCAATACGACATGGGCTGGTTTTGTGCGGGTGTAATTTTCATTGAGGTCGTTATTTAAAATAGAATACGATACTAAAATCGTCCCTATTCCCCAGAAACCGATAATTAATGCAAAAACAAGCAGTATTGTCCTTGCGGGATGAATTTTTAAGTCATTCCATGATTTTTTTAAACTTACATTCATGTTGATCTCCTTTCCCAGATTTACGCTTTTTGAATCTCACCATCGTGAAGCGTAATAACTCTGTCATATTTGTTGTTTTTGACATTTTCATGAGTAACAACAATTATCGTTTTGCCCATAGCGACTAGTTTGTTAAATATCGTATGAACTTCTAAAGCTGTTTTACTGTCGAGATTTCCAGTAGGTTCATCCGCTACCAATATCGGAGGGTCATTTGCCATCGCCCGGGCAATTGCGGCCCTTTGTTGTTCGCCGCCCGATAGCGCTGCCGGCAATTTGTCTTTATGCTGCAAAATTCCTACATCAGAAAGAAGTGATTGGGCTCTTGTGTTTCGACCTTTTTTAGGAATAATATTTACAAACTCCATAGGCAATAATAAATTTTCAAGGATGCTGAGAGTTGGAATCAGCTGAAAAAATTGAAAAACAATGCCTATATTTGCCCCGCGCCATCCGGAAAGATTACTTTCATCCATTGAATGAATCTGCCTCGAATTGATGGAGACTTCACCCTGGCTAGGATGATCAATGCCAGTTAATATATTTAAAAGGGTTGACTTTCCGCTTCCCGATTTGCCTGAAATAGCCAGATATTCTCCTTGCGCAATATTGAGGCTGATATTTTTAAGCGCCTTAAATTGTCCTGCCTCAATCTCATAATGTTTTGACACATTAATCAATTGAATAAAATCGTTATTTATCTTCATGAACACTTCTCCTTTGAAAACAGATTAAAACAAACACGAACAAATGTTTGACATCATACTTATGTTCGCTATTGTGGACAATAAATACACTATTATCAGAGAAATGTCAAGGCACTATTTTCAGCAAATGTAGCGTTAGCGAACAAACCTATGCATAAATTCGGTAAAAAAGAAAACAATCAACGTGAAGACAGGAGAATTCGGCGTACAAAAAATCTATTAAAACAGGCCATGATAGAACTGATTCTTGAAAAAGAATATGAAGATATCAGTGTTCAAAGTATTATCGACCGGGCCGATGTAGGGCGAACTTCATTTTACGCTCATTTTCGCAGCAAAGAAGATTTGCTTCTGCAAAATCTCGACGACATTGAGAATATATTTAAACCGGAAGACGATAAAGAGCATGACCAGAACATCAATGATTTTAGTCTAATGATATTTCGCCATATAGAAGAAAACTGGAAACTTGCCAGATTACTTCTGGGGAACCCCAAAATGCCAGTAGTGCGAAATCATGTGCAAGCAATTTTGCTAAAATATTATAAAAACCAGCTACAGATAGCATTTGACAAAAAAAAGACTACAATAGAGATAGAAGGCGCTGCAGTGGTGTTCTCTGCAGCATTGTTATCTTTAATTCTCTGGTGGCTTTCTATGAAAAAACCTGTATCGCATGATATAATGCATGAATTGTTCTTAAAGCATATAAGGAACATATAATGGTTCGTTCATGATTGTTCGTCGTGTTATATTGACCTGCCCTCTTAACCGATTGTTAAGCAAAGTTCTCATTTTATATTTCTAAATGATGCCTCGATATCTGCAATGAGATCATCTACAGATTCTATGCCGACAGACAGTCGCAACAATGAATCTTTTATGCCGGCTTTTTTTCTTTCTTCTGCAGAGATTTTTACATGAGAGGTTTTGGCAGGTGTGCAGATAATTGTTTCAACGCCACCAAGACTTAATGAGGGCGTAATGAGTTCTAAATTCTTAAGAAAATGGTCATGGTCATTTAATTCAAAACTGACGATAGCCCCAAATCCTTTCATTTGTTTGGATGCAAGCATATGATCAGGATGCGTTGTAAGCCCAGGGTAATAAACGTTTTCTATTTTTGGGTTTGTCGAAAGGTATTTGGCAATGGTAAATGCATTTTGGGTTTGTTTTTCGATTCGAATGGAAAGAGTTTTCAGACTTCTTTCAAGTAAATAACATGCATTCGAATCTAAATTACCGCCAAAATTGATCGCATTATTTTTAATGACTTCAATTAAATGGTTACTTGATAAAATGGCTCCGCTTGATAAATCGCTGTGCCCTCCCAGATACTTTGTCCCGCTGTGGATCACAATATCGATTCCGAAATCAATCGGGTTTTGGAGTATAGGTGTTGCGAAAGTGTTATCGACGACGGAAACAATTCCGGATCTTTTTGATAGTTCTGCAATCGCTTCGAGGTCAACAATTTTCAACAGTGGATTTGAAGGAGATTCTACATAGATTAGTTTTGTCTGCGCGCGAATTGCTTTTGCGAATTCTTCGATATGGGACGATTGAACGAAGGTAAATTCAATTCCGTATTTCGACAGCAACTGTGTGATCAGATTGTGTGATCCACCATAAATATCATTATGAATTACAGCATGATCTCCAGGAGAAAGCAGGGAAAGAAACATAGAGCTGATGGCAGCCATACCAGAACTGAAAATAATTCCGGATTCGGCATTTTCCAGGTCGGCTAATTTTATAATCACATTAGTCTGGTTCTGAGTATTGAAATATCTTGGATAATACAGAATCGATTGGTCAATATATTCATGAGACGTCGAAGTAAAAATCGGTGAATTTACCCCTTTGATAACAGGATCCTTGTAGGTTCCTGAGTGTACGGCGATTGTTTCTTTATTCAGCTTTTTCATTTTCAAAGTCTTCATTCAACTTGCTTACAACGGAGACTCATCTAAATTTTTACAATGATGTCGCGGAGAGGCCATTGGCAAGATGTACACTAACATAAAGTTTGTGTCTTGTCAAATATAAAGCGACAAGCCATTGAAAAAGAACAGCTCCATTTAAACAAGTTTATTTTCACGTTGGTTATCTCCCGATTTGGTGAGAGTATTCAACATAATATCCTCTGAGGGAACGTTCAATACATGATTTTCAGAAAAAGTCTGTGCATGTGGATAGTTCGAATTGCGAATTGTTTCGGCAGCAGACTCCAGATTGTAGTCAGTATGCTTGAATTCGATAGCTTCATCTATAAGTATCCAATCGGCTCCCGTGAATCCAAATGGCATCCCCAGACTCCCGGCATTCACGACTCGGATATCGCCTGTCATGATATCAAATTGCATATGTGTATGTCCACATACAACCAGAGATGCAGAGACATCTTTAAAAATAGATTTTAACTCTTCATCTGAAGTTTGTTTCGTAAATATCTCCTGATTGCTTCGAGGAGTGCCATGGCAGAATAGTATTTTACCAAAAATATCTGATTCAACACTGTACGAAAAGCCCCAACTGGATAAAAATTTTTTTTCATCATCAGACAATACACTTGCAACCCATATAGCTTCTTCGTTAGCTCTAGGGGATAATCCATTGAATTCTTTTCCCGCCAAATGATTCAAGATGTCAGACTCGGCATTCCCTAGAATAAATCTGACAGGGATGGAGATGTTGCAAAGTATACGAAGAGTTTCACTCGGGTTAGGGCCGGAGACTACATCTCCTCCGACTACCAGCATTTCAATATTTTCTTTATGAATGTCGCGCAATACGGCCTCCAGAGCAACTGTATTGGCGTGTAAATCGTATATAGCAGCAATTCTCATTGTATACCCTTATTATCAAATTTTAATTTCATTGCTATGCTCTTGATGTATTTATATAAGTCGTCAACCAGTATTTAAAAATAATCTGGAAAGTATATGAATTGTCAGTGCATAAAAAAAATTACCCTTGGCGCAATCGTGTCTGCTACCTGGTTCAGTCTCAGGACAATATGATGTTTCAGTAAATTGATTACTTCCCCGCCTCGCCTGCAAAGAACTGTTCCATCTCTGTTAATAGACCTTCCTGATACTGTCTCAACCAGTAATCCATGTGAAAGCGGTATTTATGCTCAAACATCAGCATACGGGTATAGGCTTGTACCAGTTCAGGACGCATCATTTTTATATCTTCCGGGGGTTTGTCGAATATCTCCTGGTACCAGCCACATACGAACTCATCATCAAACTGGTATTGGCTGCGAATGGTTTTGGTCAGGAAATAGGCGCACATCTGCTGTTCGCTAAAACGCTCCCTGATGCGAGCCTCTATGGCCTTCTCGGCCTCGGTCAACTTATCTACTATTTTTGGCACAGTTTCCTCCTTTACAATGTTTGATATATAGTAACCTTACCAGATGCAATAGTTTTCTGGGTTGGTGAATGTCAATTCAAATTCACCTTTTGTCTTTTCTTCATCAATTACAAAATGAACGCATACAACTATAAATCACATGACGCCAGAGAAATATGAATTACAAGCGGATTAAGGAAGTCGACTCCGTTAAAAGGGGTAAGTACCACATTTTTAATTGACGCAATATATCATATATGGTATATTCAATTGTGAAATATGATGTTTTATTATCTGACGGCGCAAATGAGTTTATTGAAGAATTAGATATAAAAATGAGAGCAAAAACTATGCGAACAATAGGTCTATTAGAAGAATTTGGCCCACTTTTATCAGAGCCACATACCAGGAAAATTAAAGGAATTAAAGGCTTATTTGAATTGCGAATTAAATTAAGCAATAATATTGTTAGATTATTTTATTTCCACATTAGAGATAGAATATATATTATTACATCTGGTTACATTAAAAAAGATAATAAATTAAAAAAATCCGAAATCGAAAAAGCGGTAAAAATAATGACAGAGATAAAGGAGAAATTTAATAATGAAACTTCATAAATATTCAAAAGTATTAAAAGATAATTTGAAAGATAGGAAATTTAAAGAAGAATTTGATAAATTAGATGAAGAATTTACGATATCAAGAGAGGTATTAAATTTAAGAAAGAAAAAAAATATGACTCAAAAAGAATTAGCTTCTTTAATAGGTACTTCCCAACCAGCTATTGCTCGACTAGAGTCTGGTAATTATAAAAATGTTTCATTACCTTTTATTAGAAAAGTTGCAAACGCATTAGGAGCAAAAGCAGAGATTCATTTAATTGAGACAGGTACTTGAATGTTTTCATCGCCTAACTAATCTTACAAGCAGCGAGCCTTGAATAGGATATAACATTTTTTTCCAAAACTTCTAATGTCTATTCTACCATGGATATACTGAATAAAATCTCAAAAAGAATGAGTCACAACAAACCCCAATTTATCAGGATTCAGAATGGGTATGAATTCAACAGTGGATATCTTTTCCGTATCTGCAAGGGAAAACCTGAAAGACTCTCCTACCCGCCAGCCAATTATCTGGCCCATCAGGGCGCCGGCTAAAATATCGGAAGTCCAGTGAAAGTCTCCATCAAGAAGTGACAAACCCATAAGAATTGAAGCGGAATATCCCAGAATTCCCAAATAGATATTTCCAGTTGAACTGTATAGAGACGCCGCAATGGCGACAGTGGTAGAAGTATGACCGGAAGGCCAGAAATACCTGCCCGTGTTTCCCGTGTCTCGCTTCAAGTCTTTTACCCCCTTTCTTACCTGCTCGATATGCTTTTCAACATGACATCTTGTTTTTATATGACTTTTCATAAAATAATTGTATATTAAAACCAAATGAGCAATACTTTTAACCTTGAAAACGCGAAAGAAGCAGCCCTGAAATTAATCGAGTCGATTGGCGAAGACAAGAAACGCGAGGGGCTTCTTAAAACCCCTGATAGGGTCGCAAAGGCCTATGAATTTATGACGTCAGGTTATCGTCAAAATTTAGACGATTTAATCAACGAAGCTATTTACAATGAAAGCAACAAAGGCATGATCATTGTCAATAACATTGAATTTTTCAGTTTATGCGAACATCACATGCTGCCGTTTTACGGTCACGCTCATGTTGGCTATATACCCGACGGTAAAATTATAGGCATCAGCAAAATTCCCCGAATTGTCGATATGTTTGCCAGAAGGCTTCAGGTACAAGAGAGGCTTACTGAAGAAATTGCCGAGACCATAAAAAAAGCGATAAACCCTTTAGGGGTTGCCGTCGTGCTTGAGGCAGAGCATATGTGCATGATGATGAGAGGGGTTGAGAAGCAGGCTTCTTCTTTAACCACAAGCAGTATGAGAGGCGTTTTTCAAAAATCGCAGTCAACGCGGATGGAGTTTTTGAGTTTGATACATCCGAAAAAAGGATAAAATAATAGTTTTTATTTATTTTTTTATAAAACAATCGAAACAGAACGCGCAGAAAAAAGAGAAATATTACCATGTCTTATAAATTTATTGACTATACCATAAAAGAAGTAGAACTAAAATCTTCGCGAAAAGAGAAATTCGGTTTATTAAAACTGAGCGCTCCTAATTTAAATACTCTTTCTTCGGGCGTATTATCTGAGCTGGATGCCGTACTCTCTGAAATCGAAGAAAATAAAATCAGAGTTTTTATCATAACGTCAAAAGAAGGGCCGTTTTCTGTAGGGGCCGATATTTCTGAAATGAGCAAACTTAACCCGAAAGAGGCCGAAGAATTTGTCAGTTTCGGTCACAGCGTTTTTAATAAAATAGAAAACATGGGGGCCATATCAATTGCCGCCGTAGAAAAGTTTGCCTTCGGCGGAGGCTTTGAACTGGCCTTAGCCTGCGACATCCGCATATTTTCAGAAAATACAACGGTCGCTCTGCCAGAAGCGACTCTCGGCTTAATTCCGGGTTTTGGCGGCACGCAAAGACTGGCGCGCTTTGCGGGAATTGGCTTTGCAAAATATATGATTTTAACCGGAAGTAAAATAAAGGCTCAAGAGGCCTTAGAGGCAGAAATTGCCCAAAAGGTATGCGCCCCTGAGAATTTGCTTCAAGAAGCCGAGAATATGGCGGCTGCCATATTAAATAACGGCGGCGAAGCCGTAAAAAGCGCCAAAGAACTGATTGGCGCCTATTCAGAAGAAAATATAAACGAAAATTTTCAAAAAGAGATAAAGGCCTTTGGGCGATTGTTTGAAACCGGCCAGCCGCAAGAGGGGTTAAGGGCCTTTTTAGAAAAAAGAGCTCCTGATTTTAATTCGTAAAGTAATGGTTTTGAATAAAAATAAAATATTTTTCGCAAATACTTTTTTTTATAAACTATCGGTTTTTGTTTTATTTTTTTGTTTTTCGGCCAATGCGCAGGCTTTAATCTTAAAAGCATATTCAAAAGGGTACTCTAATCTAAAAAATCCGCGCGTAAATTTCATGTCGCCTCTTGATATAGAATTCATAAAAACGGGAAGTATGCCGCTTAAAGAAAACGCGGCAGATAAAAAAACAGACGACTATGAAATTTTTCTGCAAAACATTTCGATTGAAGACTACGCTTTGGCCCAGAAGGTTGCCCTGAAAAACAAAGAGAACCCTTTATTTATTTTAAACTTATCGTTGCTTTATTTTTATCTTGCAGAAAATAATTCTGCCAAAACCGCCCTGAATATATGGCTTAGAAATTCTTCAGAAATCGAACAATTCCGGTTTCTTCACGCGATTATGGCTAAAAAAATTAATTCTTATTTGTATTTTTGCGGCAATGAAATTAAAAAGAAAGAGCTTAAATATTACGCATACTTTTTGTCGGCCTACGCGGGCGATTTGCGCTCGTATGAAAATAAAATATTAAAAAAATGGGAAACTACTATATTATCAAAAGAAATAACGGCCGAAGAAAAGAAAAACCATAGAAAATATTATGCAGCCGCGCGTTTCATGAGAGCGGTAAAAAATCAATCGAATAAAGAAATTATAAAATGGCTTTATCATCTTGACAATACAATAAACGTCTTAGACCTTAAGCCGGTAATTGCCGGCAATATTTTAATAGAAGCGGGCAAAGAAAAAGACGCGTTAAAACTATGGGAAAAAGAATTCAATAGTTATTCGCAAAAGAATATTAAACTAAAAGATTTTTATTCCAGATATCTTTTACTTCTGGTTTCGCAAAAAAAATGGAATGAAATTCAAAATATTCTGCAAAAACTGCCAGCCGATTCTGCCGTCGATAAGGCAAAGACATTATCTTTTACCAATCGTCAAAAAACTAAAAAAACAGACGAGTTTACAATTAAAGCTAAGGTAAAAAAGAAAAAATAAATCGAGCGCGCCCGTCGCCCCGATAACGCCAACAGGCGTCAATCATGCCTGAATAAAACAGCAAAATATTATTAAAATTTTTCTTTACTCTCTATTATTATTGTTTAAACGAGAAAAAAGCCTTTATGAAATACGAATTTATGCGTCATAAAATCTTTTTTTGCCTTCTTGGGCTTCTGGTTTACGTTCAAAATATAAATCCGCAAGAATTTTCTGTCGAAGAAATTGAAAATATTTCCAGAGAAGAAAACGAATCTTCAAAAGAAGATAAAAAAACTCTCGAATCAAATTCTGACAAAAAAGAATCTAACGGCGATATAGAAACGAAAATTTCAATAAAGGCAAAACGAACTAAAGACTTCTTTAGAGACTATGACGAGGTTCCCTTCTCGGGAGATTTTAATTTTGAGTCTGCAATGACAGCCGGCGTAAATGATAAAATAAAATATAAAATCGGCTTTATCGCAGAAGGAGGTCTTTTTAACAACGCAGATCTTAGAAAATTAAACGAGACCGACAATTTAACCGTTGAAAATACCGACGATAAAATAACAACGGCAATATCCCGCTTTTTTGTAAGCGCATACTTTCGCGTAACCAAACGCCTTGATTTTAAAATCGACTTATATAAAAACGGATACTGGGGAAGCGATCAGCTTTCGGGCTCTTCGTCAAACAATAGTTTTTTAACCTCGGGTTCAGATCCATTTTTATTTGCAGAACTCTATACAAGAGCCTTTTTAATTAACAAGACCGATTCAACGCTTTCTATGAAAATCGGAAGGCAATTTTTTGAAATCGGCTCTTTAACGAGAGATTATGTATTAAGAGACTATCTAGACGCCGTAACCTTTCAATATTATAACAAAAACATAGGCGGCTTAAAAGTTTTAGCGGTTGATTTTTATAAAATGGGATCAAGCGTTAGCGATACTCTAAATTATACCCGATATTTTTCTTCTGACGATAAAAAAGTCGATTTTTTTGACGCCGATGTAAACTCTTTGAGAACGGGGGCCGTTTATGAAAGCAAAGACCTTACGGCCTGGGGCCAAAATAAAACAGGCCCTTACAAACTTCAAACTAAATTATACGGATTTTACGCCCGATACGGAGCCTTATCAGGAACGGGGGCCGATATCACAGAAGAGGGAAATTACGGTAATTACGCCGATAACGATTACGCCGCAGTTTTCGGCAATAGATGGATTTTTAACGGCGAAAATATTTTATTTTTTATCGAAGGGGCGGTTTCAACGGGCCTTGACAGAAAAATGAACTCCGCCGACGGCAAAAATATTGATATCACGGCAGACGGCTACGCTCTTAACGGGGGGCTGGTATTTTTTTCAAACTTTGGCATGAGTATTTCTTTAGACGCTTTTTACGCATCGGGGCCGGTTTACGATGAATACGGCAGAGAAGAAAACAGAGGTTTTGTAAGCTTCAAGGGAAACCATATAGGCGGTCTTCTTTTTAGCAAATTTTTAGGCGCGCACCCATCAGACATTACAGAAGTTGACGGTTTCGGTAAAGATTCATTCGGCTATGAAAGAAAATCTGGAACTCTTGCCGCCCGTCTTTCATGTGTTTTTGACTTTAAACAAGTATATTTTGGCCTCGATATGTGGTATTTTCAAGATACGGGTAAATCTGCCGTCGAAGATGCGCCGACAAATTCTCAAAAAGCGCAAGAGCGTTTCGGTAAAGCTCTTGGAGTTGAAACAGATTTGTTTTTTGAGTTTACTTTTGAAAATCACTTAAGCCTTTACGCGGCCGGCGGAATATTTGCGCCTTCTTATTTTTACAAAGGAGAGGCTCTATCGCCAAACGACCCGATGGGAAGAACTAACTTCTGGGGATTTTTAATAGGCTCAAGATTGATCTTCTAGATTTAATTTGATATTTATATGATCTTTTATAATCGTAATCTCGTTATATATAAAAATAAATATTTTTATATACGGCGCTAACATGAAATCAAAAAACATATATTTTTTAATGCTATTGGCAATGACGGCATTTTTATATTGTCCGAAAAATGAAGAAATTGGCAATTCTAATCAATGCGAAACCATAACCGCTTATGATTATGGCATATGCTCTACATTTTTAGGCTACGCGTTTGACGGTGGTTCCTGCGTAGGTATCAGCGGCTGTGGATGCGGCGATGACTGCGGTCTTTTTTATTCTACCTTAGAAGACTGTAATGGCGCATGCGGTATTTATTTATGCCCTGAAGAATCTACGATTAACTGCATGCCTATTGTTTTGCCTGAAAATCAAGATTACTGTACGGAACCCTATACAAACTGAATAACCGGAAACTGCCCCGGCGTTTCGTTTGTTTATTAAAAGATTTTAACAACAATATTTAAAAAATCCTTTACAGAATCAGGCTTCTTTTTTAAATTAAAAACATAAAAAAGAGGAGAAATTAAATGGACTTACCAAAATCTTTGCAAAATAAACTAATAAAAAACTTTGAAGATGTATCTATAGAAAAAATTGCTAACGCTCCGGTTTATGCGCTTAGAGGTATCAGCGAAATTGACGCAAAACTTCTCGATAAGCATTTTAAAATTAAAACCATAAAACAACTTGCTTTATTTAAGCATTCTAAAACGGCTTCTGAAATTATTGAAAAGGGATTAAAAAATGCCTCAAAAACCGCTGAAGTTTTATTTAAGAATAAAATCGCCAAAAGCGAATATACAAAAAAGGGAAAAGATATAGGGTCCTTGAGTATCTCGGCGATTCTAAGCATAAAAAAAGCCGAATCTGATTTTTTAATAGAATCTTTTGGAATAAAAACCATCCGACAATTGGCGTCTTTTAAATATACCGAAACGGCCGTTGAAATATTGAATTCGATCAAAACGAAACCAAAAACAACGGCTAAAACTTCGGCAAAAAAGCCGGTAAAAAAGCAGGCTGTAGAAAAAAAGGCTATTGAAAATATTATTAAAGAATCTAAAGAATTGCCTGAAAAAAAAGAAAATGAACAACAGCTAAAAAAGATATCAAAAAAAATCGGCGTTCCTGTCGCTATTATTGCCGCTATCGCCGGGCTATTTTTGCTTAAATTTACCTCAGGCGGTCAGGATATTGAAGAATATATTGAAGTAAAATCGAAAGAAGAAAGATTAGAAAAACCCGCAGTAATTCAAGAAGTAGAAACAGTAAAACCCAATGAGGTTGAAGAGAAACCCGCAGCCCCTATAGAGCCTCCACCAGAACCAAAAGAAGAGGCTGCCGCAGAATATTACACGATACAGCCGCAGGATACTCTCGGCAAAATAAGCAGAAAAAGATATAACAATTACAACCGCTGGAAAGATATCTACAACGCAAATCAAGAGATAATAAAAAATCCGGCGCTAATATACCCCGGTCAAAAAATAATTTTACCTTAAATTATTTTTTAATATATAATTTTAATGCAAAATTTCTTACAACTCTGTCGGGGTGAGATTCAATAACCTGTCTTAGCCTTTTTTTAACGTCTGAATTGCGATACCTGGCAAGCTCGATTAAAATAAACATAAGCTCTGTATTGGTAGATGCATGGTATGACCTTTTTAATAAATAAGGAAGAGCTCTTGAATCTTCATACCAATATAGAGTTTTATATATTTGCCTTAATACCAGAGGGTTCTTTTCGTCTAAGCTGAAAAGAATAGAAAAAAAATATTCTTTTGTTTTTTTTTCGTTTTCAAATTTTCTCACGCCTCTAAATGCAGATTCTCTAACCAGCCATTCTTTATCTTTAAATCTCTGAGTAAAAACGGGCAGTATCTCTTTTTCAGAATCTAGACCCTCAAGAAAATATAAAGAATACCATCGAATAATGGGGTCTTTATGACTTGTCAAATTTAACGCTTTTGATTTATATTCTTTGAGTTTTAATTTTTGAATTTTTCGCAAGGCTTCTTTTTTTATGGCAATATTTTTATCTTCTATGGCAGAGTTTAGCAAGTCTCTTTCATTGCCCTCTTTTGAAATGCCCTCAATATTTTCGAGTACTTTTATTTTATTGTACCAGTTTTGTTTCTTAAATTCGTCAATTGAATAGCTATAAGGCTTGATTATGTTTTTCTTTGGGGGCGCCGCGCAGAAAATAAATAAGCTTATAATATATAGAAGACGTGATATTTTAAACATTAATTTATTTTTTTATTGATTATTAATCTGGTTTTTGCTCGGTTATATGAACATAGTTACCTGCGGGCGCGGGCAAAAAATGTAAATCGTCGTGAGTTATCGAGATTGATTTTGACTGGGCCTTTTCAGTTTCGGTCAAAACCAAATCGCCGCTTTCAGAAAATAAAATTATTCTATGTTTTAAATCGGGAACCCGGCGCTTTATACGATTAGGAACGCCAAAACCGTATTCAACATGGCCCGAACCGGCAATGACCAGAGCCAACGGTTTTGTTTTCATATTTCTTATTTCATTGGCCATATTTTCAGCCATTGTCTCGTCGCGCGTTACCTGAGCCTGATAAACCGTTTCTGTTTTCTCTGGCGTCATATGAGCGTGTACCTGAAGAACAAGAGAAATATATTTTTTATGAGCGGCGTCTGATAAATCAATATCTTTTGCAATAAGTTTTTTTTCATCTTCTGAAAGCGAACTTAAACCTTTTCTTCCAATTTCCCTTACCGCTTCTAGAGGCGCATTTAGGGCGATTATTTTCATACCGCATGTTCTTGCAGTTTCAAAAATTGGCTTATAATCTTCATAATTGCCCCACCTTTTTTTCCAGTTTGTATCTTTTGCCAATTTTTCAAAAGTAATTTTTTTACCGTTATAATTATCAAGGTCGCTTTGAAATTTATGCTCTAATTGTTCAACGCCCAATAAAATGGGCCTTTTCTCGTTTTTGCATAAATCGTTTAATAATCTTTTATGCATATCATGGTGTCTGTCTATTCTGTGACTTTCGCCAAAATAAATTATATCGACATTTTTAAGATCATAGACTATTTGTTCATAAGACACCGGCTCATATTGAAGCAAATCAATCCAAAAGCTTTTTCGGCTTTCGGCGTAAATAAATTCAAAAAAACAAAGAAATAACAGGCTTGAAATAATAATATTTTTTATTCTCATACCAGGCAAAAAAAAGGGATATAAAACATTGTAAAGCCTTTTTAACGGGAATAATTCTCTAAATCAAAAGACTTGACAAGACAGACAATATGTCTGATTACTATCTTCAAAATTTTGTTTTTTCATATGGATGTAGGTATAAAGAGATGAAAGAGAATAAAATTTATAAATTAAGTAAGAAAACGATTTTATCTTTAGTCTTTTTCATTTTCTTTGTAAACGCGTGCGTAACTCCTATGGGCATGACGGCATCGTCAACGCCGTTACAAGAAAAGATTATTGAAGAAAACAGGGGCAAAGCAGAAGGCTCTGATTCTGTGTATTCTTTATTGTTTTTTATACCGCTAGGTTATCCCGATATTGATAAGGCAATTGAAAACGCCGTAAAAAGTAAAGAAGGCGACGCTTTAATTAATTTAAGGTGGTATGAAAAAAAATACGAATTTCTTATTTTCGGCAAAACTTCTATTGTAGTAACGGGCGATGTTGTAAAGTTTTCAGATAAAAAATAACGAATGCTATGAAAAGAAGATTGACGCTTTTGACCATTTTTATTTTTTTTTCCCTTTTTTCACAGGCATGCTTATACCAATCTAGACGAATTGCTGGATATGAACCTAATGTAAGACCTTTAAAAGAAAATAAAGAATATGAGTTTTTAGGTAAAAGCGAGGCTGCGGCTAGTAATTATAATCTATTCTGGCTTTTTTCTGTTACGCCGCTTCCCGATTTAGACAGAGCCATTGAAGACGCCGTTCAGAAAAAAAACGGTGACGAATTAATTGACGTTTCCTGGGAAAATATAACGCAATACTGGCTTATGGGAACGGTCAATATTATGCGCATTAAAGGAAAAGTCATAAAATATAAAAACTAAACTCGACAAGGCAGCCATTTTTTACAATTTCAACAGATCGTGAAAATCAGATATATCTATATTATTTTTATTTTAAGCGTAAAATTAGTTTCTGCTCAAGAAGATAATTTAAATATTACGCTATCGGGTCATGTATACAACTCTGCCGATAAGAAGCCCCTTGATTTTACGACGATTGCGATACCCGAATTAAAAATAAAAACCCGAACAAACGCTAACGGTTATTATTCTCTGAAAATACCAAAAGCGGGATTTTATACTATTTTTGTTTCTTCTCCGGGATTAAAGCTTCTAAAAACAGAAATTCAAATTGAAACTGACACAAGCAAAGATTTCTTTTTGGGCCTTGCAAAATTAAAGGCTGAAACGCTAGAGATTAAAGCCGAGCGCGAAATACAAAAAATCTCAAGATATACCATGACCTCGCAGGAAATAAAAGACGTGCCCGGCTCTTTCGGAGATTCTATAAGCGCTTTAAGTGCTTTGCCCGGGGTAATAAGAACATCGGGATTTTTTGGCCCTCTTGTTATACGAGGCGCACCCGCCAGTTATAACCGATATTTTATTGACGATATTCCGGTTTACGAGCCTCAACACTTTATGGGACTTCATTCTATTATATCCAGCGATTTAATGAGCGAAGTTGATTTGTACGCGTCGGCCAACCCGTCAGAATTTTCTCAGGCCGCGGGAGCCGTAATCGATATAAATACAATTGACAACGTGAAAGATTTAAGCGGCAATTCAGAGGTAAGTTTGATTTCATCAAATCTATTAATTAAAGCGCCTTTTGGCGCACATGAAGAGATTATATCTGACTCAAAAAACCAAAAAAATATCGGATATTGGATTTTATCGGGAAGATATTCTTATTATGAGATATTTTTGCCGCCTATTATTGAATATCTAACAGGTCAAGATATAAAACAGTTTCCCAAATATTGGGATTATCAGGCGAAAGGAAAATATTATCTTACGCCTAAGCATTCTGTAACGGCTTTTTTATTCGGCTTTCAAGATAAAATGGCGTTTGCTTTTGATATGAGCGAAGAAGAGAAAAAAGAAGCCTCTGAAAACGGTATGGACCCTCTTTTTGGGGGGTTTAGCATGCAAAATGATGTGGGATCTAATGCTCAATCGCTACGGTTTAATTACAGAGAATCTGCCAAATTTGAAAACACTCTGGTCTTTTATTCGGTTTTAAATCAGTCTTTAATAAAAGTAGATATCGAAGGAGAGGGAATTAACGAGGCTTTTCAAGGTATAAGCATTAATTCAAACCCTTTTATTTTTGGCATAAAGAATAAATTGAAATATGAATATTTGAAAGATCTTTTTTTATTAGATTCATCTCAATTGTCATTTATATCTGAAATAAATTATTACAAATTTAACGCATACGGCAAATCTCTCATAGAAAAAGCTTACCAACCGGGGCCCACCGACTGGACACAAGATTTATGGGAAGAGGTTTATATAGATCAAAAGGGGTATAACCTTGTTTACAGCGCGTCTGTAGAAAATAAATTCTTAGCGGGCGGTTTAAAATTTATTCCGGCCGTTAGGGCCGATTTTCTTAAGCGAACAAAAAAAACGACGATAGATCCTCGAGGGGCCATAAGTTACGAATTTGACAGCCAAACTACGATAGCCGCTGCGGCAGGTTATTACAGCTCTTTTTTGCAGATAAACCCCTATTATTTTAATCAAATGCCCGACATTTCAGAAATGGATATCATACCCGAAAGATCAATTCATCGATCTTTCAGTATCGAGCAAAAGTTTAATTTATACAGCCTTCAAGTCGAGGGTTATTATAATAACTTTTATGATTTAATGGAGGACGATCCCCATTTTAACGATGCCGACGAACTGGTACTGACAAGAAGCGCGGGCAAAAGAAAAAATTACGGTTTTGAAATTCTTTTCAAAAAAGATAAAGAAGAAAATACAAGCGATTTTTACGGCTGGCTTAGTTATACATACGCTCAGGCTAAACATAAATCGGGACTCGAATCAGATATATATGGCGATCAATATCTACCTTTTACGTATGAACAGGAACATTCATTTAAAATGGTAGCCGGTTATTCTCATAAAAATCATACAATCGAGGGAAAGTTTCAACTTTACAGTTCTTTTCCCTACACTCCCATTGTGGGAAGTCTCGAAATTCCCGCGGACAGCGACAGGCATACGCCAATTTACGGAGATAAGTTTTCTAAGCGCATGCCCATTTCTCACCGGCTTGACTTACGATATTCCAAAAAAACAAGCTACGAATGGGGGTTTATAAAATGGTATGTAGAAGCCATAAACGTATATAGCTTTAGCCCTTTACACAGAGACTGGGACTACAATGAACCTTACCAACAGGGAGTAAATCCTGAATTTAAGAAATCTGAAGGTCTTTCTTTTATTCCTACCTTTGGCGTAGAGGCCCGGTTTTAATGGTCGCATTTATGCTTTTTTTTGTGTTTATACTCTTCAACATGCTTCAATAGCTTTTCTTTCTGTTCCGCCGTTAAAATCGAATGAAATTCGGCCAGCTTTTTCATCATAAACATTCTATGTTCGGCATGCTGTTTTTGTCTTTCTGAAAAAACAGAGTCTAGCTCATTAGCGGTAATTTTATCTTTTTTAATTAATTGTAATAGTTTGGTTTTGAAATCTTCTTTATTCGGCGGCTGTATGTCTTTTTTATTGCCTATAATTTCATTTTTTATTTGAACTAATTTTTTATTTTGCTCTTCGGTTAAATCAAGCTTTGAACTTAAGCTTTTTGCAATCATTTCAATTTGATTTTCAGACATCCCTTTATAATGTAATTCGCATTTATGAGAACCATCGCCGCAATTTAACGAGATTGCGCCCGAAATCAATATTAACGTTGCAAAGATTAGATTTTTTATATTTTTCATTGTTTGTTTTCTCCTGTATTGGTATAAAGGCTAATATATTATAAATTCGTCGAATTAGCAATAATTTTTTAAACATAATATGTTGACGCCGGGTTTTTATGCCTTTTTTTAGCCAATATTGGCGCCGTTTAGATTTAACCCGGGTTTTCTTGTTTAATCGATTCAATTATGATTTTTAATAAAAATATAATTATAATATTCATATATAATTTCATCTTTATTTTTTCAAACTATATTTTTGCCGAGACAGCCGAAAATAAACAAGTTAAAAAGATAGGCATCTTTTCAGAAGAAGAAAAGAAAAGAATATTTGAAATCATAGAAGAAGCAAACCCAGAAGAGCTAGAAAATATTTTTTCTGAATTTGAAGATTTTGAACCCTCTAAAAAAGTAGAGTTTTTGTTCTGGGCGCAAAACGATAAGGGAAACGTCTTTCGAAACAGTCTTTTAGATTATTTTCAAAAAAATAACGATATAAAAGATCTTCTAAAAGACGAATATATTTTTGGTCAATTAATAAAAGTGATTAAAACCGAGTTTTTAAACTCAAAAGAAAAAGATATGCACAACCAGAAAACCTTAAAATCAATATTGTTGTGCCTGACAATTGTGAAAGAGAATAAAATAAAAGAGTTATTTTACGAAACTATAATTTTTATTGTGTTCCCTTTACATGAAATCAGAAAAGCCGCCTTTGAAACTCTTGCGGTTTTAGAAGATGACAGAATGCTTCCGGTTTTGTTAAAACTTTTAAATTCAAATAATTCAATTGAAAAAACTTACGCTATAGACGCTTTTTATTATATAAAAGACGATAGAATAGTTCCTTTGCTTATAAGGGCCCTAAAAGACGAGAATAAATCAGTAAGATATTACGCTATTAGAACCTTAGAAAAGATGCAACGCACAGAGGCCATTCCTCATTTTATAAGAATCGTTCAATCTGACGTAAATAATGAAATTAGAATAAAAGCAATTAAAGTCTTAGGAGATTATCAGGCGAAAACCGCCTTTTCTACGATTTTAAATTGCATTTCTGATAACGACCCTTTTGTAAGAGAAGCGGCCATAAAAGCCGCATTGATCTATAATAACGACAACGCGGGATATCGAATTTCGCAGCAATTAGCGATTGAAGATCAGAACCATTTAAAATTATTAGAAATAAAAGCGTTATTACGCTTAAAAACAAGCGGCGGATCTCGGGGGTTATTAAAAATAATTACAGATGAAAAAGATATAAAAATAAAGACATGGGCCATTTATACAACGGGATTATTAACTGATTATCGATTATTCCCGGTATTATTAGATAATTTAGAAGCAAAAGAACCAGAAATTATGATAGAAACAGCATACGCTTTAGGGTCTTATGGCGATAAAAAAGCCTGCGATAATCTCATCTTGATTTTAAAAAATAAAGAAAATAATTACGCCATACAATCGGCGGCTTTACACGCGCTAAAAAAGATTAATAACGATAGAACCCTGCCCCAATTGTTTGAACTTTCAGAGAAACATCATAATATGATACTTAAAATTCAAATAAAAGAAACAATTTCCTATATTTTAAACGAAAAATATTAACAAAACCGAAATATGAAAAATAATTTGTTACAAGCCGATAAGTCGCGCTTTTTTGCTCTGGTCTTTTTTGAAAATGAAGAAGATTTAATTTACGCTTTAGAAATCATAGAGAAAACAATCGCAAAATACGATTATATCTCTTCTTATATCAAATGTCCTGGAACAACACATATACCGGTTTCTGCTTATAATGAGGCAAAAGCAAGAATTATAAGTTTTCCTAAAATTCAAAAAATTGAACAGTTCTCTGATTTTGCCCGTAAAATATTTAAAAAACAAAATAGACTAATTAAACAAAAAGGCGTAACCGTTAAAATACTGCCCGGATATATAAATTCAGAACAGGCGGTCGCGGCCTATGAAGAATTTAATTCATATAGAATCACATTATCTGAGAATATTTTTATTCAAATTGAATTAATAATGAAAAATTCTAAATTAGATTTTATTCAAACAGCTTCTCGTGAATTTAGAATTAAAAATGTGATTTCTTTTTTATCTGACGTACGAAGGCTTTTTTTATCTAGCGTCGAGAAATAATTTTATTTATCTACTGAATTTATATCTTTAATATCATAAACAGAGAGGGGCGCCTGCAATATCTTAAGGCCATTTTCTTTTGATAAAGGCAGATACATATTGCTTCGCTGTCTTGTTGACAGTTTTTTCTCGCTTAATATTTTTTTAACCGATTTTTTGCCGAATGATAGCGAGATAAAATATTTTTTTGTTATATCTTCGGCCTTTATTATATCATATACATTAATGTTTTTAATTTGCGGCTTTTTATAATTTAACGTTTTTTGTCCTCTTCTTACGACTAGGTAAATATTGTTATGCCAGTTTTCAATTTCAATATGATACGGCGGTTTATGAAAAGGAATTTGTTTTAACTTTTCTCTCGCGGCAGAGGTAAAGGCGTAATATCCCAACTTTTTCAAATAATACTGCATGTACCATTGCCGGCTCTCTGTTGAAAGATTTGAATATGTATTATACAATATTCTATATTCTCGGTTTTTTTTTATTTCAATTGTCTCTTCTTTTAATTTATGAACAAGGTTTTGTATCTTTTTATTTTCTTCTTTTGAATTTAACGTAAAATTTTCAAACGATTTTCTTAGACCCTCGGCGTTTAATATAGGCGCTTGAGTTCTTATCTGATTTCGTAAATACTTCATGTTCTGATTTTCAGGATCGTCCCAGTAATTTATATTTTTTTCTTTTAATACTTTACGAACTTCTTCTCTAGTAATACCGCTTAAGGGTCTAAACTCTATATACCCTAAATTATTTTCAAAGACGCCAAAAGGATTCAAATTTTCGCGCGAGGCCCCGCGGTTTATGCGCATAATTAAAGTTTCATACCAGTCGCTTAAAGAATGTCCAAAGACTGTAACCGCGCTTTCATTTTGTCTTCTTAAAATATCAAGATATTTTCGCCTGATTCGAGAAGAAGCGTGCTCTAATCCCTTTTTATAGCGTTTTGAAATTTCTGGAATATTTTTCTTTATGATATGCCATGAATATTTAACGTTATTATTTAAGATCTTCACTGCGTTTTTAAATACAGCTTCTCTTTTGTTTGATATGGAACTTGAATAATTTATATTATGGTCGACATAATAGATTATAAGTTTTTTATTTTTTAATTTATGTTTTCTCGCAAATTCTGACAGATAATAAAGACAAAGAGTTGAATCTGCGCCGCCAGAGAAACTCAGTATCCAATCATTTTCGATTAATGCTTTTGTTTCATGAGGCTCAATCGCTTGTATTTTTAAAAGATGCTCCAATGACATATTTAGAAAGAACGTCTTCAATATCTTGCGTGAGTATAGAACGCAAAGCCGCCTCGGCGTCGTTAATGACTTCAATTATTTTATAATTTTCTTCAAGGTTAAAATCAGACAAGTTATATTTTTCAATAGTCTTCTGGTCTTTTTTTTCGACAGCTTCCTGGGGCGCGGGCCCTGTACCCACTCTGATTCTAATAAATTTATCTGATTTTAAACCCTTTGCTATAGATTCTGTTCCCACATGAGGCACTTCAACGGGGCCTCGGGCGACCTGTATATCTCCATAATTTAGACTATAATCGTCATGAACTACTATAATATCGGGAACGGCGACTCTAAGAAAAGAAGCAATATATAAAACGGCCTCTCCGCTCAAATTCATAAATGTTTGCGGTTTTAAAAGAACAATTTCATGTCCCTCAAAATCGCCTATTCCTAAAAGCGACTTCTTTTTTTTGGTCTTTATTTGAATACCCGTATTATTGGCCAATACGTCTATTATCTTAAAGCCAATATTCCGGCGATTGTTCATATACCTATCGCCGGGATTTCCAAGTCCTATTACGAGTTTCCTCATATTAATCTATGAATATTTAGATTATTCAGACGCTTTTTCTTCAGTTTTTGCCGCTTCGGCCGATGTTTCTTCTGATGATTCTTCAGCTTTTAATTTTGCCGGTACGGCAACGTTACAAATAATAGGGTTTCCTTCAATTAGAGCCTTAGAATCAGGAGGAAGCTGTACGTCGTTAACGTGTACAGCGTCGCCTATTTTTAATTCGCTGATATCTACTTTTAAAGAAGGCACCAGATTTTTAGGCAATATGGCGACTTCAATTTCATGAAGAAACATCTCTAAAACTCCGCCTTCTCGAACTCCAACCGGTTTTCCCGTTAATTCTATCGGAATACGCGTTTTAATTTTTTCTCCGTAGGTAATTCGAAAAAAATCAATATGCGTAATATTTCCGTTTAGGGGGTGCATTTGATAATCTTTGATAAAAGCGGTTTCTTTTTTGCCGCCCCATTCAATATCAATCAGTACCGATTCTGAAACGCCGTGCGAAAAAAGACGTCTTATTTCTTCATCGGCAATTTGTATGTTATCGGCCTTACCGTGGTTATAAATTACCGCCGGCACCAATTCTTTTCTTCGTAGGGCCTTAGGTTTTATGTTCTTTTCGCGGGCTTCCGCTTTTAACGCTAAATTTTCCATTTTTAATCTCCGTTATTTTTTAATTTTCATATAAACAAAGAGCTAACTGATTTCTCTTCATGTATTCTGATTATGGCTTCTCCTATAAGATTTGCCACCGATAATATTTTCATATTTGGCAGTTTTTTCTCGGCGGGAACAAACATGGTATTTGTTATAATTATCTCTGCAAAAGGAGCCTTTGACATTCTTTCAATCGCCGGCCCTGACATTACACCATGAGTAGCCGCGGCGAAAATATTTTTAGCGCCGTGTTCTTTTAAGGCATGCGCCGCGTTGCATATTGTTCCGGCGGTATCAATCATATCGTCAATTAAAACGCAATTTTTATCTTTAACGTTTCCCACAAGGTGCATAATTTCTGACGAATTTGCCTTCTCTCTTCTTTTGTCTATAATGGCCATTTCTGCATTAAGCTGTTTACCGAAAAATCGCGCTCTTTCTGCCCCGCCCGAATCTGGAGAAACCATCATTAAATCTGTTATATTCTGATTTTTAAAATAATCTACAATAACCGGCGCAGAAAACAAGTGATCTACCGGTATGTCAAAAAAGCCCTGAATTTGATCGGCATGAAGATCCATACTTAATATTCTATCGGCCCCTGTGTTTTCGATTATTTTAGCTATTACCTTGGCCGATATAGGAACTCTCGGCTCTACTTTTCTGTCTTGCCGGCCATAACCATAATAAGGAATAACTACGGTTATTCGGCTTGCCGAAGCTCTTTGAAGCGCGTCAATAATAAGCAATAATTCTATTATATTATCGTTTGCCGGATATCCCGTCGATTGAACAATAAAAACGTCTGCGCCTCTTACGTTTTCTTTTATTTTAACCGATTTTTCACCGTCAGAAAATTGAGAAAGATCAATTTCTCCCAGTTTTACGCCGGCTTCTTTTGCAATTTCTAAGGCAAGCTCTCTATTAGAACTTCCCGAAAATATTTTCATTTCTCTTTTCATATGGTCTGAGATAATTGTTCTTCCAGATCTTTTAACTGTTCTTTAGAATTAACGCCGATAAATTCGTTCGGGTCGGCTGCGAGATTCGCTATTACTTTTTTATTTTCATTTACGAGAATACCGACTGTATCTGTAAGATAATATTCTTTTTGAGCGTTATCGCTGTCAATTTTTTTTAACGACGACCATAAATCTTCGGCAGAATATACAAAAGTTCCGGTATTTAACTCGTTTACGATTTTTTCGTCATCGGTTGCGTCTTTCTCTTCGCATATTTTTTTAACATTTCCCGCGCTGTCGCGAATGATTCTACCATACCCCGAAGGATCGCTAAGTTTCATGCTCATTATTAACATAGAAGCGTTTTCTTCATTTAATCTGGCAATTGAACTTGATATTGTTTCTGATTTAATAAAAGGAACGTCGCCCAATAAAACAAGAATATTGGCGTTTTCTTTGGGCAAGTATGATTCGGCGCACATTACAGCATGGCCCGTGCCATTTTGTTCTTTTTGTTCGGCAAAGTCAATGTTCATATTAGAGTTTGTTTTCTGCCACATCAAAATTGTTTCTTCTACCTTTTCTTTGCCAAAACCGACAACAGCCGTTATATCATGAACGCCCGCGTTTTTAGCGCTTTCTAAAACATATTCAATCATCGGCCTGCCTGATATTTCGTGCAATACCTTGGGAAGGTCGCTTTTCATGCGCTTACCCTTGCCGGCGGCTAAAATAATCGCGTAAGTTTTTTTTTCAGCAACGCTCATAATTTTTTTCTGGGCTGGCAGGATTCGAACCTGCGGAATGCTGGGATCAAAACCCAGTGCCTTACCACTTGGCGACAGCCCAATTTATATTTATACGGAATGAAATTTCATCCAACTAATTTCAGGAAAACTCGCTTCAATTTTTGTAACAGCCGATTTCAACGCCTTGTTCAGATCTTTTTTCTCTTGACTACCGGTTACGATAATTGAAAAGATAGAAGCCCCCGAACCGCTCATTGACGTATATATATTTCTTTTTATACCGGCTTTTTCAAGAGATTCTTTTACCGCCAAAGACAAGTTTTTCATGGCCCTTATTAGAATTTCTGTTTTGTCAGGATATACTTTCTGGGCAGCCTTTATGAATTCATTTTCAGGCATCTTTCCCGTATAGTCTTTACCCGAACCAAGCCTAAGCTTTTTTACAAACTTTTTTAAGTCGTTTTCAGCTTTCCTTAAGGTAGTTTTTAAATCATTTTCAGTTTGTAAAGTCTTTTTTAACGCAGAATACATTGCGGGGGTTGAGAAACCAAATCTTGGGACCCCTAAAATTCCGGTCAGTTTTGGCAATTCAAGTGTTTCTTTTATTTCGCCGATACCGCTTACAAGAGCGGGTTTTTTAACGAGAAAAAAGGGGATGTCTGAGCCCAGACTTAAAGCCTCTTTTTGAATATATTGAAAAAATAAATCTTTTGATTTTTTATCTGTAAAAAGCTTATTGATAATTTTCATATAATACAAAATCACCGAAGCGGCGTTTGAACTGCCTCCGCCAAGACCGCCTGGCGAGGGAATTTTTTTGGCAATATTTACATGAATTCCCGGAAGCCGAAAGTCGCCTGAATTTACTGCGTAAGAATTTATTGAATTAACCGCTTCGTTCATGAATAAATAAGCTTTATAAATAAGATTATTTTTTGAATCGGCTTTTGAAAATACCCCGTTAAGCGAGGCTTCATAACCAAAAGGCAGTTTATCTGTATAACTTAACTGAAATTTTTCAGGTTCAAGGCTTTGAAACGAAATTTCATCGGCAAAACTAATAGGAACGAAAATACTTACAATGTGATGATATCCCGACTTATATTTAAAAGGAACCAGAAGCCCTAAGTTTAACTTAGCGTAAGATTTTACGGCAGAATTGAATTGATTTTTCATATACCTAATTTTCTGCAAGATCTTTAGCGGCTTTAACGATTCTGAATAATCCTAAGAAAAAACCCAATACTATAAAGAGAAGCATTATCCATGGGGCGCTGTTTAATTTAGTGTCGATATACTTTCCCGAAAATAAAAATATCAATAGAATGGCGCAAAATTCAAGGCCAAGATGGGTATATTTTATAAGCGTGTTCGCGGTTTCTTTGTATTTTACTGATTTTACGTCTTTTTTATCTTTATTTATGAAATATTTTTTATCTTTTTCGTCTAATTCTTGGAGTCTTTTTTTTATATCTTCTTTATCGTGTTCGTCAAGCATATACGAAAAACGATTTAAAGATTCAGCCTGTAAAGATTTATATATTTTTATAAAATATCAGTTGACCCTATAATATTTGATTAAATTAAATGGATAAGAAACTTGAATATTTATAAAATATGAATGCGTCAAATTAATCGTCTTTCAATATGCCAAAAATAAAACAAAATAAAAAGTTGAAATATTTAATATATTTTTTGGCGCCTTTTATACCTTTTTGTATCGCGGTTTTTTATCTAATATACGCCGAGTCATATACATATCTTGAGGGTCTTAAAGATACGGGTCGGCATAATGTCAGAATGCACAGAGAAATACTTGAGAATGCGTATAAACAAGCGGTTTTACAATTTCTAATTCAGTCAAAGCACACTGATCTGCAAAACTTCATAAACACCCGTAATGATGAAATCAAAAAAAGATTAGCTTTAGAATTAAAAAATGTCGCGAAAATTAACCCGTTATACGATCAAATTCGGCTTATTGATATTCAAGGCAATGAAATATTAAGGGTAAATAACAATAACGGAAATCCTTTAATTGTAAAAGAAAATAAACTGCAAAATAAGTTTGATAGGTATTATTTTTCAGAATCTGTCAAATTAAATAAAAATGAATTATATATATCTCCTATAGATTTAAACATTGAAAATAAAGAAATTGAAGTACCCTATAAGCCGATGATTCGAATTGCAACCCCTGTTTTTCAAAAAAACGGCAGAAAATGGGGTATTTTTATCATAAACTATAACGCTCAGGAATTCACTGAATTCCATTTTGACGTGATTGAGAACGAAGGATATCATTTGGTATTGAATAATCTCGGGTATTTTATCAAAGGCATAAATAAAGAAAAAGAATGGGGATTCATGTTTGACGATAAGAAACACGAAAAATTTGGCCGGTACTATCCCAAAATATGGGATCTTGTATCGAAAAAATCATCGGGGCAATTTTTTACTCATAACAAAGGATTGTTTTCTTACGAAGAAATTAATATTTCTGAGATTTTGAAAGATAGCTATGCTGCGCAAGATATTAACAATTTAATAGCCGAAAAATTAAAAATTGTTTTATATACGCCGGCCGAATTTATAAAAGAAAAATGGCTTCATAAAGCTTCTCATAAAATTCCTTTTTTATTGGCTATATTATTTTTTACCGCGGGGGGAGCCTGGCTTATAGTAAACTATAGCCTGCGAAAAGAAGAAGTTGAAATCTTAAACAGACAGCTTTCTTCGGCGGTAACCCAGGGTACAGATTCAATTGTTATTACAAATTCCAAAGGCGTAATTGAGTATGTCAACCCCGCTTTTATCGACATAACAGGATATTCTTTCAAAGAAGCTGTCGGCAAAAACCCGAGAATATTAAAAAGCGGCGCCTTAGATAAGTTATTTTATGAAAATTTATGGAAAACCATTTCGTCGGGCAAAAGCTGGAAGGGAACCTTTTGCAATCGAAAAAAAAACGGAACCTTTTATTGGGAATCAGCGTCTATTTCTGCGATACTAGACGAAGATAATAAAATTATTAAATATGTAGCCGTTAAAAGAGACGTTACAACAGAAAAAGAATTTCAGGAAAAACTTATTCAAAATGAAAAAAAACTTCACGAATTATTTACATATACCGAAAATCTGCGCGAAACTGAAAGAAAAAAAGCGGCCAGAAATATACATGACGATTTGGGGCAAATTTTAGCTGTCTTAAAATATGATATATCATGGGCGGCCAATGAAGTAAAAATTAATAGCGAAAAAGAAATCATTGAAAAACGATTACAAGAAGTGCTCGATAAAATCGACGAAGCCATAAAAACAGTTCAAAATATTTGTTCTGAATTAAGGCCCTCAATTCTCGATAAATTCGGTTTAGAAGCCGGCATTGAATGGTACACGGGAGAATTTGAAAGAAGGTCGAAAATAAAATGCAGCCTGATCATAAAAGTAAAAAATCCAATAAAAAATGACGATCTTAGCAGCGAGTTTTTTCGTATTTTTCAAGAGGCTTTGACAAATATATCGCGTTACGCAAAGGCCGATAAAATAGATATTACATTAAAACAAACAAAGAAAAACTTACTTTTAATTGTTAAAGATAACGGCATTGGCATTAAAAAAGAGCAAATTATCGACAGAAACTCTTTCGGCTTAATGGGCATGAAAGAAAGAGTTTATCCCTATAATGGTAGAGTGCTAATTTTCGGTAAAGAAAACATAGGCACAACGGTTATGGTTTTAGTACCCTTAAGAAATATATAAAATATGAATTGAATTTATCATTCTTTCTTTTTTATAGGCTATCGGTTTTTTTTGACCAGATAGAGGCTAAAAAAGTTTGCCCCCCTTTGCTGTGTTCTTAGACAAATTATTATTGATCTAGAGTCTGTAAAAAGAGATTTGTATCATATGAAAAATATTAACGGTTTTAATATGAATTATGTCGACAAGGGCGAGGGTACGCCCGTGGTTCTTATACACGGTTTTCCTTTACGAAAAGAAATGTGGCAGGGTCAAATTGATTTTTTGGCCAAAGAAGGGTATCGGGTTATCGCGCCCGATTTAAGAGGCTTTGGCAAAAGCGAATATAAGTCAATTAAAAGTATTTCTGATTTCTCTGACGATATCGCCGCATTGTTAGACGAGCTTAAAATTGAAAAGACGGTCATAGGCGGCATGTCTATGGGAGGCTATATTCTTCTTGATTTCTTAGACAGGCACAGCGAAAAAGCCAAGGCCGCCGTTTTTATCGTTACCAGAGCGGGAGCCGATAACGACGCGGGCAAAGTCAAAAGAACCGAACTTTCAGATAAAACTCTCGGCGGCGAACACGATATAGCCGCGAAAACATTTTCGCCGATTTTATTTGCCGAGTCTTCTTATGAGAAAAATTCCGCAATGGTCGATATGGTTTATGATTGGGCGGCGACTACAAACCCTCAGGCAATAAGCGATTCTTTAATTGCCATGAGAGACAGAAAAGATTATGTTTCAAAGCTGCCCGATTTTAACTTGCCGGCTCTGGTTATAGGCGGCGCCGAAGACAGAACTATACCGGTTGAAAATTCAAAACAAATTGCCGACAATCTGCCTTACGCAAAGCTTGAAATAATTGCAGACGCGGGGCATATGGCAAACTTAGAAAATCCCTCGGCTTTTAATAAGGCTTTGATAGATTTTTTGAATTCATTATAAATTCAAGTTTATTTCTTTTCTTTATCTTCTTCGCTTTTTTTCTGCCATTCTTTATAGCAGTCAATGCCGCAAAAGTTAAGTACATAATCCTGAGCCTCTGCCGATTTTGCCTCTGCTTTTGATAATTCTTTTAGACAGATTTCACAGCTTACCAGTTCTTCATTTTCTTTTGTTTTCTCGCTCATAGTTTAACCTCCCGAAATGGAGTTATTTAATTATATCATAGAACTTAGAAATATTTAATCTCCGCTTTCTATATTAAATTTACAAAATTGAAACTGATTTTGCGAAAAGTTTTATACAAAACAAACTCGGTTTTTACCCTGAGATTTAGCTTCGTATAGACGCTGATCGGCCTTTTCAATGAGAGAAACCATGGTTTTTTCGTCATCGGGAAAAACGGCTAAACCGCAGCTTACCGTAATCTTTCTATTTATAAAATTATGAGATTCAATTGATGATATAATTCTATTGGCATATTTTATAGCCTCATCTTTATTAAGTTCAGGCGATATAATAAAAAACTCTTCGCCTCCGAATCTGCCGACAATATCTGATGCTCGGGATGATTTTAATAAAATATCGGCGATATCTTTTAATACTTTATTGCCTTCAAGATGTCCAAATTCGTCATTATATGACTTAAAATTATCTACATCAATCATAAATATCGAAAAATTAAGCATATATCGTTCAGCTCTTTGCAGTTCTTTATTAAGCTCTTCCATTAAATAGCGATGATTATATAGCCCGGTTAGACCGTCTACGATGCTGAGCCTTCGCATCTCTTCTATAGCCTTTACTCTTTCAATCGCGAGAGCGGCATAAACCGTAAGAAGAGAAAAAAGCGAGACATCTTCTACCCTGGTTCTTTTCTTTTTAAAATCACAGGCGAAAATAATGCCCACAATGCGGCCCTCTATAGATAATGAAGAAGCTAAAACAGACTGAACCCCCTCTTCTAATAAGAAAGACGGCGGTTTTTCATATTTATCTAAATCGTTCACAAACATGGGATATGACTGGTTGAAAATTTTATTTAGCATACCGTCTTTAGTTATTTTCCAGCGGTCTTTTTTTCTCAAATTCTCGCTAAAACCTTTTGACGCTACAAGAATCAAATCTTCATTTTTCTCGTCAAATATAACAATGCAGCCCGCGGGCATATTTGTCAGTTTTGTCGCATAATCAATTATCGCGAAACCGGCGTCTTTCATGCTGTCAATATTTTCAATGATTAATCCAAGATGATAGAGATTTTCATGCTCTTTTAGCATCTTTTCTTTATCTTCATATCTTTTACGCCTTTCTTCGGCTAATTTCCACATTAAATTTGCCGAAACCCCTCCCATAACTTCGGTTTTTTCAGACTTTATTTTTTTAATTTCGTTAAAAACATCGGGATTGCCTGTAACATCAATTATAAGTTCCACATCATCTCGTACAAGATCGTTATACCTGGTAAAAATTGGTATTTTAAGGCGTCTTGCCAAAGAGATACCCTGCGCGCCAGGATCAATATCTGCAACGCCTACAATATCTACAATACTATTACCCTTAAGCATTTCAATAATAGAGCTGCCGCCGCTGCCGCAGCCAACAATGCCTATACGATGCTTTACTTCGGGTTCTGAAGATTCTTCTTCAATAATTATTTTCTTATTATTAACGGCCCATTCAATTGCGCCTTCTATCGTTTTAGTATTTAGTTTTTTTAAAATACTTTCTATTTCATAGTTAACCGCAACTTTTGACTTATGTAGCAGAATACTGATTTCATTTTCAGATTTTCCTTCATGGAGCCACCTAATAATCTCTATTTGAGTATTATCCGGTTCTTGTTTATTTAATTCTTCGCCCATATGATTTTTAATAAACAAAATAATATTATTTTTCAAAATGTAAACAAAAATATATACTGACTTTTTCTTTTAAATTCTTTCAATACCAGCGAAATATTTTTAATCCGCTATATGCTGTTATAATACCGGTAACAATCAAGTATAAACATCCAAGCAATACATCGGCCGTTAATAGAGTATTTGTAAATGTGTGTCTGAGTATGTCAGTTAAAATGGTCAATGGCAGAATTTTTACAACGGGCTGTATCGCTTCGGGCAGGTTTGATATGTTAAAAAATATCCCCGATAAAACCATCATCGGTATGCTAACAGCGTTTATCAAACCGTTGCCTATTCTTGAATTAGATGTTCTTGAGCCTATTAATACGCCTATGCCCGAAAAGGCGAAATTACCGCATAATAAAACGAGTATTATAGCCGCTATAGATCCGGCGATTTTTACTTCAAAATAATATTTTGCAAAAAGATAAATGATTATAAATTCTACCCAGCTCATGACCACGCGAGCGGCAAAGTGCGCGGCTAGAAAATCAAATTTTTTCATTGGCGCCGCCGTCATGCGTCTTAATAGTTTTTTAATTCTTAAATCAATAAAAGACCAACCCACGCCCCAAAGAGCCGAATTCATAATGCCAAGGCAAATTAAACCCGGTATTAAAAAGTCAATATATCGCAAACCAGACGTATGAATTGGCCGCGGATGTATTTTCATATTTTCTTCGGTTTTTTTCAGCAAATGATTTTCTAATTGAAAATATGTCAGTTCAGCCTCCTGATTTGCGGGATCAAACCTGGCGACGATTTTTTCTAAATCGCCTTCAAGAATAAGAAGAACCTGCCCGTTTTTAAGTAAATCGTCAGCCTCTTTTAATGTAGCGACAAATATGAATTTTATTTTTGATATTGCCGCGCCTTCTTCTTTATCATAATTTATTTTTAATGCATTATCTTCATAGTCTGTTTTTAAGTTCTCAAAAAACTGATTTTTTGCGCCTGCTTCATTATAAACAACAGCTACATTTTTTACCGAATCGGTTTTTTTAGTAAAAGAAATACCAAGAATCAAAGAAAGAGAAACAGGAAAAATAATGGTCCAGAAAAAAACGCTTGGCTCTCGTCGATATTCTTTAAAATGAATAGATAGTAAATTTAAAAAAGAATTATTCATGCAAGTGCCTTCCCGTTAAAGATATAAATAAATCGTCAAGATTCATTTTTCTGCACTGCAAATCTTCAATAATGAATTTTTTAGATTCGGCTTTTTTTAATAAATCGGGCAGTACGTCGGCTATGTTATCGACAAACAAACGCGCTCTTTTTTCTTTTTTATCGTGAATGATTTCTTTTATTTTCTTATTATCTGAAATAAAAGAAGGCAAAGTTTTTACCCTGGTTCTTAACTCAATAAGTTCTTTGGCCCCGTAAAATTTTAAGAGCCTGTCTAGCTTTCCATCGGCTAAAATTTTACCTTTATACATTATAACGACTCTTTCGCAGAGCAATTCGGCTTCTTCCATATAATGCGTCGTTAAAATCATGGTTGTATTTGTTTTTCGCAAGTCTTTTAAAATCTGCCAAAGCTCGCGACGCGCATGGGGATCTAAACCCGTTGTAGGTTCGTCTAAAATTATAATTTTCGGGTCGTTAATAAGAGCGATGCCCAAAGAGAGCTTTTGCTTTTGACCGCCCGAAAGATTCATGGTATAATCGTTTTTCTTATCGGCAAGGCCAATTTTAATAAGCATGTCTAAAGCGTCTTGCCTGCTTTTGTTGTAGAAACCGGCAAATAAATATAAGATTTCATAAACGGTAAGTTTGTCTAAAAACCGGGTTTCCTGCAAAGACAGACCAATCATTTTTCTTAGGGCATCTTCGTTATCTTTCCATGACATGCCGCTTATTTTAATGTCTCCGGCGGTTGGGCCTTGAATGCCCTCAATCATTTCTACAAGCGTTGTTTTTCCCGCGCCGTTTGGCCCTAAAAGAGCAACAAACTCGCCTTCGTTTATTGACAAAGATAAATCATTTACGGCAACCAAAGATTTGAATGTTTTGGTGAGATTTTCAATTTCAATGATTGGCTTTTTTGACGACACAATATCCTTCTTGTCAAAAAGACCATTTTATTTAGATGGTCAATTATTTTTATTAATTACCCTTATGAGGTAGATTCTAATTTGAAATTTTTGGCCGCTTATTATTCTTGACATGGCATATTCTTTGATATTTTTAACTTAAAAATCGAGAAAAACTGATAATTATATGCTAAAAAATGTTTACTTATTTGTATTAATTCTTGTCATTACGCTATTTCAATGCAGCAACGAGACTTTTGAGAATATCAGCAATATTCAGACAATTGACAATAACGAAAATTCAGATGAAAATGATAATATACCGCCTGTTTTTGAAGGTATACTTTCGGCGATACCACAGTCAAACAGTTCGGTTTTAGTATCATGGAACCCCGCGTATGATAACCAGACTGATTCAGGCAGTATTGTTTATAAAATATATATTTCACAGACCAGTCAAAATCATAATTATGATCTCTATAATTATGTGACTTTTCCCGGAGATACTACGGCCCTGATTACGGGATTATCTTCAGAAATAGAGTATTTTATTGTCGTCAGAGCCGAAGACGAAAGCGGAAATATTGATACAAACGCTATAGAAATATCAATTACGCTTCCCGCTGTATTTATTGATTCGACAAATCCGGTTTTTAACGGAGTTAACTCGATTTCGTTAAATTCAAATAATGAAATTATACTTTCATGGAACGCCGCGTCTGACGATATCTCGCTGCCAGAGGCGTTAACTTATTCAATATACATATCTGAAACGGCGGGTAATCAAGATTTTTTATCGCCAGATTTTTTTGTTTCGGGAACTATGCAATATACTTTGTCTGGGTTGCCTGACGGTAAAAATTATTATATTGTAGTTCGGGCCAAAGACGCGGCCGGCAATGAAGAAACAAATTCATTTGAGCTTTCAATTTTTCTGCCCGATAAAACGCCTCCAGTTTTTAACGGCATTACAAATCTTGCCCAGATTTCAAACACAGAAGTATTTCTAGAATGGAGTTTTGCGACAGATAATATTACCGCTTCTAATAATATCGTTTATGAAGTATTTGTAGCCGAAGCGGGCTTTCCTTTTGATTTTTCGATAACGTCCGCGCCGGGGGGTACGAACATTAACAACTACACTGTTACAGGTTTAACTTATGGCGTTGAATATTTTTTTATAGTTACGGCTAAAGACGCTGAAAATAATATTAATTTGAACACAGCGGCTATTTCGCACATCATGACCGATATCATTGCGCCTGTTTTTAACGGTATTCAGAGCGTAACCACAATATTAAATTATGACGATGCCTTAAGCCTAAGCTGGAATTCTGCATCTGATAATGCTACCACGCCTTCAGAAATAGAATATGATATATATATCAATAACTGTTCATTAAATCTTTGTTTGCCCAATATTTTAAGTCTTTCAGATTTTAACCCTCCTGACACAGTCACATTTAGTATGGTACCTTATACGATTAGCGGTCTGCAGGCCGGTACAACCTACAACTTTCTCGTTAAGGCAAGAGACGCCGCAGGCAATACAGACGATAATATGAATATTTTCGAAATTACAACGTTAGATTACACACCGCCTGTTTTTTCAGGTATAACAAACGCCTCGTTAACGGTAGGTAACGATATTTTTGTCGAATGGCCGCCTGCCGTCGATAATGTAACAGACAGTTTAAATATTGTTTATCATATTATTGTTACCGACTCTTTAGAAGAGCAAAGCTTTACAGAAACAATTACAGGCATTACAAATCATACGTTGACAGACTTGGCTGAAGGCAAAGAGTATTTAATAACTGTTCGCGCCGAAGACCAAAGCGGGAATATCGACCAAAATATCATACAACAATCGGTTATTATGCCAGATACTACAAGCCCTGTTTTTAGCGGCATTGCATCGGCCTTGACTGCAGATTACGATAAAATTACATTATCATGGAATGCGGCTTCTGACAATGTAACGCCAGATTCAGGAATTAAATATGAGATTTTTCACTCTGAAATATCGGGTGTTTTTAATTTTTTAAGCCCTTCGCATATAACAACCGAGGACATTTTAACTTTTACGGTGCCTATGTTAAATCCGTCTACAACATATTATTTTGTGGTACGGGCAAAAGACGCAGCGGGAAATATCGATCAAAATACGATAGAAACTTCGGCCACAACAAACAGCGTACCGAACCCGGTATTTTATGGCTTAAAAACGGCTAACTCAATAGATTCAGATAAGATTTTTATTACATGGGATTTAGCTGCAGACGATACGACCGCGCCTCAAGACATTAAATACCAAATTTACATATCGACTACAAGCGGGGGATACGATCTGGCGTTTCCTGATTTTGAAGTTTACAATGCAAACTCTTATATGATGACAGGATTAAATTCTAATACGCAATATTTTATTTATATAAGAGCGGTAGATTTAGACGAGAATGTAGATTTTAACGATATAGAACTTACCGTAACAACGACGTCAACTGCAGACACTACGGCGCCTCTTTTTCAGGGTTTGACTAATGTTCTTTATTATGACGCCAACAATATACATCTAAACTGGCAGGCGGCTGTAGACGATGTTACTCCGCAGGAATTTATAACCTATAAAATATATTTATCTGATTCTTCGGGAGTTTTTGATTTTAATAACGCATACGCGATTTCTTCTATGGGAGAAACTTCTCTTATACTTACTTTGCCTTTATCAGACAACCCGTATTATTTAATTGTAAGAGCCGAAGACTTAGCCGGTAATATCGATAATAATCTTATTGAAAAAAATAACATGGCGGTTATCAACACAAATATAGCCGTAGACGGCATACAAAATCTTCCCGGAAGCGAAATTTTTGTTGATGTCTTGGGGCCCTCGGCTTTTACTTTTACAACGTTAACGGGCGCGAATACAAGCGAAATTGTTACCGGTAGTTACGCCGTAACATGCGCCCATGTAAGCGGATATATTTTCAGCGGTAACACATTCGACGCCATTATACAGCCGGGGTCAATCTATAACGTTTTGTGCGATTATACGACTTCATTTATTTATGACGGCTTCGAAACCCTTGATACGTCCTGGATAAATTTGGGCCATATTCACAATGTTTCTGTAGATAATACATGCGGGCAAGACGGCACTGCGAATTGTCTAAGCTTATATGTCGAATCGACAAGAAAAAGCGGTATTCAGAAAAATCTCGATAATATTGCTGCTTCGTATGTTAGTTTTTACATGAAATCTGAAATATATGGGGCAGATTCTATCTTTGAAATCGGCTATAACGGCTTGCCTGCTTTTAATATAGAATGTTTTGCCATGTGGGGGCCTGAAGATTTATACTTAAATAACGTTTATACCGGTTATGCATGCGATTCTGATGTTTTTCATTTAATTGAATTTGAAAATATTGATTATATTAACCATACTTTTGATTTATATTTTGATTCTATACACATCGGCAATTTTTCTTTTATGAATAATATGAACAAATTCAATTATGTGAAACTTTTAAGCGATTCTATGGCGGGAACCGTATATTTTGACGAATTAAGAATTGAAACTCCGTAATTATAATGACCGAATAAATACATAAAATCGTTTATATATTATAATTGACAAGGCAAGAAAAATAATCGACAGATCATAAAAGGAAACTCATATGAAATGTAAATTGATAATCAAATTACTTATTTCGCTAACATTGATTTTTACCCTGCAATGCGGCAGCGAAGAAGAACCTCCTATTGAAGATACGCCGCCGGCCTCCAATGATACAATTGCGCCTGTTTTTGAAGGCAATGTAAACGCTATTGCGGCAGATAACACAACCATTTTAATAAACTGGGATCCCGCTTTCGACGAAACAACGTCTTTCATGCAAATTGATTATGAAATTTTTATTTCAGATTCTTTGGGAAATTTTGATCTAACTACCGCTAACGCTACTGTAACAGGAGAATTTTCTTATACCGCCACCGGGTTAAACGCAAATACCATGTACATGTTTTTAATTAGCGCCAAAGATGCCGCCGGCAATATAAGTAATTTTTTAAGCGTAACCGCAACGACTCTTGCAATATCTGATATTTATGCTCCTGTATTTAGCGGATTAACAGGCGCCGAAAATTTAAGCGCCGCCAACAGCTCTTCAATTTTTATTACATGGCCGGCGGCAATAGATAATATAACTCCGTCTGAAAATATTGTTTATCATATTTATGTATCTACAGTTTCAGGAGGGCAAGATTTTAATAATCCTACGGTTATTACGGAACAGGGCGCATTATTTGGCTCAGTAAGCGGATTATCGTCTTATACCGAATATTTTGTCGTTGTAAGGGCAGTCGATATTACTGGCAATATCGACTCAAATGTATCTGAATATTCTATATTTACTTTTGACGCGACAGCTCCCTTGTTTTCAGGGCTTAGAACTGCAATGCCCATTAACGGTAATACGATAAAATTGGCATGGAACCCGGCTGCCGACAATAAAGACGATTCTTCGCTTATAGTCTATAAAATTTATAAGTCGACAACCTCCGGTAGTTTTAATTATAACTCGCCAGATTATATAACAGAACCCGGCGAAACAAGTTTTATGTTTTATGGCCTTACAAAAGGCGTTGCTTATTTTTTTGTTGTAAGAGCGATAGACTCATCAGGCAATGAAAATATAAATACCGTTCAAAAATCGGCGACTCCTAATGATACTGGCTTTATACAAGTAGACGTAACTGTAGACGGCATATACGCATTACCATGGATGAAACCGGTCAATGTTGAAATTACCGGTCTGGCTGAATATAATGTGTCTACCGGTAAAACAATAATGACTTCAGCAGACGGGTCGTCATGGTCGCATTTTAATTTTGGAAATAATGACATTATTAACGATATGATATATGACGGCTCAAAATATATAGCTGTAGGCGATAACGGCGCTATTTATACATCAACAGATTTTAGCGTATGGACAAAACGATTATCGGGAACAGATAAGCGATTGAACAAGGTTTTTTATAACGGTTCAAAATATTTAATTGTTGGCGATCAAGGCTCCATATATGCGATTATTTTATCGTCTACAGACGGCATAAACTGGTCATTCTCAGCGGGAGGTTTTACTTTTGGCAGCTATTATGATATTTTATGGGACGGCGCAAATTTTGTTCTAGTCGGCGATACGGGAAGATTACAATATTCTACCGACGGATATAACTGGATAGGCAGCTCTATTGCAACCGGTAATTATTTTACCATATATTACGACGGAGCAACAAATTATTACGCAGGCGGTACCAATGGCGCTTTGTACAAATCGTCAAATCTTACTTCATGGACAGCCGTTACTAACCCGGCTACATCGACTATTAGAACGATTATACACGACGGCTCAAAATTTATCGCATCTGGCGATAACGGCCTGATTATGACCTCAACTGACGGAGCTTCATGGAGCATTATAACTTCAAATACAACGGCGAATATCAGCGATATGTCATTTAACGGCTCGCTTTATACTGCGGTTGGCAATAACGGCGTTATACTAAACTCTACCGACGGAACAATATGGACAGTAAACAATCCAAATATGCATCAAAAGTTCTTTTCTGTTTTTTGGGACGGAACCGATTTTATAACAACAGGATATACAGGAGGCATTGCTTTTCAAGAAGCGGTTGCGGGCACTTATACTGTTACATGTAATGACGATCATACGGGATTTAAAATAGGCACGGGACAAAATATATCGGTAAATATATCTCAAACAACAACGGTAACCTGTGATTATACTTTTTCTTCGCCTTTTTTTGATTTTTTTGAAAATACAAACGACAACTGGATAGCCAATGGCGCCAACATATCGTATTCAAATGATTGTACAGGCCCTAATTCAAGCGCCTGCGCTAAACTTACACTTGTATCATCTACTGCTAAAGAGTTTTATAGAAATTTTGAACCTACAATTAACCCTTCAGAAATTTCTTTTTATATTGGGGGCTCATCATATGAGGCAGACGCTAAATTTTTTATAGGTACCGATGATACAATCTCCTTTATTTCTGGAATAGGCCTTTCATGTCGATATTCTGGCGGATCTCCTAATTTTTATATTCATGATGATGCAACAAATGGCAATACTGGTATTGCATGTGAAAACTTTCCGTCATTACACCATATTTTAATCAAAAATATTGATTATACTAACCATAAATTTGATATTTATATTGACGGCGCAAAGATTGGTACTTATTATTTTAAAAACAATATGAGTTCTTTTAATAAAATATCGCTTAAAGGCGGCGGCGGTTTTGGCGGGTCATATTTTTATTTTGATGATCTTGTTCTTGAGAACCCCTAATTCTGTTTTTCAAGTATAAATCTGATTAAACCGAAAATATAAATGTAAAACTGCGCCCATATTAATATGAATACTTATTCTCAGTACATTGAAAACGTAAAGCCGTATGCATCTCGTAAGAAACCTTCTTCTAAGAGAAAAGGTTTAATATTCTTTAGTATACTACAATTTGGCGCTATGGCGGCTTTATTTTTTTGGGCCAATGACGTTATTAATAAAGAAAGAGAATTAATAAAAAAACTTGAAAACTCTAAAATTGATTTTCAGAAGATGAAATATGAACTCGAAAATCTTAAATATCAGAAAAATAATATCGAAGAAGGTTTAATCAAAAATAAACAAGCTCTTGAAAATGAAAAAATAAAAATTATTTATAAAACTAACACTAATTCTGCATTTACCAATAAAATTATAAACGAAAGAAATCGTCTAAATGTTCAATTGAATGACTTAAAATTAAAATTCAAGGAAATCAGATTAAAGCTTGAAAATAAACAAAAAGAAGTTAACGATTTAAGCGCCAGTCTTATCGAGTTACGTAAACAAAATTCAGACAGTAAAAATGAGAGTCTCTTTGCAGGCAAAAACCATGAGAAACAAACTAAGAAAATTCAATCTCAGAAAAATGACAATGTTTACGCAAATAAAACAGAAACTAAATCTCTAAAGCAAGATTTTACCAGCGAAGAAGAAGAAGCTGAAAATGTGCCAAATGCGTCTGAAAATATAATTGAAGATGACGATAAAAATATAGAAAATGACGATGAAGAGACTCATATAACTGAATCGCCTGAAGAGGATTCAGAAATATCTGTATCAAATGATTCGGTTGACGATAAAAATGCCACAGAAACATATGAAAAACAAGATGTTGAAAATAAATCCAATTCTAATGACAACGAAGCCGCTAAGTCTACAGAACCTGAAAACTCAGAAATAGAAAATAATAATGTTGATTCAGATAAAGATTCTTCTGAAGAAGACGAAATTCAAAAAGAAAATAACGATGATACAATAGATACTGCTTCAACAAATGACGAAGACGATTCTGAAACCGAAAAAGAAGAAATAAACGAAAATATAGTCAATGATGAAGAAAAAATATCAACTGCGGCAGTTAATGAAAAGATATCTGAAAATAAAGCAATAGAAACTACTGATGAAGCCGATGATGAAGCCGATGAAGAAACAGAAATAGAATCTGATGAAGAAAACGATATCGAAAATGCTGAAGGCGAAAAAGACTCTGAAGAAGACGAAGATACTGAAAGTAATGTCGCTATAAAGAAAGGTAAAATAAGCGAAGCAACCGGCAAACCTGTTTCTTCTGATAGTGACGCATCAGAGAAATTCAGCGAATCAGAAATTAACGAATATAAGGCTGAAATAGAGCAGACAAAAAATGAAGCTCTTGAGCATGAGAAACAAATCAAAGAATTAACCCTAATGATTGAATTTTTAAGAGAAAAGCTTTATATATATACGGTCATGGCAAAAAACGAAAATATTAGCTTTGAATCGCGGGCAGATTATAAGGTTATTAAAGATGAATTTTACCATAGCGCTAAAAAACAAATGAAAAACGGCAGATACGCTAAAGCGTCTGCGCTGTTTAGAAAAGTATTAGAAAATCATCCCGAATCAACCATACCGTATACCGGATTATCAAGATCTCTTTATAAAGAAAAAAAACTGACAGAATCTAAAGAAGTATTTTATAAATATTTAGAAATTCTTTCTGATAAAAATCGCTCAAATTAATAAGCATTATCAATATGTTTTATCTCGTTTCTTTTGATGGTCATTTCGCCAAAGTCTTCTGAATATATGATTATAAATTCGCTGTTAAGCTCTATAAGCTGAGCTTCAATCTTTTCGTCATTAATTAAAGTTATTCTAACTTTTTTTTTTCGTCTTCTTCGTCTTGTAAAGCCGTAGCGGTACCGCCGCCGTTAATAGAAATATGATATCCTATTGATAACCCATAGACATATAAAGGCGCTTTTGCATATTCAGGCATTTTTAACACATAAGAGACACCGAATTCCGGCGTTAAAAATACTTTATTAGGAAAATAAAAATCAATTGCCGCTTTAACCGTAAACCCTACAGACGAAACTTTTTCGTCAAATTGACTGTTCATTGTATAATAATCTACATGAACTCCAAATCTGGGATAATAATGGTATTCTAATATTTTTTCGCTAAATAACTGGTATTCGGTACCTATTGAAAAAAATCTCCATTTTGTTATAATATAACTGTCATGAAAGGCCTGAAACGCCGCAGTAGCTGAAAAATCTACATTATCAATGGCTCTTATTGAAGCCGAGACGCCCATTAAATTTGCCATCGGGAAGGTATTTAAATATGTTTCAGGGTACGTAATCGCGTAAAAACTCGGATAAATTCTTATATTATCAATGGCTTTTATCGAATTTGCAGATAATGCAAATATCAATAATAGAAAAATTCGAATTATATTATATTTTTTTTTCATTTTCAATTTTCAATTATTTCTTCAATATTTTCTCTCAAAAACAACACTTCATCTAAAGAGTCAAGCCTGATTACTATGTTTATATTATTTTCTCTAACTATAACTCCTGTTACTGATTTTCCGTTTTTTAATACAAGTTCCACTCTTTTTTCTATTACCTTGCCCGAACTGGTAACTTCTTTTTCTTCTATTGATAAATGATAACCGGCCGCCATTCTAACCCTATACAAAGGACCCGTAGTATGCTGCGGAAATTCAAAAATAGAAACTCCGAATTCAAATGTCATAAAAATACTTTTAGGAAAATACACTTCTAAACCAATGCCCGGCGAAAATGAAATTGTTGAAGCCGATACCGGCGAATCATGATGCTCATGCTCGTCTTTAAGGCTTATATAATCAATAGACGCAAAGGCCGCCGGATAAAAAGTCATCGACTCAAAACCCTTGCCGATAATTCTATATTCTGCGCCAAGCTGATATAAACCCCATTTATTTAACGGATAACTTGCTTTTTGAAGCTGCCAAGAGCCGGCAAAAAATACGTCTAAATCGTCTAATATTCTTGACGATAAGAAAAAACCAACCATATTTATTATGGGATATGTTTTATTTTCGGTTTCTGCATAAGAATATATTTGATAATTTGGGGCTATTCTGACATTTCTTAAAAACAGCGACCTGTCTTTAGACGGAATTGAAACTGCGGCCTGTATCTCTTCTGAACTCTCAGCGTTTTCGGTTTCGGTTTCTTCTTCTTGACTATAAATCAAAGAAGACGATATAATCGTAAACATTAACAGAATGAAAAGCTTGTGTGAAACCTTCTTAAGCATATTATTTATTTCTAAACCTCCTTTGTATTCTCGCAATTAAAATGGCTAAAAATGTCGGCATTAATAAATATAGCCAGGCAGACGATGCCGAAGAAGTTGATGTATCGCCGCCTATAAAACAACCGACAGGAGCAATTCCTTCTTCGTCTTCTTCTGCCGCCTCTTCTAAGCCTAACAATACACCGGTATTTGCATCATAGGCTATACCGGCGGGTATTTGATATAAAGCAACTGTAGTAGGCTTAGGCGTTTCAATTTCACAGGCGCTTGAACAACCGTCTCCGTTTACTGTATTGCCGTCGTCGCATTCTTCGTATAACCCGAGTACGGCATTACCGTCATTCGGATCTCCATTGCCGCACTCAGAAAGCGGAGTATCTTCTACCCCTTTAAAAAGCCAGCCGTCTCTATCGGCGCTGCCGCCGTGGTTGTGGCATGAGACGCATCCTGTAACTGTAAAATCAGCTGAGTGGCCGCCGTGTTGTGGTAAAATTTCTGGCGTAAATTCATGACATTTTTTACAAAGCGGCGTTAAATCTAACGGTTTATTAACAACTGGCGCAACATCTCCATAACTTACAATATTCACCGCGCCATTATAGGGAGCCGCTAGCGAATCAACTTTCACAGGCGTAGTATTTAGATTTTCATAATGACCGTCGTCATAATATTCTTCTCCGGTTGTAGCCGGGGCCGTTATATTGCTTTTTATTGAATAAAGATTTGCAGAACCGTGTTTATCATGGCAGTCTTGACAGCTTAATTCAGAAATATACTTATCGCCATTTGTTAAAAAGTATGCTTCAGAATATCTATTTAACTCGGCAGGGTTTGACCATGAACGTTTAGAGTCTTTTCCGTGGGGCGAAAAACGCCATGAAAAACCAACCGACCAGGGAGACTGTGAATATCCGCCCGAACTTATGCCCTTAATAAAGCTTGCCTCGCCTGTTACCCCCGCTTTTTCAACAGTTACTGAAGATAACTGCGCGGTACCGTTTTTTTCATAATCAGATTCTAAAATATCTGTAATATCGCAATTCGTATCCCACCATGAACAATATCTGAACTCAAAAGGGTTACCTGAAGCCATGGTACCCGATAATAATTTGATATTCATACTTCCAGTAAATGCGCTGACTCCATCCCATTGCGTATCAGCGTCGTTCCAGCTTGTGATTACACCCGACCAGGTAACCCCATTAAAAGCATATTCTCCCGTATTCATCCAGGGTTTAGGAACCCCGTCAGGTTTCGTATAGCCTGACCAGTTTATAAAGTCTACCCTATAAATTGTATTATCAAATGCTGAAAGCGATCTTTCGGGCATAATTCTTGGAGGAAACTGCATTTTATACGCGTTTGTCTCGCCTGCGCCCGGCGCAATTGGCCCCTCGCCGCCTGAATGACATTCAAGACAAAATTTATTTTTCTTTTCTTTATCAAGTACAGGGTTAGTATCTGAATAATCATATGGCTTCCATCTGGCCCAGGGATTCGCCACAGGCTGATTCTTGGCCGAATTATGCGCCCCGTGACAATCAAGGCAATCCATTTTTGTAAAGCCAGGAGTTGCCGCATAAATTGAATCTGAAGCCAGCACATTATGTCTGTTATTAACATGTCTTGTAGCGCCGCCGTAGTAATTAAAGCCACTAGCGTCGTCTTGCCATTCAATTGTAATTGCACTGTCAAAACTGTTTGTTTTTGCATCAGGAATTATTCCTGTTCTACCGTTGCCAAAAGGATCTATTTGCGAATTAATAGCCAAATTATTTGCTAATGGCATAGTTAAACCGAGCGCATCATGACATCCCATACAAAAATTAGACAAATTAGCCTCAGAACCGGCGGTTTGGTTAAAGCCCGTTAGATAATTTTCTGTTTCTAATGTGTAAAAACTTTGACTGCCAACGCTTGAATGGGTTCCCGTTGCATTTGTACTGTTATCCATATCATAAAGATATATTGTGCCCGATCTATGAGTTTGCGCGGGAAAGTTTACCGGATCCCATTGAATTGAATCTATAAGGTGACATACCCGACAGGCTTTATTATCAATTTGTGTACCATTATGGTGACCGTTACCAATTGTAGGAACATTGTCATATTCGGGGGTTATGGCTCGTCTAACAACGGGAATGGCCAAGCCTGTAACAGTATCAAATATTTCATTGCCTAATGCGTCTTTTACGGTAATTTTTGAACTTTCTATGGCAAAACTATGACACAACAAACAACTTGGTTCGCTTGTTCCCGTCGATAAATCTTCGGTAACCCCGTTTGCTGAAGACATAAACGGGTATTTTCCCGTTGTTCCCCCGACATTATGGCATGCCACATTCATACACACACTGCCTTCATTGCTCCAGCTGGCGTCGGGATTATCTTCGTTAAATATGATAATATCGCCTTCGGCTTCCTCATTTGTTAAAGAGTTATAGCCGTTTATAACAGCGTTTCTATGAAGCTCATAATTTAAATATTCATAATGACAATCTTCACAGATAATATTGGCCGCCCCTGAAATTGGGTTTGCGCGAGCCAAATGAGTTGTATGAATGCCTGAGGTAGGCTCAGAAACCGCTAAAGGAGTCAAGGGATGACAAGATGAATAAGTACATCCTCCTGCAGATATTCCGCTTTGATAATTAACATATTCGTTATTTAAATTACTGCAATTTAAAGAAATAAAATATAATATAAAAAGCGCGCTTATTTTTATAGTCTTGGTATATTTAATGTATAATTTCATTAGTTTAACAATATTATATTTTTGCAATGAATTCTCAGCAAAATATAGTTTTTTACTCTCATATATATTATGATTATTAGCAATAAAACGGGACACTTTATTTGTTTTTTTAATCTGTAACATTATTTTCTACCCGTTACATGACAAAAATTACAGTCTGTAGGCATGTGACATGCTTTACAAGAGCTTAATCTAAATTTGGCCATTCTGCCGTGAAATTTTGAATCTGTATCATTCATCCAGCCTTCGGGATGCACTTTTTTTATTCTTGATTCGCTTTGAAGGCTTACGCCTTTTTGGGTATGACATTCATTGCAGTATCTTTCGCTATGGCACGATCTACAATCTTTTATAACCGCTCTTGATTCATATTTATGGGTTAACTCCCAGTTTGGATTATGATCAAACTTTGGTTTTATGCTGCCTTTATGACAATCTAAACATGTTTGTTCTGTTTCGTGGCACGCTAAGCATTTATTCTGGTTATGATTTGCTTTTAATTTATGCTGCTTTGTCCATCCCTGATAATGATCTTCAGGTTTTAAAGGCTCAAGATGGCATGTAACGCAAAATTGACTGGCTCCCTTGTTATCATGACATTGAAAACAATATTCCATTTCTGGTACAATCTCTTTATTTTCAAATTCATTTTTTTCGTAAGCCGCCCGATGACAATTATCGCAGCTCATTAATTGTTTGCCAACATGCTGTTTATGATTAAATTCAACCGTTCTTTTATAATAGTCCATTTTTACGACTGCCACATAATCTGCGGCATTTTCGTGGCAATCTTCGCATACCGATTGTTTTGGTATATCGGGCGCAAATTGAGTCGTCTCGCTTTCGGTTATGTTATCGTGACAATCAACGCATTCGGCCTCGTCTTTGTGTCTAAGGTGAGGAAACTGTACCTTGCTTTTATGGCATAAAGAACATGTCTTAGGCGCTGTATTATCGTCATGGCATTCATAACATAGTTTCATTGCGGGAAAGGCCCCTCCGGCTACAAATTCTTCATCATGAACGGCTTTATGACAAAATTTACACTCAAGACCTTCTTCACTGATATGGTGCTGGTGATTAAATTCTATCGTATTTTTAGGCTTTGAATCGTAAAATTTTACAATAGAAGGAACGTCTTGTGCATGGCAATCTAAACAAATTTCTTTATTTACAGGTATATTATTATCAATAGAAACCGTGCTTTCAGAAGCATTCTCATGACAATCTGCGCATTCGGCTTCGCCTTTATGCGTTATATGCGGAAAATTTACTTTCTCTGCATGGCACAAAGAACAGGTTTTGGGAGCTGTTTCTCCGTCATGGCATTCATAACATACGGCCATTTTAGGAAAACCCTGCCCTGATACATACTCTTCGCTCGATATATCTTTATGACAATCGTCACACGCGATTTCTTGTTCAATATGAACCTGATGATTAAAAAAGAGTTTATGCTTAGGCCTTGGTCTGTAAAACACAACCGGCGATAATTCATCGTTCTCATGACACTCAATACAAACCTTATGTTTTACCGGAAGGTTATCATCTGTTTCTTTGGCGCTTTCTGCAATATTTACATGACAATTTGTACACTCTACTTCGTCAGGCGGATGGTAACTATGCGAAAAACGAACAATGTCATCTTCTTGCGCATACATAAAGATACCGGAAAATAATAAAATTCCGGTTATTATAAAATATTTTATTTTATTAAAAATTATATGTGTTTCTCTTTTCTTCATTTTCGTTTAAAACTTATACTTTACGGCAAAAATGCCCCTTAAATCAAAATCATATTTGAAATTATTGTATGCTTCTGCAAATAAAGATAATTCTACCACTTTATAAAGTTTTCTTTTAAGCCCCAGATCTAGAAAAAAACCTTTGCTTGATAGGGGTTTTTTGTCTATATCTTCCTGATAAAAAATCATCCCCCCGCCAAAAGAAGCAATTACATAATCAAAATCGCGCATTAATTGAAACTGCGACTTTAATTGATCTCCTAAAACAGAATTAACATATTCTGTTAAAAACTTCAGATTAAATTTAGATAAATTATAATGATTTAATAAAAGTTGAACCGAATGAGCCGGCTTTTTTTTCTCTACTTGATAAAATATGGCGCCATAACTGAGAGATATATTAAAATAATCGTCTATCATCGTTACAGTTTTAAATCGCCCCTCATTTGTATCATACGGATCAAATGTCTTGGCCCAAAAAGAATCGCTTAAAAAAACGGGTCTGTAATATTCATGCTCTAAAATAAATACAAGATAATTTTCTGGTAATATTTTTAAGCCTGATAACGCGCTGGCGGGCAGCATTTCTTCAAAATCAAATAATACATACGAATAAAATTGAAACATATTTAAGAAAACAGTTGTATCTATGTTTGAAGAGATATAATGTTCGGCTATTTTACCCGAATCTTGAACTATCTGATAATCAAGTTGATATCCGCCATATTCTGAATCAATATAACTGACCCTGGCGCCTTCAATATTATCGCCGCCGCGCTCGTCTAAAAAGATGGTTCTATAATCAAAACTATTATATCTTTTTTTCTCTTCAACATTTTCGATATAATCGTCATGAACTATGAACCCGCCGTAGGCCCCAATCGTAAGATTTTTTAATATTTCATATTCAATATTCAAACCGTCATAATGCGTTAATGAAAAGCTGTTTATTGAAAATATTCTGCCCGCCTGCCAGTGAAGCTTATCTTCTTTTCTGTCAAAATATGCGTAATAAAGATTATAATAAAATTGTTCTAACATGCCGTTTTTTTCAGTTCTATAACTTATTTTATTATTCGTATGAAAACTCATACCGTCTAATGAGCGATTTCCGAAATCTAGAAAAATACTTTGTTCGACTCTGGCGCTTAGATCAGAATAAGGCTCGCCGGTTTCAGAATTAACCTTGCCTGAAGAATATGTATGAACAACTGTTTGTAAAGCGCCTTCAGAATATATAGGATATACAAAAAAAAACAAATATGCGCATACGTATCTTCCTATGTTTTTGTAATACTTCACGGTTATTTCTCTTTATTTTTATCGCCCGATTCAGTTTACTTTTTTATATTTAACCAAGTATTTTTTTTATTATTGCAAATAAATGCAGATATAAAAAAAATGGCTTCTGCCTAATACAGTTAATATATTTTTAACAACCAAACCCTAATCTCGGCATTTTAGTATAGAGGCTTTTTTTTAATCATATTGTCAAGGGTTTTAAACTTTTCAAAGATGATAATTTATTAAATTCTTACTTGCCAGTCTGTAAAACAAATAAAAACTTTGCACGAATATAATATTTACGTTATTTTATACTCTAGCGGGAAAAATGAGGCTTAACTATCTCTGTAAAATCGCATTTTTCATAAACAGGTATAAATAGTTACTCATATAGTAATGATATTTGGGATACTCATGCAATTTATTAAAAAACATTATTTTTTAAAATTTATAATAATTTGTATTCTTTCTGTAGTAAATATAAACAATATATCTGCCATATCTCGCGAGGGCCGAGGCACCGCCGATTATATACTTGATCAGGCATTTTTCAATTATTACAATAACGATTACGGCAAAGCCATACCTTTTTTTGAAAAACACTTAGAAGTATACGGTCCTAATGAGGTATCTTACCGTTATTTAGCGATGATTCATTATCAAAGTAAAGAATATGTTAAATGTATAGATGTTCTTGAAAAATCGACTAAGCTTTTTCCCGAAAGCGTTACGTCTTTAAACTTACTGGCCTACGCTTATTTAGCCGAAAACCGTGTTGAAGAATCTATTAATACTCATAAAAAAATACTTGAATTAGACATTTTAAATGAAAACAGCCTTTCTGTATTGGCTACAATTTACGCGAATCTGCACAATTTGCGAACAGCGGCGGGATATTATAAAAGGCTTATTATCGCCGTTAAAAAGAAAAGTTATGACGGCAATTTATTATACAAAGCGTATTCTTTCTTAGGAAATTATTATTATGAAGAAGGAAATTATTCAAAAGCGGTTTTTTATTTTGAAAATCTTCTCGAAATTTCAGACCACGATATTGAATCTATGTTTGTTCTCGCAGAGTTATATAAGATGACGGGCAAATTTAAAAAAGCGGCGGATGTATTAGAGCATACTATCGCTATATACCCAGATTATAAGACGGCCGTTGAATCGCTAGCCGAAGTTTACTATATCATAGGCGATTTTAAGGCAAGGTCTTTGATTATGAATTATTTTTCACAAAATAAAAACCCTGCGAGTCATTTTAAGGGTATGTTAAGCGAATTAAACTCTGATTATGAAAACGCAGAACTCCATTTCAGGCAATCGGCAATTGAAAATAAGAATCGGTTAAGCCAGTATATAGGTTTATATAAAATATATAAAAAAACAAACAATTTTAAAGAAATAAAAAAGGCCGCTTTTACGGCGGCGTTTTTATTTCATAAGTTAAGGGCTTACGACCTTTCAAAAAAATATCTATATTATGTTTTAGACATATTAAAAACAGAATCTAAAGATCTTAACTTTGAAGAAGAATTTTTTATAAAAAAGGCGCCTTCTCCCTTTATTATTCATGAACATATTGAAAATCTGGCCCAAGATTACATTGAAACATACGCCCTTCAGGCTTCGGCCTATGAAAATTCTGAAAATTATCGCGAAGCGGCGACATATTATCTTCAGTCAGGGTTTTACTTAGATAAACTTTCAGAATGGCTTAACTGGAAAAAGAATTTTCTAATTTCAGAAAATAACGATAAAAGTCAAACTCAATCTCTGGAAAAGAAAATAATGTTAATTCAAAATAAAAAATACGAAATTCTTACAAGCTTAGGATGGTCGCTTCAAATGAAACCGGTAGAAAACTATACCGACGCTTTAAGCAAGATGAGTTTAGCAATAGCATTAGATTCAAAGCAACCCCAGGCGCATTTCATCACCGGAATTATTTTATACACTCTTGCCGAACAAAACAAGGCTTCTTATCTTAAATCTGAAGAATACTTATCAGAAGCAATAAAGCTGGCCCGTGAGTCATTCGGCGAAAATAAAGTACCTTCGGGATATTATTTTTATTTGGGCATTGTACAAGATAAATCGGGTAATTTTGACCGCGCAGTGATTCATTTAAAAAAAGCCCTTGATATCGAGCCTTATAATTCTTCTTATTTAAATTATTTAGGATATCTGTATTCATTAAAATCTACAAAACTATTAGAGGCGAGAAACCTTCTGATAAAAGCGTTAGAAGACGAGCCTGAAAATGACGCATACCTTGATTCATTAGGTTGGATTTTCTTTAAAATGGAAAAATATAAAGAAGCTTTAGATCAACTTCTAATGGCCATTTATGAATCGCAAAAAAAAGGGAAAAAAGATCCGGTTATTCATTTTCATCTAGGCGAAACCTATAATAAATTAAATAATTCTTTTAAGGCGCATTACCATTATTCTAAAACCATGGAACATATTGAAAACTCGTCTGAAAAGCTTGATATAAACTATATTGAAAAGCAAATAAAACAGTTGTCTGATAAAAAATAATGTTTGTTGTTCAAAATGTCGTATCTTTTTATTTTAAATTACATCGAAATATATTAGGTTTCATGCTTTTTTTATGCTTCTTTATTTTTTTAAATTGTAAAAGTCCTCAGATAAAATCGACAGGCGACGAACACAAATCTTCTAAAAAACTTATTGATAATGTAAAAGAAAAATATCCTTTTTATAATCAAATGTCGGCCCAATTTAATTTACAGGGTAAAATAGGAGAAGACGAAGTCGTTTATTTTGGCACCATTAAATCAATTATTAATAAAAGCAATATAGAAAAAAGCTATTTATTAATTAATTTAAAAGATACCGTTTTTCTTGCCGATTTTTATACTCTCGAAATAAAAAACGAATCCGTATATCAAATTGATCATTTAAGAGATAAAAAAATAAAATCTTCCCTTTCAGATTATAAATGGGTAGAAATATTCGGCAATGTTATTCCCTTTCATTTTTATTTTCCGATTTTGCTTGGGTTTCCTCCAAAGCAGATTTTTAATAATGAGGCGGTTATAAACGAAGAGGCTGAAAAGGCCCTTTATCGATCGGATATTTTTGAAACCGTTGTAGAATTTTCGGCCGGCTACATTAAAAAAATATATTTTAGAACAACATTAAAAAAGACGTGTTATCTTTAAGCTTTTCAGGAAACATAAACAACAATGTAAGACACTTTCCTGAATATATCTGGGTAACAAAAAATAAATCGAAAGATTATATTAAAATGCGCTTTTCAAAATTAAGAATAGAATAATGGATAACAACGAACAATCAAAAAAACTTGATAATTTAAAAAAAGGCGTTTTACTTTGCGAAAGATGCAAACTTTCTACAACCAGAACCAATGTAGTTTTCGGAGAAGGCAGTTCAGAGGCTGAAATCATGTTCATAGGCGAAGGACCCGGAAAAACCGAAGATCTTACGGGCAGACCGTTTGTCGGGCGCGCTGGAGCGCTTTTGACGAGTATTATTGAAAACGGCATGAAATTAAAAAGAGAAAATGTTTATATCGCAAATATCGTCAAATGCAGGCCGTCTGTAGATTATAAAATGCAAAAAGACAGGCCGCCAGATAAAGAAGAATTAAAATGTTGTTCTCCCTTTTTAACCGAGCAAATAAAAATCATCAATCCCAAAGTTATAATCGCTTTAGGAAGCCCCTCAAGCAAATTTCTTCTAAACTCGAATATTGGCATAACTAAACTTCGCGGTAACTGGGGTTCTTTTTTGAAAATACCCGTTATGCCCACGTACCATCCAAGCTATGTTCTAAGAAATGGAGGAGAAAAAAGCCCTTTAAAAAAAGACGTATGGGAAGATATTAAAAAGGTACTGAAAAAACTAAACGTATGAGATTTAAGATTGAGATTGGTTTTGCCGTAATTTAAGCATATGAAAAAATTAATGTTTATAATTTTCTTAATTTTATTTTCTGCAAATTACATTCAGGCTGAATACATTTTAGATTCGAATGCAAAAGATTTTCTCGAAGAGAAAATAAAAAAAGCCGAAGACTCGGGATATGCCGACGTAGAATTTGATATATTGCATAAAAAAATTACCGATTTACTTCCAAAGCTTTCAGATTTTATAATCGACGATAAAAAAGAAAATGCAAAAAAAATCATTATACCGATTGCCTTTGGCGAAACATTTAAATCTCCTGAAGAAAGATACCTTTTTAACGGAGAACTTCACTTATATATTTCAGGCGGCAATAAAATATCTAAATTAAAAATTGTTTATACAAGGGTAAACCCTATAGGAGATATTTATTTAAGCGAAAAAAGAGAAATTGTGAATCCTACGCCGTCTTTTTACAACGATGATAAACTTGATTCAAACGACGATATAACGCTTGTTTACCATGAAAAAGACGCCAATACAGACGATTATGTTAAATTAGACGAAATTACATTAAAAGAAATACCTTTTTTTGAAAAGAAAATGAGCATTATGACATCGTACAAAAAATATCTTTATAAAGCGTATCGAGCTTTTATCTATAAACTCAATTTAATTGAATTAAATAAAAAAACAAAAATCAGGCATTTGCTTGATTTGAATTGATTTAATCTTTTGATATAAGAAAAATCGCGTTTTGAGCAAAAAAGTTCGGCATGAAGCTTATTTGCTTTTTAGCGTTCATATAATAAGAATTTTCAATTTTTATATTTCTTTTTTTGCAGTAATCAAAAAAATCAAAAACGCTTAGGTAATGTAAGTTGGGCGTTTCAAACCACTCGTAAGGCAGCCACTCTGTTATGGGTTTTTTTCCCCTGAAAAACAATTGAAATCTTATTTTATAATGAGCAAAATTCGGAATGCCTACAATAACTTTTTTTCCCACGCGCAAAGAATCGGTAAGAACAGTATCGGGTTTTCTTACCTGCTGTAACGCCTGATTTAATATTACATAATCGAAAGACTTATCGGCATAATCTTCTAAACCGCTGTCAATATCGCCTAAAAAAACGCTTAAGCCCTTTTCTACGCATTGATAAATTGCGTTTTCGTCGATTTCTACGCCCTGAGCCTTTACTTTTTTTTCCTGAATCAATAATTTTAAAAGCTCTCCTGAACCGCATCCTAAATCTAGAATGTTTGAATTTTCAGATATTATTTTAACAATTATCTTATAATCAAGAGAAATGACATTTTGGGACATATTTATTAATCGATCTCATTGAGTATTTTCTGAAGAAAATGTTTTATTAAATGAGCCTCTTTTTCTATCTCTAATAAAAACGCGTCGTGACCATAATTCGAATCTATTTCGCAAAAAGTTGCGTTTACGCCCGCCATTTTACAAGCTTTTACAATTTCTTTTGATTGCGCCGTGGGATACAGCCAGTCAGATTTAAACGCCAGCACTAGTACATTGGCTTTTAATTCTTTTAATGATTCATGCAGCGATTTACCCTGCCCCGCGTCAAATAAATCCATAGCCTTTGTGATATATAAATATGAATTAGGATCAAATCTTCTTGTAAAAGAATCTCCTCTATACTGCAGATATCCTTCTACCTCAAAATCGGCGGTAAATTTTTCAATTCCTCTGTTGCTTTTTAGTTTTCTGCCAAATTTATTGTCCATTGAGTTTTCGCTCATATAGGTAATATGACCCACCATACGCGCCACAGAAAGTCCTTTTAATGGTCTTTTATCGTCATAATAGTTGCCCTCTTTCCAATGGGGGTCGGCCATAATTGCCTGTCTGCCAACCTCGTTAAAGGCTATTTGCATGGGAGAATGTTTCGCGGTTGTAGCTATCGGTATAGCCGATCGAATCGCCTCAGGATAACTTACCATCCATTGAAGAGCCTGCATACCGCCCATTGAACCGCCGGCAATTGAAAGAAGTTTTTTAATTCCCAAATGATCAATAAGCAGTTTCTGTGCGTTTACCATATCTGCTATTGTCACAAAAGGAAAATCAACCCCGTACGCTTTTTTTGTTTTAGGGTTGATTGTAGCTGGCCCGCTAGAGCCCTTACATCCGCCTAAAACGTTTGAACATATAATAAAATATTTTTCTGTATCAAAGGCCTTTCCCGGTCCTATCATGTTATCCCACCAACCGGGCTTTTTTTCTCCTTTATGATATCCGGCTGCGTGAGCGTCTCCCGAAAATGCGTGCGCTATTAATATTGCGTTTGTTTTTTTTGAGTTTAATTTTCCGTATGTTTCATAAGCTATTGTTGCGGGATCTAACTTAACGCCGCTTTCAAGAATAAATTCATTTGAAGGTTCAGAAAAATTAAAATAGTGTGTTTCTACAAGCCCTATATTATTTTCTTTTTTTTTGCTCATTCTATATTTTATTTTTTCTATTATGCATTTTTATATCATATTTATAAATAATTAATTTTAAACTTATCATACAAAAATATATTAAATATCAACTATATTTTTATTTGAAAATTTATCCGTAAAAGCTATAATTTACTGTATCGCAGATTTTAAAGCCTGATCGATATCTTCTTTGATATCTTCTATATTTTCTATACCTACCGAAAGTCTGATATAATCTTCTGAAACTCCCGCTTCTTTTTGCTCTTCGACTGTTAGTTGTTGATGCGTAGTCGAAGCCGGATGAATTACCAGGCTTTTTGAATCGCCAATATTGGCCAGATGCGAAAATAGCTTTACTGAATTTATAAATTTTTTGCCGGCTTCTAATCCGCCTTTTATTCCAAACCCGACAATTGAGCCGTATTTTCCTTTTAAGTATTTCTTAGCTATTTGATATGAAGCATGTTCTTCTAACCCCGGATAGTTTACCCACTCTACCGCCGGATGGTTTTTCAAAAATCTGGCCGTCTCTAAAGCGTTTTGCGAATGTCTTTCTTGCCGCAATAGCAGAGTTTCAAGCCCCTGCAAAAATAAAAACGAATTAAAAGGACTTACCGCCGGCCCTATATCTCTAAGTAATGTTACTCTTGCTCTTACTATATAAGCGATATTTCCCATACCAGGGACGTCGCCAAGAGCGTCCCAGTAAACAAGGCCATGATAACTGGGATCAGGTTCTGTAAATTCGGGAAATTTTCCGTTGTTCCATTTAAAATTACCCGAGTCTACGATAATACCGCCAATGCTTGTGCCATGACCGCCTATATATTTTGTCGCCGAAGCGACTACAATATCTGCTCCATATTCAATTGGTCTGCATAATCCGACAGCTACCGTATTATCTACAACGAGGGGAACTTTCGCGTCATGAGCTATTTTTGCGATTGTTTCAAAATCGGGTATGTCTAACTTTGGATTTCCTATAGTTTCGATATAAATGGCTTTTGTCTTGTCTGTTATTGCTTTTTTAAATTCGTCGGGATTTTGCGAATCTACAAATTTTACCTCTCTGCCAAGACGCGGGAACGTGTAATGAAAAAGCTGGTATGTTCCGCCGTATAAGTTGTTTCCCGATATAATTTCGTCGCCTACGCTTGTCATATTTAATAAACTTAAAGTTATGGCTGATTGGCCAGAAGCCAGGCCTAAAGCGCCTACGCCCCCTTCAATTGCCGCCACCCTTTTTTCAAAAACGTCCGTGGTAGGATTCATTAATCTTGTATAGATATTTCCGAATTCTTTTAACGAAAATAAATTAGCCGCGTGCTCGGTACTCTTAAATACATAAGAAGTTGTTTGATAAATTGGAACTGCTCTAGAACCTGTCGTCGGATCTGGCTCTTCTTGACCGGCATGCAGCGCTATTGTTTCTAATCTTCTTTTTGTTGACATTATATACTCCAAATATTTTTATCAGGCATGAATATTGTGCCGAATATATCTTTTGTTACTTTTTTTCTAATTACATTTACTGCGTAAAGGGAAATTTAGTCAAAAATATTGATAATTTTCGCCGCGCTATTATAGAATTATCGAGAAAAAGAGCGTTTATTTATTAATACTTCAATACTCTAAATAAAATTTACATATGTCGGGATTTTTTTTGACTCTCATTTAATTCTTGATATCTTAAAGTATGATGGAAATTACTCACAATCTTAGAAAAGAAGCTATTGAAATCATACCTGAAGGTATGTTTAATTTCAATGAAACCGACAATTTTGACGCTTATATTAATGATACGGCCATAAATGCAAAACAAAGCGTTATCGCAATTAATCTTGAAAAAGTAGAATACATTGATTCTACCGGATTGGGTTCTTTAATTAAAGCTCTTAATGAAGCGAAAAAAAAAGGTAAAGAATTTTTAATATTCGGAGCCACTATAAAAATACAAAATATTTTTAAAATAGCGAGACTTGAGAAATTTTTTTCTTTTATTTCTCCCGTAGAATTTAAAACAAAGTATCCTTCAGACGAAGACAGCGAAATTGATTCTTTTATAGAGAGTATTTAGTATTATCTTCCTCGACTGAATAATACAACTCTTATTGTTTTTAAGATAATTTCGGCGTCTAAAAAGAAAGAACAGTGTTTTATATAGTAAATATCGTATTCTAATTTTTTTTCTGTATCGTCAATAGACGAAGCATATGAATACTTTACCTGTGCCCAGCCCGTTAAACCCGGTTTTACAATATGTCTTAATCTGTAAAAAGGAATGTTTTTTTCAAGTAACTTGAAAAATTCTGGTCGCTCGGGACGAGGTCCTACAAAACTCATATCGCCTTTAAGAACGTTTACAAGCTGAGGAATTTCATCCATTCTTGTAAGCCTTAAAATTTTTCCTATTTTTGTCGCTCTTTCGTCGTCTTTTTTTGCCCAAACGGCTTCATTTGTTTCTGAGTTTATATACATCGATCTAAACTTATATAATGTAAAATTTTTTCCGTTTAATCCGATTCTTTTTTGTTTATATATAGCATTACCTCTGCTTTCTAATCGAATAAGTATTAAAATAAAAAACGATAACGGAAAAGTTAATAATAACAGTATAAACGCCAATATCTTATCTGAAATATATTTGAGTCTCAGAGAAATTTTATTATGCAACAAATAAAAACCTTGCGAAAAAACAAACCAATTATCATTTAGATAATGTATGGGTATTTTCTGCCAATTAATCTCATAAAATTCTGATAATTCATAAACTCTTATTCCGTTTAACCTTTTTTTCAAAAGATTTTTTATCGACTCAGCGGATAATTCTGATTTTATTCCAAAAACAATAGACGACCATGATTTTTTTAAAATTTTATCGAGATCATTTATTGTTCCTGCAATTTGTTTCTTATTTATAAATTTCTCATATTTTTTTTTATATGACTCAGAAGGCAGTAATATTTTAAAAGATAACTTCGGATTATTATTATTTGCTTCAAAAACAAATTTTTCAGCTCCTGTTTTCCCCGAAATAAATAATGTACATAAATTTTTCACGCTTTTTATAGAAATATAATACAAAACCAATCTTATGATAAAAGCAGGCAAAGTGTAAATTATAATTCCCATGGATAATACAACCCTTCCGTATATTCCTGTTTCATATCGCAAAAATATAAAAATTATTAAAAATATTGATACTGTAACCGCAATCTGACACACTAAAAATCTTGAAAATATTTTTAGATTTAAATCTTTTTCAAATACCTGATAAACATTAAATGCATAAGCAATGAATAACTGTATAAATAATAGTATTAAAAATTCAAAATTTAACAAAAGATCCGAAGGCATTATATTAAATCTTAAAATATGAGCAATTAGAAATGCAATAATAAACAAAAAGACGTCAAATATGAATAATATTCTAGGAAAAGTCTTTGTATATAAATTACGATTTTCCATTATGCATTACAATAATAAAGTTTTCCACAATTGTGTATTAATGTGGATTTGTATATATTCCTTGTTGAAAATATATTTAATATTGTGAAAAACTTTATCGGGTTATATAAAAAATATTTTATAAAAGGCATTTTCTTATTAAAAATATAAATATTGTGGAAACATAGATTATTAAATATACTGTTATTATAAAGAAATATCTATATTATAAAAAGTTTTACACAATCCACACTGTTATATATATTTATATATAAAATAAAGTATATATATTATAGATATATATACTACCACATCTCTTTTTCATATTTTCTTTTATCAAGTTCTTTTGTAAATTTTTTATAAGGATCTTCTTCTACAACAGGTTGTGAAGTCATAGATTTTTTCATCTCGTTTTCTAAGAACGAAACTACCTTATCGGCTTCTTCAGGCGTAATTGAATCTATATTATTTGATTCTTTAATAGATTTTATTTTAGTTATTATTTTATTTGCGTATTTTTTAAAATTCTGATCTTTTGGGTAAAATAATATTCTATAATTATTTTCTTTATTTTGAGATACGGGCATCGAAACAAAGTTTTGTTCTCTCAATATATTTTCAAATTCTTTTTCGCTTATATTTGGAATATATTTTTGTATCGTAAGAATATTGGGAAGAGAAAAAGAATTTCCTAAATAGTGAACGTCTAAATTTTCAAGTATTTTATTTTTTAAATTTAATTTTCTAATTTGCATTAATTTTCTGTCTTTCTCAGATTTTAACTCTTCCTGCTTTTTGTAAAAGTATACATTGTTATTTTTTTCGAATTTTTTTTGTTCGCTTTTTATTTTTGACTTAGCGTTAGTAAAGGCAATATCTTTAAAAAATGGAACTAAATATAAAAATAACATTCTCATGAAAACAGGCATAAAGGCAATATATGATTTTCTTAATAGTTTACCGTATTGTTTTGCAAACGTCTTATTTCTAAATAATTCAGGCATATCTATTTCTGCATTTTCAATAAATGTCTTCAAAATTAAAATTTTCCAATAATCGGTTGCCGGTAATAAGATCATATTATTTACCAATGAGCTGATAGCCTCGTCATTTTTTCTTAAAAAAGCGTGAATTATTTTTTTAGATTTATGCCATTTTGTGTAAAGTATATCTTCATCGGTAGTGAGTTTTTCCCAAACATCGGCAGGAATATTATTTTTCTCGTTTTCATCATAAAATATGATTAATTTATCCCAGCGAACATTATCGTCGAATATTTTATTTTTAATTTCGTTATAAATACTTTCTTTTTCCAGATACCAGTTTTCCTGTAATTTTTTTTCTATTATTTTTTCTAGTTTTAATAAGATCTCTACAGTAAGTTTACCGGCATAATTTTTATTTTCAGATTCGTCTTTTAATGCCATCGCGTTTGATAATGATTTTGCTTTTTCAACGGTAAATCTTGAAGTATTGGGTTTATGTTTTTCTTCGTCATATATTGATTCTTCTAAAGAAATACTTTTTGCGCTTCTCATAAAGATATCGTTATTTTTATAAGAAGGTATAATTTTATTGTTAAAAACATCTTTCATTATATTATATTGTTCAATAACCTGATTTTCATATACGGGAAAGATACCGTATCCGGATATATTTAAAGCGTTTTCATTTTTAGTTAAAATATCTTTTATATCGTTTAATTCTGTTTTAAGTATATTTTCATCGGGAATAACTTCGTATTTTTCAATATTAATATTATCAAGAGAATTAACGACGATATCTGATTTACCGGTTCGGGTTATATCGGCGTCGTTTAATAAATTTGTTTTAAATGTATTTATAATAGATTCAGATTTACTTTGCAGAAATTGAGAAACATTTTTTGCCGATTCTTTTACCAATTCTTCATACATATCAAAAACGCTTGAAGAAGACTGTTTTGGTTTTGAAATAAAAACAGGATTAAAAATTAAACTTTTACTATTTTCATTATATTGATATGAAAATAATTGTAAAATTAAATTTGTATCTAATAAATTTTTTATCGCGGCATGCGCTTTTGCGGCGGGAACATCTGGCATTTCTGTTTGAAAATTATTATATGTTAATAAATTGCTATATTTTGCGTTTGATTTTGTTGAAAAAAATTGTATTTTCTGATAAAGCATAAACGATACTTTATCGTTTATGCTTACTTTTCCTATTGATACAATTTGATCAAAACTTTCTAAATTTAAGAAATCATGACGCATATTAATTACAAATTAAAATTTCATTTTGTTTGGTCAAGAAATTAAATTATAATTTAAAAGGCCGAGAAAACAAAAAAGGCGGTTTATACCGCCTTTAAGTTAAATTAATTAAATATTTTATTTATCTTTTTAACGAAAGGAGTTCCTGTAACATCTGGTCAGAGGTGGTGATGCTTCTTGAGTTTGCCTGAAATCCTCTTTGAGTTACAATCATATCGGTAAATTGATCGGCTAAACTTACGTTGCTCATTTCAAGGGTACCGGCAGAAATAGTTCCTAGACCGCCTATTTTGGCTTCTCCTATTAAAGCGGCTCCGGAATTATTGGTTTCGCCAAAATTATTTTCGCCTGCTTTGATTAAGCCTTCAGGGTTAGCAAAATTTGCAAGAGCAATTTGACCAAGCGGTTGATTAACGCCGTTTGAGTATGTACCCGTAATAACGCCCGAATTATCAATTTTAAAAGACTCCATATAACCCATAGTATAGCCGTCTTGCTCTATGGCTTTTGTGGTATATTGAGAAGAGTACTGTGTAATTCCGTTTACGGTACCCGCTTCACCGAGTCTTAGTTGCACGGTTTGTTGTTCAGGATTGCCCGGTACTCTAAAGCTGATATTTGCGCTTAACTCTCCCTTTGTCTGCATATCGGTAGAATCGCTTAAAGTGGTAATTTTTCCGTCGGGAGAAAATCCGATTTCTAAACGTTTGTTTCCTGGAATAGTCATATTTTGACCCTCAGGGCCCAATACGTCTACCGTTAAATTCTCGGCGTTATCCATAGAAACCGACGAGGTCCAGCGGTTGTCAGAATTTTTCCACATCATGATTCTAAGAAGGTATTCTTTACCTTGATCGTCAAAAACCCCTATGCTTGTAATATGGCCTCTTCTTTTTGATACGTCGGGGTCTGTAATCATTCTATATCTTTCTCGATCGTTTACGCTATCAGGAACAGCCGGTACAGTTGATTTTAAATTACTCTTAAACTTTACAAATGTAGTGGCTCGCGCCGGTTCTTTTGAATAAAGAGGAATTACAATATCTTCGATATCTCCCGCAGAATTTATATATTTAGTTCCGCGGTTATCAACCTGAGAGTTCCATCCCTGTACCTTAAAACCGTTAGCGGGATTTACAAGCAAACCGGCCTTATCTACGTCAAAGTTACCGGCTCGGCTAAAGAGTCGTTTATCGCCGCTGCTCAATACAAAAAACCCCTCGCCTTGAATGGCTACGTCTGTATTTTTACCTGTTGTTTGCAGCGACCCTTGGCTCATTATCTTATCAACGGAGGCTATCATCATGCCAAGACCTACCTGCTTCGGGTTTGTTCCGCCGACATTGTCTTTTGGCTCAGAAGCTCCCGACATTGTTTGAGACAGCATATCTTGAAAGCTGACTCTTTCATATTTAAACCCGTAAGTGTTAACATTTGAAATATTGTTACCAATTACATCCATTCTTATTTGATGATTGTTTAAACCGGATACCCCGGCGTATAGCGATCTCATCATAGTGTTTATTCTCCTATTTTTGTATTTTTTGTTTCTTTTTGATTTTCAGTATAATCGTTAATTATTTTTAAGTTATTATTAACTTTCATATTTAAAGTTTCATGTGAAACATTTTTTTCTTCAGTCTGTGAAGTCTTATCTGATTGTACCGATATCTCGGCGTCAACGCTGATAAGTTCAGTCATTTTTACGCTTTTTCCGTTTACTCTAAAGAAAACATTTCCGTCTTGCGAATGAATAACGCTGTCTACTTTTCCCGAGACGGTTTTTCCCGAAATAAAGTCGCGGCCCGTGATGTTTCTGCCCACTAATAAATTTGCCTGAAATTGTTTAAGCGAATTCATAGAGTTCGCTACATTATTCATTTGTTCTAACGCAGAAAATTGCGCCATCTGTGAAATAAATTCTCTGTCGTTAGTGGGTTGAAGCGGGTCCTGATGGCTTAGTTCTGTTATTAAAAGTTTCAGAAAGCTGTCTTTGTCAAGCATGTCATTAGGACCTTTTGATTTTCTGCTCTGGTCATTTTTATGCCTGCCTGCTTCTATAAAGTCTTTTATTTTAGCGTGCGGATCGGCTTCAGTATGAGAGCTTACTGCGTTAGGCATAAGTACCTTCCTTTTTTTCGCTTGTAACTATATTTTCATTAGAATTATTTTCATCGGTTTTTTTAGCGTTACTCCCGTCATTTTTTACAAAACCCTCTGTGTTTTCAAAAGAAGAAGTATCGCCAGATTGAACATTTACGTCAAAATGGCTAACTTCAAATCCGTCATTTCTTAAATTATCCAATACTCTCTCAAGTCTTAAAGCAATCTCTTTTTGCACAGCGTTATTATCAACGGTTAAATGTCCGTGAAGAACGCCATCGTTTAAGAATAATTTTAGACTCACCTTTCCCATTTCTTTAGGATAAAGGGTTGTAGAAAGATTGGCGTTACCGTTTTCCTTTATTTGAACCTTTGCTCTTTGAAACATGGCTTCAATCTGATGGTTAAGACTTGATCGCGAAAAAAGAGCGTTGTCGCCTTGAATAGAAAACGATTTACCTGTAAAGGCCGAATTAAATGAAAACCCGGCATTAGAAGAATTCGAAGTATGTTTAATATTTTCGGGTTGTATATTTTCTTTATCGGGTTTGATTAATTTATTAAGCAGATTATCGTTATTCAAATCTTTATGCAAACCCATTTCTTTTAAGAATATTGCGGTTCGGGGCTGTATTGTTTCACGTGAAACATTTTTTCCCGATTCGGCTATTATATTTACATTATCTTTGCCTTTATTGAATTTATTTTTCTTATTAACTTTCTTGAAATCTGAAAATTCTATTTCAAATTTCTTGTCTAATATATTTTCAGAAACAAGATTCTTTGAAAAAGGCTTTTTAGCGTCAGATTTATTTTTCTCTGTAAAAACATTTTTTATAAGACTTGCTTTTTCGTCTGTAAATTGATCGGGTTTTGAAAAAGTTTTTTTTGACATTTGTAAATTGACTAATTCTTTATTGTTTTCAGAGATATTGCTCTTGTTAAATTTGTTTTTTATTTCAAAGGACTCGTTGTCTGCAATTACAGTGGAATTATTTTTAATGATTTTTTTATCGTTTATATTTGAAATAAGATTTTCTTTTTTTATTTTTGAAGTTTCGTTTTTTAAATCAGGGGTATTAACTTCTTTACTGTCTTTTGAATTTGTAGATTCTGCATTTTGTACATTGTTATCGGTAATTTTTTTATTTTTTGAATCATGTCGATCAGTTGAATTTTTCTCGGTATTTTCTTGCCTGAAAACGTTATTTTCTTTTTTATGATTATAGCTTTCTGTTGTCTTTTCTTTATCTGCTTTTGGTTTATCATATTCAGATTGAATTATTGAAGATTGATTATAGCTTATTTCTGAAATTGGCATTTTGTTCATAGAAGAGATATCGCTATGCAGCATTGAATAAAAAGTATTGTCTGCGTTAAAATCTTTAGAAAAAGGTTTATTTTTGCCCATTTCGAATAAAGCGTTATTATTATTTTCAATATTTTTTATATGGATATTCATTAAATTCATTATCGTTTTAATATATAATCTCTTTAGAAAAATTTCTCTTGACAGATGCAAATTTTATTTTTCAGTTATAATTATATGAGAGAATATTTTTCTGAATTTATAAATTATTTGCCAGATATATCTGAAAATAAAAAAGAAAATCTGAATTTTTATTTTAATGAACTTTTAAAAGTCGCAAGACCCGCCGGGTTTATAGCCGATGCCGATGAAGATATTTTATGGAAAAGGCATATCTTAGACAGTCTTTTGCCGCTTCAGGAATCTGAAATAAGTTCAATAATTATAAATAGCGGTAGAATAATAGATATAGGCACAGGGGCGGGATTGCCGGGTTTGCCGTTAGGAATAATATTTGATAAAAATAAATTTATTTTATTAGAGTCGTCAGAGAAAAAATCGTTATTTATGAAAAACGTTATTTTAAATTTAAAATTAAAAAATATACAAGTAGCATGCTGCAGCATTGACGAATATAAAAATAATGAATTTAACGCCGGAGATTTAGTTCTGGTAAGGGCCTTTAAGAAACCGTTGGTTTCGCTTGAGCTTTCATTATACGCTCTTAAAGAAAGAGGTAAATTGCTTTACTGGCGGTCTCGTTCTTTCATAAATGACAACAGTAAAGAGAAAAAAATTGAGTCAAAAAAAATAAACGATAGAATAAATTCATTAGGATTTTATTCCCATAGTTTTTTTGACTTGAATTCGCCTGGCGATATCGGCAGGCGGGGCGTTTATGTTTTTAGTTATGATAAGCAAGGCAAGCATGAAAAATATCCTAGAAACATTAATTCAATAAATAAAGATAAATTAGCCTCAGAAGTAGAATAAATGGGAAAAATAATAGCAATTGCAAATCAAAAAGGCGGGGTAGGCAAAACCACGACAGCCATCAATATAGCTTCAATATTATCAGATATGGGCAAAAAAATTCTTCTGGTAGACGTAGATCCTCAAGGTAATGCGGGAAGCGGAATAGGCATAGAAGTAATGTCTTTAAAAGAAACTACTTATCAATTTATGATAAATAATTTGCCTTATCATGAAGTTGTCAAGCATTCAAATACTGCAAATATAGACGTTATACCTTCAAATATAGATTTGTCAGGTCTAGAAGTAGATTTAATGGATGACGATCAGAAAGAGTATAAACTTAAAAGTCTCATGTCTGATATTAAAATGAAATATGATTTTATCATAGTTGATTGTCCCCCGAGCCTGGGTCTTTTGACAATTAATGCTTTAACTGCTGCAGATTCTGTTTTAATACCTTTGCAGTGCGAATATTTTGCTTTAGAAGGCCTTACGCAGCTTGTTAGAATCATTAGGCTTGTTCAAAGTAAACTTAACACTGCGCTAAAAATAGAAGGCGTTCTTTTAACAATGTATGATTCAAGAACAAGATTGTCTGCTCAGGTTGTTCAAGACGTTAAAGAACATTTTCAAGACGACGTTTACGAGGTTATTATTCCCAGAAATATTAAGCTCTCTGAAGCTCCTTCTTTTGGCGAACCCATAGGCTCTTATGATCCGTTATCGAGCGGAGCGGTTGCGTATAAAAAACTGGCAAAAGAAATATTGGAAAGAAATAACTAAATATTATTAAGCTATAATAAGGAATTTTAATTATAAATGTCAGGCAAAGCAAAAAAGGTTTTAGGACGGGGGTTAGGAAATCTTCTTGAAAATAATCCTGTAACTAGAGAAGAAAAAGAAAAGCTCGGGATTATTGAAATAAAAACAGAAATAATTCGCGTAAATCCAAATAATCCTAGAAAAAAATTTGACGAATCGGCGATAGAAGAACTTGGCAAAACCATAAAAGAATACGGTCTTCTACAGCCAATTTTAGTGCGAAAAAAAGGCGAAGCGGTTTATGTAATTTCAGGAGAAAGAAGACTTAGAGCGTGCAGATTAATTGGGCTTAAGACGGTGCCCTGTATAATTAAAGAAGATTTATCTGAAGAAAAAAATCTTCAAATATCTCTAATTGAAAATATTCAAAGAGAACAACTCGATCCTATTGAAGAAGCTTCTGTTTATAAAGATTTAATAGAAAAATATAATTTTACTCAGGAGATTTTATCTGAAAAAGTAGGAAAAAACAGATCGACAATAGCCAATAAAATCAGATTATTAAAACTGCCTTTAGAGCTTCAAACCGCTATTGCCGACGGAAAGGTAACCGAAGGTCAAATTAGACCGATACTATCGATTACAGATAAAAATATTCAAAATCAGGCGGCCCTTAAAATTATAAAAGACAATTTAAATGCCCGGCAGGTAGAAGAATTTGTAAAGAAATACAAAAATCAATCTGATAAATTAAAAAAAGTAAAAGATAAAAATAACGCTGAACTTGAAAATATAGAAAAAAAATTAGAGGAGAAATTTTTAACCCGCGTTAATATTGCTTATAACGATAAAAAGAAATCAGGCGTGATAAATATACACTATTTTAATCTTGAAGATTTTGAAAGAATTACAACTCTTTGGGGTATTGAGTAAATTTATAAATCGTAATTGTCCCTCTCTTAAAATATTATAAAAAAATTAGTTGAAAAATTGTCATTATATTTATATAATGGAAAAATGAATACTATAATTGATCCGGAACTGCATACCGAACGAGTAACAACAAACAACAAGCTTTTTTTAATAGACTTGAAAAAAAATCATGCGGGTTATTACATGAAATTATCAGAAATTTCAAATCAAAAAAAATCGTCTATATTTATTCCCCATGAAGGTATTGCCGAAATAATGGCGGCTTTTGAAAAAATATATTCAATGATTGATAAAGAAAAGACTTGAAAATACCGATAAATAATAAAAAATGTAACAAAAGTAGTTACCAATGTTTGTAATATAAAAATACACACATTACGGTGAAAAGGAGTTTACCATGAGAATGAGTAAAAAAGGATTTTTATTTGCCGCTACAGTCATGTTAACGGCATTTTTCAGCGAGTTTGTTCTGGCGCAGGCTGGCGCCCAGCAGACGCCAAAACAGCAGGCAAAACCCAAACAACAACAAGCAAAAAATGAATCGGGTTCAGCTCTAGCAGACGAATTGCTTAATGACTTTGAAGACGCCGAAGATTGGAGGGCTTTTTCAACTACCCCATTGGGCGATACAAAAATTAAAAAAACAGTTCAAATAGGGCCTATACAAGATACATATAATCCGAATAATTTAACTGACGAAGAAAGAAAAGCTTTCGTTTCGGGTCAAAATCATGTTTTAGGAGTAAAAACTTTTTTTAACGAAAAGGGATTTGACAGAGTTATAGTAAAACCTCCGCATGAGTATATAGTAAAGGGCATAGGACGTCAGGTAGACGTATGGGCCTTAGGAAGACAATTTAGACACACTTTATTTGTTGTGTTAAGAGACTATAGAGGCAGAATTCATAAGCTTCGATTAGGACGTCTTGATTATCTAGGATGGAGAAAACTTTCAGTTACTGTTCCCGGATGGCTGCCTCAAAGCCAGCGATTCGCGCTTCTTGATAAAAATTTGCATTTTGTATCTTTATATGTGCAGTCAGATCAAAAAGAAATAGGCGGCGATTTCTATTTTTATGTTGATAACCTAAGCATGAAAGTTGATAAAACAGATACTGATTATCCGGGCAGTATGATTAAAGATACATGGTAAAAAATAAATTAACCAAAGGAGAATTATAATGAATAAAAAATATTTTATAATTTTAATCGCGGTATTGACTTTGGCGTCAGTTTCAAGCCTATTTTCGGCCGAGTTGAAATCTGAAACGGGCGACGACGTAGACGCTATGGAACTTCGTTCCATTGAAGTTGAAGGATGGGAAAGCGATGTCTGGGACGCTAAGGCGAGCCCTGCAGAACCTGTGGGAAGAATCGAAACTAAAATCATTGAAGGAAGTCCTGAAAATCTTTCTACTTTTGATTCTTCAAATAAAAGATCAATGGGTATGAGGTTCCATTTTGCCTATCAGGGATATAACAGCGTAATTATAGAGCCTAAAACTACAATAAGAAGATCTCTTGGTCAATTAAACGAGAAAAATGAAGCGGCTTTTGTTGATGTTAAAGGCGTAGCGCTGCCCGGTAATGTAAAAGCGATAAGTCTATGGGTATTGGGCAGAGGCAATAAATATACGCTAGAGACATGGATAGAAGACTGGAGGGGCGAAACCCATATATTAAAATTCGGTTCTATCGACTTTATAGGATGGAGACCGCTTACGGTACAAGTTCCTACTAACATACCTCAAGATATAGATTCATATCCGCAGTCAAAAAATTTAATACTTAAAAAATTCATTATACGATCAACGCCTAATTCGGGTAAAGATGCGGTGATTGTATTTATTGATTCATTAAAGGTATTGACTGATTTATATCAGATGTATTTTGACGGCGAAGAAATAGACTTTGACCAGAAAGACAGAGAAGCTAAAGATAAAATGAGAAAATATCAAAAGCAACTTAAAGGCGGCGTGGCTTCTTCTGGTGGTACGCCTACAAATAAGAGAAAATAAATAACATTTCTCTATATTAATTTATTATTGACAGGCTGATTTAATAAAGCAGTCTGCCTTAGAGAAAAAACAGTAGCTTAGCTACTGTTTTTTTATTTTATATTCGATATAATAACTAAAGTAGTCTAAAATATGAACGAACAATCTGAAGAAACTAAAAATAAATCTGATATATCAGAGTCTTCAAGTATTGAAGAAAAAATTCAAAATCAATTTAATGAAGAAAAATGGACAAGAATATCGGCTAAAAATGTTAGCATATCAAGATTTCGTCTTCTTGAAGATTTGCTTCAGGCCGTAGACGAAAAGTCAGCCGATAAAATTAAAGAATTCTCAAAAAAACATCTTGAAGAATATGATTTATCTGTGGCGGCTAGATATTTTTTAGGCATGCTTGCTCTTAGACAAAGTTCGCCCGATGAATTGGTATATTTAAAGCAGCTTCTTGATCAATTTGAAGATATTTCAAAATGGGCCGTTGTCGATTATTTATCTGATAAAATGCTTCAAGTAAGCGAAAATAGAACAATATTAAGAGCCAAAGCGAACGCTTTAGAAAAACTGGGAAAAACGAAAGAAGCTATTCCTATACTCGAAAAACTGGCTAAAATTGACAGAAAAAATCCCGACATTGCCCTAAAATATGCCGACGCAATAATAAACGACGATATTGAAAAGGGTATTGTTTTTTACAAACAATCTGCCGAAGCTTTCGCGAAAAATCTGCAATTTGAAAAATTAAAAAATGTCTGGAGCAAACTAATTGAGCTGATACCTGAAGACTATCAGTTTTATAGAAAAATAGAAAGAATATTAAGCGGTCACAGACAAAAAGATATTTTAGCCGACTTGTACGTAAAACTGGCTCATTATTATTTAAAGAAAGAAGATGTTGAAAATATTATAATCATATGCAAAAAGATATTAGAATATAATCCTAATTATGTTCGTTTTAAAAATGAATTAATTAAAGCATATCGAGAAAAATACAAAGATCATTCTTTGCTGGAAGATTTTATCAAATATAGCGGATTGCTAAACGCAAAAAAGAATATACTAACTTCAATTCAAAATTTTGAAACCAATGTTGTTTTTGATAAAGAAAATTATGTTTTTCACAGAACATGGGGGGTCGGCAAAATTGGAGATTTTAATACCCAGGAAATGGTAATTGATTTTAAAAATAAAGATTCTCATAAGATGGAAATTCAAATGGCGTTAAAATCATTAAAACCGTTAAAAGAAGATCATTTTTGGGTATATCAATATGAAAAACCTGAAGAATTAAAGAAATTATTTACTGAAAATATTGTGGAATTTTTTAAAATTTTAATATCGTCTTTTGGAAATAGAATTTCATTGTCTAATATTAAGAATGAACTTGTCGACAATTATGTCTCTTTGAAAGAGTGGTCAAAATGGTGGAGCAAGGCGCGCGCTGAAATACTTAAAGATAAATTAATAGGAGTTTCATCGCAAAGAAAAGACGAGTTTGAACTGTTTGAGGCTCCGATAACATATTCAGAAAAAGCGATTGATAGATTTCAAGCCGCTCAAAATTTTGACGAAAGAATTCAAGTCGCTATATCTGTAATGAAGTCAAAAGACAGCGTAGAAATTATTGATTCTTTAGAGTATATGCAGCCATTCTTTAATGAGGGCCTAAAATCGCCCGATAACGCGATTAAACTTCAAAGTATGCTTGTTCTTGAATTAATCAAAATCACTATTCAAGACGAAGACACCTCATATGATCAACAAATTGTAAAAGATTTATCAGAGATGATAAAGGGGTTATCTCTTTTAGAAGCGTCATTGTTGGCAAAAGAATTTAAAGAAGCTGAAATTAAAAGACAATATATAAAATGGATAAAAAAATATAATCCTTTATGGCAGAAAATTTACATTGAGTTGTTGCTGCAAACTCCAATAAAAATTCATAAAATATTAATAAATGACCTGATAACAAACGAGGCTTGGGACGATTTACATGAATTTATAAACCGTCTAAAAAAAGACGTTAATGAATCGGCCGAAATATACTTATGGTTTTTTAGACAAATTATAAGCGATTCTTTAGAAATAAAAAATATAGATTATGACGATTTGATAATGACTTTCTTCAGGTTATCAAGAAATATTCCGCGCTTAGAACAAAAAGGGACAAAACTGCGAAATGCGGCAAGAGAGCTTATTATAGGGTCATTAAAAGAGAATCTGGAAGAAAAAATCAAGGCGCATTCAAAAGAATCTTTAAGAAAAATAGCTTCTCTAATTAAAGACGCGGGGTTATTTTTAGAGCCAGAAAGAGAAGTAATAATTAAAAATCTAAAGCAAATCAATCCGAGTATATTTAAACTGACCGAAGATGAGAAAAAATTAGAAAGCGAATCTGATATTTTTATTAAAATGATAGAAAAGAAAAATGAAACATTTGGAACGCAAAACGCCATTGAAAATATGAAAAAGGAACTTGAGCATCTCTTGAAGGTAGAAATTCCTGAAAATTCTACTGAAATAGGGCAGGCCCAGGAAAAGGGAGATTTAAGAGAAAATGCAGAATATAAAGCGGCTCTTGAAAGACAAAATATACTACAGGCTACGGTTACAAAGATAGAAAGTCAAATAAAGCAGATTTTGCCGATAAAAGCGATGCATATAGACACGGTAAAGGTTTCAGTGGGAACAAAAGTAAAATTAAAAGATAAAAAATCGAATGATATATTTGTTTATTCAATTTTAGACCAATGGGACGCCGATGTTGATAAAGGAATAATTTCATATAAATCGCCTCTAGGAAAAGCCCTCATGGGAAAAAAGAAAAATGAAGAGGCTGTATTCGGCGCAGGTTCGCAGGAACAAAAATTTGAAATATTATCTATCGATAAATCAGTGGATACAAACGGTTATTTGATATAAAGTGCGTTTTAGATTATATGTTTTCTTATATATAATAGCTTCTATAAATGTATATTCTCAAAATAACCAAAATAACCAAAAAAAAGAAACAATAAAACGCGCAGATCTTCTAAAAGATTTAAATGAAATATACGCAGAGTCAAAATATCCCGAGGGAATTACCAAGGCCCAGCTCACAGTCAGATATAGTAACAAGAAAATCAAAGTTTATAAGATATTAATATATCATAAAAACGATAATATTTTATACACGATAAATTCGACAAATGAAGGCAGAATTTTAAAAATATTATATAACAAAAATAGTTTAAATTATTTTATTTATGATATTATTAATCATAAATTATATCAAAAAGATATTTATGAAAAACTCGGCGAGGTTTTAAACTCGGCTTTTTCTTTTGACGATTTAAGCAATAGGAATTTATCTGAAAAATATGTTCCCATTATTTCAGAATTGACGACAGAAAAAGACAAACAGTATAAGAAGATAAAAGTGATTCCGGCTGACGAGAAAGATTACTCGCATTTGTTCTTATACCGTTTAAGTAAAGATAAAAATAGATTAGAAAAAATTGAATACTTTAAGAAAAACCGTATTTTATCGAAAATTATCGAATTCAAATACGGCAATTTAACTATGAAAGAAAAAAATAATAAGTCTAAAATTGAATACCCCATTATCTGGAAAGCGATTGATATAAAAAAAGAAACAGTTTCTATTTTAGAGTTTTTTTCAAGCGATAACATAATACCCTTTGAAGATACAATTTTTGATCCCGATAAGCTAACATATTGATAGTTATGAAATATAAATTTCCCTGGTTTGACGAAAATGAAATTGGACCTTTTTATCTAAACGATACAGAATGGAAAAATTACGAAAAAAAAAATAAATATAATCTCCCGAAAAGGCATTTATATCATATAAGAAAATCTTTAAGACTAAAAAATGATTTGTGCATTTCGCTGACCAACGGAATTAATAAAATAAGCAAAGCAATATTATACGAAAATGATTCGGTAGAAAAAACAAGCGAAAATATAAAAATAAATAGCAATTACGCGAAATATTGCACAGTTATTAGTCCTGTAAATAAAAAAGCTCTTCAGATTATAATACAAAAAAGCGTTGAATTAGGCGTTTATGGTTTTTATTTAATAAAATCTGATAGGGCAAATTATAAGATTCCGTCAATTGAAAGATTGAAAACAATCGCAGAAAACGCCATGTTTCAGGCAAAAAATCCGATTATGCCAATTTTTAATATAAATCTAAACAATATCTTTGATATAAAAGATAAAAAAGATAGTCTATATTTTTGGGGCGACAGCGATTCTGAGAATAGTTTATCGGATATAATCGACCCAAAAAACCGGTTTAACGAGATTATTTTCATAAACGGCCCCGAAGGAGGCTGGTCAACTAGAGAGAAAGAATTTCTAAAAAATAATTTTCATTCTATCGGTCTTTCAGATAATGTATTGCGTGTTGAAACGGCCGCTATTTGCGCTGCGTATCACGCTAAATTATTGATTAGGAATATCAGTGAAAGTAAACGGTAATGATTTATCTATTGAAACATTAAAAGAAAAAACCATAAATTCATTATTTGAAACATTAAATATAGAAAAAAAAACCGTTGTTCTTGAAATAAATCATGAAATTATTGTGAAAGAAGATTATAATAAGGTTGAATTAAGAGATTCTGATATAATTGAAATAATACATTTTGTAGGAGGCGGATGGAAAAAACATTAGAGATATCATTAAACGAATACGGCGCTTTATTTTTTGCGATTCCCGCTTATATTATTATAACCGTTATTCGCGAATGGATGCGCGATCAGTTAATAATGAGTTTAGGAGAGGGCCTATCTGGCGAAAAAAAACAAAAAATCCCGCCATTTTGGCATATTGATATTTTTGCCGTATGCGCAATGGGAATATGGGGTATTTCATGGGGCGGTCTTTTGCAGCGTAAAGAGCGAGATACCCCTCTTACATTTTTTATTTCGCAAATATATTACTTCTTATTTGGTTTTGTAATCGCCGTATTCTATCATTTAAAAGTTCCCGAAGAAGGGGGTTATACATGGCACATACTAAGAGAAATGGTAAGACAATGCTGGATATTGGGCATTTTAAATTTTATTCCTTTACCCCCTTTTGACGCATCGTTTTTTTATATGAATAAGAAAAACAAAGAATATGCTCTTATTGGCTTTAAAATTCTTGTTATCATATTTTTGATTTTTGGATTTTTAGATTTTGAGATATTATCAGAAAAAACTGTATTTAAATACGCGAAGATTGATTGACGATGAAAACAGAAAAAGAAATATTAAATAAAAAAAATATACTGAGCGGAATGCAGCCTACCGGCAGGCTGCATCTGGGTCACTATTTGGGCGTTTTAACAAATTATGCAAAACTTCAAAACGAGTATAATTGCTACTTTATGGCGGCAGATTTGCATGCTATGACGGCATTTTACTCTGATTATGAAAAGGCCCAGGAATTTCTAATACCAATGATTTCTGATTGGCTGGCCGCAGGCATTGATCCTGAAAAAGCGGTTATTTTTGTGCAATCAGATGTTTCTGAGCACAGCGAATTGGCACTGATTTTAAGCATGTATACTCCGGTTTCATGGCTGATGAGAAATCCGACTTATAAAGATAAGCAAATAAACATAGATAAAGAAATTGATTCCCATGGATTCTTAGGGTATCCGGTGCTTCAGGCCGCCGATATCTTGCTTTATGACGCAGAATTTGTGCCGATAGGCGAAGATCAACTGCCGCATCTAGATTTATCAAGAGATATAGTAAACCGGTTTAATCACTTTAATAAACATAATCAAAATAATGTTTTTAGACTACCCAAACCTTTATTGAGCAGTTTTCCGAAAGTTTTAGGAACAGACGGAAGAAAAATGAGTAAATCATATAATAATACTTTGATTCTTTCGTCTGACGAAGATTCTTTGATGAAAGAAATTATGACAATGAAAACAGATACGGCCAGAGTTCGTTTAAAAGACCCCGGAAATCCGCAAAATTGTCCTGTTTTTACTTATTATGATTTTTTTGCAAAAGAAAGAAAAGACGAGATCGCCGATAATTGCATGAAAGGTTCTATAGGATGCAAAGACTGCAAAAACATTGTAGGCTCTAAAATAGTCGTCGATTTAGAGCCTTTTAGGGAAAGGTACAAAGAGGCAAAAGATAATTCACAAAATATCAACGAAATACTTAAAGAAGGCGCCATTAAAGCGAAAGAAAAAGCAAGAGAAACAATGCAAAAAGTAAAAGATTCAATGGGATTTTATCTAAAATAAGAAATGGAAAAAACCAATACAATAAAAGAATTATCGCAATTTTCAATTGAATTTGTTACAAAAGAGGGAGATACTAAAAACGGTCCTTTGGCTTTGCTATGGCATTTAATTGAAAGCTATGAAGTAGATATATTTAACGTATCGCTAAAAAGAATAACTGAAGATTTTTCAAATTATATTATCGAAAACGATATACCGCTAGAAGAGAAATCAGATTTTGCGCTGATGGGCGCAAGGTTAATATTTTATAAATCGCGAAAATTAATACCATCTGACGATATTGACGACGATTATGAAACAGACACGCTGCCTTTAGAGCTTGTAGAACAGTTATTGCAATATAAAAAGTTTCAGGCCGCTTCAGAAAACTTAAGAAGTCTTGAAAATTCGAAAAATTTAACAATTTCGAGAATATCTACATGGCAAGATTATGAAAAAGAAGGCGAAGTATTTCTTAGTGTCGATTTAATGACGTTACTTTCGGTATTTAAAGAGTTTTTATTAGCCAGAGAAAAAGAGCCCTCTATGGAAATTGAAGAAGAAGAAATTAATACCGAAATAATATTAGAGGAAATAAGAAAGAAATTGTCAGAAAATATTGAGCTTTCATTCTTTATATTTGTGCAAAATTTTACGATTATAAAAATAATTGCGTGTTTCTTATCTATTTTAGAATTAGCAAAAATGAGAGAGATTATAATATTTCAAAATACACATAAAGACGATATTTTACTTAAGAATAGAATATAAGAAATAGATTAAAAACAAAAAAATGAACGAACTTAATACATTAAAAAATACTGTTGAAGCTTTAATTTTCATTTCAGGAGACGGAATAACCATATCTGAAATTTCTAAAGGTATAGATAAGCCGAAAGACGAAATAAAAATAGTTTTAGATTCGTTGATTGACGAATATGCCGAAAAAGACGGCGGGATAATATTAAACCAAAACTCAGATAAGTATTATTTTTCAACAAATGCAAGTATCTATAATGATTTAAAATCATTTATTGCTGAAAAGAAAAAAGAAACTCTTTCTAAAGCAATGCTTGAGACTTTAGCGATTATCGCCTATAAGCAGCCTGTTACGCTAACAGAGGTTGAAGAAATAAGGGGAGTAAATTCGCGGGCCTTTATAACCGCGTTGACGTCAAAAAAATTAATAAAACAAACAGGAAGAAAAGAAATACCCGGTAAGCCCGCTTTGTATAGCACAACAAAAGAATTTTTAGATTACTTCGGTTTATCTCAAATAACGGAACTGCCTCCTTTGAAAGAAATAAAAGAGTTAAATTTTGAGGAATTATAATCAAAATGAGTGATAAAGAAGAAATAAATTTAGATAATTTAAGATCTCAGATAGACGAAATTGACGTAAAACTCATAGATCTTTTAACAAATAGAGCAGAATTAGCCAAAAATATAGCCTTAAATAAGCGAAAAACCAATTCAATTTTATATCGTCCCGAACGTGAGCAAGATGTCTACAATAAAATAAAGAATATAAACAAAGGAGTTATAGACAATATTTCGTTGAATAACATATTTCGCGAGATAATGAGCGCTATGATTAAACTTGAAGGCTCCTTAAATGTAGCATATTTAGGCCCGGCCGGAAGTTTTACTCACCAGGCCGCTATTAGAAAATTTGGTCATAGTTTGAATCTAGCCCCAGTAGACGATATTGACGATATTTTTATTAAAGTCGAGAAAGGCGAAGCTGATTACGGGGTTATACCTATTGAGAATTCTACCGAGGGAATTGTTAATTCGACCCTTGACGCATTTTTAAATTTTGATTTAACGATTTATGCCGAAGTATTTTTGCTAATAGAACAGAATTTATTGGGGTTTACTAGTAAACTAGAAGAAATTGAAACAATTTATTCCCATAAACAATCTTTTGGACAATGCAAAAGATGGATCTATAAAAATCTTCCTAATATCAAATTTATAGAGACAACATCTAATTCTAAAGCCGCTGAAATTGTTTCGAAAAATAAAAATAAAAAAGAATGCGCTATTGCTTCAAAATCAGCCGCCGAAACGTATGGATTAAATATTATAAAGAAAAATATTGAAGACAGCAGAAAAAACTATACGAGATTCGTTATAATAGGAAAGCATAAAGCCTCTGCATCGGGTAACGACAGAACTTCTATAATGTTTACAATTCCGCATTCGCCGGGCTCGTTATACACAATTTTAGAGCCGATATTTTCAACAAAAATAAATATGACCAATATAGAATCAAGACCAATATTTAATGAATTGTGGAACTACATATTTTATATAGATTTAGAGGGGCATATTGACGAAAAAAAGATTAAAGAAGCCCTTGAAAAAATAAAGCGTAACGCTACGTCATTTCGATTATTAGGTTCGTATCCTATTGATATTTCGTTAAGACAATAAAATAATTATATTTTCTAATGAATCATCAAAATAACCGGGTTGGTATTTATTGTCTAAAACACTTTTATATAAACGATTGAAAGGATTTTCGCGGGCAGTCATCGGTTTGCATAAATTTTTATTATTTGCCTCTAGACTTTGAAATTTTGAGTAATATTTGCTTTTTTTAGATTTTTCAATGTAATAAAATCCATTGCCGGCCCTAATGCGTCCAAATTCAAATATTATTTCAATCTCAAAGTGAAAGTATTCTGAATTTTTAACGGAGGTTAATATTCCTTTAACATTGTTTTCATTATGATGAAGGTTAATTTGATGCAAATCGTTATTTAATTTTTCCGAAAAATATATTTTTGGGTTTCCGAAAAAATATATAATTAAATCTAAAAGATGCGTCGTATCATGCAATAATAATCCTTCATAATCTTTCTGGGGAAGAAAGCTTTTAGCTTTTGTTAATAAATATCCATGATAATAAAGCGCATTACCCAGATTTTTCTTCTCGTTAATAATTTTGTATATCTGGTTATAAGCGTTATGATACCGTCTTTCATAATTAACCCATATTTTAGAAGTCGAATTTAATATATATTTTTTTATTTTATTAACGTCTTTTATACTCATTAATATTGGTTTTTCAATAACTATTTTTGGTACATTATGCCTTATTCCTATTAAAAGAGCGTCAAAATGCGTATTGGTATCAGAAGCAATAATAAGTAAATCGATTATTTTATAATTAATATCTTTATAATTTTCTGTAAAAATACTATTAGAGACGTCATAATTTTGCGACCTTAGATATTCTTTCGCTTCAGATAGTCTTTCTTTTTTTATGTCGCATAAATAATTAAAAGATAGATTGTAACCCTGGTTTCTTAATTGCGCCAAAGCCCCCATGTGCGTGCATGGTTTATAGCGTAATTTATCTTTTTCTAATAAAAAAGAAATTCTGCCAAGACCAATAACGGCAATTTTTACCGCTTTATGAATATTCCTGTTTTTCATATTTTATAAATGATATGATACCGCCTATTATAAAAGATATGGCAAAAATTGAATAAGTATCATAAAATATTCTTTCGTCAATAAACTCGGCTGAAAGTAACAAACTCAATTCTGCTGAACCATTATTAAATAAAAAATATACAGGGATAAAATAAGATATAACAATATAAATATAAGTTTTAATATCCCTTTTATATTTATTATTTCTTAAAAGAAAAGCAGACGGTATTAAAAGAAAAAACAGGGTTTTATTATAAATTCCTATTAAACAAATAATTATGATATATGTTAAATATGACGTTTGCTGGTTTATTTTTGTGGCGTATATTTTCTTCTCAAACTTAATTATTAATAATGTAGATACTACGGCCAATATATAAAAAAGCAGAATAATTAAAAAAGATTCGTTATTTAACGCTAAATAAATTTTGTTTAATAAAGCATATGCGGTAACGATTATAGAAAAATAAATTACAGATAATATTCCGTTTACCGGAAAATATCTCTCGCTTGATCTTACTAAAAAAGGCAATAATAATAGAATAATTCCAAAAAAGAAAAAAGTAATTATGACCCAGTATTTTAAAGCTCCTTGTTTTGAGAGCCAAAAACTTTGATTAGATAATGAATTTAAAGGGATTTCATTTATTATATTTATATAATTTATTATATGTTCCCCGTAGATATTGCTTAAATGATATTTTTTATCGGAAATTTTGGTTTTGTAAGTCACGCCAAATGCAGGTATATTATTTTTCAAAAAATAACTCTGCTTTTCTGCAAGAAAAGGGAACGCGCTTTGAGAAATTTGTTCGCTTATTGAAGGAACGCGTTTATCGGGAAAATAGTTGTACCAATTGATAGAGCTGAATCTTGAGCCAGTTGAACTTATATGAAGAGCGTCATTTTCATCAGGGTACAAAAATAACATAGTATTTGGCCGTATAGGAAATGTCTCTTTGATAAAAAGATCGGTGAAAACGCAATCATTTTTATTGTCAAAAAAAACCAAAGATACTGAATCTTTTAAGTTTGCATTGTCTAATGTTTCTAAAACGCTTAAACCCGTATAAATGCCCTGTATATTATTTTTTGCGTTCCATGGCAATAAAATAGCATAATGATTTCGTTGTGGCCCTTTTTTATAAAGAGTCAGGCTCTTACATTTTTCAGATATAATTAAATTAGATCGCCAGCTTTTTAACGTTATATTCTCTTTTAAATAAGAGAGTATGTTGTAATCTCGCTTTGTATTCTTAAACCATTCGGGAAAGTTAGAGTTTAGAGATCCTATGAGCCTTCCTGCGTCTTGATTTTTTATAGAATATGTTTTCAATGAACTTATATTCTTTATTTCTTCTCTTTTTGTAACGCCTTTTACTGAAGCAAATAAAATGAATATAAATATTAATAATAACCATGATACATAATATTGATTTATTTCAGATAACTTTGCTCTACGATTAAAAAATATTTTGATTCTTTTTGCCATTATTAAGACCTAATGATAAAAATGGGTTGTTTTTTAAAGAATATTTTATTATATATAGGGTCTATTCAATAAAGCCCAGTCGTTATTTTAATAAATAAAGCTTGAATCAACTACTAAATAGCTATTTATAATTTTTGAATATGCAATATATCGTAAAATATATAATTATCGTATAAATCAAATGAAATCTAATTTACCAAATAATAATTTATATTACCATATTTTGGGACTAAAATCAACGGCTTCGATTAATGAAGTAAAAAAAGCCTATCGTAATATGGTAAAGAAAAATCATCCCGATGTACATCCGCAAGAAGTAAGAAGTTTTTATAAAGACAAAATGATTATAATTAACGAAGCATATCATATTTTAACAAAAACAGAATTTATTCAAGATAATAAAAAAGATATAGTCGTTAATACTGAGAATAACAATATTCTTGATAATTTAAAAGATCCGGGATACGTTTATTATAAGCAAGGTCATAAATATTTTCATAGCGGTTTTTATAAGTATTATAAGAAAAAATCAAAAATAAAAAACAAATTACGGGCTACACTAGAAATTTTAACAAATTTTGAAAAAGCATATTATTATTACCGTAAAGTAGTTAATGAATATCCAAAAAGTCAATGGGCATGGGATTCGGGCATAAAATTGAAAAAAATTGAAAAATTAACGCCGATTTATAAGAAAATTAAAGAGTATCTAATTGAAAATATTGAGTCAGAAAATGAAGAGCTGTTAAATATTCCAGGAATTTCTATATTAAATTCGCCGGAAAAATGGTCAAATTTCTTGAAATCAAAATAAAAAATGACAGTATGTATAATTTCTATAAAAAGGTCTTATGCTGATTAAAGACCCGCTTGACGAGAATATACAAAAAAAAGCAACCAGAGACGGTTTTGGCGACGCATTAGAAGAAATTACAGATTCCAAAGTAGTAGTTTTAGAGGCAGATCTATCTGGTTCTACCAAAACAAATAAATTTAAGAAAAAATATCCCGAAAGGTTTTTTAATTTTGGCGTGGCTGAGCAAAATATGCTGGGGCATGCCGCGGGTTTGGCCATAAGCGGTTTAAAGCCAATAGCCGCTAGTTTCGCAATGTTTGTTTCTGGAAGAGCGTGGGAAGTGATTAGAAATTCAATATCATACCCTCGTTTAAATGTAAAACTTGCGGGTTCGCATGCCGGTATTACTTTAGGCGAAGACGGCGCAAGTCATCAGATAATTGAAGATATTGCCATTATGAGATGTATTCCCGAAATGACTGTTATCGTCCCCGCCGACTATTGGCAGGCGTATAACGCCGTATTTGCCGCATTAGAGCATGAAGGTCCGGTTTATATTCGCTTAGGTAGACCGGCAATTGACATGATTTACGATAAAAAAGATTCATTTGAAATCGGCAAATCAAAAATTATTCAGGAAGGCGAAAAAATTGCGTTTTTTGCGACAGGCATTATGGTAAGCGAATGCTGGAAAGCTGCGCGCATTTTAGAAAAAGAAAAAAATATAAGGCCATGGGTAGTCGACTTTAGTACAATAAAGCCCATTGATAAAGAAATGATTTTAAATATTGCTAATAAAATAGAAAAAATATACACATTTGAAGAGCATAATACCTTGGGCGGTTTCGGAAGCGCCGTATCTGAAGTTATTTGTGAAAATAATCCTATAAAAGTTAAAAGAATAGGAATTAACGATAAATTTGGACAATCTGGAACAATAAAAGATCTTCTTGATCATTATAATTTATCGGCTTCAAAAATTGTCAATACAATTGAATTAAATGCTTAAATTAAAAAAAAAAAGATAATCGTTTTACTTTCGGTTATTTTAGTTTTAATTACGGTTGCCTTAAGCATTTTACCCGAAATAATCTTTAAAAATAGTTTCGACAAAGAAAAATTTGAAAATTTAATCAATAAAATAGCGTCAAAAAGCGAGTTGGCCGTATCGTTTGACGGATTTTCAGCTAGCCTATACAATGGCATACAAATTCATGGAATCAATATTTCATTTGAAGAGAATTTTAGCAGAAACAACATGTTTTTTAAAATTTCAAAAGCTAAAATTCCTATAAAATGGGAGTCTTTAAAAGTTTTTACGCTTGATTATAAAAATATAGAGCTCGATTCTCCTAAAATAAATTTATGGATTAAAAATAAAACCATTTCAAATTTGTTTATAAATCAGGTAACTAACTGGTTAAACGAAGATACTGAATTTTCTATTTCTATTAAAGACGCTTTAATAACGGTTATTTTTGATACAAAAGGCTACCAAAAAGAGATGTGGAACATAGAAAATGTGAGCGGTAATATTCATAATTTATTAAATGAAAAAGAATTATCTATTTTTTACTCTAATAAAGACTGGGGGGCGGGAAAAATAAACATTAATCCGAATGAATGTTCAAATCAATGCAAATGGTTTTTTGGAGAATATAAATGGGAATTTTCGTCGTTTTCAGCCGAGAAGTTATCGTGGATAATTAAGCCGTTTATATTTACTGAAGGAGAAATTAACGGAAAGATTAATTTTTTATTTAATAAAGATAATAAAGAAATATGGGAAACATTTGGTCAGATAGAAGCGAATAATATTAAAATACAAGATGATGAAGAAAGATTATTATTAAACGAAATTTCATTAAATACTTCATATAAAATTGATCACAATACTAAGGGCCAAACTATAAAATTAAAAGGTAAATTAAACGGCGGGAATTATGATTTATCATATAATCAAGATAAAAACGAATTATGGCCAAATAACGCCGAGTTTAAGATAAGCGATTTTGAACAAAAAGGCTTTTTTGTTTTGCCGTACGGTTTTAAGATTTATGGTTTAAAGCAAATGACTGTTTCAATAAATAAACCCCTATCTTCAGCTTCTTATAGAAATATAGATTCAAATATTGAAATTTCAAATGGCCAATTTCTGGATAATAATAAAATATTATTTTTCATTCCAAATCTCAATTTAATTATGAATTCAAACGATTACGAGTTAAATTTGCTTATACATAAAAATAAAAGCGATATAGGTATAAATATGCATGGGAAAATCACATTATTTTCCCATTATTTTTCTGAAATTATTCGAGATATGAAAACTCTTGATAAAAAAGTTGTTTCAAAAGAAATTATCGGAATTTCAGGGAAACATCAGGGACATCTTAATAGTAAAAAATTTCTATTCAATGATTTTTTTGAACTCAAATCATATTTAATAGATAAATGGAAGAAATCAGTTTTAATAGGAATTAACAACGGATGGAGAGAGTCAAAATTAAGAGAAAGAGAGTGGTTTATAACGCTTTTATGGAAAAATTTATTGTCAATGCCGATAAATATTGAAAATTTTTCCTTGGAGAATACTCAAAGTTCTAAAATGACGGGAAATTTAAGCATATCAAATAATCTCATAGATTTCAATTTAAAAGAATATGAAGGAAGAGAAAATTATCTTGATTTATTGTATAATTTTAATTCAAATTATCCGACAATCTCGGGAAATCTAAGTCTTGACTTACAAGACGCATCTAATATTAGAAAAGATTTCATTGGCGACGATATAATAAATTCACTAAAGGCATTTAAATATGTATGGAACTTCAAATCGGGAGGCGAAAGACCTGTCGATTTATATAACACATTTCGGGGCAAAGGAGTTTTTGAATTTTATGATGTTGTTTTAGGAAAGTATTTTGACGATAAAGAAGTTGATAAAAATTGGAATTTTATAAAAGGAGAAGCAAGCGCATATTATAATAGCGGTTATTTTAATAATACTTATGGTCAAAATCAAAATAATAATTTATACACGTATGGACGATGGAAAACCGATAATTTCTTCAAAGAATGGAAGATTACGCACAATATTCGCCCTAAAACTATTGATTAATTTTGTATTTTTCTATATTTGACGCGGATGATATTGCGATTATATTACCCATGCATACTCCTTGGCGACATAATAATATTCTCGGTAAAAAAGTGTTGACAATTAAAATAGAATATATTTACCTTTAGATTAAATAAATAACTGAAAAAATATAGAGAAAGTATCGATAATTATGAGAGACAGAGATTTAAATAAAGAATTATAGCGAAAAAATCATTAATTTTATGAGATATTTTCGTTATATATTAATGGGGGTTTTTTTTGAAAAAAACTCAAAAGAAAAAACTTGGCAGAAATATATTTATATTGTGTTTATATTTTTTACTTCCTTTGCAAAAGTTAAACGCTTATGGTTCGGGGTTGATAGATAAACTACCCGATGCCGAAGGTAATTTAAATTTAGGCGCTTTAGAACTTCATCCGGCTTTTATGTATACAGAAAGGTGGAGCGACAATATATACTATACTTCTGAAAATCGAACTAAAGATACCATCAGCACGATTACCGGCGGTATGCTTTTCAGTATTGGCGAACAATATCAAATAAACTTGGGTTATTTGGCAGATTATCATATATATTCTGAAAATGAAAAAGAAAATTTTACATCTCATAATATTTTAGGCGAAATCGATTTGAATTTCAATTCAGGATTAAAAATATACGCTTTAGATAAATTTATTATGACGATGGATCCCAGAGATATATCAAATAATTTTTTTAGATCAAAGCGATCAGAAAATATATCTAAAGGCTCTGTCGGTTTTATATCGCCTTCGACTAAAACAGAATTTAATTTAGGCTATGAAAATGAGTATCTTGATTATCTTCAAGATACCAATAAAGAATATGACAGAATATCGCATACGGCAATCTCAATGTTTAATTATCGATTTTTTTCAAAGCTGGCCATGGAACTTGAATTCAATTATCTGTGGGAAAAATATCCGCATAGAATTGATAATAATATTGATTGCGAATATCGTACAGGTTTTGCCGGTTTGTCGTGGTCATATAAAAAAGACGTAAAATTGGTATTGATGCCCGGTATTTTGGGCATCAATTATCGAAATGCAGATTACCCAGACGATAAAACATGGATAATAAAATCAGATGTGGATTATAAGTTTCATATATTAGGAAAATCTCAACTTTCTTTGACGGGAGGAAAGAAAATTGAGCGAACGCCTTATGAGGGAAGCGTTGAATACCAAACCTCTAAAGGGTCCTATTATGAAGATCTATTTGCCTCCATAAAATTTCATACATGGTTTACGCAAAAGATAATGGTATTTCTAAAGTATTCATACTCTTATAGAGTTTATAATAAAATAATCGATACACTAGCTGAAAGAAAAGACAATTTCCATATGGGCGAGACAGGGTTTGGTTTTAAGCCATTGGGAGTCATTATGCTAAACGGCAAGTATTCATACGCAGAAAATATTTCAAATCACAAATTCAGAAATATGAAAAATCATAGCGCCCAGTTTTCTATATTGGTAAGTCTTTAATTGTTGCTTAATTACATAATTAAATATATTGTTTAAATAATATTTATGATTAAAAAATATTTCATATTATTTATGTTATTATCTATGGGATATAACATATATTCTCATCCCTGCGAAAATTCTTATGAATTGACAGAAGAATATAAAATAGGTCCCCAAGACGTGCTTCAGATTAAAGTATGGGGAAACGCCGATTTTTCAGGCACCGTTGTCGTTGATTTGAAAGGATATATCAGATATCAGTTTATTGGCAAAATAAAAGCCAATGATCTAACAACCGCAGAGCTTGCTCAGGAGATTACAAAGGGTTTAGAGGGCGATTATTTAATAAATCCTCAAGTTACCGTAGAAGTCGTTCAATATCGAAGTCAAAAGATTTCTATTTCGGGAGAAGTGGCCAGACCGGGGGCGTTTTTTTTAACAAAAAGAACGACTCTTGTAGAGGCAATTGCAGAAGCGGGCGGTCATAAAAAAGAAGCCGGTTCAGAAGTTATTATTGTTCGATTGAATAAAAATACGAAAACAATTGAAAAAGAACAGGTTAAAATCGATTTAAAAAAAGCGCTTGAAGGCGATATGAATCATAATATATTTTTAAAAAATGGCGATTTAATATTTATTCCTATCGCTAAAACCTTTTATATTATGGGCGAAGTGGCGCGTCCCGGCAAATATAATTTAGAAAAGAATATTTCGGTGTTAAAGGCCATTTCTTTAGCCGGAGGAGAAACGTCAAAAGCGTCGATAAACAGAACAAAAATAATAAGAATAGACGGCAAAAAAACAACCAAAAAAAATATAGAATTAAATGAAATAGTCAGGCCGAATGATATTATAGTGGTGCCCGAAAGTTTTTTTTAATAGATTATAGATTAAAAGATGAACGAAAAAAAATCATTAGAAACAGAAATAGACTTAAAACAGTATATTAATTTAATTTACTCAAGACGCTGGGTTGTTTTGACATTTTTAGTCATAACTTTTTCGTTGTCAATATTATACATACTTTTTACCAAGCCGCTTTATAGGGCCACGGCTCAAATTTTAATAGAAGAAGAAAAAAGAAATATATTAGATTTTAAAGAGCTGTATTCTTTAGATATTCCTTCAAACGACTTTTATAACACGCAATATAAACTTTTATCGAGCAGGCTAATGGCCGCAATGGTTTTTGATAAAATTAAAGATTCTTATGAATTAAATATTAATTATTCGTTGCTTGATGAAGATGAAAAAGAAAAAGTAAAAAAGACTCACGTAGATTTGTTTTTATATTCTCTTGAAATAGAACCAGAAAGAAACAGCCGCCTGGTGAAACTACATTATGAAAGTCATAACCCGGCTTTAGCCTCAAAGATTGTAAACGCGTTTATAGAGGCCTATATGCAGTTTAATCAAAGCATGAAAGCCGAAGTAATCGGATATACGACAAATTTTTTAAAGCAAAGTCTTGAAGAACAAAAAGAAAAATTAAAAGAATCAGAAATATTATTACAGGAATATAAAGAAAGAAATAATATGATCTCTTCAGAAGGAAAAGAAAATATTACTATTGTAAAAATGACTGAATTAAATATGGACGTTATTAGCGCCGAAAATGCGCGCGTTGAAGCGCAAATGCGCTATGAACAGTCATTACAGAGCTATGAAAACGACAAAATTATCGAATCTACGTCGCAGGCTATTTCAAATCCCTTGATAAATCGGCTAAAAGGCGAAGAAGGGGATATTGTTACAGAACTTTCAGAGCTTTCAAAAAAATACGGAAATAAACATCCTAAGATTTTAACGTTAAGAGAAAAGTTAAAAACCAAAAGAAAAAAAATGCGCGATGAAATACAAAAAACCGTTACGTATTTAAAAAATGAATATGAAATTGCCTTAAATAAAGAAAAAACGCTAAAAAAAGCTCTTGAAGAATCTAAGCAAGAGAATCAAAAATTAAATGAGATTTCAATAACATACAGAGTCTTGCTTAGAGACGTAGAAACAAATAAACAATTATATAATATATTACTGACCAGATTAAAAGAAACGGGTATAAGCAGCAATATTCAAAGCAGCTTTGTAAAAATTATAGACAGGGCAGAAATTCCGTCTGTGCCCATAAAACCGAGAAAAATATTTTCGATATTTATCGGGCTTATATTTGGATTATTTGGAGGAGTTGTTCTTGCCATTTTAATCGACTATCTGGATAATACGATTAAATCTGCCGAAGATCTTAAAAAATATACGTCAATACCCATATTAGGAAGTATATCAAATTTCAAAAATTATGCAAATGAGCGAAAAGATTCGCTAATAGCGTTATCGTACCCTAATTACGCAATTTCAGAGGGTTTTAAAGTTATTAGAACTTCAATGGCTTATTCGTCGGTAACGCAAAAAAATAAAACGATTCTAATTACAAGCGCGCAAAAATCAGAAGGAAAAAGTACAGTCGCTTCAAATTTAGCCGTAACAATTATGCAGACTAATAAAAAAGTTTTGCTTTTAGACGCTGATTTGAGAAATCCATCGGCGCATGAAATATTTAATGTTGAAAACGACGTGGGCATTACAAATTATTTAGTGGGAGAAAAAAAAATAACGGATTGTATTAAAAAAACGCAGGCTGAAAATCTGGATATTATTTGCTGCGGCACCATACCCCCAAACCCATCTGAAATTTTAAGCTCAGATAAAATGAAAAAAACTATTGACCTATTAAAAAAGAAATATGATAAAATAATTCTTGATTCTGCCCCCGTTTTACCGGTTACCGATTCTGTATTATTAAGTAATAGTACAGATATGACTATACTAGTGGTTAGCGCGGGTAAAACCGATAGACAATCTGTTATTTATGCAATTTCGCAGCTTCAAAATGCCAGGGCAAACCTCATAGGAACGGTATTAAATCATGTTCAATTACCAAGTAGAATTCATGGTTACGGTTACGGTTATGGTTATGGTTATGGTTATGGTTATGGTTATGGGAAAACAAAAGAAAAGTCTTCAAAAAATAATAAAAATAAATTTTTAAGGCATATCATTCAAAATATAAAAAAATATGTAACTTAAAATATGATTATTTTATTATAATCAGTGATTTTTGATATTCTATTATTTTCTTTTCGGCTTGTTTATGCCTACTGTCCAGTTTTAAAACTTTTACAAAAAAATCATACGCTTTTTTATTTTGACGCAATTTTTCATAAGACAAGGCCGTAAGGTAATAATTTTTCACGATATTATCCTGTAAATGTATCGCCTTTTGGGCAAAAAAAATAGCTTTTTGATATTGGTTATATTCATAAAAGACTTGGGCCGCAAATGAAAGAATATTCTTATCATTTGATTGGTTTATAGAATTCTGCATATGTCTTAATATTATAAGAGTCAGTTCATTATTTTCTATAGATTTCTCAAGAATATGAATATATAATTTTTCCGCTTTTCGGATTTCAGTATTATTTATATAATTTTCAATGGTTGATAAAAATATATTTATATTATTTTTATCAATTCTCTTAATTGATTTAATATATTTTGAAGCCGATATAATATCTTTATTCATTAAACTTATTTTACATAAAATTTCGATTATACTTTGAGATGTTTCAAGACTGGGATTTAGTTCGATAGAAATTTTAATTTCTTCTAAAGCGCGGTAAAGATAAATTGATTTTAAGTTTTCGGGCAGTTTATCTAAAAATTGAAAAACCGAGATCGCATAATAAGCTCTTACAAAATAATTATTCGGCGATATACGAATTGCTTTATTGAATAAGTCGTTTCCTTTATTAAAGTCGGCCAGTGAAAAATACATCCAACCTAAATATGATAAGATTTCGGTTCGCGTGGGATTTATTTCTAAAGCATTCATAAAATGATTTTCGGCTTTAATAAACATATTCATTTTTTCGGCCGCAGATTGCGTATTAATATTAAATAGATTATATTTTCCTAATAGAAAATGATAGTCATATTCTTCGGGCAATAGTTTCGCGGCTAATAAAAGATTATCGTAATCTGTTTTCTGGGGTATTTGCGAGCTTAAAGAGATCCATAAAGTACTTTTTTCAATAGAATAAAACCTGTCTGCAATAAAGCTTATAATTGAATTATAAAGAAAAAATAGGCCCAGAGAAATAAAAATAAATTTTCTGATGACGGTTTTATTTAAAAAAGTTTTTATATTAATTGATCTCATTTTCTTATTTTCGATGCAGAGTATGTAATAGAATAAATAATCGTTAGAATAAAAGCATTGGCGGGAATTTGTAAATTAAAATCAGAAAAGCTATGCATAAATATATATGCTATTGAACTGGTTCCGCCTATGATCATCGATTTGGCAAATAAACCGTAGGCATAATGCCGGTTGACCATTATCGTTTTAAAAAAATAAATATTTGCCATTAAGAGTAAAAGCGATCCTATGAACCCCCCCGAAGATAATAATTCTAAATAATCATTATGGGCGTGGTTTATAAAAGTCAGTCTCCCGGGAAAGTCAACAGGAACATAGTGTCTTAAAATATGTTCATAAACGCCAAAACCGGCCCCAAAAAATTTATAGTCATTTATTAGATTTATGGTCGACTGCCAAAGTATTTGCCTTCCGACTGAAAAATTCTCTGACATTTTTGAAAACCTGTCTTCTAAGGGCTGAATTCCCATCCATAAGGTTATGGCCATAACCGAAATAAAGATTCCGATTAAAATTTGTGTTGTTTTCTTTTTTCCAGACGAAATCCACAGCGAGGCGGTAATAAAAATTGAAAATATACAACTAAATATTCCCATTCGAGAATGTGAGGCGATTATTCCCATGAAAATCAATACTATGAAAATAAAATAAATTGTATTTTTTGTGCCCTTCTTTGAACTTAAAAAGGCCATTATTCTTTCTTTAAACGAAAGATTTTTATCTCCGTATGAAAGAAAATTATAAATTAATAAATTTATTCCTAACGGTAAGATCATTCCTAATAATCCCGCAAAATGGTTTCTATTTACGTATGTTCCTGAAACTTGCGTATTCTTATCAAAAATTAAATCAAATACAAGGTTAGCGCTGAAATACGCATATAATCCTATAAGAGTTTCAATCATGGCCAGAGTAATCAAAGAATATAAATATAATTTTAATCTTTTTCGGCCGATATTTGATTTTGTTAGTATATAAAATGATAAAAAATAAGCGGTATACTTTAAGAGTTCGGCTTTGGTTGCGTAAGAATAAAGGCTTAAACTCTTATATTTTGCGTTAATAGAGTATAATTCAAAATAATCTGGTATTAATTCAATGTAAACTTTATGCGCCGTTGGAGATAAAAAGGCGATAAAAGACGGGGGTAGCGGTAAAATTTGAAACGCCGCAAAACCCAGAAAAGAAAACAAAGAATAATAGACAGGTTTTAGGTCTTTGATATTTTCATGAAATAGTTTGGTTTTATATGTTAAAAAAATAAATAATGCAAAAATAATTATTTGCATTAATGAGTAAGACCAGATATGCGCAGACCCTAAAGATAAAGGCGCAAAAAGAATTAAAAATATATAAATATAATCTATGTATTTATAATTCGAAATGGTTTCTCTCATTATTATAAGAGATAATCAATATTTATTTAGAGCCGCTGGCCATAGGTAAATCAAGCGGGTCAACAGGCGGAGTTACAGGCGGTTCTAAGAAAGTATAAATGACTTCTTTATCATTATCTTCAAATTCATCAGACATATCAATAGAAGGCGTTTCGTCTTGTGAGGCTTCATTATTTTGTGTTATAGGAGACATTTTAAGGGCCTCGCTGACGCTTTCTTTTTTAATTATATCTTTGCCCAATAAAATATTCTCGGTAGTCGCAAAAGCTAATTTTACTTTATCTAGCGCCCCCGCTTCGGCTAGTTTAACGGCATCTTGTGTCATATTCAATATAGATTTAGACATATTGCAATGACCTATTCCTTTTGAGGTTTGAGAAACGCCGGAGTGTTCGTTTGTTAAAGATGATTTTGCGCCCGACGCCATGTGATTAGAGCAAGAAGAGGCGATAGCCGATACATTTGCTATCGTATCTAATAATAATCTGTATGATTCGCCTATGTTTGTATAAGATAAAGTATCTTTGTTTTGTTGTGTTTGATAGGCCAAAGAATATCCGCTTTCAATTTCAGAAATTTTAGATTTAATTTCGCTATATGATGAATTTGCAAAGCCTAGGGCCTCTGTATCATTATTTAATATGGCTAAACCTAAAATATTCAAAGTTTTTGTTAAGGCAGCCTGCGAGATTAAAGAATTCGCTCTTATTTTTGATAAAGTTGAAATACTTAAAGCCTGGGCGCCGTTTGATGAAAATGCAATTTGCTCTTCAAGTTTTTTTAATTCAACGGCTTGATTTTTAATTTCATTTATGTGCGTATCAATTTTGTTTTTTATTTCTTTTAACGCTTGCGAAGCCGATGCATTATTCATCCAGATAGATTCGCCTAAAGATTCAGTAATGCCATATTTATCAGCGGTCGCCATTGCCGCTACAGTTTGTCCGCGTAAAGAGCTTATTTTTGAAGTTAAATTTGCAATCTGAATTTTAATTTCGTCGGTGTGGGTTTGACTTGGCTGCATTTCTATGCTTTTAAGCATCATATTTAATTCTTTCTCTTTTCTTAAAAATAGATTTGCTTCGTTTTGCTGCACAATCGCCTGTTTTGCCGCTTGTTGAACATATAATCTATTTTTTTGTTCATTTAGCTGATATGAAGCAATAGAACCAACGTCTGAAGAGCTTAACACCGGCAAATTTACCGTTTTTTGGGCCGAACCTGTAGTATTATTTTCGTTTAAACTGCCAGAATAGAAATTATAATTGGTAGATTTGTCTACATTAACGACAAATGTAGCTGAAATTGTCTGTTCAGACCCGCTTATTTCAGTTTTCATTGAAGGCGTATTTAAAAAATATTTAGTATTTTGATTATTGTTTATTTTAAAAGTTATGCCGCCCAATAATAAATTTAAATTTAATTGCTTTTTATTGTCACCGGTATTGTACAACATACTTGAAAAGTCTTCTTTAACGTTTATCGAAAGATTAGAATCATAATCTATTATTGCCATACCGTCAGATAGTCTCATTTCTGCCCTACCGCGAAAAGTTACTATTTTATCTGAGTTGTATATAGGATACGGCGCTTTGTTAAGTATTTTCCATGTACCTTTGCTGCGAATAAGAGCTTGCCCGTTTATATTTGTAATTTGTCCAATAGGCCCGTTCATTTTTTGGGCAAAATATGAGGTTGTAAATATTACAGTTAATATTAATATTAAAGTTGTTATTATTGCTTTTACTTTCATAATCTATTTATCTTATTTTTTACTCTCTAACTTTACCTAATAATATAACGTTTTTACCTTCGGTTTTCAACTTATTTTTTAATAATTGTCATTAATTGTCTAAACCACAGTTTGTATTTTACAATATTTTCATGTTGTTATTACAGACAAATAACCGCAAATTTCATTGTTTTTCAGTGTCTATTAATAATACAAACATATATTAGCAAGTCAATTTTATTAAGAAAAGATATTTGGCATTTCTAAAGAAAGCCGGTAACAGGGCGCGGCCCGCGACGAATTTGTACAGAATCATTCATTTTTTTATAAAATAAATTGACACTCTATTCTATGTATTCTCATTTGTTCTAATATGCCGTTAGAAAAACAAAAAATGCTTATCAAAGAATCTGTTTATTCTACAAATACAGACAGATTGCGTTTACTTGATATTGCCATTGAAACCATATTAAAAGAAAGGCTCGATATTTCGCTTGATAGGTTTGAATTATATCTTATTTTAGACGAAGCGATTACAAACGCTATGGATCACGGTAATCGTTGGGATAAATCAAAAAAAGTTATTCTAAAGATAGAAAAAGTTGAAAAAGAATCGGTAAAAATATACATCAAAGATGAGGGCATCGGGTTTAATCCAAAAATCTTGCCGGATGTCTTAAATAATAACGGTAAACTTAACCCCAGAGGCAGAGGTATTTATATTATAAGAAAGTTTTGCCCTATTGAGTGGAATGTGGTTGGCAATGAAGTCTGCATAACTCTTGAGACTAAAAATTAGAAAACTAGGATGAGTTGCATGATAGAAATAAATGAAGGCATATTAAATGTCGTTGTAAATGAAAAGCGTATAGAAGGGTCAAATCATATATTTGAGCATCTGGTTGAAGAAAGTAAAATTTCTGATAAAGATAAAGTTAAGAAAATTATTTTTGATTTTGCGAATGTAGAATACATAAACTCTTTAGGTATAGCCGAATTCATATCTATAATCAGATATTACACAAATGTTACAAACGCCGTCGCAAAATATAAATTCATAAACGTAAACAAAGACATTAGAAAATTATTTTCTTTAGTAGAGCTTGGTCACTTAGTAGAAATATCCGAAAGCTCTGGCTGAGCATGATAAAAAAAAGATATATCTATTTACCGCTTTCATTTTTTTTAATATTTATTTTTTATAATCATGAAATTAACGCCTTGTCTCTTGAGGCCATTAAAAAAACGCTATCAGATACGGAACAAGTTTTATCGGCAATATATGAGTTTACCGTAAAATTAATAGATTTCTTTTCGGTTCTTCTCGACTGGATGGGATTTCGCGCTTTCGCGGCGGCAATGGGTATATATTTTTGTTACAGGTTTATTGACGGGTTTTTTCCCGCTTCAAGAATTATTAACATTGTTATAGGTTTATGCGTTTTTACTTTTCTATGGCTGATGTGGAACGAAGTATATCATGAATCATATAAATTAGACGTTATTTTATATACCTATGGGTTTCTTTTTTCTCATATTCTCGCGTTATTTATTATTCAAAAGATAATTTTATATGCGGCAAAAAAAATGAAACGAATTTATATTAAAACGAGAAAGCAAAATATCAATATTTTAGAATTTTACGATATGATTGACAACTATTCTTTGGCTCTTAAAAATAGCTTAAAAAACGGAAGAAAAAATCAAGCCGTAAAAATATTAAAAGAGCTTCAATTTATAATTGAAAATAGCGCCGAAGGTGAAAAAAACAAAAACACATACGAAGAAAATTCAATATCCCGATAAAAACGGATATTTTGGCGAATTTGGCGGTCAATTCGTCTCTGAACTTCTCTTGCCCGCGTTAACTGAGCTTTCACAGGCATACGAGAGGGAAAAAAGAAATCCTGAGTTTAAAAATAAACTAAAAATACTATTAAATGAATATGCCGGCAGACCAACCCGTCTTTATTATGCAGAGAACTTATCTTTAAGATGGAAAGCAAAAATATATTTAAAACGCGAAGATCTTCTGCATACGGGCGCCCATAAGATAAATAATACGCTGGCCCAAACATTTTTGGCAAAAAGAATGGGCAAAACCAGAATTATAGCCGAAACGGGCGCGGGTCAGCACGGGGTAGCTACCGCTACAGCATGCGCGTTATTTAATCTTAAATGCGTTATATATATGGGCGAAGAAGATTTAAGAAGGCAGGCCCTGAACGGTTTTAGAATAAAATTATTGGGCGCCGAAGTTATCGGTACAGGCGGCTCAAAAGGCACCCTTAGAGACGCCGTTAATGAAGCTTTACGCGATTGGTCAAAAAATGTCGATAACACGCATTATGTATTGGGTTCTGTGATGGGGCCGCATCCTTTTCCTATGATGGTTCGCGATTTTCAATCGATTATAGGCAAAGAGGCTCGTTTACAAATACTTAAAAAAGAAAAAAGACTTCCAGATTCTGTTATTGCCTGCGTAGGAGGCGGCTCAAACGCTATTGGCGTTTTTCACGCATTTTTAAATGATAACTCAGTAAAACTTTACGGCGTAGAAGCCGCAGGAGAAGGGCTTTCGTCAAAAAGACATTCGGCGACCATTTCAAAGGGAACGCCCGGCATACTTCACGGCTCATATAGCTATCTTCTTCAAAACAAAGAAGGATTGGTTTCAGACGTTCATTCTGTTTCGGCGGGCCTCGATTATCCAGGGGTAGGGCCCGAACATTCATACTTAAAAGAATCGGGAAGAGCAGATTATGTATCAATTTCTGACGCCGAGGCGATAGAGGCTTTTCAAGAGCTTTCATCTACAGAAGGAATAATTCCGGCCCTTGAAAGTTCGCATGCTGTTGCCTACGCGAAAAAATGGGTAAAAGAATACAGATCTAAAAATAATAAAGAGCCTCTGGTTATAGTTAACCTGTCTGGCAGGGGAGACAAAGACGCTGCCGAAGTACAGCGATTGTTATCTATAAAAACAAGTGACATATGAGTCTAATCTGCGTTATTTTGCCCTGGCAAAATTTAGCCGTCAATCTTGCCGCCGAAGAATATTTTCTGGTTCATAAAGAAAAAGACGAAAGCAAAATATATCTTTTTTTTTATGAAAATTTCGACGCCATTGTTTTAGGCAAAACACTTAATTTAACGAAGGAAGTCTGGTTAAATAAGAAAAATCTTAATATTTTGCGAAGAATAAGCGGCGGCGGAAGCGTCGCTCATTTTAAAGGAAATCTAAATTATGCGATCTTTTTATCGCAAAAGAGATATCCCGAATTATTTGACGTAAATAAAAGTTATAAGCGTATACTAGGGGCAATTTCAACTCAATTTGCAAATAAAGTTCAAATTGAGCAAAAAGGTCTTTCCGACTTATCTGTAATTCAAAAAAACCAATACAGAAAAGTTTCGGGAAATTCTCAGGCCAGAAAACGAGGATGGATATTGCACCATGGAACATTTTTATATGATAAAAAGAATATTTCTAAAATATCATATTATTTAAAAGAGCCCGACAAACAGCCCGATTATAGAAATAAAAGAAGTCATAATAATTTTATGCCGATTTTTACGCCCGTTTCGTCAAGGTCTATAATAATAAAAAATATAATCATGGCTTTTTCAACAGCATTTTCTTTGCGGGCTCAAAACATCCGACATCATGAGATTTTTTGCAAAGATGAAATAAAAGCTATTCGTCAATTAAGCTTAGAAAGTTATTTAAAACTTGTATAAATTTTTCTTTTGCCGAAAAATGTACCCAGTGATCGGCAGATTTTATTATCTGTATATTAGCCGAAGGAAAATAGCTTTTTATAGTATCATAGTCTTCGTTTAAAATATAGTTTGATTTTTCGCCTTTAACAAAAAGAGTAGGTTTGTTAAACGATAACCCAATGCTTACATTAAAATTTGTACGATTTTCTTCTTTAAAGAGATTTCTTACATTGATTCTCCAGACGTATTGATTATCTTTTCTTTCAATATTTGTCATTAGAAAATTTCTCTTTATATCGTCGGGTATTATCTTTTTCAAGACGCTATCAATTTGTTTTCGGCTTTCAAAAGCTGAGATTTCGGTCATTAACGCTTGAAATTCAGACTCATGCTTAATCGTATATTTTTTTGGAGCGATATCAACAACTAAAAGCGCTTTTATTAAATCGTTATTATTTAGGGCAATTTGCATAGCCGCCAGACCTCCTAGAGAATGTCCAAGTAAAATAGGGTCGCTAATGTTATTAAACTTTAACCATTGCAATATATCGAAACAAATATCGTCTAAAGAATTATTTTCTTGATGAAAAGATGAACCGTGATTTCTCAGATCTAATGCGTATACGGTATATTTATTCGCTAAAATACTTGAAATTGCGTTCCAGTTTTGCGACGATCCAAAAAGGCCGTGTAAGATAACAATGGAAGTTTTTCCCGATGGATATTTTCGGTGAAATAAAATATTTTTATTCAAAATTATTGTAAGAGTTTCGAAACAGACGACGATTCAATATTCATGAATATTTTCTCGGCTTCTCTTAGCTCTTTTGAAATATTAATGTTATGTTCATCATAATTTATTTCAATATCTGAATCTATAGAAAATATATTTTGTATCTGTATTTCTTTTTTCAATAATTCGTTTTTCATCGCCGATATTTCATGATGTAAAAGAGAAATATAGCTTTCTGTGGTCTCATCGTTTAATAAAGTTTTGTCAATATTTATTGATTTATCTTTCATTGAATTTAAGAAAATCTGCCGCCAATCTTCGACATTTTCAAGATTTTCAAGAAAACCCAGTTGTATTTGTTTTTCAGAGACGTTAGTTTGTATTTTAGAGGCTTCAGATTCAATATTTTTAATTTTACTTTTAAGGCTATTCAAATTTATTTGTTTATTTTCAGAAGAAGATTTTTTGTTTATATTATTTTCAGAGAAGTTATCTTCATTTTTTTTATTTATATTTTTGTTTTGAATTTCATGAATATATCCTGAAAGCTCGTTTCTTTTTATCTGCATATAAACCTCTCTATGGGACATAAATCGACATTTATTTCAAAATTTAAAGCATTTTTTTTAATATTTGGTTCTATACTTGATCATAATTTTATAAATATTTCGTCATATTTATTATATTTTTACCTGAAGATATACATTTGCATAATCTTCGATTGGGTTTAAATAAAATTAAAAAGAGATACCGATAAAATGAAAGAAAAATTAGGCGAATTATTAAGGCATGAAAATGCGATTACCGAAAAAGAGTTGAAAGAAGCCTTAAAGAGACAAGAGTCTTCGGGAGACAAGCTCGGTAAAATTTTAATAGAATTAGGTTATATTACTCATATAGAGCTAATAAAGTATTTATCAAAAAATCAAATAAAACCGGCAATAGGCGAAATACTTTTAGCAATAGGATTTATAACACAAAATCAGCTTAATGAAGCGCTAAATATTCAAAATCAAAATAAAGAGAAAAAAATCGGCAATATTCTTGTAGAAAAAAATTATATAAGCAAAGAATTATTAATTCAAATTTTAACGGTACAATCAAAAGCCATTTTCAATGGACAAAATGTTGACGAGAGCAATCAATATTCAATAAAGGGAAGAATTTCGGCCGAAATTTTAAGGCGAGAGAGACATTTAAATGAAAGATATGAGGTACTCAAAGAAGAAGAAAAATTAAAGGCTCTAACGAAAAAAGAAGTTCCGCCTCAAAATGGGTTTGCAACAATAACGGGTAAAAACCAAGATAAATATATAGGTGAATTAAAAGACGGGTTAATGCACGGCAAAGGAATATATACCGACTTAAAAAACAGGTATGTTGGAGATTTTATAAAAGGGAAATTTCATGGAGAAGGCACCTTGACATCTCTAGACGGTTTGGTTATACATTCCGGATTCTGGAAAAACGGAAAACCCGCATAAACAAATAGAAATATCATTTTTTTAGAGAAAAAAGTACGATAATATAAATATGAAAAAACAAAAAGGAGAAAAAAATGGATCTAAGTAAAATCGATTTGCCTTTTCAGCCGCATGTTTTGGCAAAAATACTACAATTAAATAATAATACAGAGATGAATTTTAAAGATTTAGATAATCTAATCAGAGCCGACCAGAATATGACAACCTTAATACTGAAAGTCGCAAACTCGTCGTTTTACTCGAGAGGCAATGAAATAAGTAATCTTCAACAGGCAATAGGTATGATAGGTTTTAAAACAGTAATTGCTTTTGCCACCGCAGGAGCCGCCAAAAAAATCTTTGAAAGTGGTAATTATTCCCGCTTTAAAAGATATGTATGGGAACACTGTATTGTAACGGCTACAATCGCCCGCGCAATCGCCCAAAAGTTTGATAAAGAGCTTATAGAAGAATCTTTTATAGGAGGACTTTTACACGATATAGGTAAAGTAATATTGAACATAGTTGACAGGCACAAATTTATAGAAGTTATTCATCTTGTTGAAGATAATGCGATTGAATTTCTTGAAGCCGAGCAGTATCTTTTTGAAACCAATCACGCCAAAGTAGGGGCCACATGCATAGAAAACTGGAACCTGCCTCATGTATTTAAAACCATTGCCGAATATCACGAAGCCCCGCTTGGAGCTTCAGAAAATGGTCTTTCAGAAAAAGAAAAAGCTTTGCTTTATATTATTTCTTATGCAAATTACATAGCGAAAAAAAACGGTTTTGGAAACTATTTAGCTGACAAAGAATATGATTTTTCGAAAGTTCGGGAATTTTTAAGGCTTACAGATGAAGATATTTTATTATTTGAAGAAAACTATGGCGAAATCATTAAAGAAGATCAGTTTTATAAATTCTTTATAACGGTTATTTAGACGGGTTATGATATAAAAGTCTATTAAGAGAAACGAAATACTAAACGTTTATAAATAAAACTAAATGAAAGATCAGCTTAGTTTAACGAGAAAACCCGAATTTGATTTAGATTTTGAATTTATCGCTTACGATCTTTATTCGGGCATAAAAGAGAATTTAATTTCAAAAATAAGAAAAATAACCAACGATTTAGGCAGGCCAAGCCTGGCCGTTCCGATAAATACGATCGTATATGAATTAGCTTCTAACGGGATGAAAGCCCTTTATAAAAAAGCTTTTTTTAGTTATTTAATTCAAGATATCGGGTGGGATGACATAAGTTATGAAAATTGGTTAGGAATATTTAAAGCAGAAATTGAATCTAATAAAGCAATTAATTTTTCAAGAGTATGTCGCGAACATAATTTAACCTTGAAAATCAGGTGTAAAAAAAATTTAGAAACAGTAAGATTTGAGATTGTTAACGACGGTATCATATCTGAAATTGAAAAAAAAAGATTAATTGAAGTTGTTAGTAAATCAAAAAAACTCGATTCTATTTACAGTTTAGTCGGCGAAGAAGAAACAGAAGAGTCGTCTCAGGCAGGTTTAGGAATTCCGTTAATTGTTATGACTTTGCGCGGTTTAGGACTTTCTTTGTCGAATTTTCATATAATCATTAAAAAAAATACGACTATAGCCAGACTAGACATACCTATGCGTTTGTTTCATGGCATAAAAGGAAAAAGCATTCAAGTTATGAATGCAAAAGAGCAGGCAGTTTCTTCATTGCAGAAAATATACGAAAGACTTGGATATTCAATTGTTTATTTTGACGCCGAAGGTAACGTGCAAAGCGTTACGGGACAGATGCTTAAACATTTGAGAGTTCCCGAATCTGATATTGATATTTTTCCTACGATCATTAAAGCCAAATTTTTTGAAGATATTTTTACCGGTCCTTTCAGCATAAAAATTGTAAATTATTTCGAAAATTATCGCATATCGATTCCTTTATATGACAAATCTGACGAAATGATGTTCAATGTAAGCGGAGTTTTAGAAAATAACAATATTGTGCATACCTTATGGCAAATCGTAAATTTTGAGGGCAAAAAAGGCGCATTGTCAGAAGGGTCGGTTTTCGAAAACGTTCACATTCAAAAACTTATCGCGCCTTATATTCCTGAAATGATTTTAGACAAGGCAAGGCAAAGCATTCGCATGGGAAAAAGCACTTTGCCCAATGAAGTTAAAGACGTGACAATATTTTTTGGAGATTTAATAGGATTTACTAGCGTAAGCGAGCAAATGGCTCACGATAAGGTAATAGATTTATTAAATATCGCCATGAATACCGTTGTGCATTCAGTAGAAAAAAATTCGGGCAATATTGATAAATTTATGGGAGACGGAATTATGGTGATATTTTTAGAGCCCTTATCTGCCGTTGTTGCCGCGATAGAAATACAAAATAATTTTTATCAATTAAACGAATTTAGAAAAGCAAGCAATCAGGAATCTATTGACATAAGAATAGGAATAAACTCGGGAAACGTAATTTTAGGCAGCGTAGGCACAAAGAGAAGAATGGATTGGACAGCTTTAGGCGACGTGGTAAATACCGCTTCTCGAATCGAAAAATCATCCAGAAAAAATTCGGTTCTTATAGGCGAAGAGACATATGAAAGAATTAAAGATCATGTAACGGTTTCTGAAAAAATATCAAAAAAAGTAAAAGGTAAAGAAGAAGAAATAGTTTTATATTATGTAAATTCTGTATCGTTTGTGACTAAAGATAGAAACCTGACCCTATCTTTAGTCGAAGACGAAAAAGACGGTTTAGAAAATAATTAATTAGAATGCATGAAAATATTAATACGAAATTTATAATAATATATTTTATTTTTGCGTACCTTTCGGGTTCTTTTCCCGCCGCTTATGTTATAGGCAGATTGAAAGGCATAGATATACGAAAACACGGATCGGGAAATGTAGGCGCCACGAATACAATGCGGGTTTTAGGAAAGTCATGGGGATCTATAGTATTCATAATTGATATCTTAAAAGGTTTTTTGCCGGTATTTATCTTATCTTATATTTTCAAAAACTCAGAAGTAAGTTATTTTTTTCTTTTATCAATAGGTTTTATGGCGGTATTGGGTCATATCTACCCGGTATGGTTAAAATTCAGCGGCGGAAAAGGCGTCGCAACCGCATGCGGAGTTTTGCTCGCTATAATTCCTTTCATTGTTTTAATCTCCATGGGAATTTTTATTGTAATAGTCTCATTGTTTAAATATGTTTCTTTAGCGTCTATTATCTCGGCCTTAAGCCTTCCTGTTTTATTTTATATATTTGAAGACGTAAATAATGATATTAGATTCTTTATCTTTTTAATTGTCGTGTCGATTTTTGTTGTTTACAAGCACAAAAGCAATATTATTAGGATCATTCATGGGAACGAGAATAAAATATAGAAAATATTTATTTATCTTTGTTATTCTTTTATTTATATCTGTAGTAAGCGGTATTTTTGCCGGTTCCATTGAAGACGAATTTAATCAGGCGGCTTACGATAAAAAAAATCCCGTTAAAACAGACGCCGAAAAAAAGGCTCAGCTTGAAAGTTCTCTTCTTTTGCCCATTAAACGAACATTACTGCAAAACGTCGAGTATGACGATTACGAAAAAATAAAAGCCTCTGATTTTGATTATGAAAGATCCGTTCAAAATCAGATGATTTATTATTTGAAATATAAAACATATCTATTATATCTGGTTTATTCTATTGACCCTGAAGAGTATTTAACGTATCCTACTATTGTAAAGGTCATTAAAAAAGATAAAAATATGACCTCTTCAAAGCCAAAACAAAAACCAATATCTAAAACAAAATAATATGGGTCAAAAACCGGTTTTAGTTACGACAACGCTGCCTTCTAAAGAAGAGGCGCTAAAGATGGCAAACAATCTTGTTAAAAATAAATTAGCCGCATGCGTAAACATTGCCGAGGTTTTTTCGGTTTACGAATGGGAAAACTCTATTCAAGAAGATAACGAGTTTAAGCTTTTTATTAAAAGTTTTGAATATATTTGGCCAAAATTAAAAGACGCCATAAAAGAAAACCATACTTATTCTGTGCCTGAAATTTCTATGATTTACATAGAAGACATGCATGACGAATATAAAAGCTGGATGTCAGATAATTGTCTTGTTTCTTAAATTTTTATAAATATATAATTTAATTTTTAACCTAAAGCCTCTTTCATTTTCAGACCAATTTCTGCAGGGCTTTCGCATACATAGATTCCCGCATCGCTCATTGCTTTCATTTTTGTTTCGGCCGTTCCCGCGCCGCCTGAAATGATTGCTCCGGCATGGCCCATTCTTCTTCCCGGGGGCGCCGTTTGACCCGCAATAAAGCCGACTACAGGCTTTTTCACATTTTGTTTAATGTAAACAGAAGCTTCTTCTTCAGCTGTTCCGCCAATTTCGCCAATCATTACAATGCCCTCGGTATCGGGATCTTCAGCCATAAGCTTTACCGCCTCTAAATGGGGCAGCCCTATAATAGGATCGCCGCCAATGCCAATGCAAGTGCTTTGCCCAAGCCCAAGTGCGCTTAGCTGGCCCACAGCTTCGTAGGTTAGGGTTCCCGAGCGCGAAATAACGCCAATTTTTCCCGGAGTATGTATGAACCCGGGCATAATGCCAATTTTACCGATTCCCGGAGATATAATTCCAGGGCAGTTTGGGCCAATTAGTTTCATATCGCTGTTTCTCACATAAGGTATTATTTTTGCCATATCTTTTACGGGTATTCCTTCTGTGATACAAACCGCTAATTTAATGCCCGCGTTTAAGGCTTCTATAACCGCGTCGGCGGCAAAAGAAGGCGGCACAAAAATAACCGTGGTATCGGCCCCGGTTTCTTTTACAGCGTCTTTTACGCTGTTAAAAATAGGAAGACCGTGTTCAGATTCCTGACCGCCTTTGCCGGGGGTGACCCCGCCTACGAGTTTTGTTCCGTACTCAAGCATTTGGGCCGTATGAAACGAGCCTTCTTTGCCTGTGATTCCTTGAACGATGATTTTATTGTTTTCTGTTAATAATACTGCCATTTGATATCTCCGGTTATTAGTTGTTTATCGCGCCGACTATTTTTTCGGCCCCGTCTTTTAAGTCGTTAGCGACAATCATTTGAATTCCGCTGTTTTCTAATATTTCTTTTGCAAGTTCTGCGTTGGTTCCCGCCAGTCTCACAACCAGAGGCACATTGATATCAACGTTTTTTGCCGCTTCTACAATGCCGTTTGCGATTCTGTCGCATCTGACTATGCCTCCGAAAATATTCACAAAAATTCCTTTTACGTTTTTATCAGATAAAATAATTTTAAAACCGTTTGTAACAGTTTCAGGATTTGCCCCGCCGCCAACATCAAGAAAATTTGCCGGAGAAGAGCCCGCATATTTTATAATATCCATGGTCGCCATTGCCAGACCGGCTCCGTTTACCATACATCCTATGGCCCCGTCAAGGCGCACATAGTTTAAATGATACTTTGAAGCTTCAACCTCAAGAGGATCTTCTTCGGTTAAATCGCGCAATTCGGGCAAGTCGGCGTGTCGATAAAGAGCGTTATCGTCAAAATCAATTTTGCAGTCTAAGGCTAAGACCCTTCCGTCGCCTGTGGTTACCAATGGGTTAATTTCAACAAGCGAGGCGTCTTCGTTATCGTACGCTTTCCATAGGCCCAAGAAAAAGTTTCTAGCCTGCTTGGCATAATCGCCCTCTAGACCTAATGCATAGCTTAAATAAGAGGCTTGATTCGGTAAAAGGCCAAGATTTGGGTCAATGGTTTCTTTGATGATTTTATCGGGGGTTTTTTCGGCCACTTCTTCAATATCCATGCCGCCTTCGGTTGAGACCATCATTACCGGCTTTGACTGTTTTCTGTCAAGAGTGATGCCGGCATAAAATTCATGTTTTATATCCATGCCTTCTTCTATTAAAACCCGAAGCACTTCTTTGCCTTCTGGGCCGGTTTGATGAGTTACCAGGTTCATGCCGATGATTTGTTTGGCAAGTTCTTCGGCTTCGGTTTCAGATTTTGCCAGTTTAACCCCGCCGCCTTTGCCGCGGCCCCCCGCGTGAATTTGGGCTTTTACAACCACAACAGGTGTGCCTAACTTATTATAAATTGCCCCGGCATCAGACGGATTTTCTGTTACTTCACCGTTTGGAACGGTTATTTTGTATTTTCTTAAAATTTCTTTTGCTTGATATTCATGTATTTTCATGGGTTAGACACAAATGTTATAGGCAACATTTAGTCAATTATTTTCAATGTATTGTATTTATATTAAATCTAAAATCAACTTTACATTTTGTAAGCCTAATTTGCATTTATACACTAAAAACATGGAGTTATAATGTATATTGGTCATTACGCGGTTAGTTTTGCAATTAAAAAGTTCGATAAAAAGACGTCGCTAGGGCAATTTTTTATTGCAACTCAATTAGTAGATATTATCTTTTTTCATTTTGCCTTGATGGGAATAGAAAGATTTTCTCTTATTGAAAATTATACTCAATCTACGCATTTTAATTTAGAGTATATGCCCTATACCCATAGTCTGGCAGCGTCTTTTTTTTGGTCGCTTTTGATATACTTATTCTCAACCTTAATAATGAAAAAAAATAAAGTGACGGCTTTCTTTTTTTCTATAACAGTTTTTATTCACTGGTTTTTTGATTTAATTGTTCATACACCCGATTTACCCTTGTTAAGCGATTCGTCTATAAAAGCAGGATTTGGTTTATGGGAAAATGCTATTGCGACATTTTTATTAGAAGCTGTTTTAATTGGTACAGGTTTCATTATTTATTTAAGAGACAATAAGTCTGGTTCTTTGATATACAAATATGCTATGATTTTCTTTGTTTTTCTTTTGATAGTAATTAATTCAATTAATATATTTGCGCCCCCTGTTTTTGAAAATAAATTTACATTTGCGTTTGTATCGATATTTTTATACATCGTTTTCGCGGTGATATCGCATTATTTAGACAAGAAAATATCAGAGTAGAGCAGGCTACAGTTTTGCCACAATCAATGTAATGTCGTCATTAATAGGCTCATTATCGCGAAAATTATTGATCTCTTTGATTATTTCTTCGCTTATTTCAGAGGCTTTTTTGTTTTTTATTCCCGGTATTATTTTGTTTTTTATAAAGTCATAAAAGCGTAAATCTCCGTATTCTTTTTGTTTGTTGTTAAATTGCTCATAAATACCGTCTGTAAAAAGAATTAAAAAGTCTCCGTTTTCAATCGGTATACTTTTTGTCATAAAATGATTTTTTAGTGTAAGCCCTGCAATGGCGCCTTTTGTTTTCAATGGGACAAGCGTCTTCTCTTTTGACTTTATTAAGAGTTGTTCTGGATGCCCGGCTGATGCGTAAAATAGTTTATTTTGGTTTATTTCGCATATAAAACATGTAAAAAAAGCGTCTGATTTGAAATCTTTTTCAAGCATAAAATCATTAATTTCTTGCAGCTTGTCATGTAAATTTTCGTAATTTGAAATATGTCGGTTTAACAGGTCTATTCTGGCCGTTGAAAAAGCCGTATAAATACCATGTCCTATAGCATCGGCTAAAAAAATTGAAATTTTGTTTCTATCTTTTTTGGCTATATGGTAATAGTCGCCGCTTACTTTTTCATTTGCCGGTAAATATTGAATATCAATATCGATATCTAAAAGATTAGAAATTTCTTCTTTAGATTGTATAATATTTTTCTGTATTTTAGCCGCGATATCGAGTTCTTTTTCGATAGCGGTTAATTTTATTTTTTCATGAATTGATTTTTTTAATTCTAACGCCGAGTTAACGCGCGTTACCATTTCATTTTTATTTATGGGTTTTGTAATATAATCATTGGCGCCCGCATCAAAGCTGAGAATAAGATCTTCTTCAAACGCTTTCGCCGTAAAGATAATTATGGGCAGATCTGTTTTAGAATATTTTTCTCTAATTTTCTTGCAAACTTCATAACCTGATAAATGGGGCATCATAATATCTAAGAGAATAAGATCGATATCGATCTCTCTATCGATGATTTTTAAAGCTTCTTTACCGCTTAAGGCGGTAATTATATTAAAATTCAGGGGAGTAAGCAGGTTTGATATGACCCTTAAATTTATGGGATCGTCGTCAACGGCCAATATTTTACTTGTTGCCGTTAAGGAATAATTATTATCAAGTATTTGTGAAATATCTACTTCAGGATGCCGTCTACTTTGAACTTTTTGTATAAAATTACTTTCTTTAAAAAATGGTTTTTTAGAAATATTGCGCGCGGCCTTTTTCTGGTGAACAGGCATCGTAAAATGAAAACGAGAACCCTTTTCAGGTTCAGATTCTATCCATATCTCTCCACCGTGAAGTTCAATCAAATTTTTAGAAATAGAGAGTCCTAAGCCTGCGCCCTCGTATTCTCGGGTTTCAGAAGAATTAAGCTGATTAAAAGAAGTAAAAATTCTTTCAAAATCTTCTTTGGCGATACCAATGCCGGTATCTTCTACAGTTATCTGTATCGCTTTCTTTTTGTTATTTCTTTTTGCTTTTATTGTAACAGAACCGCTGTCGGTAAACTTTATAGCGTTGTTTATAAGGTTATATAATATTTGCTGCAGTCTGTTTTCGTCGGCATAAACCATAAAATTTGTTTTAGATATATTATTTATTAATTTAATGTTCTTTTTTTTGACAAAAATACTTAAGAATGAGGTGACAATTTCTGTGGCGGTATATAAATCTACCAAAGTAATATCAAGTTTCAATTCTTTATTTTTGAGGCTTGAGAAGTCCATTATATCATCAACAATATTTGCCAGTCTTTTACCGCTGGCTACAATCAAAAAAAGATTTTGCTTTATGTTTTGGTTTAATTTGCCGAGATTTTCTTCAAAAAGAGATTCTGCAATGCCTATAATGCCCGAAAGCGGAGAACGAAGCTCATGGCTCGTGTTAGCCAGAAATTCATTTTTTATTCTGTCGTTTCTTTTCAGACTTTCAATGGCCATTTCTTTGTTTTTAATAGATTCTTCCTGCGCTTCTTCTTTCTCTTTTTTTAACAAATTTATTCTAAAAGCCAGCGCTAAAGAAAAAACCGTAATTTCAAAAGCTGAACCCAAAAATATCAAATATCTGCTAAAGAAATTATTCGTAAAAATGCCTAGATTTCCGAGTATATATAAACCAATTCCCAAAATAAAGAACATCCATCCTGCAAAATAATAATATGCCAGTTTGTTTTTTCTTCTTATTCCCAAAATTCCTATTAATAGCCAAAAAACCATCCCCAATAAAACAAGTATATTTAGAATTTTATTATAGACTATGTATGATGATACAAAAATATTTAAAGTATTTAATAGAGAAATCGCGATAAAGATGTCGGTTATTTTTGTCAATTTTTCAGATATTTTATGCAGCGAAAGAAGAGAACGGCTAAAAAGCGTTACAAAAACCAAAGTCATACCGCCCGCCGGCGAAGCTAAATAAACAAAGTATCTCAGATCTGTCTCAGGAAATAAAACCATGTAATATGCCGTGCGAAATATCTGCATGCATAAAAAAAAGAAAACATATAAAATATAATAAAGATAAACAGAGTCTCTTAATGAAATAAATATAAATAGGTTATAAATTATCATAACTAAAAGAACGCCAAAATATATTCCGTAAAAAGAAATTTCTTTATTAATTTGAGTTAAAAAAGAATTTGTTGAATATATGTTAACGGGCAGCATGATTGTTGAAAAAGATGATACGCGAAAAAAAACTTCGAGCGTTTCTTTGCAGGGAAAATTTATATTAAAAAGAATATTATGAGAAATTATATCTTTTTCTTTGTTCGCGGTTAAGGCTCCTCCTTTTTTTTCAATAATTTCGTTTTTACATTTAAAATATATGGTTATATCGCTTAAAACCGGATAGTCTATTCTTAAGATCCAGTCTTTGTCTTTTGTCGAATTATCTTTTAATAAAAAATGGCCCCAGATTGCCGAAGATGTGTACCCAAAGCCAGGTATGGCTTTTTGATTCTTTATAAAATTGTAATTTTCTTTTTCTTTAATTATGTCTTGTATGCCTGTCTGGTTTGTTTTATCTTCATAGAAGAATAGATACGCAGATAAATCATACTCTTCAGTATGGTCATTAAGTTCAATAATCGGCGGCGAATTGGCAAGTATAGCAGATGCAAGTATGAAAAAGGCACATATGGGTTTATACATCTCGATAAATGGTCAGCAAAAAAATATAATTTAAGGTTCTTAAAACAAAGAGAGTCAAGCCTACAAGAAGAAAAAAATTATAACCTTTCCTTTATAAAAAAAGAACCGTAAGTGTTCCATAAATTTCCCAGAAAAAATTTCCCAAATTTTATAAATATTACAGCTTTCTTATTCAGGCTTTGAGCATTTTCAGCGCTCATTGTTCTAAGCATTTTTATAAAATCTATTAAGGAGATTTTTAAAATCCCCGAAGCCGTTATATCTGCATCAGCGTTAGCGCCTTTGAAGATATAACAAAACAAGGTTGTCGTGTCTTCCCAAAGATCAAGCCCCGGATCATCTTTTAGCTCTTTTTTACCCGAAAAAAAATATAATTGATTTTCATGAGAAAAATTAAATTCATATATCATATATTTCATTTGGGGATCTTCAGACGGTGAAAACAGGTTAAATTTTCCGTTTGAGACAGAAATATTGTCGCCAAACTCTGTAAAGTCAATGCTGCCGGTTAACTTAGCTGTATGAAACGGATCTTTAATGAATTGCTCTAAATCTGATATTTTTACAGATACATTCATAACAAAAGCCGATCCATTTTCTTTCGCGGCTCTTTCTGCTTCTTTGGGGTCTCTTTTTTCGAGAGCGATGAATCCGCTCATTGTCTCTGAAAAAGTAAATTCATAATGGTTATCAGTCATATAGTACTCCTTTTCAAACAATCACTTTTCAGGAAATTGCGACGCTATGTATTCTGCCATCGCGGCAATGGTCATTGACGGGTTAGGGCCAATTGATGTCGGTATGATAGATGCGTCAACCACATACAATCCTTTGTGTCCGAACACCTCTCCTTTTGTGTCAACAACGCCTTCTTTGGCAGATTCGGCCATTACGCAGCCGCCTAAGGGGTGTACCGCTATCATCTTGTTTAGATATGTAAGCGGATTATCATAAAAGAACCCTCCGATAGTTTTTGAGATTTTTTTCATTTCTTTTCGCGCTCTTTTATAGTGCAGCCTGCTTTTTTTCATTTTCCACTTAATGATTGGCCGGTCTTCTTTATTTAATTCAATTCGACCGTTATTTCGGTCGCGTCCCATAGCCAGAAGAACAAGACCTTTTCTTATAAATTTATTTCCGTCAATCATTTTCGCGATATCGTTTCCGGGATTTACGTTCCATTTATATTTGTATAGACGTAAAAACGATAATAATCTTTTAACAGGTATTGTTATAATATGAAAAAGCATTTTTATAAATTGTATAAAAGCGAACGGTGAAAAAAATTTTCCGGCAAAAAACCACATCATAAAAACGGGAAAACCGGCGTCTTGCACAACCATGCCATGTTTAAAGCCGTCATCGTATGGTTTCATTTTATTATATTCAATTGCGCAGGTAATAACCGGTCCATTATTCGGATCGCCTTCGTGATCAGCATAAAATATGGTGCCTTCTAAATCTCCGTTTCCGCACCATTTTTCGCCCAGCATGCCGCTTAAATATTGTAATTTTTTATATTTTTTCATTTTTAATAATAAACCGGTAGAGCCTATTGAACCTGCCGATAAAATAACTTTTTCAGCTGTTAGTTTCATCTTTTTGTCGGGATTTTTTGGATTTATGTAGATTACTTCATAGCCTTTGTCTGCTAGAGGAGTAATTTCTATCACCTCGGCTTCTGTTCTTACTTCTGCGGCTTTTGACCCATTACCCATTAATTCTTCGTTTTGCGCACGTACGATATAATTTAAGTCGAGAGAATTTTTAGCCAGAATATTGCATCCTATATCGCATTCGCCGCATTTAATACAACTTGATTGCAGCGCATTGTGTTTATTTCGGCTCTGGTGTCCCGGAAAATCTCCTTTGAAGCGCACGGTTAAATCGGGTAATGAAAATTTATGCGGTTCTAATGCGTACGATTCGGGTTTTATCTTTTCAGAAGCCAGTTTCATTAAATGAGTTTTCGGAGTATCATTATAATAAGGGTTATCGTCATTTAACGGATAGGGCGAAGCTTCTGTTGTTTCTAATACCTTATCGTAATAAGGGTCGAGAATTTGACGATTAATACCGCCGGGCCAGCCGTCAAAAAAATCTTCAGGCATACGAAATAATACATTCGCGTAAATTAGAGAACCGCCTCCTAATCCGCTTGCTCTTACCGAATAAGCGTCGCTTTTTGAATAGGTGTTAAACTCTATAAAGCCAAACAAATGATCTTCAGGATCCCATAATAATTTAGTTTTTATATCTTGCATTTTTCGGGGAAATTCATGCATGCCATATTGACGCCCCCTTTCTAAAAGGCAAACGCGGTATCCTTTTTCAGCCAGTCTACATGTCATGACCGAACCTCCAAAACCAGAACCTATGACAATGGCGTCAAAATCAAACGGTTTCATAAAGCTTTCTCCTGCAACAGTATCTTATATGTTAAAAAGATTAAACTAAGTCAATTTGTCATTAATTATTTGCGCCTGTATGTTCTTCATGTCGGCAGAAATATTTAATAAAATTCTTTACAGTTTACTGAGTCTGCCATATATGTAAAAATTCATATTCATTTGTTTTAGCGTTAAGGCAGAATTATTATGAAAAATAAATCAGACTATAAAGAAAGAGTCATTGAGTTTACAGCGGGGGATGGATTTACCTGTAATTTGATTCATTATCAATCAAAGAAAAAGCCGACGAAAGGCCCCGTGATGCTTGTTCACGGTGCCGGGGTTCGCGCCAATCTTTTTAATGCACCCGGCAGGAATATTATCGATATGCTTATAGAAGAAGGCTATGACGTATGGAATGAAAACTGGCGGGCGAGTATTGATTTGCCAAAAAGCCAGTGGACCTTAGATGAGGCCGCAAAATATGATCATCCGGCCGCAGTAAAGACCGTGCTTAAAGAAACAGGCAGTAAAACAATGAAAGCGATTATTCACTGTCAGGGTTCAACCAGCTTTATGATGTCGGCGGTTGCGGGTCTGGTTCCCGAGGTTACTACAATTGTTTCAAATGCTGTTTCATTGTTTCCCAGAGTTCCAGTTAAAACATACATAAAAGTTCTTTTGCTGACACGTCTGCTTAAAACAATAACTCCTTTTCTTGACGCAAAATGGGCAGAGAAACCAGACAGTTTGCTGGCAAAAGGAATTAAGCTGTATGTAAACTTAATGTACCGTAAATGCGATAACAGAATATGCAGAATGGCCAATTTTATGTATGGTACAAGCACCGAAACTCTATGGCTTCACAGCCAAATAGATGAAAAGGTTCATGATTGGGCAAAAGATGAATTCGCTCATTGTTCCACGAAATTTCTTTATCATATAAGAAAATGCATTACGGCGGGCCAGCTTGTTTCTTCGGCAAATATAAAGGGTATGCCAAAAAAGTTTGCAGACGTTACTCCTAAAACAAAAGCGAGATTTGCTTTTTTTGCGGGAGAAAAAAACCTTTTATTCTTAGCCAAAGGTCAAAAGAAATCATTTGAGCACTTTAATAAGATAAAGAAAAATTTTCATACACTTCATATAATTCCCGGATATTCTCATTTAGATATATTTATTGGCAAAAAATCAAGTACTGAGGTATTGCCTCTGATTATTAAAGAACTAAATAAGAATATTTCTTAACAAGAAATCTGCAAATTTATGGGCCATAGTCTGAATTCAAGATAATTTATTGGTTTACAGGCGCAATCAGGTTTAAAATAGACTTTTTATACAAATTTGATTAGGATAGATATATTATTGTTGCCCCACAATTGAGTTTTTATGCAAGTTGAGGCGCAACAATATTTTATAACTTTTATAAAATGATGAAACTGATAAACTCTATTAAAAACAATTTCTTAAACGAACAGACAGACCCGCATAAACCGTTTTTTTTAACGGCTTTTATAGGCGGATTTTTTGGCATTATGCTTTGGCTTTTTGAAAAAGGCAACATGAGTCTTTTATGGCACCCTGAAATCATGGTTACCAATTATCTTCTGCCGATAGCGGCGGGGTTTTTACTGGTATCAATACCTAAATTTTTAGGTTCGATACCAACAAAACCCATTGACAGAATATTGTTTTTTTCGCTTTTTTGGGTCTTGTTGATTCTTGCGGTATTGCAGAAAAAAGAAATATATTACATTGTTAAATTATTTCTTCTTTTATATTTTGGTCTTTATTTGATTATCCGTTACGTTAAAAAAAAAGGGATGGTTCCTTATTTCTTTCCTTTTGTGATATTTGCTTTTTTATTGGCGTTATCGGGTACGGTTGTTCAGAATCTTTATTATCAAAGTATTATCGTAGACGCCCAGCTTTTGTTTGTGATTAAAAAAATATATTTTCACGGTTTTTTCTGGGTATTATTTTCTGGCGTCGCCAGCAAGTTTTTGCCCATGCTGATGGGGGTAGCTCCTAAGCCCGCTCCTAAAGATAAGAAATTTTATATAAATCCTTTTTCTCTCAATGTATGGTATATCGTATCTGCTCTTCTTGTATCTACCTATGTACTTGAATCTTTCGGTATGATAACAGAAGGGGTAATTCTTCGCGCTTTTGTTGTTTTTTTCATTGCCTATAAAGGGTGGCACTTGTTTGAAAAAACAAAACAAAAAAGTACTCTTGGTCTTTTAATTAAAATTATACTATGGCACGCGCTGGCCGGTCATTTGCTGATAGCGGCTTTTCCCAAACATGTGGTGCATCTGGCGCATATTATTTTTGTGGGGGCCTTCAGTACCGGCAGTTTAATTGTCATGACGCGGGTTTATCTTGGCCACGCGGGCATTTCTTTTGAAATGGAAAAGCAGTCAAAACTTTATTTAGCGGCAATTATAATTCTTATTATAGCCCTTCATACAAGGGTATCGTCTTTTGTTCTTAAGACTTACGAAAGACATCTTGAAATGGCTTCTTTAACATGGGGCGTCGCGATAATTTTATGGATAATTGCCATAACCCATTGGTTTAAATCGCACAAGAAAAAGGCAGGGGCTTAAAAAATGAAAGAAAACAAATATATATCGCTTTGTCAAGAAAGAACGCTTCTTTTTGACGGGGCCATGGGCACTGAAATTCAAAAGCGAAACTTAAAACCAGAAGACTATGGCGGATCTCATCTCGAAGGCGCAAACGATCATCTTGTCATGACAAGACCCGATGTTATTGAAGAAATTTACGCCGATTATCTCAAAGCCGGCGCCGATATCATTGAAACAAACAGTTTCGGTTCAAACCGTCCCAAGATGGAAGAATACAATATCGCAGAATTAACAGTAGAGCAGAATATTCAGGCCGCTAAAATCGCCAGAAAAGCGGCCGATTCATTTTCTACGCCCGACAGACCAAGATTTGTTTTTGGTTCCATTGGCCCTACGGGAATGCTGCCTTCTTCAACCGACGAAAGTTTATCAAATATTACCTATGACGAGCTTAAAGAGATATTTCGCGAGCAGGCCCTTGCCTTAATTGAAGGCGGCGTAGACGGTCTTTTAATTGAAACTTCGCAGGATATCTTAGAAGTAAAAGCGGCCGCAGCCGGATGCCACAGGGCCATTGAAGAGGCCGTTGAAAAAAATATAATTAAACGTATAGACGATATCATTATTCAGGCGCAGGTTACCCTTGATACAACGGGAAGAATGCTTCTGGGTACCGACATTAAAGCGTCGCTTGCCATTTTAGAGCCTTTGCCTGTAGACGTTATCGGGCTGAATTGCTCGACAGGTCCCGTTGAGATGAGAGAAGCCGTTCGCTATTTATGCGAAAATTCTTCAAAGCCGATATCGGCCATACCAAACGCGGGCATGCCCGAAAACGTAGACGGCTGCGCCGTTTATTTAATGACGCCCGAAAATATGGCAGAAGAAGTATTATCGTTTATAAAAGAATTCGGTCTAAACATTACGGGAGGATGCTGCGGGACGACCCCGAATCATATCGCGAAACTTAGAGAGACGATAGATACGCATAAACTACATCCGCGAAAGCCTGCCGAAAATAAACTGCCAATGGCGGCTTCTGCCATGACGGCAAGCTCTTTAATTCAGGAACCCGCGCCTGCCATGATTGGCGAAAGACTAAACGCGCAGGGTTCGAAGAAAATGAAAGACCTTTTATTGGCCGACGATTTTAATTCAATGCTTTCAATCGCAAGCGATCAGGCCGAAGGCGGGGCCCATCTTCTTGACGTTTGTCTGGCCGCCAACGAAAGAGACGACGAAGATAAAAGCATGCCAAGACTTGTAAAAATTTTAAGCAACAGCATACCTTTGCCGTTGATGATTGACTCTACCGAACCCGCAGTTATTGAAGCCGCCCTGAAAAGTACCCCCGGCAGACCGGTTATAAACTCGATTAATCTTGAGGGCGACGGCAAAAAAATTCACCAGATAATGCCGCTTGCGAAAGAATTCGGCGCTGCGGTAGTCGCTTTGACCATTGACGAAAAAGGCATGGCCGATACCGCCGAATGGAAGATTGAAGTCGCCGAAAGAATTTATGATATTGTCGTCAATGAATACGGTTTACAGCCGCATGATATATTGTTTGATTTGCTTACCTTTACGCTGGCGACCGGCGAAGAAAAATATAAAACTTCAGCGGCCGTAACCATAGAAGCGATAAAAAAGTTAAAAGAAAAACTTCCCGGCGTATTGACGACGCTTGGCGTTTCAAACGTCTCTTTTGGTCTTGACAGGCAGGCGAGAAAAGTACTAAATTCGGTTTTTTTATATCATGCCGTAAAGGCGGGTCTTGATACCGCGATTATTAATCCCAAAGATATTATACCCTATGCCGAAATATCAAAAGAAGAACTTTTATTGGCTGAAAATCTGATTTTCAATAAAGAAGATGACGCCCTTCAAAAAGTGATTTCTCACTTTGAGGGCAAAAAACCCGAGAAGGCTCAAAAAAGCGAAACGAAAGAAGCCCTCAGGAAAATGAATCCGCAACAAAGAATTCACTTTCAAATTGTAAACCGCATTGGCGACGAAATTGAAGAGATACTTGATCTTATATTAAAAGAAAGAAGCGCGGTTGATACCATAAACAATATACTTTTACCCGCCATGAAAGAAGTAGGTGATAAATTCGGCTCTGGCGAGCTGATTTTGCCTTTTGTCTTGCAGTCGGCAGAAATCATGAAACGCGCCGTATCTTATGTTGAACAGTTTCTTGAAAAAAACGACAAGGTAAAAAAAGGAACAATCGTTCTTGCCACTGTTTACGGAGATGTTCATGATATCGGCAAAAATCTGGTAAAAACAATCTTGTCAAACAACGGCTTTGAGGTGGTTGATTTAGGAAAGCAGGTTCCCATTAATACGATTTTAGAATCGGCCAAAAAAGAAAACGCTATGGCCATAGGCTTATCGGCTTTGCTGGTATCTACGTCAAAACAAATGGGAAACTGCGTTGAAGATTTATACCGCCAAAAATATGATTATCCGGTTATTATAGGCGGGGCGGCAATCAATCGAAAGTTTTCTTATAAAATAAGCTATCCTGAAGAAAGTCATTATTACAATCCCGGAGTTTTTTACGCAAAAGACGCTTTCGAAGGCTTGAAAATTGCAAATACTCTTGCCGACGACTCTTCAAGAGATTCGTTTCTTAAAGAAATTAAAGAGAATGCAGAGAATTTTGTTGCGGGTAAAAACGAAGCAGATTCCGATAATACAGAAAATCATAGCACAGAAAAAAGCCCTACAATTAAATCCGCTGAAATTCCAGCTCCTCCGTTTTTTGGCCGTAAAATCATAAGAGACGTTGATTTTGACGAGGTGTTCGCGCTGCTTGATAAAAACTATTTATTTAAGTTTAAATGGGGAGTTCGAACCAAGGGCGATGAATACAAAAAACAAATAGACGAAATATTTATGCCCAAACTTGAAGCGCTTGTAAAAGAAGTTAAAGAAAATAAGTGGGTGTCTCTCAATCTTGTTTACGGATACTTTAAGGCCCGTTCAGAAAAAAACGGCATCAAGGTTTTTGACAAAAACAATAATGTTTTAGAAAGTTTTACCTTTCCGCGCCAGAAACACCAGGAGAGTCTTTGCCTTTCAGATTATATTGCTGAAGAAAAAGACGACGTTATCGCGTTTAGCGCGGTTACCGCCGGTAAAATAGCCGCCAAGACCGCTATTAAACTTCAGGAAAACAACGAACTTGAAAAGGCCTATCTTTTTTCTGGCCTTGCCACCCAGATGGCCGAGGCTCTTGCCGAATATATTCACAAAAAAATAAGAGAAGAATTGAAAATACCTTCTGATCAAGGTCTACGTTATTCTTTCGGATATCCGGCCTGCCCCGATTTGGCCGATCAGGTAAAGCTCTATCGGCTTTTAGAGCCTGAAGATATCAATCTCGGGCTTACCGAAGCCTACCAGATGGATCCCGAGCAGAGTACCAGCGCGGTAATTTTTCACCATCCGCAGTGCAGTTATTATAAGGTTTGATTCTACTCTACTTAATTGACGAGCTGTCTTTCAAAAAAACTCATGACTTATGTCTAACGAGAAACCAGTACGCACACGTTTTGCGCCGTCGCCAACCGGCTATCTTCACGTAGGCGGCGCCAGAACAGCTTTATTTAATTACTTATACGCCAGAGCCAAAAAGGGCAGTTTTATTTTAAGAATAGAAGATACCGATCAGGCGCGTTCCGACAAAAAAAGCCGCGATCAGATGATTGAATCTATGATTTGGCTTGGTCTTGACTGGGACGAGGGCCCTGAAAAAGGGGGCGCTTTTGGCCCATACAGCCAGTCAGAAAGGCTTGATATTTATAAAGAATACGCTCAAAAGCTAATTGATGAAAAGAAAGCTTATCTTTGTTTTTGCTCTAACGAAGAACTAGAGGCCAAGAAAAAACAGCGCGAAGCGATGGGTCTGCCTCCGGTTTACGACGGGAAATGCCGCTCACTTGAAGAAGACGAAATAGAAAAGAAAAGGCAAGAAACGCCCAACCATGTCATTCGTTTTAAGATGTCAAAAGAAGAAATTATCGTTCAAGATAAGGTACAGGGCGTTGTTAAATTTGATTCATCTTTAATAGGAGATTTTATCATTGTAAAATCTGACGGTTTTCCCTCTTATAATTACGCCGTAGTCGTTGACGATAATCTAATGCAGATAAATCATGTTATTCGCGGTGTGGGCCATTTGTCGAATACTCCAAGGCAAATCGCCATTTACAGGGCCTTTAATTGGGAAGAGCCAGTCTGGGCCCATGTAAGCGAAATAGTGGGAAGCGATCATAAAAAACTTTCAAAACGCCACGGGGCTACCGCTATAACTTCTTTTCGCGAGATGGGGTTTCCTCCAGAGTCGTTTTTAAATTATATGAGTCTTTTAGGATGGTCGCCGCCTGACGGCGTCGAATTTATGACAAAAGAAAAAATCATAAGTCAGTTTGATATTGAAAGATGCAATAAAAGCCCTTCTATGTTTGACGTATTTGACTTATCGATTGCCGATGGCGTTGAGCTTTCAGATTTAAATCATTTTGAGCTTGAAAAATATTTATTCGCCAAATCAAAACTTAACTGGCTTTCTAATAACCACATACGCTCGCTTTCAGAAGAGCGTTACTTAAAAGACATGATGCCGTTTGTCAAAGAATCTGGTCAGGTTCCCGAAGAAGAAATCGACGGAGAACGGCTGAAGAATATTCTTTTATCGTTAAGAGTTTATCTTGACTATCTTATGCAGATTGAAAAATATATCGGCGATTTTTTTAATAAATTTGATATAACAGAAGACGCCCTTTCGTGGCTTAAAAAAGAACATGCCCTTAAATTAACCGAGAGCTTTTTAAATCTTGTTAAAGACAACTCAGATTGGAAAGAAGAAAACATTATGCCAATCATAAAAGAAGCTGGCTCTATATGCGAAGTAAAAGGCAAAGATTTATTTATGACAATAAGGGCCGCTTCTACCGGCAAAACAACCGGCTTAGAGCTTCCTGTATATCTTGCCCTATTGGGAAAAGAAAGGGTATTAAAGCGTCTTGAAAATTCTATTGATGCAATAAGACCATAAAAAGTCAAACTTAGGTTATTTGCTTTAGTTCAGAATTGTTTATTTCAAATACGCCCATGCTGTTTGTTTTCATGTTTTTCTGAAAATCTCCGAGCCCGCTCATATCGGTCGTGGTGATAATTGCCTGACCAATTTCAGATAAGAAACGCAAAAAACTTAGCCGTCTGTTTTTATCAAGCTCATTTAGAACATCGTCTATCAAACAGACGGGCGTTTTATGAGACGCTTCTTTCGCGTAAGAAAATTGAGCCATCTTAAGAGCTAAAGCCGCCGTTCTTTTTTGACCCTGCGACGCGGTTTGTTTTAATTCAAGGCCGGGCGAATCTGGTACATGAAAAATAAGTCTGTCAAGATGGTTTCCTTTAGTGGTCTTTCTGAGCCTTAAATCGTCAGGCAAGCTCTTCTCAAGAGTTTTCTTATATTCTTCAACGCTGTTTAAATCTTTTACAGACGGATTATATTTGATTTGCCACTTGTCGCGTTCGTTAGAGATAAGAGCCACATATTTTTCAAAGTATGGCTGAAACTGTTTAATAAATTCTTCGCGTTTTTGTTGTATATATATTCCGGCGGGTATCATTTCAGAATCAATGGAATTTAGATAGTTTTTATCGATAGGGGTTGACCTATTATTTCTCAATAAAAAAGAACGCAGTTGAAGAGATTTTTTATATTTTTGCAGATTATTTATATATTTATTATCTACAGACGCCAAAGTAATATCTATAAATCTTCTTCTTTCTGCGGGGGTTGTATCAATGATTTCAATGTCGTCGGGAGAAAAAACAACCGTTTGAAATTTGCCTACAAAATCAGAAATCTTATTTAGTTTTTCTTTATTATAACGAAGACTTCGGGTCGTTTTATCGTGATTTGGCGGCTTTCCGTAGCCTAAATGAAGATTATGTATATCTTTATTTTCAAGGAAATCAATGTCAACGGCGTAAAAATCAGAGTTCCATTTAATCATATCTTTATCAACACATTTTCTAAATGATCGCAGGGTGCCCGCCATTGATATTGCCTCTAGAATAGAGGTTTTTCCCGCGCCGTTAGGGCCGGTTAAAAAAAGAATGTCGTAATCGGTTTTAATTTCAATATTTGAGTATATTCTGAAATTAGTCAGATTAATTTTTTTTAACCGCAATAATAAATCTGTCAAAAAATTCTCCGTTTGGGTTGATCTTTTCGTAGATACCTATATGATTTATTTTGCCGCGGGTTTATTTTTGGCGCAATTACTTATGCACAGAAATAAAATTATAAATCGCTTAAATTTTCATCGGCATTACAAGCGCGATAAACTCGGGATCGTCGGGATCTTTAATTACAATGGGCTTAGACGCGTCATTTAGTTCTATTTGAATTTTTTCGCAGTCTAAACTCTTAATGATATCGACAATATAAAGCGCGTTAAACCCGATATCAAGGTCTTCGCCGTTGTAGTCAATGGGTAATCTTATTTCAGCTTCTCCCAAATCGGGAGTATTTGCCATAATATCAAGCGAGCCTTTTTTTACGCTCAGGCGAATTTGATGAGAAGGCTGTTCTGTCATCACCATAACCTGTTTTAAGGCGTCTGCGAAGGCGTTTTTTTCCATTGAGAAGGTAATCGTCGCTTCGCCGGGAATAACCCTTCTGTAATCAGGAAACTTGCCTTCTAAAAGCCTGCTTGAAAGCTCAGCCTCAGGCGTTCTGAAAAAGATATCTCTTTTTTCAACGCCTAAAAAAATCTCTGAACTGCCCTCTATTATTCTCTGCAATTCTCGAATCGCTTTAGCGTGTATAACTATATCTTTTTCTTCTTCATTAGAGCCTAACTGAACCGGGTTAGGAATACTTCGGCTGACAGCCGCCAGTCTTCTGCCGTCTGTGCCCACAACCGTTAATTTTGAGCCTTCAGAAGAGATAAACAGGCCGTTATAAATATATCTGTTATCTTCATGAGATATGGAGTATATGGTTTTTTCGATCATTTCAGATAAAACTTCGGTTGGCACAGACGATAATTTTTTTTCGTCTATGATGTTTATATCGGGAAAGTGCGATCTGTCGCTGCCCGTCATTCTAAATTTTGCGGCTTTTTGAGAACTTCCCTCTATTTGTATTTGATAGGCAATTTCTTCTTCGTCTTCAATAGGCTCTTCTATTTCAGATTTTTGGGCGTTAAAAATAAAATCATCTGAACTTAACTGCTTGGCTATTTCAGATAATTTCTTCGCTCTTACAATGAGTTCACCCGAATCTGAGCCTTCTGCGTCAATATAAACTCTTACGGTGCTTTCCATATCTGAGGCCGTAATGCTAACCTTATCTTTTTCAATGGTTAATAACACATTAGAAAGCAAAGTCTGCATATCTCGAGCCGGTACGATTGCCTCAATGCGCGTCATTGCTTTTTCGATTAAATTTTTCGTTACTTTAAATTTCATATTCTATTAATTTAGGTCAAATTAGAATATCAGAATAAACAATAAAGTAAAAAAAAGTCAATCAATAAAATCATTCGGCCTTTTAAAATAGGAATATTGCGTTTATTTGGAAAAATAATCAAAAAAGGCGGTTTAAGAAATGTTTATTATAAATTCAGATAAAAAAGTTGTCGGCCTGCCCAATAAATAAAAAACGCATTATATCTAATGAAATATATTACTATAATACCCGACGGTTTAACCGATTTAAGAACTAAAAAATTTGGCAATAAGACGCCCCTTGACGGCGCTAATATTCCGGCTATTGACAGCATGCTTCAAAAAGGTCTTACGGGAGTTGTGCAAACAATTCCCGCCGGAATGCCGCCGGGCAGTGATGTCGCCCAATTATCTTTGCTTGGCGTAAACCCTAAGAAAGTAAAGCTTGGCAGAGGCGCCATAGAGGCCTTGGCAAATAATATTAAAGTTACCGATTCTCAAATTGTTTTTCGTATGAATTTTGTTCAAATTGAAAACGGCGTTATGAAAGATTATTCAGGCGGCGATATTCAAACAAAAGAGGCGAAAGAATTAATAAAAGCCTTAAACGAAGGTTTTGACGGCTCAGCGGCATTTTATCCCGGGGTCGGTTATAGAAACCTTTTGGTTCTAGGTCAAAAAAATCTTAAAATTGAGACAACGCCTCCGCATGATATAAGCGATAAAAAAATTAAAGCATATATGCCAAAGGGAAAGAGCTCTCCTTTAATTAATGATATCATGAAAAAAGCGCATGAAATTATTGTAAATTCGAGTTATTATAAAAAGAAGAAACTAAAAGCCAATAATATATGGCTTTGGGGGCAGGGGCATGTAAATAACGGAATGTCTTTTAAAGATATGACCGGCTTAAAAGGAGCGGTTATATCTGCGGTCGATATTATTAAGGGTATTGCAGCATATCTTGATATGGATATTATTAAGGTGCCGGGAATTACCGGCGATTTTAAGACAAATTACGCAAATAAATACAAGTATGCGATGAACCATATTAATGATTATGATTTTATCTATATTCATATAGAAGCCCCCGACGAAGCGGGTCATAGAGGCGATTTCGAAGAGAAAAGAAAATCAATAGAGAAAATCGACAAATTGATCATAAAGCCTCTTTTAAGCCATAAAGAAAAATTTAATATGATTATGGTTCCCGACCATCCGACTCCTGTTTCTCTTAAGACACATACTCATGATTCTGTGCCTTTTATTCTATATTCTAAATACGGAAGTCTTCAAACAAATCATGCTTTTAAACATTATTGTGAAGATATTGTGAAAAAACCGCCCACTATAATTAAAACGGGACATAATTTTTTACAGTGGAGCATCTCTCAGTTTAATAATAGGTAAAAAATTAAACGCCAATCCAATCAAGCATGGCTTTCGGAAAACGGCACGGTCTGCCGGTATTGTTAATTAAAGCATGAACGGTGAAGCCTGTCGCTAAAATATCATTTTCGCGTTTGATTTCATATTCAATTTTTAATCGGCAGCCATGAGCTAAAGATATCCATCCGGTAATTTCAAGCAAGTCGTCATATTGAGCGGGCTTATGATATTCGACATGGGCCTCGGCCACCGGCAGAAAATATCCCTCTTCTTCAAATTTGCGATATGTAAGCCCGTCATTTCGCATGATTTCATTTCTTATTCTTTCAAAATATACCAGATAATTGGCATAGTAAACAACTTTCATTTGGTCGGTATCGGCGTATGGTACGCGGTATTCTATGGATGTTTTTTTCAGTTTCATTCTTTTAAGTTTTCAATCCAAGTAATTCTAACGGATATTCGCAAACATTACCTTTATCCATTTATTAATAATATAAGTATCATAAAAAAACAGTCAAAAAAAACCGCTCAAACAGCGGTTTGTACAGTAAAATAGTAAGAGAAATTATAAATCAAATAAAATATTTCTGTGGAGATATCGAGACCTTCCCATGAAAAAGACGCGATAACAGAAGTTCCCTTTTTTTGGCAGGTTTTCCTTTATAATCTTAATTATAATTTTAATATACCTGTGCGCTGACAGCCTGCGGCAATCAGCGCACAGGAACTTATTTATCCGATAGCCTCTTTGCCTTTTTCGGATGTTCTGATTCTTATTACCTCGTCCAGGGTACTGATAAAAATTTTACCGTCGCCTATATTGCCGGTATTTGCCCCTTTGATAATGGCCTCAACTGTAGGCTGTACAAAATCGTCGTTTACGGCGATTTCAATGACGGTTTTTTTCAAGAGGTTTACCTCATGAACAACGCCCCTGTAAGTTTCGCTATAACCCGCCTGCTGACCGCAGCCTAAAGCGTTGCTTACGGTCATCTTGGTAACCTTGGCTTCTTTTAAGGCTTCTTTAACGTCTGTCAGCTTGTGAGGCTGAATAACCGCTTTTATTAGTTTCATGATAATCTCCTTATAAATCTTTATTCTACTGTAAATATCTGAAAACCGCTGTAGGCTTCTTCGCCGTGTTCGGTAATATCAAGACCCTTAAGCTCTTCTTCTCTTGAAACTCTTATGCCAAGAATTTTATCAATCAGATAAAAAACTAAAAACATGCTTATAAAGGCCCATATGGGAATCACAACGGACCCAATAATTTGAGGCATAAAGTCTTTACCGCCAAATATGGCCGCGGCTATACCGCCCCATACGCCCGCAAGACCATGCACAGGAAAGGCTCCCACCGGATCGTCTATTTTAAGTTTATCAAGCATTTTTATGCCGAAGACGACAATAAATCCCGCAATCAGGCCTATGGCAAGGGCCGAGCCGTTGCTTACCGTATCGCAATTTGCGGTGATTCCCACAAGGCCCGCTAAGGCGCCGTTTAACGCCATTGAAAGTTCAGGCTTCTTAAATAGGGTCCAGGTTAACATCATGGCCCCTGCCGCTCCGCCGGCCGCCGCAAGGGTAGTGTTTACCGCGATTAAAAGAACGGCGTTTGTATTGTCTGAGCCTGCAAAAGCAAGTTGGCTGCCGGGATTAAAGCCATACCAGCCAACCCAGAGGATGAAAACTCCCAAAGAAGCCAGCGAAAGGCTGTGCGCAGGCATGATTTTGGGCTTTCCCTCTGCGTCAAACTTGCCAATTCTTGGTCCTAAAACAAGCGCTCCCGCAAGCCCGGCAAAACCCCCTACCGCATGAACTACCAGCGAACCTGCAAAATCATGAAATCCAAGAGCGTTTAACCATCCGCCGCCCCACTTCCACATGCCGCTTATCGGGTAAATCAGCGCCGTTAAGATTATGCTGTAAATAAGGTAGCCCGAAAATTTCATTCTACCGGCGACTGCGCCTGATACTATGGTTGCCGCAGTTGCCGCAAAAGCCGCCTGAAATAAAAAATCAGCCTGCGGATGCAGCGTACCGCCTGCCGCCACAGGCGCTTCATTGCCCACCATAAACCCGGCAAAGCCGAACCACCCACCCTCAAAAGCGCCGCCGGGATACATTAATCCGTAGCCGATAAACCAGAAAAAGATTACGCCAAAGCTAACATCCATCAAGTTTTTAAACAAAATGTTTACCGTGTTCTTCGATGAATTTAGTCCCGACTCTACCATCGCAAAGCCCGCCTGCATGAAGAAAACCAGTACCGCCGAGATAAACAGTATTATGTTATCAAGGCTGTAAGCGATGATGTCTGTCGCTGAAGGCGCGCTCTTTGACTCTTCGGCATATAGAATGCCGTCATACAGTATAGTTGCTCCAAAGAGCAAACATACTGCGCTGTAAAAAATTGTTCGTTTCATTTTATAGTTTCCTTTTTACTAAAGTTCTATAACTTTATATAGCAAATTTCATGCCAAGGAGACCGTAGAGAGGGCAGTATAAAGAGTAAGCGTATTGTATAAATAATATGCAGAGTTCTGTTATTAATCAACAAAAATGAATTATAAGTTTGTTGTATAAAATTTAGTTTCGTTTATACAATTGAAAACCGTTCTTCCAAGGGCTTTCCCATAGAAGTTGGTAGTTTGATAAAAGATAACGGTGAAATTGATTGTTGATATCAAGAGGCAGTATCAGTAGCACATAAGATTCATCGAGTTTTTCAAGAGAGCTGATTAAATCTTTAAGATGATGACCTTCTTGAAACGAAGGAAAGTTGTAAAAAGTTCGTTTAGCCGGATGCGGACGTTGCGTTATAAAATTAAATAACGCCAGATATCCGGTACAAAAAAGAGATTTATCTGCCGGTACAAATTTTTCTATAGCGTTAATTATAATTTGTATTTTTTTTACTTCAGAGTGCTTTATCGAATAAATTTTTCCGGCGCGGCCCTCAAAATAAGATAATTGATAACGACCCGGAAGCTGTAAATTACGAATACTTAATCCGATACTGCTAAAAAGTATTAAAAAAATAGCAATGTGTCCTAAAACGCGACTCTTTTTTATGGGATTTTCTAATAACCTATTTAAAGCAATAAGCAATATAATTATTGAAGGAGGGCTTGCCCAAATAGAGTAAGACAAAGACCAGCGATGAGCGGCAGCAAACCAAAAGGCAAGCCCTGTTGCAAGAAGTATGCCCCATTCATATCGTTTAAACCATTTATTCTTATAAGCAAAAAACATAATAACAG